>Ga0070711_100000674_pt1 | contig 17876 bp, 25 predicted proteins | sample LARL53metaG_FD_65452 | JGI IMG/M metagenome (GOLD analysis project Ga0070711, IMG submission 65452) | Corn, switchgrass and miscanthus rhizosphere microbial communities from Kellogg Biological Station, Michigan, USA - LAR L5-3 metaG | ecosystem: Host-associated > Plants > Roots > Rhizosphere ... | reverse complement strand
TTTACGTAGCTGCTAGCTGTGTCCAGTCGAGCCACCCACTTAATGTCAGCAAGACGCGGTTTCTTAGAGCTTCGACCCACCGTCGACCGGGATACTCGCTCCCGTTATCCAGCGGGCTGCGTTCGACGCCAGGAACGCAACGACGTCCGCGACAGCCTCCGGCTTGCCGATTCGCTTCAATGCTTGCATTCCAATCGCTGTCTCCCGACCTCCTTCGGTCTTTGTGAAATTTGACATGTCAGTGTCGATTACCCCTGGAGCGACCGCATTTACGCGGATGCCCCGAGGCCCCAGGATAGCAGCCCAGTTTTTGACCAGAGTCTCTAACGCTCCCTTAGTCGAGGCGTAGGCAAGGACCGAAGGGTTGTCCAACCCGGGCTTCCCAACTACGGCGTGCGCTCCGAGCGAGGAAATCACGACAATGTTCGAGCCTTCGCCGAGGACGGGCAGAAGTTACTGCACCAGGAAAAACGCGCTCCGCACATTCGTTGCAAAGAGTTTGTCAAAATCCTCGACCGTATGATCCTTGATGGTTGCAGCCTTACTGACTCCGGCGTTGGAAACGAGCACATCCAATCGGTCGCCAACGATCGAGCGAACTTCTCTCGCCAGTAATGTTGCTCCGTCTGGAGTTTCCAGGTCCGCCTTGATTGCGTCGGCGCGTCCCCCTTTTGCCTGGATGCTGGCAACGACAGATTCCGCGTCCTTGGCGGAACGGCCGTATGAACCAGAACATGCGCACCGGCCTCAGCAAGGGCCGACCCTGTGGCCCGCCCAATCCCTCGTGAAGCTCCTGTGACCAACGCAGTTTTACCTTGCAGTGCAGTCATCCTTCCTTACCTCCCTGCCTTGTTTTTCTCTTGCGGAGTCGGTCAATCTTTCTTGACACCACAGCTGCTTCCAGGATGGCTCAGACTACATGGTTAGATTCCCAGGTTAGCTATTGGTAGCGAGGTTCGAGCATACTATGTTGAGCTGGCGTCGATGCCTCATGAGCATGGGAGTCGGAAGGGAATTGTGACATCGTCGTTGCGGGGTTGCGGTTGCCAAGGCGCTAGGCAAAACTTCGCTTCGGCGGTGTGCACACTGATTCGAACCAGCGACTGATGTACACCTGGGCATGAGCTTCACCGCAGTAATGCCGGGCTCCGGCCGCGTTTGCGCTTTCAGAATTCCAACGGTACACGGTAAGGTCGGAGTCTCCACACCGAATCACGAACCAGTGGGTAGGATTCGTAGTCAGGAGTCCACAGACCTCACACCTGAATTCCTGCAGGGTTGTCATGGCCCAGCTCCTTATCTATCGGTGGTTAGTCACTCCCACTCGCGATCGAGGCTCGTCGCAGATTCGGGGTCAGAATCGTGAGGTCGCCGACTCGTTCTTTCTTGGCGGAACCACCCAAGTGGGCGGCATGGTCCATCATCCAAACCTCCGGAATGATTTCACCGACCAGTTTTCCCTGGCAGAAAAGTCGCACCACGGAGCTCTCAGAAACCACAATGCCGACCGCTTTGGTCACAGCACTCATGTGGGCGGCGGCAATATGACGGCTGCCCAGTCCCAGCGGCACGTCCACCTGTGTCGCGCCGGGATCGAGGTAGCGGCACGCGGAAAGAACGATACCCTCGCGACTTACCACGAACCCACCGTCCAGCTGCGCCAATTCCTTGATGGTTCCCCGGAGATCGAGATTGGTGACATGTCGCGAAGGCTCGGGATGTCCTAGGAGCGGATCCAGGATCAAAGGCCTGGATCTCGCGAGCACGGCTTTCTCATCCCCCAAAATAAATAGTGTGCCAACTCGCCGTCCCTCGCGACCTTCGCGAGCAATCTCGACTGCCAGCCCAATCAGGGACTCAAGAATATCGGGATCATGATCTGTTACATGGCAGAGAATACTCTCAAACATTCATCAACTCCTCGCTTCACATAGAAGCCCACCTGGTTCATATAGTTAACCCTGCCGAGCGGTTTCGGCTTAAGGCTTCAGAAGTGACTTGCCGTAACCAACAGGAATGGCGAAATTCGAGCCACCGAACTCACGCACCATGGCGAAGTTAATCCCTATGACCTTGCCCTCGCCGTTGAATAGAGGACCGCCAGACCCGCCTGAAGTGGTTTGAGCATCGTAGACAATCTTGTCGGGGAGTACGTCGCCGATGTGTCCTTGAGTGGTAATGGGCCTGATTAGATTGCGGCGCGCGAGTTCTCCCATCACCTGCTTCGGATCGCCTTTCGTGGCATTCGCAATGGACTGGAGCGTCTCTGCACCGGCTCGAGCCAGAATTGCATCAAGAGCTGTAGGATAGCCGAGAAGCACGACCGGGCCGCCACTTACAACCGAGCGGCGGCCATCTGCCAGCGCAACCTGTTTGATTCCCAGCCCTGAAATATTTCCCTTCACCACAGCAACGTCCGCACCAGATGAGATCTTCTCGGTATTGACCGGAATGCCGTTGGCAATGCCGGGAAAATAGGCTGTCATCTCAGCTATCATCGGCTCAACACCTTGATTGAGCATCTCCTTCAAATCTTCATTCTGCCACCAAGGCTCGGCGACGTGATGATTGGTGAGAATCTGTCCAGCGTCCGAGACGAGAAACCCGGTGCCAAAGACATCCAAGTGTACTTCCGGACCATCCCCGGTGAGGCCCACGAGCGGATTGCTGTGTTCGTCGGTTGCAGGCTCGCCGCTGCTCGTCACTCCAGCATAGCGGAGTCGCAACCCCGTATTATGCTCGCGGAAAGCAAGCACAACGTGGATGAGGCAAACGCTGGGTTCGTAGGTCTGGATAATTCTCTCAGCAAACTTGCCGTCGGTTTCAATCTTCTGGAGGCGGCTTTCTACCGCGGCCAATTGACCCTGCAAAACTGAAACATCTTCTGTCTTGCTGGTTTTAATTTGTGCTCTCAGGTCTTCACTCTTCTTCTGAAGCTGAAAGGTCTGTGGATCGCCCGCCGGGGATGGACCACGGTCACGGTCTTCGAGGGCGCGACGTGAGCGTTCCACCAACTGTTGTTGCGTCAGCACGCCAGTCTGTAATCGAGTGATCGCAGCATAGACCCGGGTGTTTTGTTCCTGTGCGCGACGGTAGAAGAAGAAAAACACCAGACCAGCGGCGATAAGCACCGTAACACTCGCCACACCGCCCACCCGAAGTGTCCGGCGTTCCTGGTTGACCGCTGTCACCACCTGCTGAGCCGAGTTTCGATTGTCCTCGGCAAGGCGCAGCCGATCGCGAAGCTCATCCGAGATGGATTTGTCGCGTAGTTGGGAACGAATCCGTGACAGCAACTCATGCGAGTCGAACGGTAAGGAGAGCACATCGTCGGCCGCGAGATCCAGCCCCCGAGCTCGCTCGGCTGCTCCTCCCGAGGCTAACATTACAACGCGTATGTTATGAGTCTGTTTGGAACTCTTGATTTCAGAAAGAAGATCACAGCAATCGAGCTGGGGCGGATCGGCGCCCAGCACAACTGCGTCAGGGTTGAAGGCAGCGACGGCCTGCATTCCTCCTCGCCAGTTGGTTGAGACCTCATATCCCGCATCGCTCAGCAGCGTGACGATCTGTTCCCTGAGACTATCGGCAGACTCCACCACCAGGACTTTCCCTGCTTTGTCGTTCATAACGCTCGTTTCTTAAGATGGTGCAAGACTGACGCCGGATTCAATTCGGAGTTGATGGCTTATCCGTCCTTCCTCACGATTTTTCCCTCAGACCAGTGCACGCAAGTCAAGATCAGCTTGCGACCGGGTTTCGGCGATAAACGAACCGATAAATCTTGCCATCGCGCAAGTAGTGGGAGTTCCCGCCTGCAGTCGAGATTGGCGCAATTACTGAGCATCATATATCCCCCTCTTTTGCTACGCAGGTTGATTCACCGCCAGTTGCGAGACCTGTTCGGTAACGAAGTGTCGGGAATTGCGCGGATATTGTCTGAGTTGGCGTCGAGGATTTGATCGAGCTTCGAGCTGGCTTCAGTCCAAAATGAGATGTGCGAGCTGACGAAGTCGCTAGTCCGCATCGCGCATATCTTCTTTCTCCGCCCGAAGATAATTCACAGGAGCGATCACATAGTGTTGATGATCGACGGTAAATACTCTTCGCCCGTAGATCTTCACGTCGACGAACGTCTGGTCACGGTAGGGAAGCCAAAAACCATCAATTCTTTGATATTGCCGGACAAAATCAGCTCGATTGATCCAGAAGGACGGTTTTTTAGCAGGTTGGCCTGCGATTTTCACAACCGCGAAGTCCACGGCGTCGATCCATATCTTTCCCTCGAAGAGATACTTATCTTTGCGTTTCGGAATGGCCTCTAAAACAAAACAATGATACGGGCCGACTTGCTCTTCCCCCGCCAACGTGAACATATAGTTCGCTGTTGTGATCGCACTGTTGTGATGCTCCCGGCCGGAAGAAGTTTCACTCTCGCTCTGGATCAAATGATCGAATACAAGGTGACGCACGATACTCGAACCCTTTTCGGAGGTCCTGCTGAACGTTTTCTTGTCGGGCGCCTCATACTCTACGCGCACCACCGCCTGCGCGGCCACTTTCCCCTCAAGGTTTCTGATCTCGTACGTTCGGATTGCCGAGTAGTGCTGTAGCTGTTGCTTTCGCAAGAGATTGCGCTGAAGCATGTGCGCTATCACGACGTCCCCGCTGAGACCAGCCGGAGCTCTATAACCCGATGGGGCCATCTCCTGCGCCATCTGGCCCACGGCGTCTTGACTCTCGGCAAGCGGCGCATCCCAAGCCACCGCAAAGATGAAAGCGACGACCACGAATCCAATTCGCCGATAGTGTCGTGACATAGCCTCTGGCCCTCCTCCGCTCGTATGTTGCTTTCGGTGGCTCTGCGTTGTGTTTTCATTCGCCGAAACTAGGAATGAAGCCAACCGCTCAGCCCTGAAAACCGATGAACTTGCCCGGGTGCTTCTACACGCAAACGCAGGGCCAGAAGACTGACCTGCACGAAACGGGATGAATTTGTAATTGACTGAATCAACGAGTGGTCGCGGAAAAAATTTAGGGCGAAGTACAGATTCAAGTGTCGCAAACCTCGTCACTTGACGAGAGAAATGTCGAAGTTCTGACACCTCCCTCAACGGGTGGCAGTCTCACAAGGCGGAGGTTCTTCTGTCTTCAGTGAGTTGTCGTGTTCGCGGTTAGAACGCGTCTTTGGCAGGAGTATTGCAATATGGTTTGCTGCGGAACTTGAACCAACACTGTGAAGTGCGCAGAAGGAATCGCCCGTATCGCATGGGAAAACTGTTGATGCCCGCAATGCGGCGGAACCTGCACACCGGTCTGAATCAGGCAACAGAGATCTTGTGCCTCCACCTAGCAGGGAAGATTCTATGCCGACTTTGACTTCCCAACCGGTCCAGTTGTTACCCACCCTGGTGACGCAGTCATTTCGGCTGGATGCGCCTCTGCACAAACTTTTGCAAAAGCTGCCCGACCCCTCCCCAACGCTGGCGAGGGCGGAGCACGAGCCCCGAACTTCACTCGCTCTGCCCTCGCCAGTCTTTCCGCAACACCTCCCTCTTATGCACGAAACTTGAGGCCGATCGACGACCGCTTTTAGCGAATGGAAATGCAATCTGGACTGTCATTCCTGTTGGTTGCATGATGCACAGCCATCTCATGAACCCGACGTGTCCGTTCCTAACTGCTTGCAGGGTCAAGTCGAATCAACCCAGAGAATCATGAACTAAAAGCTTAGCTCCTGAACGCATCTTTAAGCTCCTGAACGCATTTCTCGTAGCGGCTTCGAACACGTCCTCTTGACCCTGCTGCGAGGTTTCTACCCATTCCCTAGCACTTACGCCGCGATGGCCGTTGCTCTAGCGTTTTTGGGCGAGCCCGGCCGTCGCACAATCTCGCGAGCTGGAGACGGCCGGAAGGCACTGTCGAGCGTTCGGCACCCGATTTGCCGGGTGACGAGGGGCGCAACATTTTGTCGAAGCCTTCTGCAACTTCCTTACATCAGATCAACATATCTACGAAGTGGGTACTGGTCGTTTCGTCGCAGAGGTGGTTGCAGCAGATTGGGGCCAACCATCGTAACGAAAGTCTATGAATCCCTTGTCAGCAATGCTTTCAGGAGCGAATAAGAAACAGGATGAAGCGCCGCTACGCGGGGCCAATGCGATGGCACGTGCAGCGATCGAGCCATTGCCTTTCGGGGGGCTGAACCAATGAGCAGCTCTTCGATGATACTGGACCGCTCAGCCAATTCTCAGGAGTCGCCAAACGCAAGAGCGGGATTGGAACGCGAGAGCGACCGGCTGAAGCTGCTCCTAGACATGACGACTGCTTTGGTCTCGACTTTAGACTGTCGCGATCTCCTCCGCACGGTGTCGGCGAGCATTCGGCAAGTCATGCATTGCGACATCGTTGGGGTGTGGCTACCCGATGCGGAGCGTTTGCATTTGCGCCAACTCGCTATGGACTTTCCTGAGAGTAGGGGATTCGTTAGGGAGGATACGCTGCAACCGATCGAAGGATCTCTGATCGGCGGGGTATTCAAAGCGGGCAAGCCTGTCGTAGTGGATCTTACTAGTCAACAGATGGCTCCCTATGTCTCTACTGAAATTCGCGCCGAAGCCATCGAGTCGGGATGTGCTCTCCCCTTGATCAACCGTGGTCGGACGCTTGGAGTGCTCACCCTCGGCAGTCGGGTCGGAAACTCAATCCCTTTGGAAGACGTCGATTTCCTTCTGCGCGCCGCGGGGCAATTGGCGATCGCCATCGAGAATCGCCTGGCCTATCGCGAGGTAGCCGAATTGAAAGACAAGCTCGCACAGGAAAAACTCTATTTGGAAGATGAAATCCGTGGGGAGATAGACTTTGAAGGAATTGTGGGACAGAGTTCGGCTCTCCGTCACGTTTTGCATCTGGTGGAAACCGTGGCTCCCAGCGAGTCGACCGTGTTGCTTCTGGGCGAAACCGGCACGGGAAAGGAATTGATTGCGCGGGCCATTCATGAGCGCAGCCATCGTAAGGAGCGGACCTTCGTAAAGCTAAACTGCGCCGCAATTCCAACCGGCCTGCTCGAGAGTGAGCTCTTCGGACATGAACGAGGCGCTTTCACTGGCGCGATTGCACAGAAGATTGGCCGGCTTGAACTCGCCGATCAAGGTACGTTATTTCTCGACGAGGTGGGAGATATACCGATCGAGGTCCAGCCCAAGCTCCTGCGCGCTTTGCAGGAACGGGAGTTTGAAAGGCTGGGGAGCAACCGGACAAAACAGGTCAATATGCGACTGGTTGCGGCTACCAATCGCGATCTCGAAGCGATGATGGAGAATCGCCAGTTCCGTAGCGACTTGTACTACCGCCTGAACGTATTTCCGATCCGCATCCCACCTTTGCGAGAACGGCCCGGAGATATTCCTCTTTTGGTCCGGTACTTCACGCAGAAGTACGGCCGCCGCATGCAGAAGCTGATCGAATCGGTTCCCATGGTGGCCATGCGGAAGCTCTCCAGCTGGCATTGGCCCGGAAATATTCGTGAGCTGGAAAACTTCATCGAGCGTTCAGTGATCCTCACACATGGCACCGCGCTGCACGCCCCGATCAGCGAACTGAGCAGCAATAGCAGGAACGTTCCTGTGATGGATACGCGCGAAGCCGCTGAACGCGATGAGATCGTCCGCATCCTAAAAGTCACAAACGGACGAGTGGCAGGGCCGGTCGGTGCCGCGGCACTTATGAATATCAAGCGCACCACGCTGATCTCCCGCATGAAGAAACTGGGCATCGACCCGCGCAAAGTGTCATGACCGTCTATCACCCGGATATCTACCAGGGCTTCCGCTTTATCCCTGAATCGCAGGCGCTGTTTTTTGGCCGGCTGTCACCAATGTTCGACACGTGTCGAGATTGGCTTCGACACTTCCCGACACCATCCTGCTCCCGACTAGTCTCTTCCTCTAAAGGCAGCGATTTGCAAGACTTTCTCAACCACTCTGCTTTGGTCCTTCGATTGCACTGCTCCAGTTTGCAGAAGTTGCGGATCTCAGGAGCAAGACTCGAACAATGGATCGCCGCACCGCAAAAACACTTTTGCGCAAGCGCCGCCGTTGCGATTTCGGGAACTCGAACTGCGGAGGGGGTTGGCAGGGCAGTCAGGATGTCAAACCTGACTGAACGCCTCCGATCCCACTGAGATTTACGGGATCAAGGAGTTTGTCATGACGAAAGTAATTGAGTTTTACCGACCGAAGAACTTTGAGTTCGTGCGTGCTGCTCAGACTCAGCCAGGAGAGCTTATTGAGTTTCCTTCGCGGGGAGAGACGTTAGTCTCGTCGTCGCCGGTTGGCGGGATCCTGGGGCGGCGCCTGGCCGCAACGGAATCCGACCATGCTGTAGGTAGTGAATAGCCTTCAAGAACTAAGGGTAGCTCACAAAGGAGACGCGGTATGTCGGCACTAGCAACTTTGGTTGAAGGAGAGCGAGCGGTTCGCCCCGGCGACTCTGGCAAAGGTGCTGAGGAACTGGACAGCGTCGTGTTCCGCTCCCTGCCTATGTTTTACAAGAGGGCCTTCCGGTTCTTGGGGAACGCAGCTGACGCGGAAGATGCCGTGCAGGATGCTCTCGTCTCCGCTTACCGGCATTTAGGGCAGTTCAGAGGGCAAGCGCAGCTTTCAACCTGGTTAACGACAATCGTCAACAACGCCGCGCGGATGCAGCTACGACGGCGCCGCGATGGCTACGTGTCGCTTGACGAAAAACACGGGGAAGAGGGGCTCACTTTCTCAGAGCGGCTACCTGATTCGAAGCCAAGCCCAGAGGAGGTCTGCTCCACAGCGGAAGCCCGAGACCGGCTGGTGGAGGGCCTTAAACAGCTGTCACCAAAGCTGCGTAAAGCATTTCTGTTACGTGATATCGACGGTTTATCGACAAAACAGGCTGCGCTTGTCTTGGGTGTTCCGCAAGGGACAGTGAAAACGCGTCACGCACGAGCCTGCCAGAAGCTTGCTGAAATGATAAGGGTCAAGCCTGTCAAATTGCGGTCCCGAGCCGTTTCACTTGGTGAAGCTAAGTAGTTCGTTTTGACGAGGTACGAGAGTCTAGTCCGATGAGGAGAATCGCGCATGCCCCACGCAATGTTGCAACCAAGTGAAGACATCATTTCCGGCATTCTTAACTGCGTGTGCCCCGAGTGCGGCGGACCGATGGGCGGTCGTAAAAAGGAATTCAAGTGTCAGGGCGAATGCCTTAGGGACTGGCGCGACGTTTGGGAAAGTCGCTCAGCGAGGCCAACGCAGAACACAAGATCGCCCCAGAATCTGGCTAAGCACTACAAAACCTATACAGCGGCCGAGGCGGAACGGGCGGCATCGCTGTGAATGCGATCGTCCAGCTTCTGGTGAAGCACGGCTATTCGGTCCTGTTCGCTTCGGTGTTCGCCCGCCAAATGTGTTTGCCGGTGCCGGCAGTCCTGTTTCTCATCTCTGCTGGGGTACTCGCAGGCTCCGGCCGATTGGTTTTGGCAGTCGCCCTCTGCCTCTCCGTAATTGCCTGTTTGCTGGCTGACATGGTGTGGTATGAGGCGGGTCGCCGGTGGGGTAACAGCATCCTGCATTTCATCTGTGGCCTCACGCAAGACCCGGACGCAGCTGCTCGTCGCTCGGAAAAGAGCTTCGTCCGGCATGGGCCTCGGACTCTCATGCTGGCAAAGTTCGTAGTAGGACTGGATGCGGCAATGGCTCCCCTGGCTGGGCTCTGCGGCACAAGCCGGCTCCGTTTCATTGCCTTTGACGCCGTTGGAGCTTTTCTCTGGTCAGGTGTTTATGCCGGACTCGGCTATCTCTTCGGCAAAGACCTGGATCGTGCTGCTGCGTACGCGGCCAGACTGGGCATGCTTTGGGTTCTTTGTGCGTTTGCCGCACTAGCGATATACGCCAGCCGCAGACTTGTTCGATGGCATCGCTTTTTGCACGAATTTCAAATGGCGCGAATCACACCAGACGAGCTCAAAAGGAAGCTGGATGCGGGCGAACAAGTCATGATTGTTGATCTACACGGCCGCCGGGATGGCCGGCGAGGCCACGAGGGTATTCCCGGCGCGGTGTGCATCGATCCGCATAGGCTTGGACACCACGATTATTCCACAAAGCCAACGCCCATCCCTCGCGATTGCGATGTCGTCCTTTACTGCACTACGGTGCATGAGCTCACCAGCGCCCGTGCAGCGCTCGAATTACGCCGCCATGGATTTGAACGGGTTCGACCCCTTGCCGGGGGAATTCAGGCGTGGCACGACCGAGGCTTCCCGCTGACCTCAGTGATTCTCTGTGGCTCTACGTGAGCTGTGCTGCCAGAACTACGTTCTCGCCGTCGGCGCCCAGCATCTATACCGCTCCTGCGCAACTTTGTGAGAAGAGTTTCAGCCTCGGGGCTTTGTCGGTCCTGCTCTCGACAATTGTCGATCTAACTCGACAATCGTTGACACACCTGTCGCCGGTTTAGCGGGCGCCAATAGATTCAATAGGTTGCTAGGGCAGCAGCAATGTGGTTTGGCAAACGCCTTGCTGTAGATAGGTTCGGTACGAACAGAATATGTTCAGGATATCCATCGCCGATACGCCGTCGCGGCGGACGCTGCTCGTGGAAGGAACCCTTATCGGAGCCTGGGTTGCTGAGCTTGCCACAACCTGGAGAAATGCATGCGAAGATTTAGATGGGCGCGAACTGGTCATTGACGTGACCAACGTGACCGTCATCAGCCGCGACGGAGAAGACGCGATCTTCGATCTGATGAAGAAAGGCGTGAACTTTTTTTCTGGCGGCGTTCTCACCAGGCATGTGCTGAAACACCTTGCGCGGAAGAAACAAAAGGCATCACGACGGAGGTGAACATGCCGGAGGCAAAGCACAGCATTAGCTCTGCTCCATACGCAAGCGGCGACGATTTCCGCGGAATCTTTCAGGAAGAGAAGGACAGCCTGTACCAGCTGTCTTTTCTCCTTACGGCAGACCGCGAAAAGTCTGAGCAGTGCTTTGTCTCCGGGCTTGAGGATTCCCTGAATCGGAACCCGGTTTTCAAGGACTGGGCACGCTCATGGGCACGGCGGACGATCATTCAAAACGCGATACGAGCCATCCGCCCACGCCCTACCGAGCAAAATGACTCTTCGAGTTTCGACACTGATGACGTAACAGCGGAAGTGGACTTGGCCCAGACTGCCGCAGTTCTTAAACTCGAACCCTTCGAGCGCTTTGTCTATGTCATGTCGGTTCTTGAACACTATTCCGATCTGGACTGTTCGCTGCTCCTTGGCTGCACCCGGCGGAACGTAATTACAGGACGAATTCGGGCGTTGCAGCAGCTCGAAATGCGATCGACTTTCAACTATAGCCCAAACTAAACGAAGAGACTCAGGCCGACTTCTTGTTCTCCGGCACCAGGTGGTCCATTTTGCCCGACATCTTCACCATGCACCTTGCCTTTCAGATCCACCAGCTGGTAGATCCTCAACGCGATATGGTTCAGCAGCATTGCCGCCCGATGGGAATCGTGGGCCAACCATGGGGGCCAATTTTCAGGTTCTGTCAATCGCACGTCAGCTTCTTGGGGGTGTCGAAATCCGGACACTTGTCGAGACCTCTTTTCCAGCGCGGTGGGGTGAAGGGGAGTCTTTGGATAGTCTGCCGGGTACGCTGCCGTTGGTGAGATCCGCGCTTCGTGGCTCTTCCCCGAGTTGAGGATTCCTAGCCTTACTTTGAACAACTCTGACAAAAGTGTCGAAGCCATCCTTCGACATCCGTTGACACCACACTCGCCTAATTCGCGGTTTTTCATTAGATCCAATGATTTACGAGATGTCCATCGCGGGTCCACTTTGGTCGTTTAGTTGCCTTTTCAAACGGAGTTCTTGGAAGACTGTCGTTCAAGTCTGCTGTGATCTGGAGGAAAGCGCGGAATGAAGTGGCGGATCTTTATACTCTTACTCTGCCTTTGCGGATCGAGGTTGTCTAAGGCGCAGGAGCCGCCGGCTCTGCTGCCCGACGCGCCTGGGCCGCCGTCAGGAATCGTTGTTGGCACTGTAGTCGATCTGAACAACGACCCCGTTCCCGGCGCCAGCGTAACTCTTGAGGGCCCACTCAGTCATCCACGCGCGGTCGTCTCGAACGACAACGGATTCTTTGAATTCAAGGGTCTGGAGCCGGCAAACCCCTATCACGTCACCATCAGCGCCGAGGGATTTGCTAGCTGGACTTCACCCGAGCTTATCCTCAAGCCAGGCCAGTATCTAATCCTGGCGGTCTCCAAACTCCGTATCGCAACGGCCCTGACCCAGGTCACCGTGGGTTATTCTCCGGTAGAAGTCGCCACCGAGCAAGTCAAGGCGGAAGAACAGCAACGCATTTTCGGCTTCATTCCCAATTTTTATGTGCAGTACGATCCGAACGCCGCACCGCTTACGACGAAGCTGAAGTTCCGACTTGCCGCCAAAGTCGCCTTCGATCCAATCACCCTGGTCGGGGTAGGTGTGTTCGCTGCTGCCAACCAGGCAGGGGACACACCCGACTACCGCCAAGGGGCAATCGGTTACGGTGAGCGCTATGGTGCTGCCTATGCGGATGGCATCACGGACATTATGATCGGCGGCGCTATCCTACCATCGCTTCTGCATCAGGATCCACGCTACTTCTATCAGGGCACGGGCACGAACAAGTCTCGCGCTTTCCACGCATTAACCAGCCCATTCGTCTGCAAAGGCGACAATGGCAAGTGGCAGCCGAACTACTCGACTATGGGCGGAGATCTGAGCGCGGCCGCCCTGTCGAATGCCTACTATCCTCCATCGAATCGTGGCGTAGGGTTATTCCTAAGCAACTTCTTCATCGACACCGGCCAGCGGGCAGCCGCCAACCTGGCACAGGAGTTCATTCTGCGCCGCCTTACCAAAGCCAAGAATAAGTGAGCATCCCTCGGCAGTGTCGTTGTCAAGTCGTCACCTGGCGAAAAGACTGTTGGAATCGACGACACCGATCCGGAGCTGATATCCAGCCAGATCTGCAGAGTATTTCTTGAGTCAATCACCTGACATGATTCTCGGCGGAGCTGCTTCTGGCATGGATTCTGCAGTAACGGCTGCCCGACGTACGACGCGAAAAGGAACCGTATCATGAAAGCCAAGACAATTGTCGCTGTCCTGTTATGTATTGCTACCTCGTCACAGGCAGCATTCACTGGAGCGCAACGTAAGCCTACCGGAGACGAACCGCCGCAGGTGAAGATCGCGCGCTCCTCCGCCGACTACGCTAGCGTCTCGTCCGGTGCATTCCACCCAATACCAGAGGCAGATATCGCCCGGAGGCGGGCCGTGCCGGCGGAGCCTGCCCCGCCCGCCGGGGGTGAGGTGGCAGTTATCGCCATGCCATTTTCCTCCTTGGAGCTAAGTCCCACTTTGGTCGAATACCTGGGTTTGACCCGAACACAAGCCAAAAATATCCAAAAATTGATGGATCGGGAGCGCCCAACAACAGAACCGTTGATGGATGAACTGCGAACAATTACCAGAGAGCCGCGCATCACGATTCAGAGAAGTCACAACCATGAAAATCGCGGATCTGTCCAGAGACTTGCGGCTCGGCAACTACAGCTTCTTGCCGAGTTAATGAGAGCCAACTCACGACTTCAACGAAGAATTGACGATGTACTTGATCCGCAACAGCGCAAGAAGCTCGACTCCTTCAAGCGCGCGAGCGAAGTCACGCTGGTGGATGGCAACTAGAGGCGAGTCGATAACACGCTCGAGGAGCACTTGCGTCTTATCGGGGCTTCGAGACACGAGCCACCAAGTCATCCAATCTCGAAAGCAAGAGTTTCAGAATCGGAGACTCGTTTGACTTTTTGTAGCCGAGCACCAGATCGACAGTTGGCGTATATCCCTTCAGAGGACGACTCGTCACAGACGAAGGGAGATAGTGCAGTGCATAAGCAGGTAACAGCCCTACCCCGCGCGTCGACACGATTAAGGAAAGTCCCATCGTGACATGGTCCGCCTCGTGAGCGGGCGTGATATTGACCCCAGATTGCTTCAGGTAATTGTCGATGACCGCGCGCAGTACAGGAGCCGTGCCAGAAACAATCACAAATGTCTCCCCCATTAGATCCACTGGACTGATGGCTTTGAGCGCAGCCAGACGGTGGTCACTGGGCAAGATCACCATCAAAGGCTCTTTCACGAGCAGACGGAACGCCAATCCTGAGCCCCCTTTTTCTCGTCGAAGAAAAGCTGCATCGATCTTTCCCTTTGAAAGACCTTCCGCAAGCAGCGGGGAGTATTGACTCGATATCATGACATCGATGTTAGGCAGTTCGTCGCGCAAGATCCGCAAGGCTTCAGGCATCCATGTCAATTCGTGGCCGGTCAGAAAGCCCATAGTGAAACACGGCTTGGCGGGATGCGCGACCCTACGCGCAGCCTCAGCGGCGGCGTCAACCTGCGATAGGACCGCGCGGGCGTGATCGAGGAAGGCTAGACCCGCTGGTGTCAGGTCGATGCCGCGAGCTCTTCGCGTCAACAGTTGTGCGCCGACCGTCTGCTCAAGGTCTCGAATCTGCCGACTCAGGGAAGGCTGTGACGTGTGCAGCTTTTGCTCTGCTGCCACCGTCAGGCTTCCTGCCTCGGCAACCGCGACGAAATAACGAAGATGTCGTAACTCCATTTCTCACTTCCATGCCTGCGAGGCATCGCCATCAGCTTAGCGAAGTATATTTCAACGGCGCTACCACGTGCGGAGGTCGCAATCTAGCGTAGTGATCTGAGCTATGCACGACGACCTGACGTAAGAGTATTCATGCCTGGACTATATGGCTCTGAATCAACGGAGGCAGGTTTTATTTTCGAGCTCACACGCATCAATGTGAATACCGGTGCTCGCCAAACCATGCCTCTGCCGGAACGGTCGCACCGAGGTGATAGGCCGCCGTGCGGCTCCAGGCGACGGAAATGACCGGTATGTCGATATTCGGAAAGATGTCAGTGGGGGTCCGAAGAATCACGGCCGGACTCAGCAAGAGTGTTAGGATCGCAAGAACAATGAACGTGTATGGGCGATTGAGCGCTAATCTGACTATCCACATGGATTAACCTTTGCCTGGCGTCGGAGCTCATCGGAACGATTCGAAATAACCACGTCTACTTCCAGTTTCTTCCGCAGTTCTGTGCAACTCCGCGATCTATTCGTCACTCGTTTTATCTCGTTAGAGTTCGATGCGCGATGAAACCGAGCGGTCTCAAATATATTGTGGCGGCGCCATTTTAGAGCTGTCGGTCGATTAAGGCGCCATTGCAGATGAGGCTCGCATAAGCGGGTTGCCAGAGCCTTGGAAAAGCTCAGACCACCTTGTTGGATGTTGAGGCTGGTTGGTGGTAACGCCGCAGAGCCATACTTTGTTAAGTGGGTAACGATGCTTCGTATGCATTGCAGTCTGACACATAACTTATGCGACCGATCGGTCTCGCGTGTCATCAACAGTAAAAGGAAAACGGAGGGTGCGATAAAGATTCGCAAAAGTTAATGAAAGACCAAGGTAATCTCGTCTCAGCCGGTCAGTTTCGTCCGGATCCGTATGCACAATCTCGGACCGCGGAGCGTACTTTAAATGCAGCCATCGTCCATGCCGACATCGCTCGGAGCTACGAAGAGTATCTTGAGATCTTCGACGCGTTTTATGCCCACGATATCGAGGGAAGCGGCGAAGCCGTGGAAGAATTGATTCGCGGAAAGGAGAGTGTGCGTGCAGTTCTGATTAGCTACTTGGCTCCCCTTCATGCCATGGCCGAGGTCGGCGGTGTGTCGATATCCATTCGAGAAACGGCGATTCCTGGAGATGTCGTGGACGAGACCCATTCTGCGTGGACACTGACGCTGGCCGGAGCGTCCGGCAAGATATGCACTGTTCACTGGCGTACTTTCCGGAAATGGCGCAGATCGTGTGTAGTGCTGGAGCATCATTACGACTACCAGCAAGGCGGTGAGCCCCTGACCCACGATGACCTCAGGTTCGAGGCGCCTTAGGCTGAATCAGGATTTGAAAGGCCCTCGTAAAGGGAGCCAGAGGCGGATCTTGTTTAAGTGCGACCGGGACCGTTCGGTCTCATGACCACTTGTGTAGTGCGATTAGTGACCCTATGATCGCTAAATCGGTATTACCAGGAGCAGGACGTGCGTAAAGGCGAGCAGACTCGGCAAGAAATCATTCGTAAGGCGGCTCCGATCTTCAATCAGAAGGGATACGAGGGCGCTGCGCTTTCCGACCTCATGCGAGCGACTGGGTTAGAAAAGGGCGGAATCTACCGGCATTTTGGGAGTAAACAAGAGCTTGCAGCAGACGCCTTCGACCACGCCTGGAAGATCGCAATGGATACCCGTTTCGAAGGCACAGACCAGATTCCGAATACAGTCGACCGCCTCAAAAAGATCGTGCGTAACTTTCGAGACCGGCGCACCGGGCTGGTTCCAGGAGGCTGCCCGCTACTGAACACGGCTGTCGATAGCGACGACGGCAATCCAAAGCTGCGAGCGAAAGCTCGCCAGGCCCTCAGTGGTTGGCTTGACCGTATGCAATCAATTGCCGAGGAGGGCCAACGAAGAGGCGAGATTCGTTCCGATATAGATCCGGCAAATTTGGCCACCCTGATCGCCAGCACTCTTGAAGGCAGTCAAATGGTGGGCCGTTTACAGAGGAAGGAATCGCCTCGTGACCTTGTCGTCTGTCATCTGGAGGAATACCTCGAAACTAAAGTTCGGGCCGAGAAAGGGAAGACCGGAGGCGGCTAGTTATGACTACGCAAGAAATTCCCCCGCAGGCGGACTTTAGGGAGCGAGCAAAAACGAACGACGTTCCAATCGCGCGTCTGATTGGATTTGAGGCGAAAGACATTGCCGATGGACGGGCTACGGTCGTCTTGGCAGCCGGACCGCAGCACGCAAATCCCATGGGGACACTGCACGGGGGGATTCTTTGCGACATAGCGGACGCGGCAATGGGAATAGCGTTTGCGAGCACTCTCGCGCCGGAGGAATCCTTCACGACGGTCGAACTGAAAATCAATTTCTTTCGACCCGTCTGGCAAGCGCAACTCAAAGCGCAAGGAACAGTTGTGCGGCGGGGCCAGACGATCGGCTATGTGGAGTGCACCATCACCGACGAGCAGAACCGATTGGTAGCGAAAGCCACCTCCACTTGCATGGTCCTTCGCGACCAGAAGGCCGCAGGCCGGTAATCCTTTTATGTAAGCACCTGCCGTTTCGTAGGCATTCCAGAAAGGTGCGATGTGCCATCGAGCGGTTGCGCTCGGTTTGTACGAACTCAAGCTCTGCGTGCCTCTGGTCCGCCACGTGACGTCGGTTTGGCGAGCTTCCCTGATAAAATAATTGCGAAACCACGCGACACGGAGAGATGGCCGAGTGGCTGAAGGCGCGCGCCTCGAAAGCGTGTATACCTTAACGGGTATCGGGGGTTCGAATCCCTCTCTCTCCGCCACACAGTCTGAGCCGCGGAGAAATTAGTCTGTATTACTGCAAGAATCAGTGAAAATCGCCGCAATTCCGCAGGTCTTGCCTTCAAACCGCACCGGAGAAAGTTTCCCGTCGAAGCCCGCGGGCAAGTTTTCTGGCGCTTTTCTCTGGAGGCCGCACGCACAGTCCGGTTTCAGCGACTCCATCAGGCGAACGCAATGCGATCACAAACCGATGACGTGGCGAAAGCCGCTTGACTTTGTCAGCCCGCTCGCAAGTATTTACTGAAGGACAGCGGTGCGAGGGCGATGTTGTTCCCGCCGCTGGAGTTCCGCCTCAGCGGCGGCGAGATCGCGCAAGCGTTTTTCCCATTCGGTTTC
>Ga0070711_100000667_pt1 | contig 17939 bp, 19 predicted proteins | sample LARL53metaG_FD_65452 | JGI IMG/M metagenome (GOLD analysis project Ga0070711, IMG submission 65452) | Corn, switchgrass and miscanthus rhizosphere microbial communities from Kellogg Biological Station, Michigan, USA - LAR L5-3 metaG | ecosystem: Host-associated > Plants > Roots > Rhizosphere ... | reverse complement strand
GGTTGATGTTGGCGTCGTGCCGCTATCCTCATAGGTTCGTATGGGCGGTGAGCGGCTTTGCCTAGGCGGGATGCGCAAGCCAGTGCCGCGGCCTTCAGGCGCTGGGCTGCCTGCCCAGCGGCTGGGGGCATGACGACGCGGGCCGGCGCAAATAGCCCACCCGCCCCGGGGGGAACCTGATGACCGAAGTGATTGACCGGCTGGCAGTGGCCGTGAACGCCCATGATCTCGATGCGGCGACCGGTTTCTTCGACGAGGACTGGTGCGGGTCCAGGCTGCGCACGGCCGCCACGGTGAGCTCGCTGCCGGGCGGGCTGGCCGGGCGCGGCTGGGTGACCGGTTCGGTGTCCGCGTGCAGCGCGGCGTGCTCGGCGTGCACCCGGGCCAGCGCGGCGGCGCCGTCGGTGGCCGGGATGTGGGCGGCGAGGATCTCGACGGCCATCGCGCCGGTGACCCCGTGCAGGCGGACGATGTCGGGCCGGGCCAGGTAGCGGCGGGCGCCGCCGGCCGCGGCCCGCACGACCGCCATCCGCAGGTCACCGGCGGGGGGCGGCGGGCCGGCCGGCTGCCCTTCGCGGTAGCGGGCCGCCCAGTAACCCAGCGCCCGGGCCAGCTCGCCGCGCCGCGGCGGTGTATCGACCGCGTCGATGGCCCGGACGGCATGGGCGGTCCGGATGGCGCCGTGGAACAGCGCGGTGCGCAGCCCGGGCATCAGCCGCGGCACCCACGCCGTGACCACAGCCGGCCAGCCGTCATCGTCGACGGCCTGGGTGAAGTAGCCGATCCACTCGCCGAGCCGGCGGTAGTCGCCGAGCGCTTGCCGCCACTCGAACCCGGCCGCCGCCACCGGGCCGACCGAAGCCCCGCCCGCCCCGGCGAACCGGCGCGCCCAGCTGTCGATGTCGCCGGTGCAGTCGAGCATGGCCAGCGCCTCGCAGGCCATGGCGCCGTGGTTGACGAAGCCGTTCGGCAGCTCGAAGCTGGCCGCCGCCATCCGCTCGAACGCCTCGTCCAAAGCTGGCGTCGCGTCACTCATGCCCCCCTCCTCGCCGCCGCGGCCCATGAACCCCGCCGCCGGTTCCCCGCTGGGCACGATCCTCGCCCCAGGATCGGTGCCCAGCAAGCTGCCCGGAAGGGCGTACGCGCCAGCACATACCGGCCAGATCTGTATCGCCGCTCATATGCCCGGGGCTTGAGCTGGAGCCGCCCGTAACACGGCGGCGATGCGCACTTCCACACCGAGGGCGTCGTCACGCTGGGTTACCGGCTGGGGGCCGAAACGACAGTCGTGGCGGCAGCTGAGAACGCCGCAAACCGTTCCGAGTCGCGGGCGGCCTCACCCTTGCTGCGGAGCGAGGGAGGATCGGACCGCCGGCTCCAACCTGGCTGCCACAGGCGAACGGCAGTGCCAAGCAGCTGACTCAGCACGTGACGTGCAGGATGGCGTTAGTGTCCTTGATGGTCCCGGCCTGCATGCCGATCGCCTTTGCGGTGGGCAGGACGACAAGATCGACCTTGCGGCGGCGGGCTTCTTGCCGGACCTGATCCATCACCGGCAACGCGCCGTCAGCACCGGTGCCGATCACCAGCCGACGGCAGCGCCAGGGGATGTCTTCGGCGGTCGACAGCGGAGTGTGCCCGTAAGCGCTCCGGAACTTCTTGGAGGCGGCCTTCTTGCGGATCTGTCCGCGGTCGATGATCAGGTCGTGATCGTAGGTCACGCCGTCGATTCGCACGGAGCCGAAGGAGTACTCGGTGAATCGCATGCTGATGCCCCTCACCTGCACCGGGATGCTATGGCCGGCGCGCCATCCCAGATTGCGCGTCACCACTATGCGGATGTGAGCGGCCGGCCCGGCGGGCCGTGATCAGCGCCGTCGGCCCGCCGCGGCCGGGCGGCGCGGGAAAGCCCGCGGGCTATCCGGCGGGCGGCTGCCGGGCCGCCTGCACGGCGTCTGCCTCGGCGTCATAGACCGGCAGGATCTTGGTGAGGCCCGCGGTATCCAGGACGCGCCGGAGCTGCGGGGCCGGCGCCGCCAGGGCCAGGCGGCCGGTGGTGGCGCGAACCCGGCGCCAGACCCCGACGAGGACCCCGATGCCGGTGGAGTCGATGAACCTCACCGCGGCGAGGTTGACCACCAGGCCGCGGAAGCCCTCATCGGTGACGATCCGCAGCAGGCTGTCGCGCAGCAGGCCGCAGCTGGCCACGTCGACCTCACCGGTTACCCGCACCACGGCGATGCCGTCCGCCAGACGGTATTCGAGGGCAAGCTGCTGCGGTGCCTCAGCGGTGTTCATGACTCCTCCCTTCCCGGCCGCTGCCACGCCGGGCCCGGCCCGGCAAACCGGCCGGGCAAGGGCTGCGGTGCCGGGTTGCCGGGGCCGGCGACGGTGGGGCCGACACGGCGGCCGCGGGTGCCCGTGATGGCCCCCAGCTTGCACCATCGGCCTTCGGCCGGCACCGCTGCCGGTGTGGCCTGGCTCGTACCGGCCGGGGCCGGTGCACCCAGCGTTGCAGATCTCGCCACCGGCTGCGGCCGTATTCGGCTGGCTTCTCCGCTGGCCCGTGGATTGCCACAGCCCGGATCCCGCCGCGGCAGGCCGGCGGCCTGGCCGGCGAGCCCCCGCTGGGCATGGCTGCCCGCGGGGGTCTGCGGCGCAGCCGATCACCATCCTTTACTCGCGCGCCTGGCCCGCACCTGGCCTGCGATGATCTAGGCCGCCGGCGGTGAAGCACAGGGCCTGCCAGATCCTGCCCGGCACGGACAAGCCACCACCCGGGCCGACCGACCCGGGCTGCGGGAAAATGTCCCCGGCACCGGACCAGGCCACATGACCAGGACAACAGGCGAACGGACGGGGGATCTGCTCTGCTTCGCGGACATGCGAGGGACACGGCCACGTCTGTGGACCGCACCGGGGTGATCGCGGCGTGGAGCACGCCTGCCGCCCGCCTGGCAGGCGCCAGGCGGGCTGGCCGCTCACTGCGCTTCCCTGATCAGCCGGGCGGCGCCGACGGGTTCAGCGGCCAGCCGCCCAGCGATCTCGGCTGGCCCGGCGAGGCCGGGTCGCCAGATCGGCCGATCCCGCATGCCGTGGCCGACCACCCGCCGAACCTCACCCCCTGATGCGATTACCGAGGGCTGCCATACCGCACCGCCGCGCGGACCGGCACGCGACGGCGCGTCGCGTTCCCCCGCGGCTGATAAGGAAGCCCCGCCTCGCGCTGCACGACGGCGGGGGTTCCTCGGACGGCCGGTCTGGAACAGGAGGCCGGTCCGGCCGTCATCCTGGAGGCAGCATACGTCGCACTGGTGATGCTGACAGCTGTCAGGACCGGATCGTCGCGTTCGGGCGGCTTCGGCGTTTGGGGCCTGTTCGTCCCGCCTGGCGGTGGGGCTGATCGGTTTATGCCGCGGTGTTGCCATGGTCGTGAAGGATCCGGTCTGGGGTCAGCGGCCGGTGCCAGAACACCCAGCCGAGCAGGCCATGACCGAGTTCTCGGGCGAGGACGGGCGGCGGGATGGCCAGCACCGGGCACCGGGCGTGGGTCAGGCAGTAGTGGCTGACGCTGCCCGAGGCCATCCGGGCCAGCAGGCCGCGGTGGCCTGCACCCACGACGAGCAGGTCAGTTGGAGAAGCGATGGTTACCAGGATGCGGCCTGGCTCGCCGCGCCGGACGACGGGCCAGACTGGCGGGTCGGCGGGGATCTCGCCCCACGCTGCGCCGAGCGCGTCCTGCAGCCGCTGGCGGGCCTCTTCTGCCCATAGGCGGCGGAGGTAGCCGCACGGGGCGCGCCGGTCGGCGAGATCGCCGCCCGGCGGTAGCCAGGCAAGGACGGGGATCAGGGTCATATGCGGGCGGGCCAGCTCGTGCGCGTAGCGCAATGCCCGCAGGCTGCCCGGCGAGCCGCTCACGCCGACGACGACCCGGCGTATGCCGAACACGGCGGGACTCCTTCCCAGGGCCAGTGGTAATGCCTAGATAACTCCGCCCCGGTGCCGAAGGGAAGCCTTCGGCTCTTCTGATGATGATTGACCGGAACTGGTTGTCCACGGCGATCACGATGCCGGGTCCTGCGCTGGTGGTTCCGGTACCCGGCCACCCCAACCTGGCTATAGACGGCCGGGGCGGACGACCCGCCCGAGGCCCTCGCCCGAACCAGGCGCGCACGGGTTGACCGCGGCTTACAGGCCGTGTTCGCCGAACCATCCGGCGAGTTTGCCGGCCCGGCTGACCGCGCGCAGCCGCCGTTCGGATTGTTCCCGCACGGCGGCCGAGGCGACGATGAGCAGCCGGTCGCCGGATTGCAGGGTCGTGGTGGGGCCGGGGACGAAGCCTTTGCCGTCGCGGACGATGAGCGCCACGTTCGCCTGGGCCGGCAGGCGCAATTCGAAGATCTCCACCCCATGCAGCCGCGAGGCGGGCGGGATCTGCGCCTGGAGGAGGTCGGCGTGCAGCGCCTCCAGCGGAGCCGCCTCCACGTTCACGTCGAGGGGTTCGGCTGGCGTGATCACCCGCAGCTGCCGGGCCGCCCACGGCAGCGTGGGGCCCTGTAGCAGGGTGTTGACCGCGACCACGATGAACACGATGTCGAACAGGCGGGTGGCGCCGGGCACCCGGGCGTTCATCGGGATGGTGGCCAGCACGATCGGGACGGCGCCGCGCAGCCCGGCCCAGGACAAGAACGCCTGCTGGCGCCACGGCATCCGCAGCGGCATCGTCGCGGCGGCCACCGCGGCGGGGCGGGCCAGCAGCACGAGGACCGATCCCGCGACCACGGCGGGCAGGACCTGCGCGGGCAGCCGGGCCGGAGAGGCAAGCAGCCCGAGCATCACGAACAGGCCGATCTGGGCAAGCCAGGCCACCCCTTCGGCGAAGCCGCGGATGGCCGGGCCGTGCGGAAGCCGGGCGTTGCCCAGCACCAGCGCAGACACGTAGACGGCGAGGAAGCCGCTGGCCTGGGCCAGGTCCGCCGCACCGTAGCTGGCGACGATGAGCGCCAGGATGGCGATCGGGTACAGCCCAGAGGCTGGCAGTGCCACCCGCCGCAGGGCCACCGCGCCGAGCAGCCCGGCCAGGAGCCCGATCGCCACTCCGGCAGCGAGCTGGTAGATGACCCCCCCGGCGATCAGCGCGGGTGACGGGGGGTGATGGCCGGCCTCGCTCAGCAGGGTGACCGCGAGCACCGCCGGCGGGTCATTCAGCCCTGACTCGCCTTCCAGCATCCCGGCCAGTCGGGGCGGAAGCGGCAGCTTGCGCAGCACCGAGAACACCGCAGCGGCATCGGTGGGCGCGAGCACCGCGCCGAGCAGCAAGGCATCACGCCAGCCCAGGTGCAGCAGCCATCGGGTGGCCACCGCAACCACCACCACACTTACCGCGACCCCGGCGGTGGCCAGGCTCAGCGCCGCGGGAGCCGCAGCCCGGGCGTGCACCCAACTGGTGGTCAGGCCGCCCTCGGCCAGGATCAGCACCAGCGCGCCGAGCCCCAGCGCCTCGGCCAGCCCCGCGTTATCGAACCGGACGCCAACGCCCGCCTCGCCGAGCGCCAGCCCCAGGCCCAGGAACACCAACAGGCCCGGCAGGCCGATGCCGTGCGTGACCCGGGCCGCGACGATCGCCGCGAGCACCACCGCGGCGCCGGTGAGCAGGATGAGCCCGAGATCGCTGGTCGTCACGGCCGTCTCCGCACCTCCCGCCCCAACGCCGACGCCGGTGGCCACCAGTCTGCCCGATAGTGATCAGCAAACACCCTGGCCTACCGAACGTCCCGGCTCCCTCCTGGCAACACGGCCGTTCGGCGGCACGGCGCCGCGGCAGTGAGCGACCGGGTCGATCGGCTCGATGTGCCGCCGCACATCTGTACCGTGGCACCCCTGCAGCAGCCGTCAATCGCCGCTTCCGCCACTCGGCACATTCAGCTTTTGCGCCACCCCAGATCCCGGCTCTGGCGCGATTTCTGTGATCGGGTTACGCGGGGGGCAGGTGACGCGCTTGCGCAGGAGGTCGAGGCTCGCGCGGCCATACGATCGCGTAAGAGAAGGAGCCAGTGTTCGACCGCTCTTGGCAGCGATCTTGCCTCGTTGATCCAGCTTCTGACCACGTTGGCGCCCGGCGAGTGGCGCACCAGCCTGCAGTCGGCGTTGACCCGGGTCATGGCTGCGGCGAGGCGGTCAGCGTGGCGTCGCGCATCACCAGCAGGACGAATGTGATCGTAACGATGACCGTCACCGACCAGAACACCAGCGAGACCAACCTCCTCCGCACACATCCTTGCCGGTTGCCGGTCAGCAGCCTAAGGGCGGGTATGCGTTCTGCGTGAACCGTTCGTTGCTGGCCGGTCCCGAAGGCCATCCCTTCCACCCGCTGCTGGTCCCCTTGCCGATCGGGGCGTTCGTGTCGTCGTTGATCTTCGACATCCTTACCCGGACCCGGGCCGGCGGCCTCCCGTATCTCGTCGACGGCGCGTTCTGGCTCATCGGCATCGGCTTGACCGGCGCGTTGGCGGCCGCGGTGTTCGGAGTCGTGGACCTGCGCGCGATCCCGCGGGGGACACCCGCCTTCGCCACCGCGCGTGCCCACCTGACCCTCAACGCCGGGACAGTCGTGCTGTTCGCGATCGGCTATTCCTGGCGGGCCGGCGATCACGTGGAACTGGACAAGACCAGCTGGACAAGACCAGGTGGGGACAGCTCGCGCTGAGCGGGGTCGCTGTAGCGTTCCTCATCGTCGCCATGTGGCTGGGCGGCAAGCTGACCTATCACCACGGCATGCGCGTCGCCGGGCACGCCGACCACGACGAGGAAGTCACCCGGCGCCGGTAATGCCCAGAACGGCAAGGCCGGGGGATCTGCGTGCGGTCACCGGCAGCACGCCCAGCGCAGCCATCAACCCGCCCCGAATCAGCGATCCGACGCCGGGAGACGCTCACTCCCAGACCGTTGCGCGGAACGATGCGAGACCATGTGGGGATGGAGCTGCGCCGGGGCGATGGCAGTGTGATCGCGGTTGAGGTTATTGGCGAGCCGGACGCAGCCCCGGTTCTCTTCTGCCACGGGCTGGCAGATTCGAGGCTGTCCGCCTACTGGTTCGGGCAGGCGGCGGCCGAGCTGGGACTGCGCGTGATCGCTCCGGACCGCCCCGGGACCGGTGGCACCGATCCTCGCCGGCTGCGCCGGCTCGCGGACTGGGTTGAGGATGCCGCGCTGATCCTGGACACACTCGAGGTCGACGCGGCGGCGCTGCTGGGCATCTCGGCTGGCGGGCCGTTCGCGGCGGCCTGCGCGGCCAGGACTCCCGCCCGTGTCCGCAGCCTCGTGCTCGTCTCGCCGCTTGGCCAGCCCGGGTGGCCTACCGGCGGGGTGGCGCCCGGAGAACAGCTTTCCCTGGTGCTGGCCACGCACGCTCCCGCATTCAGTGGCTGGTCTTTGGGCCGCCTCGGCGCGTTGGCCCGCCGCTGGCCACCGCTATTCTTCCGGCTTGCCGCAACCGCGTTGCCCGACATCGACAACCAGGCGCTCGGGCAGCCCGGCCCGCGCGAGTCGTTCCTCGCCAGCTACGCCGAAGCGTTCCGCCGTGGGAGCTGGGGCGTCGCTCAGGACCTGCGCGTGCTCACCCGGCCCTGGGGTTTCGACCTCGGCTCCATCAAAGTGCCGGCATCGATCCACCATGGGGATGCGGATACCACGGTCCCGCTCAAGCACGCCTGGCTATTCGCCGAGGCGATACCGGGCGCGCAGGTTCATATCCACCCCGGCCACGGCCACTTCTCGATCCTTAGTGCAGCCAGAGAGCTGCTTGCTGCGCTCGCCGGATAAGCGCTCACCAGGGCCGCCGCGCAGAGGTGACCGGCAGTGATCATCGAGCTCGCCGGTCGTGCGGGTCAGGGCGACCTGCGTGCCGTGCGTGGCGACGTCAACTTCGAGGGGTCGGGTCTCCGCGATACGCGCAGTACCCATGAGGGTCATCGGATCTCCATATCGGTTCCATTGCCCCTCCACCAGGTGCTGGAAAGAAGGTAGATGCCGCCGGTTCCGGGTGTGCGCACCGACGTTCCGCTGGCCCATACACCGGCAAGCTGTCCCAGTGGCGCAGCGGCGAGCAAAGCAGCCAGCTGACAGGCGGTCCGGTTGAGAACCGAGCGCAGGACGAGATGGACATGTTTACTACCAAGAGGCTGGGGTTCGTAGCGGTGCTTGCCGCACTAGGCGTGCTGACGGCGGCATGCGGTAGCGGGGGCGGGGCAGGCGGCAGCGAAGCCGGGGGCGGCACACCTAAACTCATCGGTAATGGCACCCTGAAGGTCGGCTATGTTCTGCCGGAAACCGGTCAGCTCGCCTTTCTGGGCCCGCCGCAGATCCAGGGTCTGAAGCTCGCCGTTCAGGCGATCAACGCTGGCGGTGGGGTGCTTGGCAAGCAGATCCCGGCGCCGGTGGCCGCCGACGAGGCAGGCGACCAGGCCGTGGCCCAGCAATCGGCTGACCGGGTGCTAGCCAGCGGCGTGCAGGCCGTCGTCGGCGCGGCCGCGTCAGGCATGACACTGGCGATCATCGACAAGATCTCCGGCGCGAAGGTCGTGCAGTGTTCGGCCTCGAACACGGCCCCGACCTTCACCACCTACCAGGACAACGGCTATTACTTCCGCACCGCGCCAAGCGATGCCCTGCAGGGTCCCGTGCTGGCCAACCTCATCGTCAATGAGGGGCACTCCAGGGTCGCGATCGTGGCCCGGGCGGACGACTACGGCAAGGGGCTCGCGGACGCCACAGCTAAGTCGCTGCGGGAGGCTGGCGCTACCGTCGCCGTCAACAACAGTTACGACCCGGGCACGACCAACTTCGACGCCGTCGTCCAGAAGGTCACTAATGCGAAGCCAGACGCGGTGGCGGTCATCGCGTTCGAGGAGGGCAAGCAGATCCTCAAGGGCCTGATCGAGGCGGGTTACGGCCCGGACAAGGTAGGCGTTTATGGCGCCGACGGACTGCGCAGCGAGGAACTGGCCAAGCTCGTGGACCCGAAGAACAAGTCGGTGCTGGCCGGGATGAAAGGCACCGCGCCGGCCTCGGCGGAGAACGCGCGGTTCACCGCGGCCCTCAAGCAGTTCGACCCCGGCCTCAAGGAACTGCAGTACGCGCCGCAGGCCTTCGACTGCATGACCGTCATCGCGCTGGCCGCACAGCAGGCCAGGACCAACGACCCGGTGGTCTTCAAGAACGACATGATCGCGGTCACCAGGGATGGCACGAAGTGCGTGTCGTTCGCGGCATGCAGGAAGCTCATCAACGCCGGGACGAACATCGACTATGAGGGGGTCAGCGGCCCGCTGAACTTCATTCCGGCCGGCGAGCCCGGTGAGGCGACGATCGAGATCTACAGCTACGACAAGTCAGGCAAGCTGCATACGGTGACGACAGTCCAGTCGCGACCTGTCTCGTGACGGCAGTCACGCTGGCGGCAGCGCGCTGCCCCCGGGAAGGGACGGCTGCCGGTTATTCCACCCGCGCCAGCGTGCCCAGGTAGCACTCGATCACCTTCGGGTCGTCGAGAAGTTCCGAGCCGGTCCCGGTGTAGGCATTCCGGCCCTGGTCTAGGACGTAGCCGCGGTTGGCGATCTGCAGGCACCGCCGCGCGTTCTGCTCGACCATGACGATCGATACGCCAGCCTCATTGACCTGGCGGATCCGGTCGAATACCTCATCGGTGATGCGGGGCGAGAGGCCGGCCGACGGCTCGTCCAGCAGCAGCACCGACGGGTCCATCATCAGCGCCCGGCCCATTGCCAGCATCTGCCGTTCGCCGCCCGACAGCGTCCCTGCCTTCTGCCTGCGCCGTTCACCGAGCACCGGGAACAAGCCGACGACGTCGGCGAATCGCCGGGCAAACAGCCGCGGCCGCAGGTAGCTGCCCATCTCGAGGTTCTCGCTCACCGTGAGCGCGGAAAACACGTTGCGGGCCTGCGGCACGTACCCGACGCCCAGCGATACCAGCCGGTGCGCGGACAGGTTCGTGATCGGGTCTCCATGCAGGTACACCATGCCGCCACGCACCGGGAGCAGCCCGAACATCGCCTTGAGCAGCGTGGACTTTCCCGCTCCGTTCGGTCCTATGACGCCGACCAGCTCGCCGCCGGCAAGGGTCAGCGTGCAGCCGTTGAGGATGTTCACCCCGGGCAGGTAGCCGGCCACGATGTCCTGCGCTGCCAGCAACGGAGCGCCGCCGACTGGCCGGGAGATGTTCATCTAAGCCCAGCCTCCCGCGCGGCGTCCATGATGGGCGCCGAGGTAGGCGTCGATGACCGCCCGGTCGGACCCGATGCTCGCGGGCGGGCCCTCGGCGATGAGGCGACCCTGGGCCATGCACGCCACCCAATCGCTGATCCCCATCACCACGTCCATGTCGTGCTCCACGAACAGAATCGTCATGCCCTCATCGCGCAGCCTCCTGATGTGCCCCAGCAGCGACTGTGTCAGCGCCGGGTTAACCCCGGCCATCGGCTCGTCGAGCATGATCATCGCTGGCTGGGCCATGAGCGCGCGGGCCAGCTCCAGCAGCTTGCGCTGACCGCCGGACAACGTGCCGGCGAAATCGTCGCGCAACCGGCCGAGGCTGAACCTGGCCAGCATTTCGTCCGCCCGCCGCTCGATGTCCTCCTCCTGTGCGCGCCACAGCGGGCGCACCAGGGAGGCAAAGAACCGCTCGCCTGGCTGCTGCATGCTCGCGAGCTTCAGGTTCTCCAGGACGGTGAGCAGTGTCAGCGACTTCGTGAGCTGGAAGGTGCGCACCATCCCGGCCCGTGCGACCCGGTATGCGGGCAGTCCGGCTAGCGGCCGGCCGTCGAAGGACCAGCGGCCCGAATCCGGCCGATCGAACCCGGTGAGCAGGTTGAACAGCGTCGTCTTGCCGGCTCCGTTGGGACCGATCAGCGCGGTGATCGCACCGCGCTGGACCTGCAGCCTGTCAACTCGCACCGCGCACAGCCCGCCGAAGCTCTTGGTGACGTCGTCGGCCACGAGGATGGGGTCCGGCTTGGCGACCCCGGGTACCGGCGCTACGTCTGCGAGCCGGAACGCCCGGGGCACCGGCTCAGCGGTCACCGAGGATCATCTCCCTCCGATCTCCCAGTATCCCCTGCGGCCGGTAGATCATCAGGAGCATGAGCCCGACGCCGACCAGGGCGAACCGCACCGCACCCACCTCCGTGGGGCTGATGATGCTGGCCGGGATGACCCCGGTGTCGATGGCCTGGCGCAGGAAGCTGTCGGCGAACACCAGGATGAACCAGAAGATGAGCGAACCGATAACGGGTCCCAGGATCCGCCCGGCACCGCCCAGGATCAGCAGGGTGTAGAGGTAGAACGTCACGACGGGGTTGTAGGCGTCCGGCTGGACCGCCTGGGTGTAGAAGGCGAGCAGCATGCCGCCAATGGCTCCCAGCACGCCGCCGAACACCAGGCTCTGCATCTTGTAGCCGAAGACGTTCTTGCCGAGGCTCCGGGCGGCGTCCTCGTCCTCCCTGACCGACCTGATCACCCTGCCCCACGGACTCCGGATGATCAGGAACATGAGCACGCATGCCAGCGCCACCAGCGACCAAGAGATGACCATGATCCACAGGGATTGGTTGCTGTAGGTAAGCCTGCCGAGACCGTACCGGCCCGCCGGAATGGGATTGATCGTGTAGAGCGGGTCGGCGAACCGTGTGAGGCCGTACACGCCCCCCGTCACCGGCGACGCGAAATCCGAGCGGTAGACGTAACGGAGAATCTCCGCCGCCGCGATGGTCGTAATCGCCAGGTAGTCGGCGCGCAACCGGAGCGTCGGCATGCCCAGGAGCAGCGCCAGCACGATCGCCACCGCTACGCCGATCACCACGCCCGCCCACAGCGGCGCATGGAACGTGGCCACGGATACCGCTGCGCCGTAGGCGCCGACGAGCATGAAGCCCACCTGGCCGAAGTTCAGCAGTCCCGTGTAACCAAAGTGCATGTTCAGCCCGATCGCGGCCAGGGCGTAGATAGCCGCTTCCGGCCCGAAGGCGGCGCGGGACGCATCTGCGACGATGATGAGGATGTCCATCTCAGCGCGGCCGCTCGCGAGTCGGGTAGAGGATCACGATCAACCCACCCGCTCCCGCTGGCCGAAGATGCCTTGCGGGCGGACCAGCAGCACGAAGATGAGCACGACAAGGGCCCAGGCGTTCTGCAGCTCAACGGGGAACCAGATCGTTGATACCTGGGCCACGACGCCGACCACGAGCGCGCCGGCGATCACCCCATAGGCGGTGCCCAGCCCGCCGAGGATGACCGCGGCGAACATGAGCAACAGCAATTTGAAGCCCATATCCCAGGACACGAGCTGGGCGAGCCCGAAGAAGACGCCGCCCAGGGCGGCGAGCCCGCCGGCCAGCAGCCACACGTTGCGGATGACCCGGGAGACGTCGATGCCCGATGACTCGGCCAGGTCACGGTTGTCCGACACCGCCCGGATCGCCTTGCCCGCCCGGGTGCGCTGAAGCATCAGCCCGACGCCTGCCAGGACGAGCATCGACAGCAGAGTGATCACCAGGTCACGGGGCGCGATGGAAACCGGGCCCCACCGCCACTCCTGCTGGATCGTGTAATCGGCGTATGGCTGTGGCCGCGTGCCGAACAGCACCAGGATTATGTGCCTGATCAGCAGGGACAGGCCGATCGAAACGATGAACAGCTGGATCCGGCCGATGCCTCGCCGCCGCAGCGGCTTCCACAACCCAAGCTCTAGCAGGCCGCCGAAGATCGCGCCCAAGGCGACCGTCACCAGTGCCGCCGGGATGAGCTGAAGCTGAGGTCCGATCACCGAAGCGTTCAGCACGAAGGCGACGGTCGCGCCCAGCGTGACCAGTTCACCATGGGCGAAGTTGATGAGCCCGGTGGTGCCGAAGATCAGCGACAGCCCGACAGCACAGATCGCGATGATCGACCCGAACTTAATGCCTTCGACGAGCAACTGAGCGAACTGGTCCAGAAAGCGGACCGCAGCATCCTGAGGAGGGCCACCGCCTCCTCCGCGTTCTCCTCCCGGACCAGCGGGCGCAGGGCTGCCCGTGGTGAGCTGGAAGATCACCGCTCGCGACTCGCCTGCCGGGACCGGAACGTCCCTGAGGGTCTGGCCGCCGTCCCGGACGGGGCTCAAGCCTTTCGGCAAGGTGGCGACGTCGACGGTGATGGTGTAACGACCCGCTCCGGGCAAGGAGATCTTCCAGGTCCCGTCCTTGGCGGTAGTGGCCTTCCCAACCTCGGTACCGCTCCGCGCGGCGGTGATGGTAACCCCAGCCACAGGCGTACCATCCGGCGCGCGCAGCGTTCCGTGAACCGACTGGCTCTGGGCATGAGCACCTGTCAACGGCGCTAGCAATACCCACAGGACCAGCGCCAGTGCCAGAATCGCGACCCGCCTGCTCACACCGCACGCCTCTCGGCAGGCGTCGGTGCACCGCTGGTCAGAAGGGGTGCTGGTCTTGGTCCTAGCATCCCCGCAGCCCACAGACTCTGCCCTCGGCTGCGCGGGGCCAGGCAGCTACCAGAAGCCTCCGCCACCGGAATCCCCGTCGCCGAAATCTCCTCCGCCGTAGCACCCGCGGCCAAGATCTTCGGCGCCGCAGTCCCCACCATCGGAGGAATAACTGTCGGCAAGGCTGGGGTGAGGGGCCAGCGTCAAGTCGTAGCGTGGCCGGCGGCAGCGCGGCCAGCGGCGACCGACCGCCGCCGCCGATCGCGGCGGCCATCGCCGTGGCGATCCACGCCCACCGTCCCGTTCTGTCAATCCCATCTCCTGGGCCTCTTGGTCGCTGGCCCCGGATGCGTCCAGCCTCGCCGGGGTGCGAGCCGGGTCGCGATCAGGCAAGTCGGCGGCCGTGCAGTCGCGGTGTCGCTGCCGTGATGGCCATGTGGAGGGGCCTGACTTGGGTCCCGCCGGGGACGGCCTCGAACCGGTTCAGGAACCTCGCGTGTAGCGGCGCTGGACTCACAGAACTCGGCCGCATCGGCAACCGGCCCACCATCTCGTTGATGACCTTCTCTGCCAGGTGGTCGACTTCGAGGATCAGCTTCGGCACCTCGCGACGGATCAGCCGCGCACCGCTGATCGTAAGACCATTTGGCTATCTGGCGTAGCCGGCGTAGACGTCGGACCCGATCTTCCTCGGCGTCTTGATCATCGTCGTTGCTTCCACCCGGAACATCGAGCACCTCCTTCCTCCGCCAAGCCCTCGTGCCGGTGTAGGCGCGCAGTTCGGTGCAGGTTCGCGCGCCCGCCCAGCGCAGTGCGGCCCCGTCGCGGCCAGGCGCGGGCGGCGGGCAGCAGCGCTGGCGCCACGGCCCTCTCTCCATCGAGGCTCCATTCGGGTGGCATCCGGGTGTCACTTTCGCTGCCTACCAAGGGCTCAGCGGCCGGGAACGAGCGGCAGGGCGGCCGAGTGCGGGCCTCGCCTGGCCACCATGGCTCGCAGCCTGGGCTGGCCCGTTCAGTGCGCAGCGAAGAGCATCCGGAGAAAACGACATGGCCTACAGCCCTGACCCCCGGGCGGCCGGCTGCTACTGGAACGGTGGACGGGACCGCCAGGCAGATCGCCCGACGTTTCGGCGCGGCCGCGGTCCGGCCCGGCCTCACCGCCACCGTTCTGCAGCCGGCCGCCGACCTGCTGACGCTGGCGCTGATCCGGCCGGGGTTCACCGGTCCTTCACAGCCGCCACACTCGGGCTGCACGGCAGCGGCCCATGAATGAGGCATGGCCTGACCCCGCAGCCCTCCCATACCGCGAAGAGGTGATCGTGATGACACCTCCCACGGCGGCCACGCCGCCCGGGTTACGGCCGGGCGACGACGGCCGTCCGCCGGGCGCTCAGCGCCATCCGCCGGGCTCATCAGAAGCTGGCACTCGCACCGGGGGCCATGTTCCGACCGGTCGGCGCGCCACCGCCCCCAAGCGGACTCCCCGGCCGGCGGCGCCACTGCCCCTGTCGGCCATGGCGGCCCGCCTGGGCCCGGCGCCGAGCGCGCCAGGCAGCCCGCCTGACCCGGCCGCGGCGAACCTGCCTGTGCAGGCAACCGGCGCCCGCCGGCCCCGGGTTAATCCGAATCCAAGGAGCATCCGATGACATCCGCCCCGCTCATCGTGCCCGGACTGCCCCCGGCACGCCGTTGCGCCCGGCAGGCAATGTCGTGGCGGTGACAGCCCGGCTCGGCCAGGAGCCGGCCCACCGGGCGGGCTGCTGTACGCCTTCCGCCTCGCCGGCGCCCGGCTGCTGCTGCCGTGCCTGACCTGCGGCGAGGCCTCTCCACCGACTCGACGTGCGCACGGCTGGAGGCCATCGACGCCGGGGACCTGCAGCTGGCCGCCAGCCAGTCCAAGGCACTGCCCCAGCTGACTCCCCGCCTGGACCTGCCCGGCCACCAGGAGCGACTGCGCTGGCTGGTCCCTCCGCGCCAGCCCCCGAACACGACAAGGAAGCCTGGCGGCCGCCGCATGATCACGCACTGCTGAGCGTGGCCGACGCCTGGCCCGGAGCAACACCGTCTCCGGCGCGGCCGGCAGGCCGGCCGGCGGCGACGCTGACGTAAGGACGCGCTGACATGACCGGATCTGGCCTCTCCCTCATCGTCATCCCGATCGTGGTGATGATCTCCCTCGCGGCGTGGCTGATCATGGTGTACTACGCCGACCGCCATCCGCTGTGGAAGGCTGATCACCCGGCGCCGGAACCCGAGCATGCCGACCCGCCCGCGCTGGCCAGCCCGCGCCGGCCTGACGGTCAGCTCCAAGGTGACGCCGTTCCCACCACCGGGAGCCGTCCCGATCCGCACCGGGAGAGCAGGCAGCCGACGCTGCGTCCGTGATCGCCATGGCCGGCGACGATAATGCCGCCCCGCGGCGGGTGGGCCGTCGGGCCAGCTGCCCGGCCCTTGCCGCAGTCACGCGCACCGCAATCCCCCGCCAGTACCGCCCAGTCCAGCGAGCTTGCCCTGGATCGAGGGAGACGAGGCGCTCGCGTGCGGGTCATAGTGACCGCCTCGGCTTGCGCCGGCGGCCCGACGGCGCCCGCGCCAGCCCAAATACCAGCACAAGCGCTGCCCGTCTGCGGAATGCCAGCCATGATCCGGCGCGACCACCGAAACTGCTCCCGCGCTTGCGGACACGAGCCAGCCCAGGCCGCCCGACAGGCACACAACCTGCCCGCCTGGGTCGACCCTCTGCGGATGGGCTGGTCAGGGCGGGGTTAGACCGCCGACCTCCGCTTTTCGGACGGCTTCAGACGTCCAAGCCGGTCCACCCCGCAGGCCATGACCCGGGCCCACGACGCACCAGCCTGTACTGCGACTATGCCCTCATGCGGGGGATGGAGCATGAGCTGATGATGCACCCGCCCGCTGGGGCCGGGTCAAGCGCCAGGCCCGGGCGGCCGGTGCGGCTGATCTTGTTCCGCAGGCCGGACTTCCCCGCGCGCGACCGCGCGCTGCCGCAGTCAACGCCGCTCCGTTGCGCTCGCCCGATCACCCCCCTCCCGCGTGGTGGATGTCGCATCGGCCGGCATCGGTGATGATGGTTGGGGGGCCCGATCGGCCGTCGCACGGGGGTAAGGCAATAAGGTCACGATCCATCGCCGCGGTCATCGTGTGTGCGGGCCTTGTGTGCGGCGCCTGCGCCGCGGGCCAGGGCTCGGCGCCGGGTGGCAGCGCGCAGACGCCGGCCGCTTCGTTGCTGCCCACCGCAGGCGTAGGCCAGCCGTCGGTGCTGGCGAGGAACCTGGCGGTGCCGTGGGCGATCGCCTTCTTGCCTGGTGGCGACGCGCTTGTCACCGAACGCGACAGCGCGCGGCTGCTGCGGGTGACCCAGCAGGGCAGGGTAAGCACGGTCGGCACCGTCCCGGGCGTCGAACCGTACGGCGAGGGCGGGCTGCTCGGGGTCGCGGTGTCACCGTCGTTCGGCCGTGACCGGTTGGTCTACCTCTACCTCAGCACGGCCACCGACAACCGGATCGTGCGGTTCCGCTTCTCCGGCAGCCGCATCGGGCCGCTGGACGCCCTCGTCACCAGCATCCCGCGCGCCGCCAACCACAACGGGGGACGCCTGGCGTTCGGGCCGGATGGCATGTTGTGGGCGGCCACCGGGGAGCATGGCGAACCAGGCCTGGCCCAGGACAGGGACTCACTCGGCGGCAAGATCTTGCGGATGACCCCGGATGGCAGGCCCGCGCCGGGCAACCCGTTCGGCACGCTGGTCTGGACATACGGGCATCGCAATGTCGAGGGCCTGGCCTGGGATGGCGCGGGGCGGATGTACGCCACCGAATTCGGCCAGGACCGCTTCGACGAGATCAACCGGATCCAGAAGGGGCACAACTACGGCTGGCCGGCCGCCGAGGGCGCCGGCGGTGACGGGAGGTACGCCGACCCCTTGGTCACCTGGCCACCGGACCAGGCGTCGCCGTCGGGCGCCGCGATCACGGCCGGCAGCCTGTGGGTGGCGGCGCTTCGTGGCGAACGGCTGTGGCAGATCCCGCTCGGTCGCGCCAGTGAGGTCGGCACACCGATAGCCCATTTCGTGGGTGACTACGGCCGGTTGCGGGCGGTCGTGCGCGCGCCCGACGGCTCGCTGTGGTGCACGACAAGCAACCGGGACGGCCGCGGGACCCCCCGGCCAGGCGACGACAAGATCCTGGTCATCTCGCCCCGCTTACCTGCTGATCAGCGGCAGAGCTTCACATCATGACCGGCGTGGCTGCGGTGGGCCCTCAACCAGGCCGCGCAGACCGCCAAACGGTCCCCGGAATTCTCGGCCACCTACGCCGCGATCGCCCGCCGGCGCGGTCCGGGCTGGCTCGTGTCCGCAAGCGCGGGAGCAGTTTCGGTGGTCGCGCCGGATCATGGCTGGCATTCCGCAGACGGGCAGCGCTTGTGC
>Ga0070711_100000662_pt1 | contig 17971 bp, 16 predicted proteins | sample LARL53metaG_FD_65452 | JGI IMG/M metagenome (GOLD analysis project Ga0070711, IMG submission 65452) | Corn, switchgrass and miscanthus rhizosphere microbial communities from Kellogg Biological Station, Michigan, USA - LAR L5-3 metaG | ecosystem: Host-associated > Plants > Roots > Rhizosphere ... | reverse complement strand
GTCGACATAGCTGGCCTGGATCTTCGGAGCCACGGCTCCTTTCTTCATATCGAATGCCGGGACAGGAAATTGTGTTGCCGGAATCTCCGCCGCCGGCGTTTTACATGCACCGATTTCGGATTGCAAGCTGCGACACACGCGCGTCGGGCCGGGATGACGGACAATCTGGTGGTCAACCGTTTGCGCAGGCACCGTCCAGGCGAGAAAAACTTTGTCCCCTTTTCGTGCCGCACGCAAATCGGTAACCGGCCTGGCCAACTCCAGCGCTGGAGGGATCGGTACGCCTGGAGTGCCGCATGCCACCAGCCCGGCACAACCCAAAACGCCTATCAGGAAATTACGGTTGAATCGCTTCATTTCCGGTCTTAGCGCGGAACTAGAAGGGTATCAGAACACGCTATGCCACCAATTCTTTCAGCGCTTCGCGGAAGACACGAGTGTGCTGATCGACGTCCGCCGGATCGGCCTGCGGCGACATCAGCGCCATATTGTGAAAAGGAGTGAGCAATATGCCGCGGTTCATTGCGTAGAGATGCATGAACCGCTCGAGTTCGAAATCCATGGCATCGTGAGCCTCGCCGCCATTTCTCGGTGGCTTGGGGGAAAACTGATATTCGGCCCGGCATCCCAAGCGCGTGACGTGCCAGGGAACACCGAATTCTGTGATCGCCCTCGCCACTCCGCCAGCCCAACGTTCCGCCGCGGGAATCATGCGCGCAAACGCGTCCTTCGTGAGCACCTTGCTCAATGTGGCTCGCATGGCGGCGAGCGAGAGCGCGTTGCCTGCGAGAGTTCCGCCAATGCCGCCAGTGTCGCAGTCTTCCAGGCTCTGGTGTTTTGCGACCGTGCTGGCCACGGTTTCAGTGAAACCATAGGCCGCACCCGGAACCCCCCCGGCAATCGCCTTACCGAAAATGAAGATGTCGGGGTCGAGATTTTCCGCCCGCGTGTATCCACCCGGCCCGGCACAAATTGTGTGCGTTTCGTCAATGATGAGCAGCGCCCCAAACTTGTCGGTCAGTTCGCGTAGAGTCTTGTGATAGCCCGGGTCGGGATGCACAATGCCAACGTTAGTCATGACCGGCTCCGCCAAAACGCACGCCACATCGCCAGGCGCCAAAGCCTCCTCCAGAGCGGAAACGTCATTGAATTCGACAACTTTTGTAGTGACCGTGGGATCGACTGGCGGACCGATGTTGCCCCGCCGAGATTGCGCGACACCATCTTTCAATGTGATGAAGCTCTCGTCCACCGTGCCGTGATAGCACCAGTTAAAGACTAGAATTTTATGACGTTGCGTTATTTGCCGCGCCAGGCGGATCGCGAAACGGTTGGCATCGGTTGCGGTTAGCGCAAATTGCCAAAAAGGTAATCCAAAGCGTTGCTGTAACTCTTCCCCTACGAAAATGGCGTCTTCCGATGGCAACATTAACGTAATGCCGCGCTTGATCTGTTCCTCCACGGCCTTCACGGTCGCGAACGGCGAGTGCCCGGTCATAGCGCCGGTGTCGCCCAGGCAGAAGTCGATGTAGCGGTGCCCATCAACATCGTAAAACTGCGCTCCCTGGGCCTCGCGTACAAATGGCGGAAAAGCGCCCGCCCATTTCACCATCCAGTTCATGGGGACGCCGCCCAGCAATGACTTGCCGGCACGATCAAATAGGGCTTTAGATTTGGGACGCTCGTTCACGAAGCGTTGCTGCTCGCGCTGCATGAGAGATTTCAGGTGCTGCCGGTCGATGGATTCCATGTTTCGTTGTGAAAAGCATAGCAGAAGGCGGCAACGTGTTCTGAAGTTGATGATGCGGTAGCAGTGATCGAGATGTGAACTATTAGATCTTTCCGGATCCTAAATCGAAGGCATCCGCTTCAAAGAGGGGAACAGGCTGAACTAGCGCCCACCGCCAGCGATTGAAGGCACCAGCAGGACTTCATCACCGTCCCGGAATGCGTAGGCTTTACCACCCAGAAAGCGGATGTCTTCTTCGTTCACGTACACATTGAGGAAGCGCCGGATCTCGCCGGCCTCATCCCGCAGATGATTTTTGAGATCGGGAAACTGTTGGTCAAGTGCGCTAAAAAGCTCTCCCAGATTTGCTGCAGAACAAGTGACGCGCGCATGCCCCGCAGTCAACCGGCGCAGTGCCGTCGGAATCTGAACGGTGATGTTCATTTTAGGCCCCAACAGTCTGCGGAACTTCCTTCTCCGTGACGCTCTTTTCCGAAGCATCAAGAGTTCTGGACATGTATTTCTCAAACTCCACCAGCTTTGGAGCGATGGGCTCTTCTAGTTCGTATTTACCCGCAAGCGCATCGGTGGTCTTCAGTCCATTACCGGTAATGCACAACACGGTGGTTTCGTCAGGCGATATACGCCCTTGAGCATAGAGTTTGCGCGCCGAACTAACAGTCACGCCGCCCGCTGTCTCGGTGAAAACTCCCTCCGATTCCGCCAGCATCTGAATACCTTCCACCAGTTCAGGATCGGAAACATCCTCCGACCAGCCGCCGCTGTTGGTGATCACTTTAATGGCGTAGTGCCCGTCGGCTGGATTTCCGATGGCCAGCGAACGCGCGATGGTCGTCGGCTTTTGCGGCTCGATATCGATATTGCCTGCCTTGACGGCCGTCGAAATCGGTGAGCACCCAGTCGCTTGCGCACCAAAGTATTTCACTGGCCTCGCTTCCACCAAGCCCAGCTGGACAAGTTCGTCAAATGCTTTTTTGATTTTTATGATGAGCGACCCGCCCGCCATCGGACACACCACGTTGTCCGGCAACCGCCAGCCCAGCTGTTCGGCGATTTCGTAGCCAACCGTTTTCGAACCTTCCGCGTAGTACGGACGCAGGTTCACATTAACGAATCCCCAATGCCGGTCGTCCGCGATTTGCGAACACAAGCGGTTGACCTGGTCGTAACTTCCTGAAATGCGGATAAGTTTCGCGCCAAAAACCTGCGTGCCCAGAACCTTGGCGGGCTCGAGATCAGCCGGAATGAAAATCACGGCCTTGAAACCGTTGCGCGCAGCTTGGGCCGATACCGCGTTGGCCAGATTTCCGGTAGACGAGCAAGAAACGGTATCGAAGCCGAAACTGCGCGCTTGCGACAAAGCCACTGCGACGACGCGGTCTTTAAAGCTCAGGGAGGGCTGACAAACCGCGTCGTTCTTTAAATAGAGGTGCTTCGCGCCCAGCCTTCCGGCGAGTCGCGGCGCCTCCAGCAGCGGGGTGAAACCGGCGGGAACAGTAGGACGATAGCCATGCGGCAGCGGTAGCAGGTCGGAATAGCGCCACATGCTGGCTGGACCTTGGGCAATTCGCTCACGGGTAAACGTGGAACGCACCGCATCGTAGTCGAAGAAAACCTCCAAAGGAGAGAAACAATCGTCGCAGATGGAACGGGGCTGATTCCCCCAACTCTTGCTGCATTCCCGACAACGTAATTCGTAGTGCTGTAGTTCGGAGGTCATTGAGCCACTCGCTTTGGAGCGGCCTGCGGGACGAGCCGTTTTGAAAAAGTGTCCTGAAACGCGAAATCCTCTTTCCCTGAGAATGAGGAAAAGAGGAACGAGATGCTAAGAGTCGGCACCCCGAATCTCATGTTCCCCCTTTGTAGGGCGAGAGTTGACACCAGGCGACCAAAAAATGAATTCTGATCCGGTTGTCGTGGCTTCGTAGGGCTCGTCCCTCAGCCACTCTGCATGAAATCCAAGGTCTGCTCCGAAGAGCAAACTTGAGTTAAAGCCTACCGCGAGATAGAAGGTTCGTCAAGAGTCGGCTTAAGTGTGTGTCATACCACATTAGAAGTGTCCCCAGTTTGTCCACAATAGAAATGTCCCCTGGTTGTGGTTTCACCATACCGAAGAAAAAGCTGGTGTCATCATGTCCTGAAATCTTCTTTGCCGCCAGGGATGAGGCTTGGCGGATCTGGGTTTGGGGGAAGGGGGCGCGGGGGAAGAGTCCGCTGTGGTTGGCGCAGCGCACCCCCAAGTGACAACTACCACTTTGCGTCGCTGTACCAACGCAGAACTCGGAGAGCACGCAGCGTGTTCCAGCGGCTGGCCCTGCCGACATCCCTCTCCATCTGCAATGGAATATGTTCGGGATGAAGCAGGTTGAGCGGCCAGCGTCCGTTCTGGTGGCGGCGCTTGGTCACGATTTCGATCGCCTCACGGACACGACCGTCGGGCTTGATCCCGGCATTCCGCAGATAATCGAGCCCGCGCAAGACGTCGTAGTACCAAAACGTCGGGAACGAGAAGCGGAGCCAGCGTTTATTGATGACTTCGCCGGTTCGAAACGAGCGGAACATGTGGCGCTCAAGCAGATAGTTTTCGGCCCGCTTGCGAGCCTTAGTAAAAGCTGGCGATTTGCGCCCGGCTCGTTCGTATTCGAGGAGTCCCTCGAGTACGCAGATGGTGGTATGGAACGAAGAGCACCGGCTTGGGGGTGCTTCGCAGTTCCAGCCGCCGTCTTCCCGCTGTTCGCCTAGGAGTCGGTTGGCTAATGTGTCGTTCGGTTCTTTGAAATACGCGCCGATGCCAAGGATTCTGCCGTTGATGCAGGGCTCCGTTTCGCCCTCAAGGAAAGGACGGTTGTTGAGTCGCTTAAATACCAGCCGCTTGTCAACGCGGTCGATCATCTTGCGAGCCGGCTTGCTGGCAGGATCAAGACCGAGGTCCATTAAGACGACGAGACTGTAGAGGGCAATAAGTAACGCTCGGTCCTCCTTCGGCAAATCGTCTCTCCACCCGCGGGTTCCCCCGCCCCAGTGACCGGCGGGAGATTGGCAGGCGAGAAGCTGGGCTCCCCAGCCTTCGGTTGTGATGCGAGACCGCTCGGCTGCAATCGTGTTGGGGGCTTCACCGGTGAGGTCCCTCATCACCTGCCAACGGATGGCCGGGTCAGAATCGAGAAGCCATTGCAGATGCGAAGGCCGGGGTGCGTAATCCAGTGGGCGCATTCGTACGTTATAGCAAGGGAGGTGTAAGTTTTCACCCGTGGGCTGAGCCGCGTTCACAATGGCGTCAGCGTGCGCGAACGGTCGGGCTATACTTCCTGCGGCGGATTCCGCAATGTCAGAGCAAGTATTCGGTCTCGGCGTAAATCAGGTGATGGCCTATACCGCCATCGCCAATGTTCTTATGGTGGTCCTGCTCACCGCGATCAATATCTATTACGCGGGGCACGCCAAGCGCCAGGCTGACGCCGCCAAGGCTCAAGTTGACGCTTCCAACCGACAGTCAGAAATTGCTGCGGAAAGCCTTGCCCTTTTGCGCAAGCAGATGGACCAACAACACCGCACGGACATTGCCTCCGTCACCCTGCAGCTGAAGGTTGCGATTCACCTCATCGAAGACTGGCTCAAGCGAATCAGTTCTGACAAGCACCCGCAGTTGCCGGACGAAATCAGCATTCTGCCTGCCGATTTCAGCATTGCGACACAGCGTGCCAATTCGATCGATCACATTGTCGCGGAAAACATGGGAGCGGCTTCCCTTTATGTGGCCGAAGCCGAAACCAACCTGCGACTCATATGTCATCGTAATCCGGAAGAGCCGGAGGGATGGAAAGATCACCAGCAAAAAGCGGCCAAAAACTTGAATAATGCCAAATTCAAGCTCTCCACCGCCCGGATGAGATGGGAAACAAGTGCGGAGCATCAGTCTTGACCCTCCTTAAGTGGCCGGCGCATAATTGGCGGCCTGTAGCCACTGGCTTTCCCGAACGAAGGCCTGAAGTCCCATCCCCCCAAATAACGCGTGGTGGCTTTGCGTGGCGGTCACGAGCATCCAGCAATCTGATTCCACGCGGTTAGCAAATCAAGGAGCTTTACAGATGAGCGACGAAACCAAACGGATCGGCGACTACCAGATTCTTGATGAATTAGGCAGCGGCGGAATGGGCAGAGTTTGGCGGGTACGCAACGTCATCACAGATCGCATTGAAGCCATGAAGGTCCTTCTTCCCGATCTCGCGGGACGGCAGGAGCTAGCGGCGCGCTTCCAGCGGGAAATCAAGCTGATGGCAAGTCTCGATCATCCCAACATCGCGGCTCTCCGAACTGCTTTCACTGCCGACAACCAGCTCTACATGGTGATGGAATACGTCGAAGGCGCGACGGTGGCCGAGAAGCTGGAGCATGGCGCCATTCCGGTGCCGGACGCGTTGAACTACATTGGCCAGGTTTTGAGTGCGGTCAGCTATGCCCATAGTCAGGGCGTGATTCATCGAGACATCAAGCCCGCCAACATGATGCTGACGCCCCAGGGTCTGATCAAACTGATGGATTTTGGCATCGCGCGAAGCGGCGCGGATCGCAGCTTGACCATGACTGGCGCCACCATGGGATCACTGAGCTACATGTCTCCTGAGCAGGTGAAGGGAGAGCCTACCGATGCCCGCTCAGACCTATATTCGGTCGGCGTTTCGCTGTATGAGATGGTCACCGGGCAACGCCCGTTCGTCGCTACTAGCGATTACTCCATTATGTCGGCCCACGTAAAAGAGACGCCGAAGCCACCTGTGGAATTGCATCCCGGCCTGCCTTCCGAACTGAACGAAATTATTCTGATGGCGATCGCCAAGGACCCCAACCAACGGTTCCAGACATCGGAAGCTTTCCGCAATGCTTTGAGCAGTGTCCCTATGACACCTTCCCCGGTCGTGCCGCAAAGCGCGTTGGACGCTCGCACTGTAACTTCGATGGCGCAGCCTGTAATTCCAGCATCCGTGACCGCCCCGATCTCGAATCGTCCACAGTCCGCATCGGTGCCAGTTTTAAAAGACACCAAGCCCCCCGTTCCCGTTGTCACTCCCCCACCCCTGCCGCCGCCCGCCGCATCGGGCGGTCACCGTGGCTTGTATATGACTCTGGGAGCACTGATTGTGCTTGCCGTGCTCGTAGTGGCAGGAATTTACGTTCCGCGCAGCAGTTGGACGCACGCGAAATCACCCGATACCACGGCCTCTCCTGAAACCTCCGTGGCCGGCAGCACCCCGAATCAGACTCACCCCGATCAAGGCTCGCCGCGCCAGGATGCGTCCTCGACGAACGGATCCCAGCCTAGTCAGGGCAACGCAGGATCTTCCACGGGCGCGAACCCGAATACTGCGACGCCTAACCCACCGGCTGACGCGGCGGCATCCCTCGACAGCACGAACGCTATGCAGCCGCACGAGATGCCACCCGCCGCCGCAGCCATCAAAGAAAGTCCGGCGGCTGGTTCTATTCCGCAGGAAAAATCGAAGCATGTGTCTACCAGAAAGCTCTCAGGCCAGAATCACGGCCTGCCAGGGGAGACACCTGCTTCCAGCCAGAGTAATCAGCAGACGGTTTCATCAGATGCTGCCGATTCCGCTCAGCTGGACGAATTGGAGAAAGCAATCGACCAAATCTCCACCCGAGCGGCAGCAGTCAACAGCAGTCTTGATCGTCTACAACAGCAACAGGCGGCAAGCGGTTACGGACTGCGTGGCGACATGGCAGCGAAACAGGCGAGCTTGAAATCGAATTTGGCGAAGGCAGAAGAGGCGCTTCAAAACCGAGACACGGCGAGAGCCAAAAAGTACGCCGATCTTGCCGACGCCGATGCGGAGGTGCTCGAACGCTTTCTGGGACACTAAGCGGGAGAAGAGGAAACAACCGGCCACAGATTCAGGCGGATTTAACGGATCAATTCCATCGCTGACATCTCGATGTTTTCTGTGGCCTTATTTTGTATTCGGCGACCGATCTTTACCGGCTGTACTGATTCCTCTTTTTCTCTTCATGCCGCTCTTGTCCCAACCGAATCAGTCGCTCAATTAAGTCGGAGTAAGCTAGGCCCGATGCAGCCCACAGCTTGGGATACATACTGATCGCAGTAAAACCCGGCATGGTGTTGATCTCATTGAGATAGATTTTCCGATTTTTCGGATCCATCAGGAAGTCCACTCGCGCCAACCCCGAACCATCCACCGCTTGAAAGGCGCTGATCGCCAGTTGTTGAATTTTCCTGGTTTCCGACTTGCTGAGTTTTGCAGGAATGATCAGCTTCGAACCCTCATCCACGTATTTCGCAGTGTAATCGTAGAACTCTTTTCCCGGAACGATTTCCCCGGGCACCGACGCAGCAGGCTTATCGTTCCCCAACACCGAGCACTCGATTTCGCGGGCTTTGTGCTTCTTGCCCCCCACTGCCTCTTCGATGACAATCTTGCGATCGAATTTCGCGGCCTCCTCGATCGCTGGTCCGAGTTCCTGGCGATTATGTGCCTTCGAGATTCCTACCGAAGACCCAAGATTGGCCGGCTTCACGAATACCGGATATTTCAACCTGCTTTCCACCAGCTTCTGAATTTTCTTCGGCGACTCTTCCCATGCACTACGTAGAAACGTTACATGCTTAACGATGGGCAGTCCGGCGGCCATAAAAAGAGACTTCATGACGTCCTTGTCCATACCGGCGGCTGAGCCTAAAACTCCGGCTCCCACGTAAGGAATGTCTGCCAGTTCAAGCAGGCCCTGGATGGTCCCATCTTCGCCGAAAGTTCCATGCAGCACGGGAAATATGATGTCCACGTTGATGGCGCGGTCGGAAGCACGCCGTGTCAGGCTGGCGTCGGTCTGAAAAGGGGTGAGTGAATTTGAGTGCCGATGTGGCTCGGGCGGCACGATAACCGCTTCGCCTCTCGCCAGAACGGCCGCACCGGGAGTAGTTTCCGGGTCGCCAGCTCTAAGATGGGAGGAGCCAGACTCGCCATCTCCCTTCCCCTGCAACAGGCGCTCGGCATCTGCAGCCGTAACCCAGCGCCCTTCCTTGGTGATTCCGATAGGAACCACCTCGTACTTGGCTTTATCGATAGCGTTGAAGACCGACGCGGCCGAGAGCAGCGATATCTCGTGCTCTCCGCTGCGCCCGCCAAACAGGATGCCGACCCGCAGTTTCTTCATGATATGGGCTTGATTAGACCCCTCCATTCTTGCACAATGTCATACCGTCCGGGTTGATAAGGGCTGCACCCCCGAGCAAGCCACACCTGTGCCGGGACCGGGGATTCGTTTTGGTCCTGATTTCTTTCAGAGGAAACACTCAGCCATGCAAAAAGCAATTTCTGTCGCTGCGCTATTTTGTCTTTTTCTTGTAATTCCTCTAAGCGCCCAAGCACCGCCAGCACCGGGGGCTCCCTCGCCTACTCAGGGACGCAAGAAGCGGGTCGCAATCATGGATTTCGACTACGCCACGGTACACAGCAGTACAGCCGCTCTGTTCGGGCAGGACATCGACGTAGGTAAGGGCATTTCGGATCTGCTCGTGACTTATCTGGTAAAGGATGGCAGCTATTCCGTAATCGAACGGAAGGCTTTGGACAAAATCATGGCGGAGCAGAATTTTTCCAACAGTGATCGTGCCAATCCCACGTCGGCGGCCAAGATTGGAAAACTGCTGGGTGTTGACGCGATCATCGTGGGCAGCATCACGCAATTCGGCAACGAAACCAAAAATATGAATCTGGGTGGCGCCGGCGGCGCGTTAGGAGGCTTTGGCCTTGGTGGCTTCGGACACAAAAAATCCAAAGCCATTGTGGCGGTCACCGCGCGCATGGTGGACATTGATACGGGAGAGATTCTGGCGGTGGCTGAAGGCAAAGGCGAATCGCAGAGGGAAAGCACGTCATTGCTGGGAGGTGGAGGCAACTGGCACGGATTCGGCGGAGGCAATGCCGACTTCGGTAGTAGCGATTTCCAGCAGACCATACTTGGGGAAGCTGTGAAGGCTGCGGTGGAGCAAACCAGCTCAGGCGTGATCGCCGGCAAAGACAAGCTGGTAACCCGAACTGTCGTGGTGGATGGACTGATCGCGGCCGTCGACGGAGGTCAGATCGTTCTCAATGTCGGAGGCAAGGCCGGATTGAAAGTGGGCGATCAGTTGAACGTCGAACGTGTCACCCGGGAGATTAAAGACCCATCGTCAGGCAAAGTAATCAGGCGCATGTCTACAACAGTAGGGGTGATTAAGATCACTGACGTTGACGACATCTCTTCGGTTGCAACTACGGTATCGGGCACCGGCTTCAAAACCGGCGACGCTGTAAAAACCGTAACTCAGTAGCGATGGGGCGGGGTACCCTCGCCGGTCGCCTTGCGCTTGATTTGTATTGACGTTGAACAGGAACGGGCGTGACGCCGTCCGTTCCTTCTTTTATCTTCGGTGTTCCAGTGGTTGGGCCTCTTCTTTGGACAACCGCGACCTTGCGGCTTAAGCGGAGGTGGTATGCAATTGAAACTCGCTCACGCCTGGCTTGCGGTTTCCACCGCCATTCTTCTCTCCGCAGCCCCATCGATCTCCCAACAGCAGCCTCGGTTGAGCAATACCGACATCGTGAAAATGGTCAAAGGCGGCATGGCAGATTCCGCGATCACTTCGGCCATCGCCGCCAGTGACACCCAAATTTGATCTCTCCTCGTCTGGCCTACAGACGCTTAGTCAGGCGGGCGTCAGCAGCAGAGTGATTCGAGCCATGCTAGCTGCAAATGCCAAAGAGAATTCCGCGCCTACATCGGCTCAAGACTCGACACCCTCTCAGAATTCCACCGACGAATCATCGGGTGCGAACACCGAGGGAATGACGCCACCAGCCGTGTCCAGCATGTCCCAGGACTCGATGGCACAGATGATGGCCAACATGCCTCCTGAAGCCAGGGCGCGCATGCAGGCAGCCATGTCTAAACGCCTTGCTTCAGGCGAAAGGGCTGAAATCGGAGGTCCTGCGATTCGATCGATCCCGGCACACGCCGGCGTACCGGTTCCACTCGACAGTGCACTGTATACCTCCTTCGAGCGACTCCAAGCCCACGGCAAGTACCGGATGATCATGAACATGCAAACCAATGATGCCAGGTTTGCAGAGATGTTGGCCCAGGGCATGTTCAGCCGGTCGGAACTGATCGTGCAGGGCGACACCCGCCAGTACGTCATGCACTACAAAATGCCCGCCACAGATGTGCCAGGAACGGTGGACGACTGGGAGATTCGCGCTATTGTGCAAAACGGACGTGCGGCGAGCCTCATTACCTCGCCGGCCGTGCCTCGACTGCTAAAACTAAGCGAGGAAAGAGCGGCTCACAAATGGCACAGTTGGACCGCATGGCTGCGAATGCCATCGCTCGTGCTGCAGCTAGTGGCCCCATGGGAGCACTGGGGGCGGGAATGACCGCCGCACAGGTCGCATTCATGCATGTTGAGTGCCCCGGAGGTTTAAGAAGCAAAAAGGAAATGTTTTCCTGGAAATGCCGTGATGCCCCACACAGCGGCGCGAGCGGAGAGGCCACGACTCAACTCACCGACCTACGCTCTATCGGCGAGCAAAATCTTGACGGCAGAATGGCCGACGGCTATGAGTTCTATGCGTACGACAACGATAAAACTCAGGGCGCAGTACATCTTTTCGTCGCCAGGGACACTGGATTACCGCTACGCATGGAGATGGGCGATCCCACTGTCGGGGGCATACAGATGAACTACAGCGAGCTGACCACTCCGGTGAACATCGAAATCCCTGCCTGCATGACAGCGCATTAATGGACTTGAGGTAGGCACGCGTCCCGGCCGTGCAAAGCGATGTACAACACTGGAGAGTACAAAACGGTAGGTTCCAGGAACATTTCAATTCGATCGCACGATTGCGGCCGCCAATTCCCGCATTATCTTTGCGGCACAAACTGCCGTCACATTGTCCCGGTCGCGGCGCGGGTTTAACTCCACAAGATCCGCAGCGACGATTGTCGGCGAAATTGACTGGATTGCGCTAATCAATTCCCTTGTACTTAAACCGCCAGGCTCATGGTGCGAGATTCCCGGCGCAAATGCCGGATCAAGCACATCGATATCCACCGAGATGTAAAGCGGCCCGCTGAGCTGAGGCAGTCTCCCACTCCAGTCTCGAGCTTGGATGGTTTCAACACCGTGCCGCTCCGCTTGTGCTCGCTGGTGAGCGTTTGCTGTGCGAATACCAATCTGCACCAGCCGCTTAGCCAAACCTGCTTCCATGATTCTTGCAAACGGACACGCGTGAGAAAAGCGGTCGCCCTCGAATTCTTCGTACAAATCGGGATGCGCATCGAAGTGAACAATGTTCAATTGGCCATGTTTTTTGGCGATGGCGCGGACGACAGGAAACGAGATAGAGTGATCGCCGCCGAGCGTTACAAGGTGCGGGAATTCAGCCAGCTTCTGCGTGACAAAGGCTTCGATTCGGTCTATGGGGTCAACCGTGAATTCACTTAAATCGCCACCGTCGCTCAGCACCGACGGAAGATACAACCCATCCTCTGCGCACTGGTTCGAACTCGTGCTTGCGTACGCGCGACGGATCGCCGCCGGCGCCTCCGCCGCTCCACGCAGGAACGAAGACTTTTCGTCGTACGCGATGCCGATAAATCCGATTACTTTGGGGGATGAACTCATAGATGAGACAAATGCAGGCGCAGAGAATCCTCGTTCGTTCAGGCAGAACGACGAAGTGCACGAGTGGGACACCCGCGCCCATATCGAATCAAATCGTTATCCATCTTAAAGGATTTTCTTTCCAAAGGCCGACAACGCCAGTTCAACCGCCAAATCCGCGGTACGATTATGTTCGTCAATCACGGGATTCACTTCGACGATTTCGAAACTCAGCATGCGGCCGTGGTCGGCGATGATTTCCATCGCGAGATGCGCTTCGCGATAAGTGGCGCCACCACGAACCGGAGTGCCCACGCCCGGCGCGTCCTCAGGGTCGACCCAATCCATGTCCAGGGATACGTGGTAGCCAGCCGTGCCCCGACCGGCCAAGCGCAACGCCTCTTCCATCACAGTGCGCATGCCGCGCTCGTCGATGTCGCGCATAGTGAAGACGCCGATGCCTGTCTTGCGCACATTCTCCTTCTCGATAGCATCGATATCCCGCACCCCCACCAGCACACAGTTTTCCGGCTTTACCTTCGGCGAAAAATTCAAGATGTTCGCCAACTCCGCTGGCCCCAGTCCCATGGTGGCGGCCAATGGCATGCCGTGCACATTTCCGCTGGGAGAACTTTCGGGCGTGTTGATGTCGGTGTGCGCGTCAATCCAAATCAATCCGATCTTATGATTCTGCCGGCGGTAGAATTCCGCGACCCCGGCGACCGTTCCCGCAGCCACCGAGTGATCTCCTCCCAACACCATGGGAACCATATTGGACTCAAGAGTCTTGATGACCAACTCCGCAGCCTTGGTGCAGGTTGCCGTGATTTCTTTCAGATATTTGGCCGACGGGTCCCCGGCTTTTTTCTGCTCCGCGATTGCCACTGACACATTTCCCGCATCTTCGACCACGTGACCCAGCTCCTCCAGTCTCGCCTCAAGACCGGCGACCCGTACCGCCGAAGGGCCCATGTCCACTCCCCGGCGCGATTGTCCTAGATCGAGGGGAACTCCAATCACCCGAATCTTCTTGCCCACGATGTTGGAGGTCGTAATGTGTGTGGTCATAGGAGCTGGTAGGACTGCACTGTTTCTGACCCCAGGGAGCAATCCTCATGTCCGATCATCAGTAGCTATTTTCCGACCGCATCCGGCAGTCCCTTGTAATAGCGGAATCCCTCAACAGGCTTACCGTCCTTCATTCGAATGTCTGCTCGCACATCATCCTTCATTTGCTTTTGCTCGTCTGGGGAGAGATTCGCCTTGTAGTTCTTCCACCCGGGTCCATTTTGGCTGACGTACTTCGCGCCGGCGTTGACTTTTTTCTCGACAAAGCCGCTGATATCAACCCAGAGATTTTCGTCGCCAAAATCGTAGTCGTTGTAGAACAGGTATTCTGGGACCATGTACTCCTTCAGTCCTTCCTGCGTGACTTGCCCCTCAAAAAGCAGACGCCACATGGCGGCGCGCGCGGCATCCGCGGCCAGATACGCGGCCGCCCGATGGTCTGATTTGTGCCACCGCTGGTAATTCATCCCCGGATCCCACGCCATGAACACATCCGGTCGTAGCTTGCGAATCAGGCGGACAAGATTTTCGACGACAGATTTTCGATCTTCGAATTCCAGAAGCCCGTCGTCATACCCCAGGTTGATATAGTGATCGCCCGGAATTCCAAGCTCCGCGAGCGCGGCCAGCTCCTCCTGCCGCCGAATCATTGCAAGCTGCGTCCGCGACAAATTCGGGTCCTGTGTTCCGACATTCCCCGTAGTCAAAGTCACAACATAGACCTGGTTGCCGTGCGATTGCAGCATCGCCAATGTGCCGTGCGAGAGTGCGTCATCGTCAGCGTGGGCGCCCACGAGCATGATTGTTTTGCCGCTCCACTTGTCCACCGGCACATCCGGCTTTGATTGAGTTCGCTGGGCCAGAGCCAACATCGGAAGTAATACCGCGACACCAGCCCACAACCATCTTGTCACGCCCTCCTCCAATCCAACCCGCGCAGTGAAACATATCGGATGAGTGCCAACGAAATTCCTACGGATACAGCCTGTTGAGCATTCTCGGGAACGGAATCGTCTCACGTACATGTTCCAATCCGCACACCCACGCTACGACCCGTTCGATACCCATCCCAAAACCGCCGTGCGGAACGCTGCCAAATTTGCGCAGGTCAAGGTACCACTTGAATGCTTCTTCCGGAAGTCCGTTCTCGTGGATCCGCTTCACCAACAGCTCATAAGAAGCCATACGCTGTGATCCGCCAATGATTTCGCCGTACCCCTCGGGCGCCAACACATCCACGCACAATGCCAACTCTGGCCGTTGTGGATCCGGCTCCATGTAGAAGGCCTTCACCCGCGCGGGATAACGATGCACCATTATCGGCTTTTCGAACTGTGACGAAATATAGGTTTCGTCAGGCGATCCCAAATCTCCGCCCCACTCGAATTTATTTTCCAGCGCACCCTTGGCGTGACCTTCATGCAACATTTTGACCGCGTCGTCGTAGGTAATCCGTGGAAACGGGGCTTCAATTTTCTCCAGCTTGCTCACATCACGTCCGATAGTTTGCAGATCCGTCCGCCGCTTCTCCAGGCAGCGCTTCACAATGAAGCTAATCAGGCCTTCACCTAAATCCATGAGATCGTCGAGTTCCGCGTATGCAACTTCCGGCTCCACCATCCAGAACTCGGTAAGGTGACGGCGGGTTTTGGACTTCTCCGCGCGGAAGGTTGGGCCGAACGAGTAAACCTTGCCCAGAGCCATGGCGGTGGCTTCAATGTAGAGCTGTCCCGATTGAGTCAAATAAGCTTGCTCCTCGAAGTAATCAACGGGAAACAGAGTGCTCGTTCCCTCGCAAGCAGCGGGAGTGAGAATCGGCGGATCAGTCAGCGTGAACCCGTTTTCATCGAAGAAATCGCGTGCAGCCTTTATGATTTCCGCCCGTACTCTCAAAATTGCAGCCTGCCTCGGCGTCCGCACCCAAAGATGCCGGTGCTCCATTAGAAATTCCACGCCGTGCTCTTTGAGCGAAATTGGATACGGATCGCTCTCCGCCACGCGTTGCCCCACCTGCACACCCGATACATCGAGTTCGTAGCCGCCGGGCGCCCGCTTGTCGGCGCGAACCTTGCCCTCGACAATCACGCTGGACTCGAGTGTCAGTCCCTTGATCGCATTAAACACTTCAGGCGTGACGGCGCTCTTGGGTACGACTCCCTGAATCACACCTGAGCCGTCGCGAAATTGCGGAAAAAGCAACTTCCCGCTTTCCCGCAGGTTGTAGAGCCAGCCGCGAATCGTGACGGTCTGTCCCTCGTGCTTGCCGATTTCCGAAATAGTGCTAATCGGTGAAGACATAAGGTCGATTGAAAAATGGGAGGAATTGTGTAATTGAAAACAAATTTGCTTTCAAATTAGGCGATTCCTAAATCACCCAGCCAAACTTCTAAACGCCTCACCCATCTTCTCCACCGGATTCACCTTCTCATCCGCTTCAACCTCCAGCAGAAGAGGCGGGGTGTGCGGCGCGGTTCGCAATAATTCCATTGCTTCTTTCCAGTCGATCGATCCAGCACCGGGCCACAAGTGAGAATCGCGGTCCCCGGCGTTGTCATGGACGTGGGTCGAATGAATATGATTCTTCAGGGTTGCAAACGCTTCAGGCACATTACTCATGATGTGCGCATGGCCGAAATCAAAACATACACCCACGTCATCGAAGTGCGTAGTCTTGATAAACTCCACCAGCTTGTCAGGAGTGCACAACTCGTTCGGAATGTTTTCCAGCAAGATTCTCACCCCCAGAGGCTTGGCAAACGCGCGTAAATGTTCGATTGAAGTCATGGCTGCTTCAAATTTGCGCTCATCAAACGACTCGCCCCCCACCCCGATATGTTGCACCAGAAAGCGAAATGGAATCTGTTCCGCCAGCTCAATCGCCCGCTTGATCTCGTCCATCGCTTCAATGCGCTGGGCCCGGTCAATCGACGCAACGTTTAAAGCGGGTGAACCTGCGCGCCCGCTCTCGTAGTCAGCAAACATCGGAGAATGCACCGAGTGCAGCGGAATCCCGCTGCCATGAAACCATTCCGCGATTTCCCGTACATGCTGCTTGCGGTTGGCATAATCAAGGTGCTGGCGCGCGGCAAAAATCTCAATCGTTTGCGCTCCGCCGCGTGCCAAGCCATCCAGCAATCCAGGGTGCAACCGTTCTTTCAGGTAGACATGAGTAGATATCGCTTTAAGCATGATCGTAAGCCGTGTAGACCAAACTAGAAACCAATCGCTCTGCCGTTATTGCGTTTATCACTGGCTCCCCACCGTTCGCCGCTTTTAGGATCGACCATGATGCACTCACCGTCGCTCCAGTGATCTCCGGCCTCAACTCTGTACCCCATCGCCTCGAGCGACTTGACCGTGGCCGCAGGGAAATCCTGCTCCACATAAATGTTATCCGGCAACCACTGATGATGAAAGCGCGGAGCGTTCACCGCTTCCTGAATATTCATTCCGTAATCCACCACCCCCATGAGGATGTTGGTCACCGTACTGATAATTCGCGGCCCCCCCGGAGAGCCCAGCACTAAAAACAACCTGCCGTCCTTTAATACGATGGTCGGCGCCATGGCCGACAGCGGTCGCTTCCCCGGTCCAATCGCATTCGCAGGACCTTGAATGAGCCCGAACATATTCGGCACGCCTTGCTTGGAGGCAAAATCGTCCATCTCGTCATTCAGCAAAAATCCCAAGCCTTCGGCAGTTACGCGTGATCCAAAAGTATCATTCAAGGTGGTCGTTACTGCGACCGCATTTCCTTCGGGATCGACCACCGAGAAATGAGTTGTGTGATCCGGCTCCGCCGTGATGCCTCCTTGTGGATGAGCCGCGGCATATTGTTCCAGCTGGCTGAAAATATCCGGACGTTGCAAATCCTTGCTGGTGCTGGCGTGTGCCGGATCAATCGATTGCCGCCAGGCGGCGCCATAACGTTTGTCAATCAGTTGCGCAACCGGAATCTTGGAGAAATCCGGATCGCCCAAAAACTCCGCCCGATCAAAAAACGCCCGCCGGAAAGCTTCAGTAGTCAAATGTATCGACGAAACCGGCCGCCCACTCCGGCTAGCCAAATTGTAGCCTTCCAGAATGTTGAGGGTTTCGATCATCGTAATCCCGCCCGACGATGGCGGCGGCGCGCTGATGATTTCGTACCCGCGATACGTTCCCCGCACTGCTTCGCGTTCCTTCACTTCATAATTCGCAAGGTCTTCGGCGGTAATCAGTCCTCCGCCCTTTTGCACGGCGGCCGCCAGTTCGCGGGCCAGGTCTCCATGATAAAAATCGTCGGGACTGGCAGCGATGCGTTTCAGCGTCCGAGCCAGGTCAGGCTGTTTGAGGACTTCAGGGGCGTTGTAAAACTTTCCATCGCGCTGAAAAATGCGTTTCGATTCGGCAAATTGACCGAGAGCTTTATCTTCGCGTAGATCGCGCGCGTCTTCGGCCGCTAGCGCAAACCCTTCCTCAGCCAGTTGGATCGC
>Ga0070711_100000661_pt1 | contig 17975 bp, 17 predicted proteins | sample LARL53metaG_FD_65452 | JGI IMG/M metagenome (GOLD analysis project Ga0070711, IMG submission 65452) | Corn, switchgrass and miscanthus rhizosphere microbial communities from Kellogg Biological Station, Michigan, USA - LAR L5-3 metaG | ecosystem: Host-associated > Plants > Roots > Rhizosphere ... | reverse complement strand
TGCGGGCATCGGTCCGATTTTCCATTTGATATCGAGGAATTGATGAACAGATGTATGACGAAGATTGAATACCAAAAAACGAACAAAATACGAACTAATTTCGAATGATATTGCTACCGATACTCTAATGAGTCAGATCCGAAATCAGGACCGACATCTCCACTGATCACCCATTAGACCAAACGTGGAATTCACCGTGTTGTTTCAACGCGTGATAAGCCGCTTTACCCAGCTCCTGAATGGTTTTATTATATTGTTTAGTTCTTTCAGATTTGCGTTTCACTTTCTCATATCTTGTAGCTTCAGCTTCAACTAGTTTAATCCAGTCTTTAATTACAGAATTAGTCATTATTGTATCAGATAACTAAATCCAACACGTTGACCAAGCACTGTTTCTCTTCTAATTTCTTTTTGATAATTACATTTGCCATTTTATTTCACTTTTGTCCGTGTCAATTTATCCTTAAGTGCTCTGTAAACAAACTCCGAAGTGGTTATTCCCTCATCAATCGATGCTTTCCTTACTTCTTTCCATTGTTGTGGATCGATACGGACTGAGGTAGTTCGTTTATAGGCCATCGTTAATACCTTATCACACTAATACATTAATACGCTGACGTGTTATTTAAATACTCTATACCAAATTCCTCTTGTCAGCGAATTTAATTTTTTCCAATGAAGGATATATCCATTCAAGAACAGCCAAATTTCCTAAATTATTAGTCGTCACAAGAGACTGTGTGACACTGATAGGTATTTTAGTAACTGATGCAATGAAGTTGAGTTTCTAACATTTGAAGAGATAAACTCATTTTTGTACTAGCGACCAACACACTTAAACAATTCACAAAACCTATCTGACTCATTTCGCGTGTGGCCACGTAGCAGTTCTTACAATGGCACAACATTGAGAAAGTTTACACCTAATACTGCAAGTAGCGGATATGGTGACAATAGATAATGCAAATTAAAGGCAAGTGGGTTTATGATGCGATTAGCGATCCAACCCGAATTGTAAGCAAAGCTATGGACTACGAATTTCCTAATATCATACATCCATTCGAAACGCCTTCAACTCCCGTTCGTAAAGAGGTGGATTCAGATGTCGAAAGAAAAAAGTGGTGCAAAAAATCGACTGACAATATTATTTGTATTCGCATTTTTCCGATTAGAAGGATATTAGAATGTTATACTTCTATAGTCAAGCCATTGCAAATGAACGCCCTGACTCCAAAAGAAATGAAAAGTGTCGAGTAAATGTCGGAAATGAAAACATTCTTTTTCTCTTATCGATAGTGGCAATATCGGGTATGATACTATCAGCATTAGCCGACCAAAATTCCTATGATTTCTCGGTCCATATATGCTTTCTTCTGGTCACCAATTCACGATATTTGTACGGACCGCTAGTGGATATTCAGATTCACAGTACGTGGACACTCAATCACCAAAGAATATTTCTTTGACTTTTAATATTCCTCAAAATCAAGGCAATTCTATAAAAGTGTGTATTGACATACCAGGACTGCTTCTACCTATGGTGCCTTGTCAATCTTGGACGGTTAATCAACACGCAGGCTTATATTCAGTATACTTCCCGTTCTGGTACTGACAATCCACCTCGTACTGCAAATCCTAATCTAGCCAGTAGTAGACTGCAACGTTAATGCAAGTGACCCACCCTGTTCAATAGCTCAATGCATACATGAGCTTATAGACCACAAATCATCGAATTATAAGCAAGGCTATGTGACAATGACCCATGGTTTCGACGAGATCCCTCGCCGCACTGAGATAGCTGTGATTTGATATGTAAATACTAACCAGTAAATACCACAATACCAAGTACTACGGGTAGTTTGAACTTTCTAATGGGATTGGTCTTGTTATTAGATACTCTAATATTTCTTAGTTATAGTAAGATTTCTCTTAATTATTTTATCACGCATTGCTACAGAGTTATGTACTGTGAGATAGTTATACTTTTATACTGTTACATTTATCAGCCCCATCTGATATGTTATACAACCATAGCTTAATTATCGCAACATTTGCGATTGCGACGGTGTTGATCTCCCCAATCATTCTTGGAAGTGTTCCAGGGGCATCATCTGTCTACGCCCAAACATTTCCAGGATTCCTTCCGTCACAAGCACCTACGACATCACTGCAGAAGGTCAGCCAATATGATCATCAAAAGAATTGTGCTAGCGACCAACACACTGAAACAACTTACAAAACTTATCTGACTCATTTCGCGTGTGGTCATGTAACCGTTCTTAACAACGGCACAACATTGAGAAAGTTTACACTTATAACCGATGACTTTAATGGTACAGGAAAACCGATTGTCATTTCAACTAATACTCCTGGGTTAGGTAAACCATTGACTAGTTTCAATCAGCCATACAAACCTGTGATATTTCATGCCTGGACATTTAACGGAACAGTTCCAGGACCAACCATGAGATTTACGCAAGGCGACCATGTTCAAATCACATTAAGTGTCACTAACGACTCAAAATTCCCTCATTCATTACATATGCATTCAATCCATCCAGGTCCAATGGATGGGATGTCAGGACCTGCTGGAATGATTGAGCCAGGAAAATCATTCACATACAACTTCGTAGCGAGTCCTGCGGGGGTATATCCATATCACTGTCATATGTTTCCAGTTGAAGAACACGTATCTCGTGGACTGTACGGCATGATGATAATCGATCCTCCAACTCCAAGACCTCAAGCTACAGAAATGGTTATGATGTTGAATAGTTACAGCTATAGTTTTCAGGGTGTAAACGGTAGCGGCCACATCAATGCAACATTGCCAGCAACAATGCAACAAATCCAGCAGAACTTATCAGACGTAGAGCAAAGATCTGACGAGGGCAACGGACCAGACAATCAATTCTATTCCGTAAATGGAATGCCATTTGGATATGTTGGAAAAGACTCGATTCATTTGACAACGGGTTCGCCATATAGAATCTATCTTGCAAACATGGTAGAATTCGACCCTTTAAATAACTTCCATTTGCACGGAAATATGTTCTACTATACGCCCTCAGGAACCCTAGACTCACCAAGAACATATACCGACGTAGTGTCATTAATGCAGGGCGACAGGGGTATGTTGGATTTCACATATCAGACGCAGGGGATGTTCATGTTCCATTCACATCTGAATCATTTTAGTGATTTGGGATGGTTGGGCTTTTTTTCAGTAGATAATAAACCTGGCCCATTTTTCAGCAATGGATGAAGATTTCAATGTTACGATCCAACGCTGAGACTAGGATGACAAATGCTGCACTTCAACCTAACGAAGAGTTGAAACACGTGGGAATGTGACACGAGAACACTATGAACACAAGCGTGATAGCAACAGCTGTTGTCGTGGTGGCACAATAGATTTACCGATCTCATGTGGATAGGTGGGCTAGATGTAGATAGGAGCTTACAACTTCTATCCTTAAAAAGGCCATGCGCTGAGAAAGAGTTGCTGATAGCCCAATACCGTTTCAACAACTCTGTCAACGCGACTCCTACAGACCGAGAGCCGCCACGTCCACAGGACATGGGAAACATTATAGTTAGAAATCAGTTAATGAATGAGAACCTGGCAGGCAACCGAGTCATACGAATATCATAGGAAAAAAGGAGATCCGTTAATAAGGCCATCTCACAATGGTATCTTGAGAACAGGTTCATGACTCAATTAATGCGTCCATGTCCGATAGCCGTGGACAGTGGAGAACAAGAGACAAAGGAATAGTTGAATTCCAATATCACTCTCCACTCACATAAAAGTGGGTTTATTTATCTTGGATGGTAACCGATGGCAACCAAGGATTAAGATCAAAAAATGTTAGAAACTCAACTTCATTTCATCAGCGCTGTTCTTATTCTTCTCGCAGCTATAGTTCCAATTTATCTTACTATAAAACTAAAAGACAATCTGAAAAAACTAACTGCCATACTTTCTATTTTTATACTCATCCATGCCGCCTATCAAGTGGTCGGATTTTTTGGCTTAAATTTATTAGCAGACGGAGTACTAGAACCGCTTTCTGTTGCAGTATTAATATTCTTTGGAATCGTCTATTCTGGCATTGCTAAGCAAAGGAATCTTAGCATACAAAACATGTCTGCAGTATGGAGTCCCGTTGTGATACTGCTTCTTATGAACAGCATTACCATAATGCTACTTTTGGGAGCATTGGGTATATTTGTATGGCTGGCAGCCCGATCTAAGAGTATTAGAAGTTTTCAATTCCAACTTTCGATTTTTATAATAATTTGGATAGTAGGAGACATGGTAAGCGTTTTTCACGATAATGGAATCATTGGATTTTCCGCTCTACAAAGTGATCTTGGATCAGGAATTCATCTTGTATCCATGGTCTTTTTTAGCATGATGTTGTGGCTTAGGTATTATTATTCAGAAAGAAGTAATAAAAAGATGATTGAGGATCTGCAATTGCCGGAAAAGTAGCCAGCAATCAACGTTAGCCCCGTTTACTCTATTTTAGGTACCATTCCATTTCAACGTTCCTATATTGGGATCAAACAGAATAACAAATTCGGAATAACAATCAGTTAATGATCATGGTATTCTTTTTGCTATTAGGAATGAGTAATGAGTTCCAAATATGGAATTTGTATTTATTCTTTTTATAAAGATTACCTTGAATCTTGATATAATAAAGTTGACTGAGCAACAAGATGTCAGAATTAATGATTATCGACAATCAATCATATCACGTCACATGTTTTTCGCTCCAATGTTGAAGAAACGTCTTAACGTCTTTCTCGAATCCTGATCTTGAACGCATTAGAAATGAGTGTCCAAATTGCCATCCGATTCGATTACACTCTTTACACTCTTTTTCGTACGATGAACTTGATCCGTTTGCTTCTCCAACAATGCATCTTTTCGGAATATCAAGTTCAAAATACCACTTGAACCATCTAATGGATAATGGAAATGGCAGATTCCTTTCCTTTTCTAGTCTTTTCGCCCATTTTGGGGCAATATCACTTAGAGTAATGGCTTTTTCAGTTGGATTTACTAACTCAGGCGTTGCATTCATACTTCCTAGTGTGTTTCTTGCTATATAAAAAATACGTGTCCATGTATTCGACGACGGCTATTGCTGAGCGCGTATGTGTCCCATCCTGACGCCACACTCAGGCACCACACACAGGTGTACCAACTGTTACTGTTTCACCTCACGACTCTACAAATACCTATAGACGTGTGACCTATAGAAGATAGTATACAATAAAAAAAGGAGCGATATAGCTGATTGTATATTGATAACGGCAAAGAGCAAGGACAAATTGTTCCTGCAACAGATAACAAGCAGCGTATATACGGCTATATCAAAACCAACCCGGGATCGCACCTTAGAAAGATTTGTAAGGAGTTGACGATAGCCATTGGCGATATTCAATACCAATTAAAGTTTTTAGAAAAATCAGGTTTAATAAAGTCGCGACGTATAGGGTTATACAAGACGTATTATACGGTTTCCATATTGGGTGAAAGGGATGAAAAAATATTGGCCATTCTCCAGCAGGAGACCCCAAGGGATGTAATATTATACCTCATAGAAAATCCAGGAGCTACTCAGACTGAGCTAGTCCATCATAAAGGGTTTACCGCACCCACTATCAATTGGCATATATCACGTTTAATCGAAATTGATTTGGTCTATAGTTGTAAGGAAGGTAGATTCGTAAAGTACTACTTAGAAGGCAATGTCGAAGACATTATCACTTTGCTTAAACTATACCATCCATCAGTCTGGAATAAACTGTCAAATAGACTTGCAGAGCTTTTTTTGGATATCGCTTCTCAGTCAAGACCGGGGAGAGATTCTGATGTGAAGGATGATGTGAAGGATGACATAAACGAACTAGCTGATAAGCCGAGTACTGCAGAAGGAAGGTAGATGTAATTAATGATAGTGATGGTGGTTAAGTGCTTTCGTTAAAGATAAGGACAGTAATAATCATATTATTGTTCATCTACATAGCTAATTTTTTGAATATACAACCAGCGTATGCTAATACTGAGCACGAAAAGCAGAACATTGCCGATATCTTCGTCTTCGGAAGCGGGATATTTGCTGCTATTCTTTTTTCTTTATCTCTGATAGCCTACCGAAATCTAATGACAAAGAGGCTCCTTCTAGTATCAGCTGCGTTTGGAATATTTGCCATAAATGCGATAGTTTCAAAACTCGATCTTTTTACTCCCATACATATTGAATCATCAGTTTTGGAATTGACATTAGCAATTCTGAATTTTGTAGCTCTTGCATTCTTCTTCTTGGCAATAGTCACGCGTACAAAGACAAAGACGAAAACAGCAACTCCGCGATCACACTTCTGGGAAACATAATATTTCGATATAGTCGAAATGTATTATTTGTATGATCACGGTCGGTCAGTAGTAATGAACATTTCGGTCAAGCTTTTGAATATTCACTACTTGTTTAGCCAATTGTACCTGAAACATAATAAGCAACAGTTGATTCTAGTTCGCCACTGACTATTTATGGAGAGTATCGGATTGAGTTTCAAGTTTTGTTGGTAATTGTTGTTGCACTCGTAACCCTAATTTTGACCTGATCTTTCTTACCTGCTTTAGGGTATAGTATTCAGTTGTCACCTGCGCACTCTAGCAACGGTACTGCAAGTAGCAGTCATGATAACATTCGGTGATATGCTCAAAAGCCAATTCACAAATGCCAAGCCCATACTAGATAAATACGGATTTAAGGCTAGTTCCTTTATAACATGTCTTTGGGCAGGCTCAGATAAGGCCCGAATGACGTGGCAGGATATTTTAGCATTGCAAACGGACAGACAAGACATCGAATCCAAGACAATGACTCACAGAAGGATGATCTATTTATCTCGTAGTGATTTGTATGAAGTCCTAGGAGATCACGGAATTAATGCGGCAATTTTTGCCACAACTCACGATAATGAATGGAATAATGCTTCTGTCATAATACAGTTGCAAAATATTACAACTATGCTGTCAATGGATCTTCTACTTTGATTTTTTTGCACTGCGACGGATACAAGAAGGCGTCAAGTCAGGCTGATTGTAGGACTAGATAACGGCACTCTGACTTTTGCAAACAGGTATTTGCTTAGAGAGTAGTCATAATAACATCGATAGAGTTTACTCGCATAATGGTTCCAAAAATATTTCAATGATTTGTTCAAGTCAATAGCCAGGAGAGGTTCAATAAAGTAAACGGAAAGTTAACTGCTGTTCCTATAATAGGTTATCATGATATAGTTAACAATAATGCACATGATAGTACGAATGCAAACTTGTTAGCCCAAGAAATGAAATATCTACATGATAAGGGATTTAGAGTATTCACCTTAAACCAGCTTGAGTATGGTATGAATCGTAATATAATTTATATAAAAAATACCACCTGCTCTTAATTAAACAATGTTTATGCTGCAGTATGATTATGAGCTCGGGTTGAGTGATAGCCTTTCATCCCATATCAGTGCGTCGGATCGTAGACACCGAATTGACCTCAGATGATCCTTTTTTAGGAATGTGAACTCATTGAATACAAGTACGACTTCTGCTCCAAGTGCTTCTAGTAAAAGATGATAGTAAAGAAAATCTAGAGGCAACCAGGATAACGAATGGCGATTAAGCGAGATCTATAGCAGACAAGATCAGTAGATGGAACTTTTGATAAGAGAGTCGTACCGCTTGGACAGGACAGGACATGTGATGACCTTTGCCAGTACGTATCGGGTCCACTTGGATGGTCGATATCCTGATCGCCGACGTGCCAGATTAGATCTGAGCCCCTGTCACCCACAAGCGGACACTCTCTTTGCAATAAATGAAAGAGGATTCACAGATGACCCAATTCTATTTTTGCTATGAAAGCCGACGTCTATTCTGCAGTTATTCAACCTTAGAGAATCCATGGCGACTGCTCAGGGGAAGACCGATGGAAAAAGAGACAACTGTGTGACCTTGAGCCGAATGGACTTGATTATGAGTGAGACATAGCGGGATCCAAAAAAAGATATTCGTCATGCCAGTTGGTGGGACCAAACTCAACGCCGCATTTTGATGTAGATGCTTTAGTCAGGATTCGCTAAAGCATCTACGGGATAGGCTTTAGCGGTATTATCGAGTGCGGTCGTTGTCCGGTAGGTGCCTTTTTTAGCGTTGGTGCTGTAAGCGTCGATGGTGCTGATGATGTTGATGGCGATTGGGCGGTTGCGGGCAATCCTGATACTTGTACACCTGTAACATTACGAGTCAAATGCTTCATCAGATTTGGTGTCGATAATATTCCTGGAGGATAGCATAGAAGTTGCGCCTCTATCTGGTTGGGTCCCCGCTGGGTTCGACTTGAGGTGATTGCAGCCCACTTTGTATAGTCTGCCGCTCCTTTCGGACCGTGTGGTGATGCCTGAGCGTATCCATGTTGGTTTATCTGTACTGCTACATTGCAATTCGTATGAGTTGCGTTTGGAGGGGCCGACGTCCCGCTGACTGCTATTAGACTTCCTGTTGGAACATCTGCATTTTTAGTCGGATACTTTATTGATAGCAGGTTGGCAGATCCGCTCCCCGTGGCTCCCAGCCCCACTAGGACAAAAACAAGTAATATGGCCGCCCCAACTGTTATTTTTGCGTTCATCTATATCCACTTCTTTCCTTCGGAGCGATATATTAGTCTCACTCAAATAGGCCAAGCAAAGTGGTGATTCTAGTAAGAATAAGAATTACTGTTGGCCTTGAACACCGAGGCTCAGGATATATTGCTGAGGTTAAATTTTTTAGCAATTAGAAGTATTGGAGGTAAGTAAGGTAACAAAACCGATGCCATATAGCTCAGGCAATTTACTTCCAGCTCTATAATAACAAAAAAAGACTACGCAAAATAAACTCTTCTACAAATATGTTATTAAAATAAAAGCGATATGTTAGTTTCCCAATGTTTAGTATGATCTTCGAGTATTATAAGTACAGTTTGATCAAATTTCTAGGGAAGTTTCGAAATAGACGTTTTTTTACAATTGTCTGCACAATATTGTTATTGATTGGCTCTTTTTCGTTAGTACTGCAACGCGTAAGTGCAGATCAAAGCCCTCAGATCCATTACAAATCAGGATACAATGACGGTTTTAAGATTGCAGAATGTGATTTCAAACGATGTCATAATCATGGGTATGATAAAACCGTTCCAGCTGGTCATACGAATCAATACAATAACGGATATTCTAATGGTTATCAAGATGGATGGAATAAAGCGAGTGGAGGTGCTGGAGCAAATAGTCAGCAAGCAACACACAATGGAACGGGTAACGTAAATGTTACTTCTGCCAAGAGTCAACAGATCCCAAATAATAATGATGTCTGTGACCCTATACATCAATTCTGTGCTATGACATCTACTTTCGGGTAGAATCCAATTCGGTCTCCCATCTTATACGTAGACGACACACACTAGTTGATTGTTATGCTAGTCCAAAGCTAAGCTTTAAAGGTTGAACTTTAGGTTCTCTAGAATTAAAGTCACAAAAATGGCACAATGACTATCTTTAGTGTTTTGTGAATATAATAAACCTAGTCTTAATTTGACATTCACTTTAAAATATCATACTAACGAGAAATCGATTCGAAGCACGTGAAAGATTCAATCACCATAGTACCAGTTTCTGCAATATTCATTATATTGACGATATATTTAATCTCGACTGTATTCTACAATCCCTTAAACTTTGATGTTCAAGCCAAAAAACACTCAAGAATAGTGAATAATAAGGTATTCATTCCTTCTACACCATCAAATACAACACTAGGAGGAGAAAATTCGTCTGCTGCGACAAATACGATTGATAATACGTTTAATAATAAAGTATTCATTCCTTCTAGTAATAAAGAAAATATTAACACTGGAGCACCATCAAATACAACACTAGGAGGAGAAAATTCGTCTGCTGCGACAAATACGATTAATGGCAGCACTCTTGGTCACGGCATAAGTAATCTCAGAAGCGCTGAAAATCTTGCCAATCAACAGAAACAACTTGTCCAAGGCAAATTGAGACAGGTCTTGGCAGAGACGATACCCCATCAGTATATAGTAGTTCTCAAAGCTGGGACAACAGAAAACCCACAATCGTTAGCTATGCAGGCAATAAGTAGGGGTGCACTTGTTCCATTTGTTTACAATAACGCTATCAAAGGATTCGCAATTAAGATTCCTAATAAACTAGTTCTGAATGCAATTTTGTCAAATCCCTCAGTAGATTTTGTAGAACCAGACCTCAAAGTACAAGCTTTCTCTTCGGCAGTATCAACTGGATATTCCAGAGTAGGAGGACCCTTACTGGCTATAGATGGTTCTCATCCACCAGCTAGTGTTAATGCAGGGATCGCCATAATAGATACTGGCATAGATTCTACCCATCCAGAACTGAATGTCTATAAACAAGTTAGCTTTGTTCCCGGAACCTCAACAGCCAATGATGATAATGGACACGGGACTGCCGTGGCAGGCATTGTTGCGGCCGAAGGCAAGGTAGGCGCCGTCGGGATAGCACCTGGTGCTAGATTATGGGGTGTAAAAGTGCTCGATAGAACTGGGACTGGCAGTATGTCTAGTATTATAGAAGGAATAGACTATGTGACTCAAAATGCGGGACAAATAGATACGGCTAACCTTAGTTTTGGTTGCAAGTGTACTTCTTCTGCTCTTGACACAGCTATTAACAACGCCGTTGCTGCTGGTGTGACATTCGTGGTTGCAGCAGGAAATTCAGGAGAAGATGCGTCCTTGTGGTCTCCTGCTAGCAACCCAAACGTTATAACCGTTGCCGCTATTGCAGATAGCGATGGCAAGTGTGGTGGAGTAGGACCTCAGACGCCATATGGACCAGACGATTCATTGGCTAGATTTAGCAATTTTGGTAGTAAAGTGACGATTGCAGCTCCTGGAGTCAATATTCATACTACGTATATCGGCAGCTCTTACGCCACTTTGAGCGGAACTAGTGTTGCAGCGCCATTCGTGACTGGCGCTGCTGCGCTTTACCATTCTTTACACCCAACAGATTCTCCTGCACAAGTACGTAATGGACTTTTATCTCTCGGAAGCACTGCTGCAACACCTTGTAACGGAGATGGTCAAGGGTATTTTAACAATCCAAATGGTAATGAACCTTTACTGTACATTGGAAGCCTCATACACCCCTAGCAGAAATATGACCTTAATTAGTCGCTGGACGTACAGAAACTATGAAATCCGTTTACTTTAGAAATGCAGGAAATGATCCAGTATTGGGGGAGTTAATATGACGCGAACTCTTCGACAAATAAGGTTTATGGTTAACCAGAAGGCGTTATTTATCATACCTGCTGTTGTGCTGTTCATGTTTATCCTCGGGTCTCAAATGCATTTAATATATGTTGGAAATAATATCACATCCTGGGGAAATCAAATAAATTCAGTTGCTGCCGATAATGACATCGGTTTCAACAAATCCAACTTGCAAATATCTACAGATAAGCCAACCTATGTGCCAGGCGAGACAGTCAATGTCACCATAAAAAACAATATGAGGCTTCCATTGGAATTTCCTGATTCACTTCTCGGTTTGAATATTGAAAATGTAAAGACTGGCCAAAAGGCAGGATTACTTGCGGCACAAGTGATAACTGCACTAAAACCAATGGAATCAAAAACATTTCAGTGGGATCAAAAGGACACTAATGCAAATCAAGTTGGACCTGGAATCTACAAAGCTCAAACATCCTCCGCACGAAACAATACAACTAACAATACTCAATTATCCACGGCAAACACGACTTTTACTATAAAGGGATAAGCATAGAATTTCGCAAACAGGGATGTAACGAAAGCTGGCATTCTCAGAATATGATCTCACTTGCCAGCTTTTACCATCAATTGTGGTTGCTCATTGTTTTGTATATTATTCCCAGGATATCTAGCAATAAGATCGGATACCCGAGTAAAAAATGCCGGTTTCGTCACATCTTGGCGTTCTGTGAAAAACAGAAATGTCTTTTCCTCCGGGTAAATACTATTTGGCTGTGAAAACACGTGTTTGCTCACTTGAGAATCTGCTGTCATAGAATCCGTAAGGTAATTTTTTTGTTAGATTGCGTAGGTGACTTTGAAATATCTACCTTCTGAATGCCTCGTAAGCCGACGTTTTCTTATCAAATATTCGGCCCTGCTCTTTCATTAGAACGATGTGTTATTTATAGTTGTAACGTACGTGTAAATGCAAGGCCATTAAACTGATGCATGAGGCTGATTGAATTAGTGAATTATTGTACTGATAGCATCTAATAATTATGGGTATTAATTTGTTAGCTTCGAAGCCCGTCATTTCGAAAGGAATACCCCATAACTACATAAACAGCCTCTTCGTGGAGAATAATGTCTTCTCACGGAAAAATTGCTAAGTCAACTTTGAATTGAATCTTACCGAATCTGTCGTTGTTCCGTTACCGCCTGTCGACGAAGTAGTAGTATTAGGAGGAGTAGGAGTAGACAATGGTGTTGTTACGGTTCCAGTCATTATATTGCTAGATTTGATATTATTAATCAAAATTGTAATAGGACCAGTATAGTTACCATTGAAGGAGACGGTCTCGGTCGCTGTTCCAGCGGTTACGGCCTGATTTGTCTTGTTCCACAAAACTTTACCATCGTTTGAATAAATGGCCATATCAAAACTATCCACTGGTACTAATCGTTTTATGATATTTGGCTGGCTGGCTGGCATGCCCAGACTTGACTCTCCCCTGATAGCTGATTCTTTTTGTGGAATTGTGTTGCTAGTTGGTGCTGCAGCACTTGCATTTAAGAACTCTATTTGCGTCTGAAATCCACTTTTAGGAAGAAGATTAGGAGATTGTATAGGCAATGTTGTGATAAAGGTCAGTTGAACTTTATAGATCCCTTTCTCAGAAATCTTAGTGGTAACTGGTAATTGTGAACCGGTGCTTGCAGATTTTATTGGCTGTTGTGTATTACTACCGTTCGTGTTTGCCGAAGAATTGGTATTGTTTGTTGTACCGTTTTGCACATTCTCAGTGCTATTCTGTCCAAAAGCAGAGATAGCTGGAAATAGTAATATCACCGCGATAAAGAAAAACAAAATTGATCCAACTGACGTAGAAGATAGTATGCTGTGTTTTGGGTGAAATTTTTTGCTAAGGGCAAAACTGGAATAGTTAGTCTCTAACCCAGATAAATTACTTTTAGTCTTCTCAGGCAATGGGTCTTGAAATCTGCCGGTGAATATATTGACCATACAGCCTATATTCACCATAAGCTTTTTTAAAGTTACTAATGCTAGCGGCTAGGCATAATGGATGGTCGGACATACTCGGGCACGTTTTAGTCAAGGTATAGCAACTTGTTTTCACTTGTAACTGTTGCTATTGAACTTAGCTATGGAAAATCCTTGGTAAGACTTCATTACAGAAGTTATTTCTCAACAAATAATAGCTAGCTTGCCGTTGTTGTCTTCCCAAAATATGCTTTAACATGGGGTCTGGATAGATAGTACACGATAAAAGCGCTGATGCCTATCCCAACAATACCGCTTACGATATCTCCTGAAAGGTTCGAGCCTGTGTTGGAAAATAATCCTGCAGACGTTATTGAAGGGAGATAATGTCTACGGCTATTCCAATGAACAATAATATTATAGAAATAGTCCATGCCCATCCCTTTCCCTTCCACAACCCGTATGCCATAACAAGGTTTGCAACACCAAGTGCTAACGATATAGCTCCAAACACGATGAAAATTACACCAAGAACATGAGGATCTACCAAACTACTATTAGGAGAAACATTCATGATAAACGGACCAATCGTTGATTGTTGTTGATGATCCAAGACTTCTGGATAATACTAGGTCATACTCAAGAGATACATAATTCAAATAGGATTCGATGAGTCTATTGGCCATTCCAATCACAGGCATCATGTATTCCCAGGATTTCCTACTACTATCTTTGCCTCTTCTATTATGTGTTGAAACTTATCTATTACGGATATAGCAATACCAAGTATATATGGACTATGAGTCTGAACAATTGCATTTGCTTTTCCTAATTTTTTATACATGGATACGTGTATATACCATTCTATACTCGGTTTCAGTCTTCCAAGGGTCTTTTCAGTTTCTAAATTAACTTTGACCAAATCCTCCTCGCGCAAGTTGTAACGTGGGATTCCTGAAGGAGTTATCCACATCCATTTTTTGTTATGTATTCTAAAACTATGGTTACCCGATACAGGTAGTTAGCAGTTAGTTCCTATCCTCCCATTATCTGAAAATAACTGCCGTTTTGTTACAATTCAATATCGTTTGCAGGAATCTATATGAGAGGTTGCTCGAATTTATTATTTATTTAGGAGTTGTGAAGCTGTCATTGCCATGATAGGGTGTTCTGTCCTCGTTGCGGTATGGCATTACGGATGTCACCAACTAATAAAAGAGATCAAGAAAGGTACCTGCATATCTCTAGATTTCAAGATATGTCCCTTAAGAGCGACAAAAAAGTGGGTCACAAATGCTTCTGTCGCACTCGTAATGTCCTGTTTCACCAGATTAAAGATTACTGAAAACAGCTCACATAAGCCCTCTCAGATATCGGAAGGCTTTCCATCTTTGAGTGATAACTGTGAGAATAAATAAAGTTATCATTCACTATACAATTGCAAAGATATGGTTAGAGTATTTATTTCTCTCAGTCAACATGACCATGACGTAAAAAATTTCTTTTCTGACATTTTTACCGACATCGGATTGCAAGCAAAATACATGGAGTTGGAAGCTCTTGATAGTAGGTATGCCGGAGCAGATTTAATGCATTATATACGTAGCGATGATACAGTTGCGTTGCTTCTATTGTTAGGAAAAAATTTGCAATCCCCACCTTCATTAACTCATAGGTATACCCATAATTGGGTTATTTTTGAAGCCGGCTTAGCGGCTGGAGCAGGAAAACCTATCTGGGTTTTTGAAGCATCCGGCGATAATATTAAGTTGCCAGTTCCTCTTGTCACAGATTACGCCCAGTATGTTCTAGGTGATACATTCTATCATGGATATTTTCGTCAACTATTTAGAGAACGATTTATGTACGAATATAGTCCAATAGCCCCGCCAAATCGGGCTAGAGTTGAGTGGTGTCCTTACGAGACCTGTAACGCAACCTACCGATTTTGGAGCAATTCTCGAGTATGGCGTTGTCCTGTCTGTAGAAGACGAATCCCCAGCAGTCCTGGTTCTGATAAAGATGGATTCTTTCCAATTACAATCCCATAGATCAAGAATCTACAGAAATCATTCATCGTTAATACAACAAGAAGAACAGAAGAAGGGAGTTGAAGTGAAGCAAAATGAACAAAGATAATCAAATATTATCACACACACCTCCGTATACATTTTGCTATGGTTGAGGTTGTGGGTGCTAATTTTGTAAGCTCGACCATTTTTACTACCCGACAAAAGAAATTCCTGATATTCCAACAATACATATCGGGTCTAGTAGCATCTTCTTTTACTTATACCGGGGAGGTCAAACGGTAATTTTTAAGAGACAAATCAAAACTGAATAGGCCCACCTAGTACATTAAACTACGATACTCTTTTTGCGCCCAATTGGATACCGACTCAAAGTGTGAGTCCAGCGTAAAGGACGAACATAAAAATAATGTTAGCGAAGTATTTTCAGTTTAATGTTCTGAAACACTACTATCCCGTTCCTGTGTAATTTATGATAATGTTACCCCACATTGGTAACTAGGTGGCCGCATGACCCTATTATATTACGAGTATGGTTCTCCCTCCCCCTCCTACAAGGATGAACAAGAATATTGAAATTGCATGTCATTATTATTCACTTTATTGTAGTATCGTTTGTCATTTTCATTTCATTATTTATTTTTTATGCTTTTGGAAAAATATTGAATCTGTGTGGGATATCTACAAATTCCCTTGACTTGTAGATACGTTGAGGGATAACAGACAATTAATCGATACTCAGTCAATGCCAATGAAAGATTCGAGCTCACACTGAACAAGAAGAAAATAATTGGTACTTGCTGGTCTACTGTTATCGTATTTCTATTCTTGTACTGCCCGCAGGAATCTCGATTTGAAGAATACCATTGTTCATTCTTGCAGTGATCTTCGAAGAAAGTATTTCCTCTGGAATTGGGATGCTGCGATAGAAAGATTTGTACGAACGCTCGTTGAATATGTAATTTTGCCCTTTATTCTCATTGCTTTCTTCTTCGGATTGTTCGTCAGATATTTCGATGGCATCTTCTGTCGCGTTCAATTCGATTTTGTCCTTGTCAATTCCAGGGATTTCCACGCGGAGATTGTAACTTTCTCCTCTGTCGACCATGTCGACAAGAGGCGTTCTTGATAATGCTCCCTCTTCTTCCATTGCATACGGTCTTAACATCCCGGTATATCTTGGGAAGCGTCGATAAAGCATTAAAGACCCTGGATTTGTCGCCCCTTCAATTTGATATTCAGAGGCATATCAGGTCAAAGATTCTTTCAATTTACTATTCGGATGAGTTTCTTCAGATGTACAGTAGCAAGGATGCGGAGCATATCCTAGAATAGTTATTTCAACTACCAAAAGAGCAAATTTTACTTGGAATTATTGATCATTTGACTGAGGTTTATACGGCGCTTTCAACTGAGCGATAGCCGCAACATGGTCTTCGTGGCTGGTAACTGATGAAGCTAGTTTGCAGTTAACTTTTAAATGATTACATACAACCCAATGTTTACATTCATTGCAGTAGTGAGTATGGTCGAAATCATAGTCCCAAGTTGACTTTGGATTTAGTATCTTTAACGCTTAGCTCCTCCCTGACACTTAGTGCTTGTTGCAATTAGGTAGTCTGCCTTTAATAGTGTCTTGTTTAAGAAAGATTGACAATATTCTGATATAACAGATAATAATTTACTCATTTGGGCGATTTTGTGATTTTTCTTAAACTAATCACCATCTCTTCCTTCCCTTAATAGTGGCAATCCTTTATACTCCTGATATGTTCTCAGATAGTATTTCTTGCAAGTGGAATTACGGCAGTAACATCGAGTGGTACTCAAACATTACCAGTTGGACTATCATAAGAAGCATATGCAGCATTTCTAGCACTAGGTTAGTTTATGGCTTATGGATTGTTAAAGGGGAAACGTTGGGCTTGGACTATAATGTTAGCACTAGCTTCCATTGGAATTGCATTAGGATTTGTTTCAACCGTGACTGGCATATAGGAGCTGTATTCAGTATTATTATCAACGCAGTGGTACTCTATTATATCTACAGACCTAATGTTAAGTCATTCTTCGGAAAGACTTCAACAGTACCAATGAAAAGGTAATAGATAAGATATCAAAGCTATTCATAACTCGCAATAGATAGTGACGTTGGTCTCCAAGCAACAGCAATGCAGATGACAAACCTAACTGGTCTGATCATGATAATGAATAGTTGAACAGGCGGGAAGAAAAACAAGAACAGCAACAAAACCTGTCTCTTTTTAGAGTTTAAATAATATGCGATATTTTGTAGAGGTAGAAGAGTTGGATGAAGAGTAAGATGATGGGACAAAAATACGAAGAGTACTCAGTGGTATCTCCGCATTCGTTGACCGATCACTTTCCCTGGTATCTTTCAATATCAGATAGGAGTCGGAAAGAAATGTAAAGCGGTCAGTCATCTCTTAGTAAGTTGCTTTAAGATATCAAGTCACTCGTAATCTACTTTATTATATTGTATGTTATTATATTGTATGTGTGTAAATATTGCTCTAATATCCTCTTTTATTGTAGGGCTATAGGGTTATAGTACAAAAGGATTTTACTGTATGTCCTGAAGAC
>Ga0070711_100000658_pt1 | contig 18029 bp, 12 predicted proteins | sample LARL53metaG_FD_65452 | JGI IMG/M metagenome (GOLD analysis project Ga0070711, IMG submission 65452) | Corn, switchgrass and miscanthus rhizosphere microbial communities from Kellogg Biological Station, Michigan, USA - LAR L5-3 metaG | ecosystem: Host-associated > Plants > Roots > Rhizosphere ... | reverse complement strand
CCCCATACCGCTCGTCAATGCGGTCCACTCCGGACCCTTACGCGCATCGCAACCAAACATGAGTTTCGTCTGACGCTTACCTTTGATATGCCCGTTCCGACCTCTTTAACCCTCCCGCAATGGCAGAATCATCTCGAAATAGCTCTCTACAGAGATGGGAATAGGCAGAGCATGGGAAGCGTTGGGCGTCGTTAGAAGGCGCTTCAGCCACGTTGGAGCCGAGCTGGATCGATCACGCTACGTTGGCTGAGCGGATCGGCAATTCGGACGACAACAAACGCTGAATACTCCTAACGAGAGAGGTCGCACCCTCCGATTTACCTACGAATGCGTCCAACCCCGCAGCGAATGCTGCTTTCTTGAAAGAAGGGTTGGTAAAAGCAGTAAACATGACGACCGGAGTTGCGGGAATCAGCTTTTTTAACATTCGGCTTGCAGAGATACCGTTGAGACGGGGCATCGCCAAATCTATAACGATCAAGTCGGGTTGGAGAATTTTAGCTTTATCAATGCCCTCATAGCCATCTTCAGCTTCTCCGCAAACCATCCAGTCGGGCTGCTGTTCGAATACAGTGCGCAAGGTGCGCCGGATTAGCGGGCTATCATCGACAATGAGGATGGATTTCACATAATCCAGATTTGAGGTTATACGACTTGTATTTCACGTCCTCGCTCTCGCATCTTCAATCGGGTAAATACTGTACGTTAGCGTACAGTGCTTTATGGAATCACGACTACGTTTTCTGGAACACGTAGAACATCGCCATGCTGAAACAAAGCGAACGCATAGGCGAACCACGGGAACAAGATCACCGCAGGAGTCAGTCCCCGCAGCACATTAAGGACGGTCGAGATGACGTCCACAACAAAAGGACGGCTGCCAGTGCCGGCGAACGGGCGTCCCCTCGCGTTTCTCCCAGCGCTGGACGGTAGTGATGTCGCGATGGAGGTAGGTCGCGATTTCTTTCCACGAGTCCAGCCGGTCTTCGGCCATTCTCACGGATGGCGTCGTGCCAGGGGATGGTTCGCCCATCGCGCTCTCCTGAATGGTTGACGGTCGTCGCGGGCCTGAGGGACCGAATTGTAGCGCGGGTGGCGGGTTAAGGCACGGCAAAACACGGTATTCGACGGCGCTACGCATTGCCGTTTGACCACCCCCTCAAGGTGTCGGATTGTTTCCAGGCGCCACCTTTCGACTATCGCAATGAGAGTCCCGTAGGGAGATAGATAAATGAAGCACTTAGGAAGCGTTTCACCGACCTTAGCCTTGGTCCTGCTCAGTGGGTGCGGGGAGGAACGACATCGGGGAGAGTAGGAACTCCGCCACCCATGACAGAGAACTTTGTGAACATTGCTGGTAATTGGCATTTGGACACGATGTCGCGGCTTCGGGCACGCCCACCAAGGCGATCGATGGCGCCATCAGTCAATCCGGCACGTCACTAAGCGGCATAGTGCACGTCGACGGTTCGAATTGTTCGGATCGGCTGACCACCGTGGGCCTAACTGGTACCGTGTCCGGCAACGACGTCTCTCTCACCTCCACGTCTGTGGCTGGACAGTTCACTACTTTGAGCGGCCGTAGTAACGGCGATTCCTTTGCAGGGACCTATACCGTCAAGGGTGACTGTGCCGACGGCGACCAGGGCAGAGTCACCGGCAGCAGGATATTGCAAATTTCTAACGGATTCACCGGCACCTTCACTGCTTCGGGAGGACAGACCTTCGACGTGGCGGGCAACGTTGCTCAGGACAATCGCGCCAGTTCTGAGGGCAGTTTCGGTCTCAGCGGAACGGTTTCCTTCCGTACTTCTCATGAAACGCTGGGCGTACATTTCGCGGCTGTCGGCACTTCTTCTGCTCTGCGGGTGCGGGGGATACCATGGGGGTGGGGGATACCAAGGATCAACCGGGGGAGGAACAGGCGGGTTAACTTCACCTCCGCCATCTTCCGGCCTGAACGTCGCGGGCAATTGGCAATTCAGTACAACATGCGCGGCGGGGATGCCCCCTGCAACGATTGCTGGTGGGATTAATCAATCCGGCAGCTCGGTAAGTGGCGCAGTGCATGTCGGGGTGCGAAGTGTTTTGACCGCCTGACTACCATCGATCTGACCGGCACCCTGACCGGCAGTGACATCTCCTTAACCTCTACGTCTGTTGGCGGACAAGTCCTTACACTTACCGGCACCAGTGTTATCGGCAATGCCTTTACCGGGACATATACCATCAACGGTGGCTGCGCCAATGGCGACCACGGAACCATCACCGGCAGGGACGTAGGTGTAATCCGTGGCGTCCTGGACGGCACCTTTACAACTTCCGTGGGCGAAACATTCGACATGGGAGGATACATCAATCCAGGCTACGCCGGCTTCGAGACCCCCAGTTCCGAGGGTAGCTTTGCGATCAGGGAAACAGCTACTTTCGGAACGTCCTGCTTCGGTTCGGGGGAGATCGTGGCGGGCACGTTTCCCTCTGGCAGTTTCATGATCGGTACGTCAGTGGTCCTTGCAATTCAGACTGACAACGGCACCTTCATCTTTGTCGGGACAGACACGGACCACGGTGGAATTGGTGAGATTAGCGGGGAGTATTCAGTCACCGGCGCTACGTGCGATCAAACTGGCACAGCATTGCTAAGTGATGACCCATGGGATTATTGAGCCGGGCAGCGCTCCGACAGGTCTTCGTGGAGACCTGGTTGAGGTGGTTGGTTACGCTTGGCCTTATGAACGCACCTGCTTTGCATTGAGGATTTCCTGTTCCGTTGCATTGTAGGCGGTTTGTCAGCCACCGGAAGCTATGTCCAAGGGCCTCCTTCACTGAAGTCGGCTCAGTGGAGGGCAGTTGCGAATCGTTGGCTAACATCTCTATCACAGTCATTTGTGGGAGCGGAATGTCCTGTCCGTGTGGCAACGAGTGTAAGGCTGATCACAACAGTCAAGCTTTTCAGGATAATAGGCGACAGCCTGACATCATGAAACAGCACTTCATATCGCGAGACACGACCGTCCACGAGCTTGAACCCAAGGCTGCTGAGGCGGAGCAAGAAGCCGCAAACGCACCGGAACCCCGCGCGGGATACGGACTCCGGCTTGGACAACTTCGTCGCCAGCTACGATGCAAGTACGATGGGACGCTTCATGTCGATCGGTCGATTTGGCGGAAAACTCGTCGATCCCCAGACCCTCAACAAGTACGGTTTTTGTTTGCGGAATCCAACTCCCGATTCGACTCCCGAACAAGCTTCTCCAGCACATTGCCCTGAGCCTCAAGTTTGTCTTCCATGAAGCCGTTTCTGGTAAGCCTGAAAGCGGGCTCTCAGGCCAGGACTGAGCGTGATTGAATGGCGGAACAGAACTGCATCTCTTAGTGACAGCGGTAGTAAGACGCAAACTCGTTCGCCGCTTTATGATGACATTACCTCGGTGATGAACTTCCTCCTGTATGGCCGCGGCGGGACGGTGAAACTCGCGGCGTATCTCTTGAACCTTTATGCAAGACTGCACCAGCAGCGGTTCTCCGTGATCCCGTTCTTTACGAATTACTTGCTCGGGTTGACGCAATCCGAGACGGGCGCGCACATGAGAGAAAGCTCACGGAGAAAGAGCTAATCAATCGGTTGCGCGCCGGAAATGTCAAAGTACAATCTCGATCTGCTCACTGAGGCGGCTCGCCTTCTCACGCCCCTCCTCTGCGCACTTGTTTTTGTCGGAGGAAGCACAACGATCGGCACAGACAAAATGTCAGCTGCGGTGCTGACGCACGTGCAGTGAATCTCGTCCAAGTTCACAAACTTCCGTTTACGCGCGCCAAACCGGTGAACCGATCACAGCAGGGATGCTGATTTCGAGATGAATCTATTTTAAATTGTCGGATCCTTCCTCTTGTGTTTGCGACTCTCGCCACTCTGCTGCAGCAATTTAGTGACAATGCCCGTCCATCCAGTCTGATGGCTGGCCCCGATGCCCACCCCAGTGTCTCCGTGAAAGTACTCGTGAAAGAGAATTAGGTCACGCCAGTGAGGGTCACTCTGAAATCTCGGTAGCGAGCCGAAAACCGGCCTGCGCCCCTCGTGATCTTTGAGAAAAATGCCGGTCATGCGGCGAGACAATTCCCCGGCCACTTCCCACAGTGTCATTGTCGTGCCGGAGCCGGTAGGGAACTCAATCGTGAAGTCATTGCCTAAGTAGTGATGAAACTTCTGCAGCGATTCCACCAACAGGTAGTTCACGGGAAACCAGACCGGCCCGCGCCAGTTGGAATTGCCGCCAAACAGGCCGACGGATGATTCTCCCGGCTCATAATCCACTCGGTGTTCGGTGCCATGAACATTAAGCTTATATGGATTTTCACGATGGAATTGGGATAAGGCGCGAATGCCATACTGTGAGAGAAACTCACCTTCGTCCAACATGAATTTCAAAATGCTTCGCAGCTGGTCGGGGCTGGCGATTGACAGTAATCTTCGTTCGCCAACCCCTTCGGTGTTCATGCATGCCAGGTTTTTTGTGAGGTCGGGGCGGTTTTCGATAAACCACTCCAGCCTCCGTTTGAAATCGGGAAGCTTTTCCAGTGCTTCCGGTTCCAAAGTTTCTACCGCAAACAGCGGGATCAAGCCGACCATGGATCGAATCTTTATTGGAAACTGGTTGCCATCGGGCAACTTGAGAACGTCGTAGAAAAAACCGTCTTCTTCATCCCACAATCCCATGTATTCGTCGCCACGATGGCTCATGGCGTTGGCGATATAAATGAAGTGCTCCCAAAACTTACTGGCCACATCTTGGTAAGATGAGTCTTCTGTTGCCAGTTCGAGCGCGATGGCAAGAAGGTTCAGGGTATACATGGCCATCCAACTGGTGCCGTCCGACTGCTCAAGGTGGCCACCCGTGGGCAGCGGCGCGCTTCGGTCGAAGACGCCGATATTGTCCAAGCCTAGAAAGCCTCCTTGAAAAATGTTCATGCCATCCGCATCTTTGCGGTTCACCCACCAGGTGAAATTGAGCATGAGTTTGTGAAACACCCTTTGCAGGAACGCTCGGTCGCCCTTGCCCGTCCGTTTCTTGTCGATCTTGTAAACGCGCCATGCCGCCCAGGCATGCACCGGGGGATTGACATCTCCCAATGCCCACTCATAGGCAGGAATCTGGCCATTGGGATGCATGTACCATTCGCGAAGCATCAAGACGAGCTGATCTTTTGCGAAGTCGGAGTCAATCAGGGCGAGCGGAATGCAATGAAACGCTAAATCCCACGCCGCATACCACGGATATTCCCATTTGTCTGGCATCGAGATAACGTCGGCGTTGTACAGATGGGTCCAGTCGTGGTTCCGGCCTTTCTTGCGTTCCACTGGAGGCGCGGGATTCCCTGGGTCGCCATCAAGCCATTCCTTGACCACATAGTGATAAAACTGCTTGGACCACAACATGCCTGCGAAGCCTTGCCGCATGACATTTTTTGCGTCCGGCGAAAGGTCCCGGGGAATGACCGTGGCGTAGAAGTCATCTGCCTCGCGCTGGCGCAACGCGAAAGTTTTATCGAAGTCCGCGAAAACCTGTTGGTTCTCGGAATGGGAATCAATCAGCCGCAGACGAACGATTGCTGTCTCCCCCGGGGCTACTGAAAGTTTGTAATGGGCTGCGGCTTTTGTGCCGCGGTGTTCAGGATTCACTGACCCTCTAATACCCTGAACGACATAGTCGTTGATGCCATCTTTGACGTAGGACGTCCGGTTTTCGCCTCCATAAAGAAGCTGCACATTCGTCTCATTGTCCGTAAACAGCAATTCCGGAGAGCCCTCACAATAAAGCCATCGCTTTCCCGAGTGAGTTTTGTTTTTCTGATCAAGATTCAGCTCAATTACCGGATCAGGCGCGGGTTTGGACTCACGCAGTTCTGGACAACCTCCCGGGTTGCCCCATGCCCATGTGTTGCGAAACCACACGGTCGGTAGCAGCCGAATGTTGGCCGCTTCCGGCCCGCGATTCGTCACTGAGATTTTGATCAGAATATCTTCGATATCGACTTTCGCGTACTCCACGAAGACGTCGAAATAACGACCACCGTCGAACACGCCTGTGTCCAGCAGTTCGAACTCTGGATGACTTTTGTCCCGCCGGCGATTTTCTTCCACCAACTGACGATAGGGAAATTCTGCGTGCGGATACTTGTAGAGGTACTTCATATAGGAATGAGTAGGCGTGGAATCGAGGTAGAAGTAATACTCCTTCACGTCCTCGCCGTGATTACCCTGATTGCCGGTCAACCCGAAGATACGTTCCTTCAGAAAAGGGTCTCGCTCATTCCACAGAGCGAGCGCGAAACATGTTGTCTGTTTGCGGTCGCTAATTCCTGCCAGCCCATCCTCATTCCAGCGATAGGCCTTGGAACGGGCGTGATCATGCGGCAGGTGTTCCCATACATTTCCAGATGGGCTGTAGTCCTCGCGCACCGTGCCCCAGCCGCGTTCACTCAGATACGGGCCCCAGCGTTTCCAATGCTTCTTGCGCATTGCGGATTCGGACAGCCTTACCTCTTCGTGCGTCATGAAGGTTCTCCGATTTCGTTCGAGTGGTGTCCGGCGGTCAAACGATTAAATCGTATTCTGCCAGAGCACGGCTTGAAACTTCTCACGCTGCATCTAGTTCATTGCCTTCGATTGCGTACGCAAGATGAACTCCGCACCCGGGGCGGCTTTATGGCTCGGAGCCACTACATCGGTTCATGTAGGGAGAATACAGAATGTTGGGTATCGAACATAGCAGTGAAGGCCCATAGAATGTGCGTTCTGACGTTTCCTCAACAGTAAGAGCACCCATGGTTACCGTGCAGATCCTCGTTGTTGATGACCACCCGGTTGTCAGAAGGGCGATTTGTTCGCTTCTATCGACTGATCCTCTTTTAAATGTGACTTGCGAGGTCGCCGACGGAAAGCAGGCGGTACTGAAAGCCGAAGAAGTTCAGCCAGACCTCATTCTTCTGGATATCAGTTTGCCGGGCATGAGTGGTATTGAAGCGGCTAGGCGAATCCTCAAGGTTTCCCCGAAATCGAAGATCATCTTCCTGAGTCAACACGATTCTTTACAAATGGCGAAAGACGCAATGGAAACCGGTGGGCATGGCTACGTTTCAAAGACTGACGCTGGAGGGGAACTCATCCGCGCCATTCACGCCGTACGCGAAGGTAACCTTTTCGTCAGCAAGCGGATTGCGTCACAGGGATGGACACCGCGGATGTTGACCGGCACTGGAACGTAGCGGTTCACAAACATGGAAGGCCCGTGTGCCTGCGCAACCCAAGTCCCCAGAAACCGGATTTTTGCCACCGGTCGGAGTAACTGCGAGATTGAACCTGTCACTTATTCTTTGAACGATTGTTCTTCGAACAATCAAAATCCAGTCCCATCGTGAATCCAATGGGGATGTTTGGTGGACACGGAACTTCGCCTGCCTAGGTGGCCCTCTCGGGAAATTAGCCTGATTATCTCTACGGGCCTTTCTGGTAGGCGCCGTTCGTAACACGAATCAAATATTTGTGCTACCCTAGCCTTTGAAAGTCGGGATCTTTCCTGATGTCAGCCTTGTAGCCCATGCATATCCCCGACGGCTATCTAAGTCCTTCGACGTGTGCCTTGCTTTATGGCGCTGCAGCTCCCTTCTGGTGCACAGCTTTTGCCCGTGTCAAGCGGATATTAAATACGCGGTTGGTGCCGCTTTTGGCTGTGGCCAGCGCCTTTTGTTTCGTGATCATGATGTTTAACCTGCCGCTTCCGGGCGGCACCACCGGACACGCGGTCGGAGTGGGAGCCGCGACGGTAGTGCTGGGGCCGTGGGCTTCAATGCTGGCTCTATCGATTGCCCTTTTGATTCAGGCCCTGTTGTTTGGGGATGGTGGAATCACCACGCTTGGCGCCAATTGTTTCAACATGGCGATTGTGGGTTCGCTCGTCGCCTACGTTGTATACAGGCTGGTGGCGGGGGGAACCTCCGTTGGGTCGTCGAGACGAACGCTCGCCGCCGCCTTGGCGGGTTACGCGGCCATCAATTCTTCAGCGTTTGTTACCGCTTGTGAACTAGGAATTCAGCCCATGCTTTTCAAAGATACGGGCGGTGCTCCACTGTACGCACCGTATCCTCTGCACATCGCGATTCCGGCCATGATGATCGGGCACCTGACATTTGCCGGTTTGGCTGAGCTGATCGTTTCCGCTGGCATCGTGGCGTATTTCCAACGGACAAACCCCGCCTTGCTGAATCACAATGCATCACGCATTCCAGCAAACGGTGAAATCGAAACTGCGCGACAAGTTCCAGCGAGATCCGGATGGGGGGGCGCAGGCCCGCTCTGGATACGTCTCGCTCTGTTGATGATGCTTACCCCTCTCGGTATCTTGGTAGCGGGCACGGCCTGGGGTGAATGGAGCACCCGGGACTTTTCCAATCCAGAGATGCGACAGAAGATTGCCGCGACTTCAAGCAACGTCGCGCCTCCGGCCCAGAGTCCGCGCGGATTGGAACGGTGGTCAGCGGTATGGAGCGCTCCCTTTCCGCAATACGCGCCTGCCTTCGTTCACCATCCCGCTTTCGGTTATGTGATATCGGCTATGTTTGGAAGTGGTCTTATCATGGGTTTTTTTTCTTGCCTGAACTTGATTGTTAATGGCCGGGTAATAAAACGGAAGTCGCCATGAGTGCGAAGTCCCGTGGGCCGGTGGAGCGCAGCCTCTCAACTTTTGTGGACGCGCTTCGGCACACCTTCGATGCGGAAGAGCTAGCCAAAAAGAACGGCTTGCTCCAGAAACTCGACCCTCGCATCAAAATCGCGGCGATCCTGCCGCTTATCCTGATCGCTGCATTGGCTCGCCAGTTAAGGGCGATCGTTGCAATTTTTGTCTTTGCTGTCTTGGTTGGCTTGCTTTCGAGAGTGCCTCTGATCACGCTAGCGAGGAGAGTGTGGCTTGCGACGCTGTCCTTCACGGGATTGATTTCGATCCCAGCTCTTTTCCTGACTCCGGGCCGCGCCATTTACCTGCTGCCATTTTTCAGCTGGACTATCACAGCCCAAGGCTTGCATGCCGCGACCTACCTGATTATGCGGGCGGAAACTGCGGCGACTTTGTCGGTCCTGTTAATTCTGTGTACGTCGTGGAACAACTTGTTGAAGGCGCTTCGCGTGCTCCGGTTTCCAATCATTCTGGTCGTGATTCTTGGTATGACTTACCGATACATTTTTCTGTTGCTGCGCACGGCGCACGACATGTTTGAATCGCGACGTAGCAGAATGGTAGGGCAGCTTCCGGGACACGAACTTCGTAAGGTGGCCACAGCCAGTGCCGGAGTATTGATGTCGAAGACGCTTCAAATCGGCGAAGAGGTATATCTGGCCATGCGCTCGCGTGGTTTTCGCGGAGAAGTTTACGTCCTCGTTGAGTTCAGGACCAGCTGGCTGGACTGGCTGATACTCGGCTGCTTTGCCACTGTAGCCGGGTTTGGTTTTTGGTTCGGCCGATGACGAATCCCTCCCGCAAAAGAGAGTTCTCTGTGACCGTCCCTATCTTCGAGCTGCGCGATGTTACGTATCGCTATGGGAAAATAGACGCGCTGAGCAACTTGGACCTTACCATTCTGGCGGGCCAAAGGATTGCCCTTCTCGGAGCTAACGGCTCCGGGAAGTCGACATTGCTCAGTATCCTTGATGGACTCTATTTCCCGCAGGAGGGATCTGTAATGTACTGTGGTGAACCCTTGACTGAAGATCGTCTGCAGACTCAGGAAATCGAGTTTGATTTCAGACGCAAGGTCGCGCTGGTTTTCCAAAATCCCGACATCCAGTTATTCAACCCTACCGTGTTCGACGAAATCGCTTTTGGACCGTTACAGGTAGGATGGCCCAAAGACCAAATCCTAATGCGAGTGTCTGCGATTCTCGAACGAATGGAAATTGTTCACCTCAAAGATCGCGCACCTCATCACTTGTCGACGGGTGAGAAGAAACGGGTCGCACTGGCGTCAGTCCTGATACTCGACCCGGACGTTCTTCTACTGGACGAACCGACAGCGGCTCTCGACCCAAGGAGCGAGAGCCAGATGATTGACTTCCTTGTAAACTGCGGTGATGGCAAGAAGACAGTCATCACCGCTACTCATGATCTTGATTTGCTCGAAGACATTGCCGATTACTGCCATGTCTTCCAGGGCGGCCAGATAGTAGCCGCGGGTACGTCGGACGAGATATTGAGAAACCACGAGCTGTTGCTAAGAACGAATCTTGTCCACGCTCACCGGCACCGTCATGCTTCAGGCGAAATGCACATCCACCCGCATCGCCACGCCCATGAACACTGATTGACAAAACATATCAGCAGATATCACTCCCCAAAATCGACCTGTAGCCGCTGAGGCTGCCGAAGAGTCAAGCGGAAGGGAAGTTCCAGCACAAACGCGCCGATTCAACCATCGGAGAGTACAAAGTTAAGATGAAAATCAGTCCGCTCCGCTCGGCCGCGGGGAAAGTTGTTTCGCATCGAGCGGGTGGCGCTTGGTTCCAAACCGCAACCGCATCCTGTCGAGATACAAATAAATTACCGGCGTAGTGAAAAGAGTAAGCGCCTGGCTCATAATCAATCCGCCCACAATCGTGATACCAAGAGGCCGTCTCAGTTCTGATCCCGTGCCAGTACCCAAAGCCAGTGGAAGGCCGCCTAGAAGCGCAGCCATTGTGGTCATCATGATCGGGCGGAAGCGGCGAATGCACGCTTCGTAAATTGACTCCGCGGAATCTTTACCGGAACGTTCGGTTTCCAATGCGAAATCAATCATCATGATTGCGTTCTTTTTGACGATACCGATCAGCAAAATGATCCCGATCAGGCCCATGACGTTCAACTCGCTATGGGTGAGGAGCAACGCAAGAATTGCCCCCACACCCGCGGAAGGCAAAGTTGAAAGGATTGTGATCGGATGAATGTAACTTTCGTACAAAACGCCTAAAACGATATAGACCGTCACCAGCGCCGCCAGAATCAGCATAGGCTCGCTTGCGAGTGAAGATTGAAACGCAGCCGCCGTTCCCTGAAAACTCGCATCAATCGTAGCTGGGAAATTTATTGAACGTTGCGCGTTATTGATAGCTTCGGTCGCTTGGCCAAGAGATACGTTGGGAGCAAGATTAAAGGACAACGTGACGGAAGGATATTGTCCCTGGTGACTGACTGCCAACGGTGTGTTTGATGGGCCAAAACGGGCGAACGACGCCAGCGGTACGGGAGTTCCGTTGGCCGCGCGAACGTAAATCGCTTGCAGCGCCTCGGTACTGCGAGAAAATTCCGGCGCCACCTCCATTACGACGTGATATTGATTCAGCGGCTTATACATGATCGAAACCTGGCGCTGGCCAAAAGCGTCATACAGAGCGTTGTCAATATCGGCAGCAGCCACGCCGAGGCGCGATGCTGTAACCCGGTCGATGATCACAGTTGCTTCCAGACCCTTATCCTGTTGGTCGGTATTAACGTCACGAAGTTCCGGAAGCTTGCGGAACTTGTCGAGTAGCAGCGGCGCCCAGTGATTCAAATCATCCAGGTTTTCACCTTGCAGAGTGTATTGGAATTGAGCCTGGCTTTGGCGGCCACCGATGGTCAGGTCCTGCGCGGACTGCATGAACAATGTTGCCCCCGGCACCACTGCCAATTTGCGTCGCAGTCTTCCGATGATCTGGTCTGCGCTGATTTTTCGTTCCTCGAGCGGCTTCAGCGTGATGAACATGCGGCCCTGGTTGGCTGAAGTGTTTCCGCCGGCAAATCCGACTATTGTTTCAACCCCAGGATCTTTCATCACGATGGTCACGAACTGCGTCATCTTTTCCTTCATTGCAGCGAATGAGATGTCCTGAGCAGCTTGTACGGCACCGCTCAGGCGCCCCGTATCCTGCTGGGGAAAAAATCCCTTGGGCACGATCACATAAAGGTAGACGCTTAAGACGGCGGTAGCGATGGTGATGAAAAGAGTGAGAGGCTGGTGCCTTAATACCAACTTGAGAGCACGAGTGTAGAGGCCAAGGATCGTGTCGAAAATCTTTTCGCTGAACCGGTAGATTCGGCCGTGTTTCTCGCTCTCCGCAGAACGAAGGAATTTCGCGCACATCATCGGAGTAACGGTGAGCGACACCAGCAGAGACACCGCGATAGCAATGCTGAGAGTAACGGCAAACTCGCGGAACAGACGTCCGACAATTCCTCCCATCAACAGTAGCGGAATAAAGACCGCTACCAACGAGGTGCTCATCGAAAGCACAGTGAATCCGATCTCGCGGGCACCTTGAAATGCCGCCGCTACCGGAGCCACTCCTTCCTCGATGTGCCGTGTGATATTTTCGAGCACCACAATAGCGTCGTCTACGACGAAGCCGGTCGAAATAGCGAGCGCCATCAGGGAAAGATTATCCAGACTGTACCCGAGCAAATACATCACTCCAAACGTTCCCACCAGTGACAATGGAACGGCTACGCTGGGAATAAGCGTGGCTCGAAAAGTACGCAGAAAGGCAAAGACCACTAGGATGACCAGCAGGACAGAAATCAGTAAAGTGAATTCGATGTCATGTACCGATGCTCGCACCGTGGTAGTGCGGTCCATGACTACGCTTACGTCAATCGCCGGAGAAATAGACGATTGGAGCTGCGGAAGCGCCGCTCTCACGCGGTCAACGGTCGAGATGATATTTGCCCCAGGTTGCCGGAACACGATGACCAGAACCGCTGGCCTTCCCCCGGACAAACCGACATTGCGAATATCCTCAACCGAATCACTGACGGTGCCCACATCGCCGAGACGAACCGGCGCCCCATTATTGTAAGAGACGATCAACCGGCGGTACTGATCGGCCTGGAAAATCTGATCGTTCGCATCCAGCGACCAGGAATTAACGGCGTCGGCCACCTCACCCTTCGGGCTGTTCGCATTCGCTCCTGTGAGGGCCGCGCGCACCGTATCCAAACCGACGCCTAGCTTGTTCAGGAGCGTGGGATTTAGTTCTGCGCGCACTGCTGGTTTCGCGCCGCCGCCGGCAAATACCTGTCCCACTCCTTCGATTTGTGCCAGTTTTTGGGACAGGATGGAATCGGCGGCATCGTACATTCGCGGCAGCGTCACGATGTCGGAAGTGAGCGCCAGAATAAGAATGGGCGCATCCGCTGGGTTTACTTTTCGATAATTTGGATTGCCTGGAAGGTTAGCCGGTAGTTGACTGCGGGCAGCATTGATGGCCGCTTGTACATCGCGACCTGCGGCGTCGATGTTCCGGTTGAGATCGAATTGCAAAACGATACTAGTGGACCCCAACTGGCTGGTTGAGGTCATCTGGTTGATGCCGGCGATGCGTCCGAACTGGCGTTCTAAGGGAGTCGCCACTGCAGACGCCATCGTCTCCGGACTAGCCCCTGGTAGCGATGCCCCCACCGAAATCACTGGAAATTCCACTTGCGGCAAAGGCGCGACCGGAAGGAAGTTGAATGCTAGGCTTCCCGCCATGAGTAGCGCCGCCGCCAGCAACGATGTGCCGATAGGCCGCTTTATGAATGGGGCCGAAATATTCATGGCTCAGTCGCCCGAGGCTCCACTCGGTTCCTCGATCGGGTTGCCAATCCTCAGGTGGGCGAATCGTTGTGCCAGACGGTCGAACCAAAGGTAGACAACCGGAGTGGTGTAGAGCGTGAGCAACTGGCTCACCAGAAGTCCGCCCACAATCGTAATGCCCAACGGATGCCGCAACTCCGAGCCGGTTCCGCTTCCCAGGGCAAGGGGCAGGCCGCCTAAGAGCGCTGCCATGGTCGTCATCATGATGGGTCGAAAGCGCAGCAGGCAAGCTTGAAAGATCGCCTCTTCCGGCGGCTTGTGCTCAACGCGTTCAGCCTCGAGCGCGAAGTCGATCATCATGATGGCGTTCTTTTTCACGATTCCGATCAGCAGAATGATGCCGATCAGCGCCACAACCCCCAGATCGTTACCGGTGACCAACAGGGCAAGAATGGCTCCGACACCCGCTGACGGCAGTGTGGACAGAATCGTCACCGGATGAATGTAGCTCTCATAAAGCACGCCCAGCACGATGTATACCGTCACGATGGCCGCAAGAATCAACCACGGTTCGGACGACAGTGAATTCTGAAATGCTGCCGCCGTTCCTTGAAAGCTGGTATGAATGCTCGCCGGGAGATGAATGTCCGCCTCAGCAGCCTGAATGGCTTTCGTCGCCTCGCCTAGAGAAACTCCCGGTGCAAGATTGAACGAGAGGGTAACGACAGGGAACTGGCCCTGGTGATTCACTGCCAGATAAGTGTTGGTGGTTTCGAAGTGACTGAATGACGCGAGCGGAACCTGCATGCCGGTACCGGAATGCACGTAAATGTTTTTGAGTGAATCCGGATTTTGTGCGAACTGCGAATCTACTTCGAGAACTACGTGATACTGGTTCAACTGAGTAAAAATGGTCGAAACCTGCCGCTGTCCGAAAGCGTCGTACAGCGTGTCATCGATCGCTTGGGGCAAAATTCCCAGGCGCGAAGCCGTGTCGCGATCGATTACTAGATTAGCCTTAAGCCCGCCATTTTGCTGATCCGTGGCCACGTCGCGCATGGACGGCAACCTGCGCAGTTCATCCACCAACTTCGGCGCCCAGAGGGACAATTCCTGAGCATCGGCATCTTCCATCGAATATTGATACTGGGTGCGGCTTACGCGGTCTTCGACCGTGAGGTCCTGCACCGGCTGCATGTACAAGGTGATGCCGTTTATCTTGGCCAATTCCGGTTGCAGTCGCCGGATAATTTCAGTGGCTGTCGATTTGCGCTCATCGCGCGACTTCAGGTTAATCTGAATGCGCCCGCTGTTGGGGGTGGAGTTCGTGCCGTCAATTCCGATGAACGACGAAAGGCTGGCAACATCTGGATCTTTAAGAATCGCAGCCGCGAGCGTCTGCTGACTCGTCGATAAGGCGTTAAATGACGTATTCTGGGGGCCCTCCGAGATGCCGAGTATCACGCCTGTATCTTGAACCGGGAAAAAACCCTTTGGCACGACGACGTATAGAAACAACGTCAGCACCAGCGTCCCTACCGTCACCAGAAGAGTTGTTGTCTGATGTTTCAGAACGAACTTCAATGTGCGTCCGTAAAACTCGATGATCCGGTTGTAGAAATTTTCCGTAGATTGATAAAACCTGGATTGATGTTCCGGGTCGTGCCGCTTCAAAAGTTTGGCGCACATCATCGGTGTCAAGGTCAGCGACACCATGGCCGACACCAGAATCGTTACCGCCAGCGTTACCGCAAATTCGCGGAACAGTCGGCCGACAATGTCCCCCATGAACAGCAAGGGAATCAGCACGGCAATCAGTGAGACCGTGAGCGACACGATGGTGAAACCAATCTGCGACGAACCCTTCAGGGAAGCCTGCAGAGGCGATTCCCCTTCCTCCAGAAATCGCTCAATGTTCTCGATCATCACAATGGCATCGTCGACAACAAATCCGGTGGAGATCGTCAACGCCATCAATGTGAGGTTGTTGAGGCTGTATCCCAGGAGGTACATCACGCCGAATGTTCCGACCAGTGAAAGCGGCACCGCAACGCTGGGGATCACCGTCGCCCTTAAGTTCCGCAGGAAGAGAAAGATGACCAGCACCACTAGCCCGATGGTCAGCATCAGCTCAAACTGCACATCTTTCACCGAGGCGCGGATGGTTTCCGTGCGGTCGGTCAAGATCTGCACTTTTACCGAAGGCGGAAGCGAGAACTGCAACTGCTTCAACAGAACTTTTACCCGGTCGGCCACACTGATGATGTTGCTGCCCGGCTGTCGCTGAATGTTGAGCACCACCGCGGGGGTGGTGTTCATCCACGCGGCTTGCTTAATATTTTCTGCGCTATCCACGGCAGCAGCCACGTCCGAAAGTCTGACGGGTGCGCCGTTCTTGTAAGCCACTACGATACTGTTGTACTGTGCGCTCGAATTGAGCTGGTCATTGGCGCCAATCGTGAACGACTGGCGGGGCCCGTCCAACACGCCTTTGGCCTGATTCACGTTTGCTGCGGCCAGAGCGGTGCGCAAATCCTCCAGACTCATTCCATAGGACGCCAACGCCGTCGGATTCGCACGAATCCGCACTGCGGGTTTCTGTCCGCCGCTGATCGAAACCAGACCCACGCCCGGAAGCTGGGAAATTTTCTGCGCAATCGCGGTATCGGCGAGGTCTTCTACTTTCGAAAGTGGCAAAGTGTCCGAAGTCAGTGCCAGCGTGAGAATTGGAGAATCCGCCGGATTCACCTTACTGTAGATCGGAGGATTCGGCAGATCACGAGGTAGATATGTAGTCGCCGCGTTGATCGCCGCCTGGACTTGCTGCTCTTCAACATCGATGTTTTCGTTGAGATTGAACTGCAGCGTGATGATCGAGCTGCCCAGGGAACTCGTGGACGTCATCTGGCTCAGTCCAGGAACCTCGCCAAACTGGCGCTCCAGGGGCGCAGTGACCGATGACGCCATTACGTCGGGATCGGCTCCGGGATAAAACGTCACAACCTGAATCGTGGGATAGTCAACCTCTGGAAGAGCGGATACCGGGAGTTGCGTATATGCCGCGATTCCCACCAGCAGCAGCCCGACCATGAGCAGCGTCGTCGCTACCGGGCGAAGAATGAAAAGTCGTGACGGGCTCATCGTGATCCTGCGCTCGAGGATGCTGGCGGGGCAATTGGCGGCGAGGCATTCTGGCCAGGAGAATTCTCTTCCGAAGTAGCCGGCCCTGATGATGACTGTGTTGGCGAGCTCTTCGCGTTTCTGTTTCCTCCGTTCGGACTGCTCGCGTGCGGATCAACCTTGCTGCCGGCTTGCAGCTTGTCTTGTCCGTCGATCACCACAACTTCGCCGGGGTTGAGTCCGCTGGCGATGGACGCCACGTTGTTCTGGGTAAAAGAAACCGTGATCGGCCGCACTTCCACCGTTTTGTCGGACTTCACCACAAAAACATAACTGCCCTGCGGACCTGTCTGGATGGCCGCCGAAGGAATGACGGTTGCATCCTTATGGGTCTGGAGCAGCAGTCGCACGTTTACAAACTGATTCGGCCAGAGAACATTGTCCTGGTTGGTAAACATCGCTTTCAAGCGTCCCGTCCCTGTTGTCTGATCGATCTGGTTGTCGATCGTCAGCAGAGCTCCGGTGGCAAGCTTAGTTTGGTCGTCAGAGTTGTAGGCTTCGACCGCAAGCGGATTCTGATGCATGTGCTGCGCCACGGTCGGCAGATTTTCTTCCGGCAAAGTGAAAATCACGGCAATGGGCTGCAATTGCGTGATGACCAGCAGCGGATTGGTGTCCGTGGCGTGCACCATGTTTCCAACATCCACCAGGCGCAATCCAATGCGGCCATCAATGGGAGATGTGATGTGGGTGTATACCAGGTTCAGCTTCGCGTTATCGATCTGTGACTGATCGGCCCGCACCGCGCCTTCCAGTTGATCAGCCGACGCTTTTTGTGTATCCACCTGCTGCTTAGAAATCGCTCCCGAATCGTCAAACAGGTTCTTGAAGCGTTCGTAATTCAGGCGCGCGTCTTTCAGTTGTGCCTGGTCGCGAAACAGATTTGCCTGCGCCGTCTCAAGGGCCACTTGAAACGGCCGAGGATCGATGACTGCCAATAACTCTCCCTTCTTAACGTTTTGCCCTTCCTTGAAATTCACCTCGGACAGCTGGCCATCCACTCGGCTTTTTACGCTCACCGTATTTGAGGCGGTCACACTGCCCAGTCCCTTCAGATAGACGGGCACATCTCTCTTTTGGGCGTTCGAGACTCCAACCGGCACCACCGTCTGCGTCGCGGCGCGGGCGGTACCAGACCTTCCGCCGCTGCTACTACACCCGAGTAGAGCCATGGCGGCCGCGCCCAAAATCATGCCGGCTAGAAGTTGTTGGCTGGATAACGGACGGGCAGCCCGTCTTGGGCCGAAACTTCGCGAACTGTCGTCGAC
>Ga0070711_100000657_pt1 | contig 18034 bp, 12 predicted proteins | sample LARL53metaG_FD_65452 | JGI IMG/M metagenome (GOLD analysis project Ga0070711, IMG submission 65452) | Corn, switchgrass and miscanthus rhizosphere microbial communities from Kellogg Biological Station, Michigan, USA - LAR L5-3 metaG | ecosystem: Host-associated > Plants > Roots > Rhizosphere ... | reverse complement strand
GGCGACACCGTGATCCGCCTCATCATGATCGTTGCGGTGGCCGGCACGGTGAATGCCCAGATCATGGCCGCTCCCCGCATCCTTCTCGCCATGGCTCGCGACGGCCTCTTTCCCAGCCAGGCGACCCGCGTCAACGTCGGCGGGACGCCCAGCGTGGCACTGGGGCTCAGCCTGCTCCTGATCGCCTGCTTTCTCTTCACCGGCTCGTTCGACGCCATCCTGGGCGTCGATGCGTTCTTCATCGTCGTGCTCTACCTGGTGGTGTTTCTATCGCTCTTTGTCCTGCGCCGCCGGGAGCCGGGCACCGCACGGCCCTACCGCGCATGGGGCTATCCCGTCGCCCCGGGCCTCGCGGTACTTTTTGCCGTCGCACTCCTGATAGCCATGACACTCGGCGACCGGCGCGGCGCGATCATCACGTTTGCCCTGCTCCTCGTCAGTCTGCCCGCGTCGCACGTCGTCAGGCGCCTGATTTCGAAAAGAACCGCGAACAAGTGAGAAGCAAGAAGTGAGCAGGCGATCAACCGGCCCTGGACAGCGCGTGTCGGACCCCCTTCTTACTTCTTACGTCTTACTTCTTACTGCTTACATGGTCGCTGCTCCTCTTAAGGCTTCGAGATGCGCATCGGTCAGGCTTCCCGAATCATAGAGCGAGACTCCCGCCCCGCCGGCCTCCTTCACGACATTGATCGCCTCGACCAGCCCCGCCGGGTCGAGGTCGGGCACGTGAAGGCCGGCGTACAACGGCTCGGATTGGGGAATCGCGGCGATTCCTTCGCGCACGGCACTGCCGATCCACGGGACATCCTGGTCGTGAAAGCGGTGATAGGTCATCGGAAAAACGGCGTCGAGTGGCCACTTGTCCCAGGCCTGCCGCACCTGCTTGCGAGCCAGTGTCGGGGTCGGGAAGACCGCTGCCGATATCTGGCGGTTGTGCGCGTGCGCGGCGGCCGCGAGGATCGACACGACCTCCGAAATCGAGTTCCAGCGGAATTCGCGCCACGCGCGATCGGCTGACGGATCGCTCACCGACAGCGGATCGTAGCCGGACTGTGCCCGGAACGTGTCGCGGCAGACGCCGCAATAGCAGTAGTCGTACTCCGGCATTTCGTGGTCCTGCACCAGGCCGTACCTCGACCAGAGGCCTCGCGGCAGGATCACGTCGGGATGCCGGATGTAGTCGAGGTGAACGGCGTCAACACCCGCGGTCTCCGCGACCACGGTGATCAGGCTGCGGAGGTACTCGCGAACTTCCGGACGCGTCGGGCAGAGCCACTGGTAGTAGCCGACGTACGGCGGGTGGGTGAGCGACGACTCTCCGTTGCGGCTCACGTTGAACCACTCCGGATGCTCCGCCTTCACCCAGGCGTCGCCGCTGTGATTCATGACCCAGGTCCACGCGTGGAATTCCAGGCCTTCCGCGTGCGCGGCGCCCGCCAGCATCGCCGTGTCGCCCCCGCCTACCAGCACGCCGCTGATCCCGCCCGCTCGAAGCCGCGCAAATCGCGCCCGCCAGCTGTCCACCGGATCGCTGTTGCCGTGCACCCAGGTCCAGGCGCGAAACCCGGCTTTCCGCGCGGAGGCCCCGAGCGGGCGCGCCCAGGTTGGCGTCGCCGATGCGGCACCGAGCAGGGCGACAAAGGTCCGGCGCTTCACCTGGGGCCGCCAAAGTGCACCACACCCCAGGTTTCGGGCTGGTGCATGTCGATGACGCCTTGCGGCGTCCACACCCAGTTGTGTTCCGGAAGCGGCTTGCCACCGGGTCCGGTGCGCTTGACGTAACTGCCGCCGGCGGTGTCAACGTCCCACTCTACCCGCGAAAAGTTGACGCGCCACTCGGCGCCAGCGCGCGGAGGCACCGTATTCCGACCGGAATCGGCGAACGCACGCCACGGAATCGCCAGCTCCACCGTCCAACCGCGATCCCGGTCACGCGGATCGTTGAGCGTCCCGTCGAGGGCCACCGCGATCCGCAGCCCGTCGATGTTCCAGCTGTTGTCGGCGTGACCGCCTTCGCGGTATGGCCTGGCCAGGAAGAGATCCCACACCGTGGCCAGCTGGTTCATCTCGACCTCGAAGTACCGATGGGCGGTGCCGCTCGGATCAATGAAGATCTCGAAGTCGTTGTCACGAAAAATCACCGCGTCGCGCTCGCGAATGGTCGCCCAGAGATCCGGTTCCTCCAACTGTGCCGCGATGTACCAGTACTGATCGTCCCAGAGCATCTTGACGCGGGTGCGGAATCGCGGTGCCGGACGGAGGGAACCTTCGATGTCGGTGAACGGCGCGGTCCAGCGCGCGCGGGCCCACGCGGCGTCGCCAAGCCGCCCGTCGATCGTGAGCGTGCCGGAACTGCGGGGGACAGTGTATTCGCGCGGCGCCGTGCGGCGGCTGCCGGGATGCGGGGCAAGCTGGCTGCCACCCGCCGTCCCCCTGCCGCCGCCGGAGCCGCAGGCAGCGAGGCAGATCACCGCGAATGAACCGGGCAGCGTGAAGCGACTGGGCAGGCGAATGACTCCCGACGGAGGCGCCCGGAAAGTACGCCCGTCGGGCTGCTTACGGGACTCGGTATTCAGGGGCATATTCTTCGAATCCGCTGCACCGTGACCGGCACTTCAGCCTTTGGTCGGCCCTCATGAATACCACGCCGCCGCCCCGAAAGCCCCGCGATGACGAGATCGACGTCTACGGACTGACGCACCCCGGCAAGGTGCGGAAGAACAACCAGGACCATTTCCTCCTGGGCTCCCTGCGCCGCAAGCTGGATATTCTCGAGACCTCGCTGCCGTTGCCCGAGCTGCCGCAGCTGAACGAGCGCGCCGCATTCCTCGCCATGATCGCCGACGGCGTCGGCGGCAGCGAGAATGGTGAAGAGGCGAGCCGGCTCGCACTCGAGGAGGCGACCCAGTACCTCTCGCAGTGCACCGATTGCTACTATCACGGGGACGCGGAGTCCGAGGTCTTTGTCGACACGCTGCAGGCGGCGGCCACCCGCTGCCACGCCCGCGTTGCCGAACGTGCCGCCCAGGATCCCGACCGGCGCGGGATGGCGACCACGCTCACGCTGTTCATCGGTGTCTGGCCCTGGAGTTACCTGCTTCAGGTCGGTGACTCGCGCTACTACGTGTATCGCCATGGCAAGCTCACCCAGATCACCCGCGACCAGACCATGGCGCAGGAGCTTGCCGACCAGGGCGTGATGACCGAATCGGCGGCGCTCTCGTCGCGCTGGGCACACGTGCTGTCGAGCTCGATCGGGGGCCAGCAGACCGCGCCGGTCGTGACGCGGATGAGCTCCGACTGGGACAACGTGCACCTGATGAGCAGCGACGGTCTCACCAAGCATGTCTCCCATGAGCAGATCGCTGAGCGCTTGCGCACCATGCAATCGGCGAAGCAGGTCTGTGAGACACTGCTGCAGGACGCCCTCGATGGCGGTGGCACCGACAACATCTCGCTGATCGCGGCGCGCACCATCGCCAAGACATGAGGCGCACGGTACCGGAGTCACCGTGAAGATTGCCTTCATCGGCACCCACGGCGTGGGGAAGACCACGCTCTGTTACGACCTCGCGTCACGCCTCAAGCGGCAGGATCGCGTCGTGGACCTGGTGCAGGAAGTCGCGCGCACCTGTCCGCTGCCGATCAATCGGGAAACGACGGTGGACGCGCAGGCCTGGATCCTCCACACGCAGGTCGCGCAGGAACTCGCCGCCACCCGGCACGACGGTATCGTGATCTGCGACCGGTCGGTGCTCGACAACTACGCCTATCTGGTCCACCAGGCGGGACGCCGGCCGGAGTACGACGCCCTGGTGCGCCAGTGGGTGACGACGTACGACTACCTGTTCAAGGTGCCGGTCATCGATCCGCCAACATTCGACGGCAAGCGCGACGTGAGCCAGGCGTTTCAGCGCGACATTGACCGGGGAATCGACGAGCTGGCGGGCGAGTTCGACGTCCACTGCCACCGGCTCGACCCGCAGCGGCGCGACCAGTGGGTGGACACGGTCCTCGCGACGAGCGGTCTGCCGCTGCATCCGCCGCAGATCGATCTCTTCCGCGCGACGTCGGCGGTGGCGTCCGTGAAATGAGAGGTGTGCGCATCGCCGAGTGACTATTATCCGATGGCATCCCCCGCAGACATTGCACGCCACCGTTCCCGAGGTCCCTGTGCTCCGGCCATTTCGCCCGTTTCATTGTGCTGTCATCGCCCTCTTCCTCCCTGCCCTGGCCAGTGCGCAGCAGCACCCCGCGGCCGCCTCCCCGATCGACACTTCGTCCTGGCACGGCCTCGAGTGGCGCCTGCTCGGCCCCGCGCACACCGGACGCATGACATCGGTCGTCGGCACCACCCAGCGGCCCGACGAGTATTACGTCGGCACCACCGGCGGCGGCGTCTGGAAGACGTCGGACGCCGGCAAGACGTGGAACCCGATGACCGACGATTACTTCGGCGGAACCGTCGGCGCCGTTGACGTCTTCAAGGGAAACCCGGACATCGTCTGGGCAGGCGGCGGCGAGACGCCGATTCGCGGCAACGTGTCACACGGCGACGGCGTCTGGAAGTCCGCCGACGCCGGCAAGACCTGGACGTACATGGGACTCGGTGCCACGCAGTACATATCGCGCGTCGTCACGCACCCCACCGATCCGAACATCGTGTATGTCGGCGCGCTCGGGCACGTATTCGGGCCCAACTCCGAGCGCGGAGTGTATCGAACGCGCGACGGCGGCAAGACGTGGCAGAAGGTGTTGTTCCAGAACGATTCCACGGGTGTCGCCGACCTGGTCATGGATCCGGTCAACCCGAATGTGCTCTACGCCGGGTTCTGGCAGGCCGGACGCAAGCCATGGCTGCTGGTGAGCGGCGGCGCTGGCAGCGGGCTCTGGAAGACAACCGATGGCGGCGATCACTGGAGCGACATCACTCGCGCTCCGGGATTGCCCGCGGGGATCTGGGGCGATATCGGCATCACGATCTCGCCGGCGAAGCCCAGCCGGGTCTGGGCGCTCATCGAAGCCGACTCGGGCGGCGTGTACCGCTCGGACGACGCCGGCGCGACCTGGCAGTTCATCAACGGCGATCGCAACCTGCGCCAGCGCGCGTGGTACTTCAGCAAGATCTTCGCCGACCCGAAGGACACCAACACGGTGTACGGCGCAAATGTCGGCGGCTTCGTGTCCCACGACGGCGGCAGGACCTTCCAGTCCGGGCTCGGCAACGGAGATACCCACTACTACTGGATCGATCCGGCCAATCCCCAGCGCATCGCGGTGGCCGGCGACCCGGGCGTCGTCCTCACGACCGATGGCGGCAAGACCACGACCCGTGCCAGCATTCCCACCGGACAGTACTACCACGTCCACCTCACCAATGCTTCACCCTATGATGTCTGCGGCGCGGAACAGGACGGCGGCGTGGATTGCTTTCCGGTGCGGGACGCGAACACTGGTCGCGGTGGCCGTGGTGGCGGCGCCGCCCCGGGCGGCGGTCGCGGCGGCGCCGGACCAGCCACGCCGCCGAGCCAATGGAATTTCACCACGCGATACGGCGGTGCCGGTGGCGAATCGGGGTACGTCGCATCCGATCCGCGCGACCCCGATGTGACCTTCGGCGGCAACTACAGCGGCGTGCTCGAAATGCAGAACCGCCGCACCGGGCAGTCCGAGCGCCTCGACCCGTGGCCGCTCAATCCCATGGGACATGACGCGCAGGACTCGAAGTACCGGTTTCAGTGGACCTATCCGATCGTGAACTCGCCCAGCAACCCGAAGGTCTTGTACGTCGGGTCGAACGTGCTCTTTCGGTCGAACGACCTGGGCCGAAGCTGGAAGATCGTCTCGCCGGACCTCACTCGGCACGATCCCGCCACGCTCGGGGCGTCCGGAGGTCCGCTTACCAAGGACCAGACCAGTGTCGAGTACTACGGCACCATCTTCGCCGTGCAGGAATCACCTGTCACGCCGGGCCTGGTGTGGACCGGGTCCGACGACGGGCTGATCTTCGTCACCCGGAATGCGAATGCGCTCAAGCCTGTTTGGACGAACGTGACGCCCAGGGACCTGCCCAAGTGGACGCGCATCTCCATTGTCGAACCGTCGCCGCACCATCCGGGCACCATGTACTTCGCGGCGAACCGGTACGAGATGGATGATTTCGCACCGTACCTCTACAAGACCACGGACTACGGCGCCACCTGGCGGAAGATCGTCGACGGCATTCCGCCCACCGAGTTCACCCGCGCCATTCGCGAGGACCTGGTGCGCCCGGGTCTGCTGTATGCGGCAACCGAGCGCAGCATCTATGTCTCCTACGACGCCGGAGACCATTGGCAGAGCCTCAAGCGCAACCTTCCGCCGGTCGCGGTGCACGACATCGCCTTGCGTGACGACGACATCGTGATCGCGACCATGGGCCGAGGCTTCTACGCGATGGAAGGCATCGCCCGCCTGCGACAGGCGGACCACGCCGCCGGAGCCGGCGGGAACTTTCTCTTCCAGCCCGGCACCACGTTCCGGAGCGCGGGCACGGTGAAGACCGAATACTGGTTGGCGCACGCTGGTGAGGTGGTCACGCTGGAGTTGCTCGACGCGAAGGGAAAGGTGATGCAGAAAGCCTCGAGCGCGGACACGGTGCCGTCGGGACGCGGCGGTCGCGGCGGCGGCGGCGGCGGTCGAGGCGGAGGCCCGCCTCCGCGAGTCACCAACGCCGAGGGATACAACAGCTTCGCGCTGCCGCTGAGGTATCCCAATGGAACCGACTTTCGTGGCGCCATTTACTGGAGTGGCAACGGCCTCAACGGACCAGTGGCCGCACCGGGGAGCTACAGCGTGCGCATGACCGTGGGTACTGCCGCGCCGGAAACGCAGCCGGTCCGGGTCGCCCGCAGTCCCACAAGTGCCGCATCGGATGCCGACGTCATCGAGCAGGTGAACTTCCTGCTGCGAATCCGCGACACCGTGTCGGCAGCCAACAAGGCCGTGATCACGATCCGGAATCTCCGGGCGGGACTCGACAGCGTGCGACCTGGGGCGAGCGGATCGCTGGAGTCGCTTGCGCACGCCCTCGACGACAGCGTGACGCTCGTGGAGCGGGCACTCTACCAGACTCGCAACCAGGCCGGCGAGGATCCGCTCAATTTCCCCATCCGGTTGAACAACCAGGTCGGAGCGCTGTCCGGCTTCGTTTCGAGCGGGGAACGGCGCCCGCCAGAGCAGGCGTACGACGTCTGGAACACCCTGGTGCCGCAACTCGACGCCCAGTTGCTCCGGCTCAAGCGGATACTCGCCACCCAGCTGCCCCCGGTGAACGCCGCGCTCCGGGCGGCCGGGAAGAACGAAATCGTTCCGAACGCCACCGAACCCCCGGCCCCGGCGGGCAGGCGCGGCGTGACCTAGCCTCGCAAGACCGTCCACGCACGGCCTGCGGCGGCAGGGTTTCACTGTGGTACGGCGGGAAACCCTGCGCCGATTCCCGCCGTCCGGTGCAGTGGCGGGAGTTCGCTGCGACGAAAGCCCGTGTTCACGCGTCTGACGCAGCGGATCGATGCCGCATCGGCGCGGAAGTTGTGGCATACTTCAGGTCGGACGCGGCGCTCCACTGCGCGTGCCCATTCCCCAAACAGAGGGTGTCGCTGTGGCGCGATTCATCCGATCCCGCCGTGCCCTCATCGGGCTGTCCCTCCTCATCGTCGCCGTGCCCACCGTCTGGTTGATGGCGCGCACCAAGGGGCCGGTGGACAACGCGGTCGTGGCCCGCGTCGCGCGCGGCGATTTTGCGGTGACGGTGACCAGCACCGGCGAGTTGCGCGCCCCGAAATTCGTCAAGATCACCGGTCCGCTCAACGCACAGCAGGCCGAGCAGTACTCGCCGATCAAGATCGCGTCGCTCGTCCCCGAGGGGACGATCGTCAAGGAAGGTGATCCGGTCGCCACGCTCGATCGCTCGTCGATCGCGCAGAAGATGACCGACGTCGACCTCGCCATGCAAAAGGCCGAAGCCGACATGGAGTCGGCGTCGCTCGATTCGGCGCTCAATCTTTCCAAGGCGCGCGAGGACATGCGCACCGCCGCACTGACCCTGGAGGAGAAGAAACTCGCCCGGGATCAATCGCAGTACGAAGCTCCCAGCGTCAAGCGACTCGCCGAGATCGACTACGACAAGGCGCTCCGGGCTTTGCGCCAGGACTCGCTGGACCTGAACACCAAGACCGAACAGGCCGTCGCCAAGATGAAGGGGATCAACAGCGACCTGTCGCGCCAGAAAAACCGCATGCAGATCGTCAAGGACGTGATGGACGCGTACACGGTGAAGGCGCCGGCCGCCGGCATGGTGGTCTACATCCGCGACTGGTCCGGAAAGAAGATTGCCACCGGATCGACGATCAGTCCCTGGGAACCGAGCGTGGCCACCCTGCCTGATTTCACGGTGATGGAATCGCTGATCTACGTCAACGAAATCGATGTCCGGAAGCTGGAAAAGGGCCAGCCGGTGGTCGTCACCCTGGACGCCGACCCCACCAGGAAACTCACGGGCACGGTGACCGAAGTCGCCAATTCCGGCGAACAGCGCCCCAATTCGGATGCCAAGGTGTTCGAGGTGGTCGTGCACATCGAGCATCCCGATACGACCTTGCGCCCCGGCATGACCACGGGCAATTCGGTGGTGACGTACACGGCGAAGAATGTCCTGCACGTTCCGCTCGAGGCGGTCGTGACCGACCAGGGCATTCCATTCGTCTATCATCGCACCGGCAGCGGCGTCGTGAAGCAGGAAGTCGAACGCGGGGCGATGAATGATGACGAGGTCATCATCGCGCGCGGCCTGCAGGAAAAGGACGAAGTGCTGCTCTCGCCTCCGGCGGACAAGGCGAAACTGCCGCTGGTTCGCCTCCCCGGCTCGAAGGTGCAGAGCGGCGACTCGGGCCCGGGCGGGCAGAAGATTCCGCCGGCGCCTGCGTCACCGGTGCCGAAGCCAGCTTCAGGCCCGCACGCCGCGGGGAACTGAGCCGGCGTGCCGGCGCCCGGGAGAACGTCTGCGACCGGCCTGGCGGCGGTCATCGCGCACATCACGTTTGCGACGCGAACGGCGATCGAGGCGGTGTCCCACAATACGCTGCGCGCCGGGCTGACGTCGCTCGGCATCCTGTTCGGTGTCGCCTCCGTGATCGCCATGCTGGCCATCGGTCGCGGCGCCGAGCAGGAGATCCTGCAGCAGATGCGGCTGCTCGGATCCAACAACGTGATCATTTCGCCGGTCGTCGCGCAGAAGGAGGGCGCGGTCAAGGACGACAAGACGGCGAAGGAATCACGGCGGTTCACGCCCGGGCTGACCTACGCCGACGCCGAGGCGATCCGGCGTGTGGTGCCAGATGTCGACGCGACGAGCGCGGAGGTCGTGCTGAACACCCTCGTCACGCGCGAAGGTCGGGTCCGCTCCGGCAAGCTGGTCGGTGTCGACTCCACCTATTTCCGCATGATGAACCTCCGGCTTGCCGACGGGGCGCAGTTCAGCGCCGACCAGGTGGAACAGGGCCGTGCCGTGGCGGTGATCGGGTACGGCGTCCGCACGCGCTTCTTCACCACCGAGGACCCGATCGGCAAGCCGATCAAGGTCGGTGACAACTGGCTCACCGTGGTGGGCGTTCTCGAGGATCGCAAGGTCAATACCGAGAATTCCCAGCGCCTGGGCATCCGCGACGCAAACATGGACGTCTACGTGCCGGTCACGACGCTCCTGTTGCGATACCGCAACCGGGCCGTGGTCACGGAGGCCGAAATTGCCGCGAATGCGCAGGAGCGATTCGTCAGTTCGGGGGACCAGCCCACCGTGGACCCGGCCAAGGAAGCCGAGAAGCGGAACATGAACCAGCTCGACCGGGTGATCCTCAAGGTGACGGAGGCGAAGTACGTCCCGGCGGTGGCGGACATCACGCAGCGCATGCTGGCGCGCCGGCACAACAGCGTAATCGACTTCGAAGTCACGGTTCCGGAACTGCTGCTGCAGCAGGAACAGCGCACGCGCACGATCTTCAACGTGGTGCTGGGTGCGATCGCGTCCATCTCGCTGATTGTCGGCGGGATCGGCATCATGAACATCATGCTGGCGTCCGTACTGGAACGCATTCGCGAAATCGGAGTGCGACGGGCCATGGGCGCCACCCAGAAGGAGATCCTCGCGCAGTTCCTCATCGAGGCCGTGCTGATCAGCGTCGCGGGCGGCGTCGCCGGCGTCCTGCTTGGCGGCGCCCTCAGTTCGGGCATCGAGCGGTTCGCCGGCATCAAGACGATCGTCTCGGTGATGTCGGTGGTCGTCGCATTCGGCGTCTCGTTCGCGGTCGGACTCGGGTTCGGCATCGTGCCCGCGTATCGGGCCGCCCTGAAGGATCCTGTCGACTGTCTCCGCTACGAGTGAACCCATGACAGCTCATTCCGCCGTACCGCTCGCGGGCGCCATCCGGCGCCGGCTGCTCATCGCCGCGATCGTCCTGGCGGGCGCCGGCCCGCCGCTCGCCGCGCAGCAGACCTACTCGTTGCGGCAGGCGATCGCGCTGGCCCAGCACCAGGGATCGCAGGCGAGCGTCGCCGCGAGCACGATCGAGAGCGCGCGCGCCCGCAACCACGCATTCACGGCGAACTTCCTGCCGTCGCTCTCGTTGTCCGGCAACACTCCCAACTACACGCGGCAGATCACGCCGGTGATCCAGCCCGACGGCACCACGCTCTATCTCCCGCTGCAGGAGACCGACGCGGGCCTTTCCGCGACGGTGCTGCAGCGGGTGCCATGGACCAACACGACGCTGTCGTTCACCTCAGGGCTGAGCCAGGTGAAGGTGAACGGACCGCAGGGCTTCCAGACCTGGTCGTCCACGCCCATTTCCATCGGCATCTCGCAGCCGATCTTCCGCAGCAACTCGCAGCGATGGGACATCCGGGAACAGGACCTTCGCATCGAGTCGTCCGAGCGGCACTTCGTCGAGGCACGCGAGGATGTGGCGATCGGCACCACCAACGCGTTCTTCGACCTGTACTCGGCGGGCGCCACGCTGAAGAACGCCCAGGCGAACGTCGCGGTGAACGACACCCTCTACACGCTGAACAAGGGGCGCCTCGCCATCGGCAAGATCGGGGAGAACGACCTGCTGCAGAGCGAGCTTGCGCTGCTCCGCGCGCGCCAGGCGGCGGAGGATGCGAAGCTCAACTATCAGCGCAACCTGGCGCAATTCCGGTTGAGCATCAATGTTCCGCCCGGCTCGCCGATCGACATCGTCGTGGCGGCGGACATACCCGACTTTGAACCCGACACCACGGAAGCCGTGCGGTACGCCCGCGCCAATTCCTCGATGATCGAGGACGCCGTGGCGTCGGAAGTTCACGCCGACCGGGCGGTGAGCGAGGCGCGCTGGAATGGCGGCGCGGGCGGCACGCTGAACGCGAACTACGGCTACAATGCCACCGGTTCGTCGGCGTCCGAGGCGTACAAGAGCCTGCTCAACGCGCAGCGACTCAGCCTCTCGGTGCAGTTCCCGCTCTGGCAGTGGGGAGCGCATTCGGCCAACGTGGACGCGGCCCGGGCCGACCGGGACGCGGCACGGACCAACGCCGAGTTGACGCGCGCGCAGCTGGACCAGACGGCGCAGTTCGCGGCACTCGCCGTGACCCAGGCGCGGCGCAGCCTGGTCATCGCGGCCAAGGCCGACACCGTCGCGACCAAGCGATTTGATGTCGCGTACAATCGCTACGTGATCGGCCGGATCCCCATCGACAACCTCTACATCGCCCAGAGCGAAAAAGACCAGGCGCTTCAGGGATTCGTGCAGGCCCTCCGGGCCTACTGGATCGCGTATTACCAGCTCCGCAAGCTCACCCTCTATGATTTCGAGCGAAAGGAACCGATCCGGGCACGCTAGTCTCCGCCGCGGGCGCGGCCTCGGCCTCGGCCTTACGGAAGCCCGCCGGCGGGCTCATATTCGATCGTCAGACTCCGTTCCATCACCACATGCCAGAGGTGTCCTCGTGGATCGTCGCCCGCAGTCTGGACGTTGGTACCTGCCGGGAGATTCACGATGAGCGACCGCGAGTGCTGATCGATCGCCTGACCACCGCACTGGCCGACCGCTACCGCATCGAGCGCGAACTCGGCCAGGGCGGCATGGCGACGGTCTATCTCGCCGAGGACATCAAGCACCGTCGCCATGTCGCCATCAAGGTCCTTCACGCCGAATTGTCGGCGGTGCTCGGCCCCGACCGGTTCCTCAAGGAAATCGAGCTCACCGCCAACCTGCAGCACCCGCACATCCTGCCGTTGTTCGACAGCGGGTCGGCCGATGGGTTGCTCTTTTACGTGATGCCATTCGTCGAAGGCGAGACCCTTCGCGGGCGCCTGCAGCGCGAACACCAGTTGCCGGTGGGCGACGCCGTGCGGATCGCCTCCGACGTCGCCGATGCACTCGCGTACGCCCACAAGCGCGGCGTCGTGCATCGCGACATCAAGCCCGAGAACATCCTGCTGCACGACGGACGCCCGCTGGTCGCCGATTTCGGCATCGCACTCGCCGTGGAGCAGGCTGGCGGCGAGCGCATGACGCAGACCGGCATCTCGCTCGGCACGCCGCAATACATGTCGCCCGAACAGGCGATGGGTGATCGCGCCGTGGATGCCCGCGCCGACGTCTATGCCCTTGGTGCGGTGACGTACGAGATGCTGGCGGGCGAGGCGCCGTTCACCGGGCCTACCGCGCAGGCCATCGTGGCGAAGGTGATGACGGAAAAACCGCGGCCGCTCGGCGAGGTTCGCGACACCGTCCCGCAGGGCGTCGAAGACGCGGTCCACGCGGCACTCGCCAAGCTCCCCGCCGATCGCCCGGCGGATGCGGCGGTTTTCGCGGCGGCGTTGCGGGCGCCGGGCGAAGCCACTGGCGCAACCCGGGTCCGGCGCGGCGGGCGAACCGCGCGAACTCGGCGCAGCAACCTGGCGCTCGTCGCGGGCGGTGCGCTCATCGCCGGCTGCGCGTTCCTGCTGGGCGGGCGCGTGCTCGGACACGCGGCGCCGCCGCTCGAGTTTGGCCAGACGCTGCAGGTGACGTCGGAACCGGGCCTCTCGGTGCAACCCGCGATCTCTCCCGACGGACGGACCGTGGCGTATGCGGCCGGCACGTCCGGGGGAACCCGCATCTACGTCCGGCAAGTGACCGGCGGGCGCGCCAATCCGCTCACCGACGACTCGACCGGATCGCAGTCCAATCCCCAATGGTCGCCCGACGCCACCCGCATCCTTTTCCTGGCCAACAACGCGGCATTCAGCGCCCCGGCAACCGGCGGCCGCGCCCGCCAGGAGATCCCGGCCGGGCGAGGAAGTCCGGTCGGGTCGGCGGCGTGGGGCCCCGACGGCAAGACGATGGCCTACGTCGTGGCGGACTCGCTCTTCGTCCGCGATGCCGCAGGCCAGGTGCGCCTGCTGGCGCACTTCGTCGAACCGGCCCTCTGCACCTGGTCGCCGGCCGGTACGCTCATCGCCTGCGCATCGGGCAACGCGCGGTATCTCGCGGTCGGACCGCAGTTCGGCAACCTGTCGCCCACGCGAATCGTGGTGTGCCGGGTCAGCGACGGCGGATTCGAAATGGTCACCGACAGCACATCGATCAACGAGAGCCCGGTGTGGTCGCGCGACGGCCGCTGGCTCTATTACGTGTCGAACCGCCGGGGACGCGGCGACGTGTACGCGCAAGCCATGAGAGGCAACGGACATCCGTCCGGCGGCCCGGTGCGACTCACCACGGGCCTCGGCGCGCAGTCGCTCAGCATGTCGGCCGACGGGGCCCACTTCGCCTATGGTGTGTACACCGCCCGGTCGAACATCTGGTCGCTGCCGATTCCAGCTTCCCCGCCGGTCACCGCGGCGGATGCCACCCCGGTCACTACCGGCACCCAGATCGTCGAGAACCTCCGCATGTCGCGCGACGGCAAGTGGTTGCTCTACGACTCGAATCGGTCGGGCAATGCCGACATCTACCGGGTTCCTGTGAGCGGTGGTGAACCGGATCGGATCACCAGCGATCCGGCGGACGATTTCGCCCCGGACCTTTCGCCCGACGACCAGGAAGTGGCGTTCCACTCGTGGCGCGCCGGATCTCGCGACATCTACGTCCAGCCGCTCGATGGCCGTCCCCTGCAACACGTCACATCGTCCCCGGCCCAGGAGCTCGTCCCGACCTGGTCACCCGACGGCCGGACGCTCGCATACGCGGAGGGCACCGAGCGCCGCTCGATCTGGCTGGTGCACCGGGATGCCAGCGGCAACTGGGGCAAGCCCGCGCAACGCTCCCCGATCGGATCGTGGGCGGATTGGTCGCCGGATGGCAAGTCACTCGCGTTCATCACCGCGCTCACCGGCGGATCGCTGATGGTCATGCCGGCGGATTCCGGCCCGGCGCGCACCGTGCTCGATACCGGCGCGACCAACCCGCCCGTCGAGCAGCCGTACTGGGGGCGCGACGGCGCCACGATCTACTTCAAGAGTCACGATACCAACGGCAACGCTTCCATCTGGTCGATCCCGAGCGCCGGTGGCAAGCCGCGCCTGCTGGTGCGATTTGTCGATCCGCTGCGCCCGTCCTATCGTCCGCAATGGGCGTTCGGCGGCGGCCGGTTCTTCTTCCCCATTCAGGACCGCCAGAGCGATGTCTGGGTGATGGAAGTCGCCCAGCCACGATGACGGCCTTCCGCGCAGGACACGTTGCTCGACGCTCGGCCGGCATCGCGGCGGTGGCCGTGCTGGCGCTGCAGTCCGCCCTTCCCGCCCAGACGGTGCCGGCCGAACGCCTTGCCGCCCGGGAATGGTATCGCGACGCCGGGTTCGGCATGTTCGTGCATTGGGGTGTGTACTCGCTGCTCGGCCAGGGCGAGTGGGTGATGCAGAATCGCGCGATTCCCATCCCGACCTATGAGTGGCTCGCGTCCACCTTCAATCCCGTGAAGTTCGACGCGCATGAATGGGTGTCGCTCGCCAAGGCCGCCGGCGTGCGCTACATCACCATCACCTCACGGCATCACGATGGCTTCGCCATGTTCGCCACGAAGGCGAACCGCTACAACATCGTCGACTGGACCCCGTTCAAGCGCGACCCGCTCAAGGAACTCGCGGCCGAGTGCCGGCGGCAGGGGATCAAGCTCTTCTTCTATTACTCGCAGCTCGACTGGCATCATCCCGACTTCTATCCGCGCGGTGGCACGGGGAAAGCGTCGGGACGCCCCGAAAGCGGCGACTGGAATCGCTACATCGCATTCATGAATACCCAGCTCACCGAGCTGCTCACCAACTACGGGCCGGTCGGCGGCATCTGGTTCGACGGCATGTGGGACAAGCCGGACGCCGACTGGCACCTCGACAGCACCTATGCCCTGATCCACCGCTTGCAGCCCGCGACGCTCATCGTCCCCAACCATCATCGTGCCCCGTTGCCCGGCGAGGACGTGCAAACCTTCGAACAGGACCTTCCGGGTGCCAACACCGCCGGGTTCAATACCGACACGATCGGATCATTGCCGCTGGAAACGTCGCTCACGATGAACAACTCGTGGGGATTCAACATCACCGATCACGGGTGGAAATCGAATCGCGACATCATCGGCTACCTGGTGCGGGCGGCGGGCAGCAACGCCAACCTGCTGCTGAACATCGGACCGCGGCCCGACGGCACCATCCAGCCCGAGGCGGCGGAACGCCTCCGCGCCGTCGGGCAATGGCTGCAGGCCAATGGCACGTCGATCTACCGCACGCGGGGTGGCCCAGTCCCGCCGCGAGGGTGGGGCGTGACGACACATCGTGGCGACACCGTCTTTGTCCACGTGCTCAACTGGACGGACCGGGTCCTGGCACTTCCCGATTTCGGCGCGCGGGTGCTGCATGCGGCCATGCTCGGGAGCCAGGCACCGGTGGCGTTCACGCCGACACCGGCGGGCGTGACCCTGACGCTGCCCGTCGATTCTGCCGCCACGCCCGACCGGATCGTCGTGCTGGTGACGTCGCGGCGGCTCACTCCACCGCCAACCCGCCGCTGAGACCGCAGAGCCTGTAAACTCAAGCAGCTCAGCAGGAGGTCGGACTGCATGAATGCCTGCCGCATGTGTGGCCATGAGATTGCACCGAGCGCGAAGGCGTGCCCCAATTGCGGGGCAAGCGATCCGAACATCGGCGACTTCCGAGCCAAGACGATTGTCGGCGCGGCGTTCGCATTTGCGATCGCCGCCGCACTTTTCATCGCAGCCGCCGGCAACAGCGGCGGGTGGAAGACCGCCCTGACCCTCGCCTCCCTGGTGTTCGTGGGCGGTGGTGTGTACGGCCTGTACCATGGCGCCACGGGAAAGGACGGCTGAGACGGCCCGCCACGGAGTTTCGCCTCTCCCTGGTCACGTTGCTCGGCTATGATACGCAGTAGTGCCGCCCGCTCCAGCTTCAATCAACTCGAGGTGCCGACCATGCTCCGTCCCGCCCGATTCGTCGCCATCGTCGCCATTGCGTCGCTCGGTCCAGCCGGCGCCCGCGCGCAGGGCACCAATTCGCTTCCCGCCGACATCGCGGCGAAGGTCTCCGCCGCGGTCCAGGGCGTCATCGCCCAGACGCAGGTGCCCAGCGCATCGGTCGGCATCGTTGAAAACGGCCGGATTGTCTACGTGCGCGCATTCGGAATGGCGCGCCTCAGTCCGCCGCTCCCGGCGAAGCCGTCAATGCACTACGCGATCGGGTCGATCTCCAAGCAGTTCACCGTCGCAGCCGTCATGCTGCTGCAGCAGGACGGAAAGCTCTCGATCGATGACCCGGTGTCGAAGTGGTTTCCCGAGCTCACCCGATCCGGCGAGGTTACCCTCCGCAACCTGATGTCGCACACCTCCGGATATGAGGATTACGCGCCGCAGGACTACACGATCCCCGACTGGACCAGGCCGTCGTCCGCCGCGAAGATCGTGCACGAATGGGCGACGAAGCCGCTCGATTTCGATCCGGGGACGCAGTACCAGTACAGCAACACGAACTACAACATCGTGGGCCTGATCGTCGAGAAGGTCAGCGGCGAGCCGTTCTGGAAGTTCCTCAAGGAGCGGGTACTCGATCCGGTCGGGCTACCCGGCGCCATCGACCTCGACACGCAGCACCAGCTCCTCGAGCCGACCGGGTACTTCCGTCACGCGCTGGGACCGCTGCGGCCGGCGCTGATGGAAGCGCCCGGCTGGTACTTCGCCGACGGCGAGATCGCGATGCCGGCCGCCGATCTTCTCAAGTGGGACATCTCGGTGATGAATCAGTCGCTGCTCGCGCCCGCATCATACGCCGAGATGGAGGCGCCGACGACACTCAAGAACGGCAAGACCAGCAACTACGGGCTGGGCTTCAGCCTCGGCAGCTTGAATGGACACAGGGTCGTGTCGCACGGTGGCGAGGTCGGTGGCTTCGTTGCCGCCAATTATGTACTCCCCGACGACAAGATCGCCGTCGTGGTGCTCACCAACCAGGAAGCGAGTCCCGCCGCGGGGCAGATCGGGCGCGCAATTCTCGGCGTGGTCGTTCCCGGGTCGCAGGGCGGGAGCGACGCGGCCGCGGCCGAGGAACTCGCCAGGAAGGTGCTCGCCGGCTTGCAGCGCGGCATGATCGACCGCTCGCTCTTTACGACCAATTGCAACTTCTACTTCGACAAGGACGCGATCGCGGATTACCGCACGTCGCTCGCGCCCATGGGAACGATCAAGGGCGTGACGCAGACGTCGATGTTCCCGCGCGGAGGGATGACGTACCGCGGCTTCACGGTCGAGTTCACGAGCGGCAAGAGGGTGAATCTCTCGACGTTCACCGTTCCCGACGGCAAGATCGAGCAGTTCCTGGTGGAACCCGCGGGCTGACGGGCGTTGTGCCGGCCCATGAGGAGCGATCGAGCCGCCGCGAGAACCCGGATGAATAGCGCATTCTGGCGGAGCAGCTTGATCAGGGTTGCCGCAGCGCTTGGCATCGCCGTGTTGATCTCCGGTACCATCGATCCAG
>Ga0070711_100000655_pt1 | contig 18068 bp, 9 predicted proteins | sample LARL53metaG_FD_65452 | JGI IMG/M metagenome (GOLD analysis project Ga0070711, IMG submission 65452) | Corn, switchgrass and miscanthus rhizosphere microbial communities from Kellogg Biological Station, Michigan, USA - LAR L5-3 metaG | ecosystem: Host-associated > Plants > Roots > Rhizosphere ... | reverse complement strand
GAGTTAGCAAGCCAAAAACGGCTCTAACTCGCGGTTTCCTCGCCCCTCCAACCGAGCGCTTACGAGAGCGGTGCTCTAGGCCATCTGAGCTATTCGATGACCCCGCCCGAGAGATCGATCAGCTCGCGATGTCGGAACGAGTGTCTCTCTCGCATCGGAGTTCCGGCTGACGTCGGCCGGGCTTGACCGCGTGCGAGGCAGTCGCCCCGTCGCTCCGACGATCTTGCAGATCGTGAAAGCGACGAACGCCCAGGTCGCCGCCGGGGACATCAACAACTACGCGTCGTTTAACGAACTGCTCGATCGCGCGGAGGGTGAGCTCGACAGGCTGGACGGCATCGACGCTGCCACACAGGGAGAGGCGCGAGGAATTCTCGCGAAACTACGCTCGGCCTCCGGCACGGTCGCGACCGGCACTGCGACGAGCGCGGGTGGTGCGCTCGTGGGCGCCCTGCTGCGGCAGCTGCTCGGGCTGCCGTAGAGCAACGTCAAGTCAAGCGTCCGTTCCGTGCTTCCAGGCGGCGGCGGAGATCGGGCCACCGGCGACTCACGAGCCCGCCACTCCTGTCCGCCTTTCGCTGCCCACACGCCCGTGATAGCCACGAGCACGACCATCACGAAATAGACGTGGTAGGGCGGCTCGACGTGCGCTTCTGTGTAGAAAGCACCGAGGACCGCGACGAGGCCCGTCATAGCGGCGATAAATACGCGGTCTTTCGCGAGAGGGCGAGATCTGCGAGCCAGTCGTAGAAGGGCCGCCCGGGCCGCTCCCCAGCCTCATCGCTCAGAACGTCCTCGAAGCTATTCAGGGCCTCGGCTGCCTCGTTGGGCGAGTCGTCGGCTGCGAGTCGCGTGGCGGCGGCGATCTGAGGTCCTGACATGGCAAGGATTGGCGCTTGCCAATCGAGTCCCGCCGTCAGCTTCTCGTTGACGGCTGCGATCGTCGCTGGGTCGATCCGGATCGAGGCTGCAAGCTGCGCGACTGCATCCTGGCTCGGCCTGATCGATTCAGCGATCCGCCGCAAGGCCTCCTGGCTCGACCCTATGGACTCTGCGAGTTGCCGCGCGGCGTCTAGCTGCTGCGGCTGAATAGATGCCGCGATCTGGCTGGCGAGATCCACTTGCGGCACCTGAACGGATGCCGCGATCTGGCTAGCAACGTCGACGTCCGGCAGTTGGATCGATTCCGCGATCTGTCGCGCGGTGTCGATCTGCGGCAGCTGGATCGATTCAGCGATCCGCCGCATCGCTTCTTGGCTCGGCCGGAGTGCTTCGGCCGCGCGCTGCGCAGCCTCCGCCCAGTCGTCGCCGCCGCTAGCCGTCGCCACGATTGCCATGTGTCCCAGGGTATCCCTCGCGTGCCGTGCCGAATTCGGTCGATTGATTCCGAGCGCTTGCCGGAAACCGTCCGACCCGTGATCTCCTCGTATTGAAAGCAAGCGCATCGGGAGCCAGCAGCAGACGCCTGGTGGACGAACACCGGTCGCCAGCGGCACCGACGGTCGCGCGCCCGCAGCTGTCTGCCGGGAGCGAGCGTGTTCAGGCGGACAACGCGTGTTGTCGGCGGCAACCTGCTGCTCACAGGATCTTGGCCTCGTTCTTCGACTCGATCGGCTTCTTGCGTCCCCCGATCCAGGCGCGAGCACGGACGGTGTCCCACTGACCATCCGGCACGGTTTTGGCCAGGGTTTGCGCGTACGCCCTTGCGAGTTGCGCATCGAACAGCCAGGTCTGCTCGCTCTCTCCGTCGAGCCTGAACGGCAGAGGCGGGTCAAACACGGTGTTGCTCACGGCAGCACCCTTGCCGAAGTGGAGATCGAGCCGGACGATTGAAGTCCGGACCGCGTCCCGCGTTGTTGACCTCGACAGCAAGTGCGGGTTCGTGAAAACCCTGCGCAAAGGGCAGTAGCGTTCGCAGTACTGGGTATCGTCAGCGCTCCCGTTGCGCTCCTCAGTCCGCTGCGAACCTCGACCGTGACGCGGCTCCCGGACAGAAGGAAGCTCCAGGCTTGCCACGCCAAAGACAGGAGCGCCAGGCCGATGCCCAGCGCTGCGAGAATCGTGGTGGCTAGATCCGAATTGTGGACTACGATCGTGTAGGCGAGTGGCATGCCTGGAAGTTACATCGCCCGGCTGCTTCCGACAGACGCAGTGCGGTGGGGCATGCCGAGCACTTCTCGGAGGACACGCCGCTCTATCCAGAGGCCGAGCCAGATCGGGATCGCAGCCGCGAACTCGGACGGCACAGGATGCAGTTGGTTGAGGCCGATGACGGCGCCGCGTACACCGGCGGCTGTAAACAGCAACCCGATACCCCAGATTAACGGTCCAGGACCACGGAGCAGCGTGTTGGAGCGTACCAACGCCTCCCAGAGCCCACAGGCCATCACACCCACGATCAGGCCAAGAGCCCACCCCAGCATCGGTTGCCCGAGCGGCCCCAACGCAACAGCTCCGGTCACGCCGCTCAGAACGAGGCTGCCAACGAGATGACTGACGAAGAAACGCCTTCGCCCGTCGGCGCCGATATGTGGCAGACCACCAGTCGTGAGACGCTTCGCAGCTGGCCATCCGATCAGCAAGACTGCCAGCAGAGCGGGAAGCCAAACTCCAGCGATGAGCAAGCCATGAACCGGCGGGTGGGCCAGGTCCCCGGGAAACCGAATCGGTATCGTCAGCGACCAAACCTGAGCAAACATCGCGATCGCCAGCATGCCAAAACCCCACAGGGCCAGATACCACTTCACGCGTCCATTGATCGACTCGGGAGCACGCCTACTCATGCGGGGCGCCATTGGAGCGAAACGTGTCGCAGCTAGAAGCAGAAACGCGTACCCCAGCACCCTGCCCTGCCACGCCAGGTGCAACTCATAAGCTCCCACCACCACCGCCACGAAACCGCCAAGCTCAGGCGCGCTGGCAATAAGCCGCCGTATCCGCAGAGCATCATCTCCCGACCCGACCAGCAGTACGTACCGGAATGCCAGGAATGCAACCGGCAGAGCACTCAGAGCAAGCAGATGCTCGACGCCGCTGTGCTGCATGACCTCCCCGATCGCGACCGAGCAAACGCACACCAATGCGGCGAGAATCCACACCGTCCTCGCAAACCCGCGGATCCCGTCCCACATCCTCGTCACAGCCGCAGAGCGCGGCTCTGGGCATGTCGACAGCCATTCTTGAATGAGCCGCCACGCGTCGCGCGGGTCGCGGCTTGGTGCAGGAGGCCGGGAACGCATCAACCAATGAAAGCGCACCAACCGGAGGAATCGGCCAGTTCAAGCGGTAGCTGGCGCCCTCTGGTGCGCTGACGATCATGCTCGCAGCTTGTCAAGATGATGCCGACATGGCGATCTACCTCGACGCGAACGTGCTGTGGTCTTGGCGAACCTTCGCAGAGGCCGATCGGCTGGCCCTGAGCATCGTCGCCCACCAAGCTGCTGAAGACCTCGCCGGTGCCGGTCACGGCCGTGCCGTTTCCCGGCCCCAATGCTGCCGCGCGCGCCGTCACGGAGTCCGGCGGCGTAGACTCAACGCCCCCAACGCGAGCGCCACAAGCGTCGCGCCGAGGATGACGCAGACGTCCACCACCATCCCGACGCCCAGCGCACCCGGAGCGAGTCGCTCGCGCCAGGGCGTCGTAAGCGCTGGTGCGCTCGCGCAGCATCGCGATCGAGGTAACGACGAACATGATGATGAAGGGGAACAGGCCACACATCGGCGCCCCGATCGCCTGGAAGGTCTGCGGCTGACCATCGAAGACGTAGCGCATCAGCGTGAGCAGCCCGACGGGCACCGCGAGCAGCAGCGCAACGGTGCGTGGGTCGCGCCGGATCTGCCACAGCACGCGCCTAGCCGTAGCCAGCGTCACCCGGGCGCTCACGAGGACGCCCGCTCGATGATCGCGAGGAACGCCCTTCCGAGATCCTGCTCGCCCGTCTGGCGACGCAACTGCTCGGGCGTCGTCTGCTCCAGCAGAGTGCCGTCGCGCATCAGCAGCAGCTCCTCGCACTCGCTCGCCTCATCCATCACGTGACTTGAGATGAGCAAAGTCCTCCCGGCGGCGGCCAGGTCGTGAAACGTTTCCCATAGCTCCGCTCGCAGGACGGGGTCCAATCCGACGGTGGGCTCGTCGAGCACCAGCAGCTCTGATCCCACGACCTGATGCTCGCGCCCGGCCAAGCCCACCGTCTGGATGACCTCGCAGATGCGCTCCCGGCCGACGCCCACGCCGCCGCGAAATAGCGCAGGTTCTCGCTGATGCTCAGGTCTCCATAGACCGACGGGGCCTGCGTCACATACCCCACGCGCCGGCGCAGCTCAGGCGACCCAGCCCGATCGCCAAGAACCGTCACCCGGCCACCCGCGACGATCTGAACGCCAACGATCGCGCGCATGAGCGTCGACTTGCCGCAACCGCTTGGACCCAGCAGGCCCGTCACCGACCCGCTGGCGACGTGCAGGCAGATGCCATCGAGCACCGGCCGCCGCCCGCGAACGACATGCAGATCCTCGATCTCGATCGCCGCGCCATCCACGTGGCCACAAGTTATCGCCCACGCCTAACCTGCCCTTACAATCGGGCGCGTGCAGGTCTGGGAGCTAGATCGTCTACGTGTAACGGCGCACCAGCCGCAGATCCTGCGAATGAGCGGTGCAAATCTCGCACCTGCGCGTCGCACTCCGTGTTCCCTGCCGTGGTCGCGTAGCGCGAGGTGAGCGACTCCTAGTGTTTCTTCCTATGCTTGGGCTTCGGCGCGTAGAGCGTTCGTGCCCTCTTATCGCATTTAGCTCTCTTACTCTTCTTTAGCTTCTTGCATGCTTTCAGTGCTTTTGTGAGCTTCTGCGTTTGAGTGAGCGGCTTAGTCGATCCAGTTGTTTTGAAGCCCTTGACTTCGCCGGCAGCATGAGATCCGTTACCTGCGCTCGACGACTGCAACGAGCCGCTATTGGCTGGGGAGGTGCCGGTGGAGTCGCCACTATTGCCACCACTCGGTTGGTTGACAACTGGGGATTCGTTGACGGTCAGTGTGGCGGCTGCAGAGTCGGTTTCGCCGTGGGTGTTCGAGAGCACCGCACGGAACTGGTGGCCCGATTCGCTCGTTGCGGTGGAGTTGATATCTAGCGTTGGCGATGTAGAGCCCGCGAAGTTGGTGCCGGAGACGGCGCTCCAGCTCGAGCCACCGTCGGTTGATATCTGCCACTGGATGGAGGCCTGTGAGCAGCTGACCGGGACGATGCCCTCCTTGACCTTGAAGGTCGCTTCGACGGGGGCGGTGAGTGTCTGGTTTGCGGGTTGTTCTTCGATCACCGGAGAGGCAGCACACACGGGTGTAGGTGTGGGCGGGATGGCGAACACCGTCCCAGTAAGCTGCGAGGTAGTGGGACTCGTGTCTGGTCCAACCGTGATGGCCACGCACTCGGGAGGACCATTGCTGAACACGGCGTTCGACACGGGCTGCCAGGCGTTCGCCGTCGCGTTCCACCACTGGACCGATTCACTTGAACTGACGTTGCAGTCCGTGATGGTGACGACGTCGAAGAGACTGTCCTTGGACATCGCGGCGTCGAAGTACGTGCTCCCGACCTGCAGGGCCGGAAGTCCCTGCGGCTCTGACGTGTAGCGGCCCACGCCGAGCGACCCGATCCCCCTGGCAGATGCAGACAAGGTTTCGTCACCCGTCGCCGCCGTCGCTGCTTCGTTGTTCGATTCCGACGAGCTGGTGCTCCAACTCGTCACCCCATCGGGGGGATTCGGCGGTTGATCAGCACCCGTGAGCCCCACGTAGATGCCCGGGAACAGTTTCTTCCCGTAGTGAATCGCTGGCGCCGCTGTATGCTTGATCGCCGCGAGCGTGCACATCGGGAAATACGGTCCGATGCACAGCCCGCCGTAACCGGCCGCAAACCCCGACTCATAGGTGTCGAGCAATCCCACCGCTAGCTGCTCGCTGGCGCCTGTGAGTGGGATGGACTTGAATTTGTAGTCCGGTTCCGCGCCGGCGGTGACGGAAAACGGGAGCGGCGACGGACACCCCAAGCCCACTGAGCCACCCCACGCATAGTAGACGCCAAAGCTCGACAGATCGCGGCTCTGCAGTAGTCCGCCTTCTACGAAGACTCCGATTTTCGTGGTTGGAATGTCTACGCCGATCGAGCCATTGACCGCGGCGTAATCCGCCGAGCCAGGGTTTTCCCCGACAGGCGCTTCGAAAGCGATTGCTCCGATAGAGGCCGATCCCTGCAGAGCACACGAGTTGACGATGTTGGTCAGGCTGTCAGCGAACTGGTTGAAATTGGACGGAGCGGTCAACGGAGCCACACCGCCATGCTCCATAAGATAGGCGTGACTCCCATCGTCGCTCTGGACCAGGCACACGCTTCCTGTGGCGGTGACGCCTCCCCAAGTAATCCCCCCGCTGAGGGTGAAGCAGTAGCCCCAAGCCCTTTCGCCGGTGCTCGTTTCCGCAAGTACGACTTGGTGGTCCAGCGTCGGGACGCCATGGACGATGCTGACGACGGCGTAGTACTTTTCGGCTTCGTCGCCGCTGTGGGGCGCATAGGCTTCCGTGTCGCCTGCCGGCAGCACGGTCTCGGCCGATGCCCCGTTTGTGGGCGAGACCACTTCGGGTTCGTCAGGGAACGGCGTGTCGAGCGTGGGTGTCGAAAAGACCTCGTAGCCTTCCGCATTCGGGTCAGGAGCCCACGCCAGATGCACCCGCTTTGAGACGGCTTCGTTGTTCGCCACCAGCCCATAGACGGGTTGCTTAGGCGCAGTTTCGATTCCGACGCCAGGGTGGATCTGTTCGCCGACGAAGTGAACGCTCGACAGCGACGGATTGAATTCGGCTTCGCTCGGCGCATCCGGCACCAGGATGTCGAGAGGCGCCGAAACCTTTTCCCCGGGCTTGAGTTCGGCGATCTTTTCGCTGAAGCGCTGGTCAGGCTGGAAGACGAAGCGGGCGTGGACGTTTGCGAAAATCGCGATTTCGACGTTGTTTAGCATGATTTCCGACGCATTGGTCACGGTCACTTGAACGCGATAGGGCTGGCCTTCTGCCAATTTGCCCTGTTCCGCCTTCACGCTGAGCGAAAGCGCTTCCACGCCCCAGATGTGCAGAGGCGAGGCGAGCTGTGCTTTGAGATCAACCGGTGCTTCGAACGGTTCCAGCTTGGATTCGTAGTTGGCGGAGAGCAGGTAGAAGCCGGGCTCGTCTCCGCGCACGATCCAGTTGGCTTCAGCGCTGCCGTTGCCAGGGATTTCAGACACCGCTTGAGTAGCCGTCTGCGGCGTCGCGGTGGGTGCCAAGCTCATGCCCGATGGGATATTGAGGGTCGTATGTCCCGGGGCCAACTTGAAAGGTTCGGGCGAGAGGTTCTGAATCACCTGGGTCACCTCGAAGAACTGCTTGAGCACAGTGACCTTGCCCCGGAGAATGAGCCACTGAATCATCGGATGACCGTCGACAATGTGCGGGATCGCGACGATACCGCCGCCGACGCACGCGTGCGGGGAACACGACGGACCTCCTCCTCCTCCTCCACCACCGCCGCCTCCTCCGCCACCGAAGCCACCCCAGCCTCCGCCGCCGCCGCAGCAGCCGCCGCTACCAACGCATTTGCCGACGAATTCCCCAGCGTCGTTGATAAAGCAGTGGAGCTGGACCGGCTGGGGCATTTCTGGCGTTTCGATGAACGCGAGTCGCACTTCGAATTCGTAGACGTTCTGGTTGTTGGGGTCGTGCGTGTCGATGCCGGCTTCTTCGATTTCTTTGAGCGTCATTTCGTGGTCCTTGAGCGTGCTCGTCGCAACTTCGCCGCTCGACAGAGCGATCGATATTTCGCCGCCACCGCCACTGACGACTACATGGCCCATGGCGGGCTGGAAGCCGCTCTTGTACGCGTAGACGGTGTCGGTGCCGTCCGGGAGGCCGGGCAGCGTCGTCTTGCCATCGCCTCCGGTCGCCCCCTGGATGCGTGTGCCATCGGGTCCGATGTAGAGGACCGTTGCTTCGGGGAGCGGACTGTGGGAGCTGTCAGTGACTTCGACGACCGGCGCGTGGACGGGAGCCGGCGTGACGGTAACGCTCTCTGACGCTGTTGCGGTTTCGGTGCCACGCGTGATCGTCAGCGTTGCGGTGTAGGTGCCCGGGCTCGCGTATGCGTGCGCGACGCTGGCGCCTTCGCCAGTCGAGGAATCGCCGAAGTCCCATGCATATTTGCTGATTTCCGCGGCGGGCGTACTGCCGCTGCCGTCAAAGGACACGCCAGTCCCAGCAACAACAGTGACGGCTTCTCCTGCGACCGCGTTTAGCGGAACGGGCGTCACGACCGCCGTGGGTGCCGACGTCGCCGGCGTGCTTTCGCCGCCTTCATTGCTCGCCGTCTCCTGCAGCTCGAGCGTGTGGACGACCTCGGTCGGCGCCACGGAGTGTGTGGGGTCGACCGCGCCTGCGATCGGCGCGCATTCGGTGACTTCGTGGCTGCAAAGCAGCCACTGGTACGCGAAGTGCGTCGGTTCGTTGGTCCAGGTGCCGTGCTGGTCGGCGAGAACTTCGCCTTGTTGTGGCGTTCCGATGATGGTCGGCGGCGTGACGTCGACGGGCGGCGCCGAAGTGATCAGCGCGGTCGGTTCCGAGCTCGCGGGTTCGCCGGAGCCTCCGGCATTGCTCGCTACCTCAACTGCGCGGATGGTGTGGCCAACGTCAAGGGCCGTGGGCTTGTAGGTTTCGCCTTCAGCCCCGGTGATCGGGAGGCAACCTTCTCCGAGACTGTCGCACTGCTCCCACGTCACGGCGTAGCCCGTCGGTGAGTTTTCCCACGTGCCGTGGTGCTCGGTGAGGGTCTGTCCCTGCTGCGCAATACCGGAGACCGTGGGAGACGTTACGTTGACCGGCACAGCCGGAAGGACCACTGAGCTGGCCTGTGATGTCGCGGGAGAGCTCGCACCCGCCGCGTTGCGGGCTGTTTCACTGACCTCGAGGGTGTGCCCGACGTCGGCCGCGGCCAGCTGGTAGGTCTGGCCGGTGGCACCAGATATCGCTGTGCAAGTCTTGCCTTCTTCATTGCAACGCAGCCACTGGTATTCGTAGCTGGTCGGTTCGTTTGTCCATGTGCCGTGTTCCTCGGTCAGCATTTGACCCTGCTGCGCGGTGCCGGAGATGGACGGCGGCGTGATCATTGTTGGCTTAGCGGCCGCGACCGTCGCTGTCTTCGCAGACACCGCAGGCTGCCCCACACCGCCTGCGTTGATGGCTGTCTCTTGCACCTCTAGGGTGTGGCCTACATCGGCAGTTACAAGTAGGTAGGTCTGTTCAGTCGCGCTAGCGATGGCGGTGCAGTTGCCTTCGCTGTCGCACCGCAGCCACTGGTATTCGTAATTCGTGGGGTTGTTTTCCCAACCGCCATGCACCTCGGTCAGCGTCTGTCCCTGCACCGCACCGCCGGCAATGGTTGGTGGTTTGGTGCTCACAGGCGCAGCGGGCAATACAGTGCCGGTCGGCGATGACGTCGCGGGGCTGCTCGGACCGCCAGCGTTGTGGGCAATCTCCTGCACCTCGAGAGTATGCCCCACGTCAGCGGCTATCGGCGCGTAGGACTGATTGGTTGCCCCAGAGATGGACGTACAGCTCTTTGCTTCTTCGTCGCAGCGCAGCCACTGGTATGTGTATTCAGTCGGTTCGTTGGTCCACGATCCGTGTTCCTCGTTAAGCGTCTGCCCCTGCTGGACAGTGCCAGAGATCGACGGCGGCGAGACATTCACGGGTGGACTCGCGACGACCTTGGACGTGACCACTGAGGAGGCCGGAACGCTCGACCCGCCCGCGTTTATCGCGATCTCTTCGACGGCAAGCGTATGACCCACATCAACGCTAGTCAACATATAGCTCTGCTCAGTCGCGCCCGAGATCGCTTCACACTTGGCACCCGAACCATCACACTGCTCCCACTGGTAGCGATATTCCATTGGGCTGTTTTCCCAAGACCCATGGACCTCGGTAAGCGTCTTACCCTGAACCGCGCTACCGGATACCGAAGGAACGGTCTTATTCACGGGCACAGGCGGTACCACCACGTTAGTGGCAGTTGATGGTGCGGAGTTGCTCGGGCCGCCGGCGTTATGTGCGACCTCGTTTACCGCCAGTGTGTGGCCGACATCGGCTACAGTTGGCACGTATGTTTCTTCGGTCGCACCTGATATGGGCGTACAGCTCTTGCCTTCTTCGTTGCAGAGCAGCCACTGATAGGTGTAGGAGGTGGGGTTGTTTTCCCAGGTCCCATGAGCCTCGGTCAACGTCTTGCCCTGCTGCGCCGTACCAGAGATCGAGGGAGATTTAATACTCACCGGCGGAAGTGGAATGACCACAGAGGTAGCTGCGGATGTCGCCGGGCTGCCCGATCCGGCGAGATTGACCGCAGTCTCCGCGACCCTGAGAGTGTGCCCTTCGTCTGCGAGGACCGGCACATACGTCGGTTCGGTGGCGCCCGAGATCGCCGCACATTCGCCTCCCGTGCTGCTACACAGCTCCCACTGGTAGGTGTAGCTGGTGGGATTGTTTGTCCACGACCCGTGCACCTCGGTCAAGGTGCGTCCCTGCTGCGCGGTCCCCGTGATGACCGGTGCTTTGATCGACACAGGGAGGTTGGCGAGTTCGGCGTTGATCGCGCTGGTGGTGCTGCCTGTGGTCACCGCCACGGCGTTTGCGAGCGTAAGCGACGTCTTCTTGTTGTAGTACTGTACCGCGTAGCTGTTGCTTGGCGAGGAGAACCTGACGTCGTATTCACCGGTGGTCAAGGCGACGATCGCGTATTCGCCACTGGCGTTGGTCGTCGTGCAGCGGTCGAAGAAACCGAAACCGGTCGTCGGCGACGAGCACACTTCGATGCCGGCGATGGCGGCTTGGGTGGATGCTTCGATCACCTTGCCAGTGATCTCGCCGCCGACTATCAGCGCCGCGTTGACTCCGGTGGTCGTGGTGCCCGCTGTCACGGACACCGGGTTCCCTTCGGATTCCAGTGACTTGCCGCTGTAGTACTGCGGCAGGTAGTTCTGCCCGGCGGCGTTGAATTCGATCTTGTATTCGCCCGTCCCCAGGCCCACGACCGTATATTCCCCGCTGGAGTTCGTCGTGGCGCACTGGATGAAGAAGACGCTCGTCGAGCGAGGGCACACCTCGATACCGCTGACCGCCGCTTTGCTCGACGCGTTTGTGACCTTGCCCGTGATCTGAGCACCGACCACCATCGCCGCATCGATCCCAGACGTCGTAGACCCGGCGGTCACCGAAACCGGCGTCGCTTCAGACGATGACGACTTGCCGTTGTAGAACTGCGGTACGTAGTTGGCGCCGTTTGTGGGATAGAACTCGAGCTTGTATTCGCCCGTAGCCAGGCCCACGAGCGTGTATTCACCGCTCGAATTCGATGTGGTGCACTGCCCGATAAAGCTACCGGTACTCGTCAGCGGGCAGACCTGTATCCCGCCGAGAATGGCTTTGCTGGTTGCGTTGGTCACTTTGCCCGTGATCTCTCCCCCAACCGCTAGAGCGGCGTTGACACCCGAGGTCGTCGCCCCAGTGGTGACCGACACCGGGTTGGCTTCCGACGATGATTCCTTGCCGTTGTAGTACTGGTGTAGATAGTTCTGGCTTATCGGGTTGAATTCCACCTTGTATTCGCCCGTGGCCAATCCGGTGATCGTGTATTCGCCGCTCGGGCTCGTGCTCGCGCAGCGTATGAAAGGTTCTTTGCCGACACTGGTCGCGCAGACCTGTACGCCTCCAATGCCCGTTTTCGTAGCCGAGGAGGTCACTACGCCTGTGACCTGCCCGCCGACGACGAGCGCCGCGTTGATACCCGCTGTCGTCGTACCCGTGGTCACGGACACCGGTTCCGCTTCCGATACGGAGCCCTTGTTGTTGTAGTACTGGGTGGAATAGCCACCACTAAACACCTCGAATTGCACCTTGTATTCACCGGTTGGCAAGCTCGCGATCGTGTATTCGCCCTGCGCGTTCGTGTATGCGCACGTACTAAAGAACGTGGATTTCGGCGCCTCCAAGCAGACATACGCGTCGAAGATTCCAGCCTTGCTGACAGCGTCTGTCACCTTTCCGGTGATCTCGCCACCAGCGACCATCGCCGCGTTGATCCCGGACGTCGTCGCCCCAGCGGTAACCGACACTGGATTCGCTGCGCCGGCCACTTCTTTGTCGTTGTAGTACTGCGGCAGGTAGTTGAGGGTGCTCCCGTAAGGCACCGAGAACTCGACCCTGTATTCCCCGGTCGCGAGCGCGACGAGAGTGTATTCGCCTCCCGAGTTCGTCGTGACGCATGACCCAGCGAAAGCTCCACTCGTCATCAGCTGGGGGCAGACCTGGATGCCGGCAACAGCGGCTTTGGTTGCGGCGTCCGTCACCTTTCCGGTGATCTTGGCGCCGACGACCATCGCGGCGTTTATTTCCGGTGTCGTCGAACCGGCAGTGACCGAGACCGGATTCGCTTCCGTGATGGACGACTTGGCGTTGTAGTACTGGGTGACGAAGTTGGCTCCGCTGGTGGAGGAGAACTGGACCTTGTATTCAGCCGTGGGCAGCGCAACGATCGTGTAGGCGCCGCTCGCGTTAGACGTCACGCACTGGCCGGAAAAGCCGCCCGTCGTGGCTTGGGGGCATACCTGGATCCCGCCGAGGGCTGCTTTGGTGGAGGCGTTTGTGACCTTTCCAGTGATCTGACCACCCGCCTGGAGCTTGGCGTTGACTTCGCCAGTCACAGCGCCCACTGATACAGAGACCGCGCCTGCTTCGGAGAGCGACTGCTTGCTGTTGTAGTACTGCGGCAAGTAGTTCAGACCACTCCCATAAGGAACCGAGAACTCAACCTTGTATTCGCCAGTCGCCAGTCCTTGAACAGCGTATTCTCCACTTGCGTTCGTCGTCGCAGAAGCAATCGGATAAAAGCCACTCGCTTGATACACGCTGACCTGAATTCCGGAGACTGGGGTACTCCCCGTCGCGTCAGTCACCTTCCCTGTGATCTGCCCCTTCAAGACCAGCCCAGCATCAATGCCTGTCTTTGTTGCACCCGCAGTCACGGCGACTGTGTCTGCTGCCGAGAATGACGACTTGCCGTTGTAGTACTGTTCTACGTACTGAAGATTACTTCCATACGGCGCCGAGAACTGGACCTTGTATTCGCCTGTAGCCAGACTGGTGAGGTCGTATTCCCCGCTCGCGTTGCTTGTGGTACACCCTCCGCTTTCACCTGCGCTCGTGAGCAACGCGCATACCTGGATACCCTTGGCAGGGGATTTGCTGGAGGCGTCAGTCACCGTCCCAGTGATCTGCCCACCGGCCGCCATCGCCGCGTCAACATTGGCCGTGGCTGAGCCGGCGGTGACAGAAACTGGAGTCGCTTCTGCAAAAGACGCCTTGCCGTTGTAGTACTGCGGCAGGTAGTTCAGGCCGCTTTCGTAGGGCACCGAGAACCGCACGGTGTATTTGCCGGTGGGCAGAGCATTGATCGTGTATTCGCCGGTTGCGCCCGCGATTGCACACCCTCCCCCTTCGCTTGACGACGCACAGACTTCGATGTCTTCGATCCCGGCTTTTGTGGCCGCCGAGGTGACCTTCCCGGTGACCTGTCCACCCGCGGCCAGCGCCGCATTGATTCCGGATGTGGTGGTGCTGTCAGCCACAGACACCGGGTTCGCTTCGGAAGCGGAGGACTTGCCGTTGTAGTACTGAGAGAGGTAGTTTCCGCTGCTGGGCTGAAATCTGACCGAATATTCACCTGTAGACAACCCGATGATCGTATATTCGCCTGCGGCATTCGTCTGCGCACATTGTCCGAAGAGCCCTTCACGTTCTGCGCATACCTGCACTCCTTCGACCCCAGCTTTAGTGGCCGCCGAGGTCACCTTCCCCGTGATCCTCCCACCTTCCACCATCGCCGCGTCGATCCCAGATGTCGTGGTAGCGGCGGTCACAGCAATGGCGGCCGCTTCCGTCGACGAGCCCTTGCCGTTGTAGTACTGCGTGAAGTACGCTCCAGTGTTGGATGAGAACTGGACCTTGTATTCACCGGTGGCCAAGCCGATGATCGTATATTCCCCGCTGGAGTTCGTATACGTGCATTGCCCGCCATAACTCCCGCCGATTATCAGGGGACAAACCTGGATCCCGCTGAGAGCGGCTTTGGTAGCAGAGTTCGTGATCTTACCCGTGATCTTCCCGCCTTCGACCATCGCGGCGTCGACGCCCAGTGTCGTAGAGCCAGCGGTCACCGACACCGGTTCGGCTTCGCTGAAAGAGGCCTTCCCGTTGTAATACTGCGGCAGATAGTTCTGCGACGTGCACCCGCCCGATCCGCATGAGTACCCCGGCCTGAATTCCACTCTGTATTCGCCCGTCGCGAGTCCAACGATCGTATATTCTCCCCCAGGGTTCGTCGTAGCACACCCGCCGGGCCCACCACTCGTAGACGACACACAGACCTGTACGCCGGCGAGCGCCGCCGCTTTCGTGGCCACAGCGCTCACCGTGCCGGTGATCTCGCCACCCACCACCATGGCGGCATCGATCCCAGACTGCGTCGAACCCGCGATTACCGCGATACCGTTCGCTTCCGACAGGGAAGACTTGCCGTTGTAGTATTGCGTGACATAGTTCGCACCACCATTGGGGGAGAAATCCACCTTGTATTCGCCGGTCGCGAGTCCCGATACGGTGTATTCGCCGCTCGAGTTGGTCGTGGCGAACGCAATTGGGAAGAACCCATGCGCTTCGTACACGCTGACCTGGATGTTGGCGAGGGCCGATTTGGACCCGGCGGCTTCGGTCGCCTTCCCGGTGATCTCCCCGCCCACGACCATCGCCGCATCAATTCCCGATGCCGTAGAGCTAGGAGTCACCGCTACAGCTGTGGCTTCAGCATAGGACGACCTGCCGTTGTAGTATTGACGCAGATAGTTCTGGGTGAGCGGATTGAATTCGATCTTGTATCCGCCTGCGGCCAACCCCACAACGCTGTATTCACCGCCGGAATTTGTCGTGGCACACCGCCCGCCACCGCTGTCCACGGGATAGGCACAGACTTGAATGCCTTCGATCCCAGCTTTCGTCGCAGCCGAGGTCACCATTCCGGTGATCTGCCCACCCGCGACCATCGCCGCATCGATCCCCGACGTAGTGGAGCCAGCGGTCGCAGACACAGGATTCGCTTCGGCGTAAGAGATCTTGCCGTTGTAGTACTGCGAGAGGTAGTTCAGAGCACTGCCTTCCGGGCTGGAGAAAAAGATCCTGTATGCACCGCTCGGAAGACCAGACACTGTGTATTCACCATTCGAGGCGGTCTTGGCACAGCCAAACGCTTCCCCTTCGATCAGCGACGCGCACACCTGAATCCCGGCGATCACCGCTTTGCTCGAAGCATCGGTCACCTTGCCGGTGATCTGCCCGCCGACCTGCATGGCGGCGTTGATCCCGGACACAGTCTTGCCGACTTCGACCACGAATAGTTCAGCTTCGCCGATCGCACTCTTGCCGTTGTAGAACTGGGTTATGTAGTTCAACCCGCTACCTTCAGGCGCGAAGAAGCCAACGCCGTATTTGCCAGCGGGCAGTTCCGAGATCGAGTATCCCCCGCTCGCGTTCGTCTTGGCGCAGTGGCCAAACAGTTCGGCTTCGAAGACACTTTCTGCCGCACAGACTTCGATCCCGGCAATCGCGGCTTTGCTCGACGCGCTGGTCACCTTGCCCGTGATCTGTCCACCTTCGGCAGCAAATGCACTCGGAGTCAAGACGAGGACAAGACCGATTGCGGCCAGTATGGCGAGCGCTGGCGCGAGCTTCCGTGATACCCGCCCAAGATCCTCACGGCGCACCACGGCAGTCTCGTCCCCCATGTCGCTCATATCCCATTCCTCTAGTCGATCAAGCAGGCCCCTGATCACGTTGCGTATCTGCGCGTCAACGGGCGTCGCGCAGCTTGGCTTGCGCGCTCGCCCCCCGAGTCGTCCATCCATAGTGGCCGGGAACTGTACAGAATGGCGACTGTTCTCGCTGTTCAAGCATGTAGGCATGAGAGCACTCGGCCGGCTCGTCCGGGGTCGCGGACACAACGCCGCAGATGGCAGGCTTCTTCTGTCCAGTGATCGAGACGAGTCCATGGAATGGCCCAGGCGGGTAGGTTGGATGGCACGTCGGCGCTATTCTGGGTCAAGCACTCGCGTCGGGCAAGAGTCGGGATGTGATGAGACCGCCGCGCAAGCAGTGCGGAGATGGGCGCACTCGGCTACTCTGCCCGCGTGTCGGGAGCCACAGCAAGCCTGGCTGACGAGGCTGTCCCCAGACCCGCGGTAACAAGCCGACATCGCTACCGCGGCCACCAGGGCGCTTGCCGTAGCTGCGCTGCGTGTCGGATTTGGGCTGATGACCTTCGCCGCCGCGAGCGACACGATGTTCGCGCTGCTCGACGGCGCCGGGCTGCTTGCAGGCATTGAGGGCACTGTCCAGGTGGGCGCGAGCGTGACACCGGGGCGCATCACAAAAGTGGAGTGGACGCGGTTTGACGGATAGTTTGATCAACGACTCCAAGAAAACCGGGTCAGATCACGGTCTCCAACGAAGCCGGGGCGGTTCACCTCTCTGTCAAGCAAACTTGTCACAACGTCACGAGTTCCCGCCACCAAGAAGGGCTAGCTGTGTCTGCCGTGTTGGTTGCTACCCGCCCTGCCTGATCCGGTCGAGTTCGCGTCGAAGCTCGGCGATCTGAATCCCGAACCGCTGCAGCCGGTCGGCAGTCTCAACCGGGTCGGGGCGTTGCTTCTCCATCAACTCTTCTTGGAGTCTCCGGCGCTCGGCATCTGCAGCCTCGAACAACGGCGAGACTGCTGAGTACCAGACCGCCCCAACCGCGGCATCCCACGCGGCGTAGAAGGCGCGCGTGGTGTCCTCGTAGTACTTCCTGGTCTCGGCGATGAGCTCCTTGGCCTGGTCGGGACCGGCATCCCTCCATCGTTCGACGAGCCCCAGGAGCTCGGGGTCCCGCATCCTGCGGCCGGCCCCAAACGCCTCCCAGTCCGCCGCATCAAGGTTGCCCTCCGGCTCGGGCTCCTCCTCGCCTAGGACCCTGTCAAGCGCTTTCTCGGCCACCCTGCCGGCTCCCTCAATCACCAGTCCGACCCCGATCGAGATGACGAATGGCGATGCGGGCGCAATGGCTGCCGAAACTGCTGCCGTAGCGGCGCCGGTCGCAGCGATCACTCCGATCACGATCAGCACCTTGCCCGCCACCCGCAGGCCCTTACGTACGAGCCGGCGCAACTCCGTGTATGCGACGTCCTCTCGCCCGCTCAGCTCGGTCAGCTGCCAGCCGAGGCTTCTTAGCTTCTCGCGGGCTCCCTCGAGGTTCGCCCTGTCGTCTGTGTTCAGTGCCTCGGCGACTGCCTGCTGGAGTTCGATCGCCACCCCCTCGGCAGGTGGCGGAGGCTGGTACCCGGCTTCATTGAGCAGCCAGGCCCAGTCAACTCTGACGACGCCTCGCAGCTGGGCACGCTGCTCGGCGCTCAGCCTGTCGGTTCGTCCCCGGCCGGTGGCGTTCTCCAACCCACGCCACAGCTGATCATCCTCGGCGGTCGCGAACAGCGCCATCCCCAGCTGGTGTGCAGCCCCTCGGAGCTCATCCAGTCGCTCCCCCTGCTCCAGGGCCGCGAGCGAGCGCTCACGTGCCGCCCGCAGCTCGCCGCCACCGTTCATGGCGACCCGCTCCTACACCGCGCCAGCGAGGTCGACCTTCCAGACCAGCTAAGCGAATCTACGGCTCGCTGGTCGAGACAATGGTGGACCCCACTCCCACTGCGTAACCTGGCGCAAGGCCGACGAGTAATATCGATCACTCCGTCTCGGTATGGGCGGCTGTTAACAGGACGTTTCACCGTTTATTGCGCGCACGCTACGCTTGTGCGAAGTGGCCAGCTTGAGTGTCTCACATCACGTTCGAGCACTGCGCACGGCCGGGCTCGTGCGCTCACGCCGCGACGGCAAGATGGTGATGTACGCACTCACCGA
>Ga0070711_100000653_pt1 | contig 18090 bp, 16 predicted proteins | sample LARL53metaG_FD_65452 | JGI IMG/M metagenome (GOLD analysis project Ga0070711, IMG submission 65452) | Corn, switchgrass and miscanthus rhizosphere microbial communities from Kellogg Biological Station, Michigan, USA - LAR L5-3 metaG | ecosystem: Host-associated > Plants > Roots > Rhizosphere ... | reverse complement strand
CCAGCCCCCGCTGGCGGCGCCCCCCGCGCCCACTCCGGCGCCGGAGACCCCGGCGCCCGTGCTCGCGCCCATGCCGGCCCCGGTGGTGCTCGCGCCCGCGCCGGCGCCCGCGGCCACTCCCGCTCCGAGCGCCAACGGCAGCGGCAGCGGGGGCAGCACCGAGGCGAGGCCGCGCAGCGACAGGACATGGGCGCGGCAGGCCGGGCACTCGCGCTGGTGGGCGAGCGCGAGGGCGTAGCGCTCGCCGTCGGGGTCGAGGATGCCGTAGGCGAAGCCGCGCATCAGCGAGGACTGCTCGGCGCAGTAGGAGCCGGCGCGGATCGTGGCGAGCAGCTCGCCGACCTTGCCCGCGACGCCCGGTGAGCCCGCGCGGGAACCCTCCATCAGCTTGCGCATGCGCGCCTGGCTGATGCCCATGCGCGCCGCGGCATCCGCGCGGGAGAGGCCCTGCAGGTAGCAGAGCGCGGCCGCCTGGCGCTCGCGCGGATTCAGCCGGCCGCGCAGGCCCTCCATCAGCTGGCGCAGGCGCGCGCGGTCGTCCAGCTCATCCGCGAGATCGCGCTCGGGAGCGCCAGTGGCGAGGGCGGGCTCGTGCTGATCGTAAGCGGCGGCTGCGCGCAGGCGCGCGCGGTGCTCGTCGATCGCGCGGCGGTAGGTCACGAGCGCGAGCCAACCCTCCGGGTTGTCGATCTCGGTGGCGTCGTCGAGCATCGTCGTGTACAGCCCGTGCCAGGCCTGGGCGTAGCAGGCCTCCAGGTCGGCCGCGTCGAGGCTGACGGCAGCGGCGCGCAGGCGCGCACGCACGGTCGCCAGGACGCGCCCGCGCATCGTCTCGAACTCTCTGCGCAGCAGCCGTTCGGCTCGGTAGCGACGGAGGAGCGGACTCACCGGGTTCGCGCCAAAGTAGATGGTGGGACTGAGGGGGTCGGGCCGTGGATGGCAGACGCCAAACACGAGCGCAGGCGTGCTGGTGGCACGTCGAGCATCGTGGGTGGCGGCTGACGCCGCGGAACGGCGACCTCAGACCGCCAGATACTTTTGCGTGGGCCCACACATGGAAGATTGCGAGCCAGGCGAATTGATGCTCAGTGAAATGCCGCTATTTGCTCCAAACTCGTGCGCCGCATGTCCTCCCCGCGACGGTGCGCCTCGTGCCAGGCGGCGACTCGCACGAGCGCCTCGTCGAGGTCCCAGCCGGGCCGCCAGCCGAGCTGGTTTTCGGCCGCCGTGGAGTCGAGCTCCAGCCGGGACGCCTCGGGCGGGTGAGCGGCATCGTCCAGCTCATACCCGGGCCCGCCACCGAGCCGGGTTCTTCGATCGGCCAGCAGGCCGTCGAGCCGCTGGACGATCTCTAGCACCGTGCGCGCGTCCTCGGGGCGCGGACCGAAGTTGAAGGCCCGCGCGGCGGCGTGTGCATCCGAGCCGCAGAGCGATTGCGCGAGCACGAGGTACCCGCCGAGCGGGTTGAGCACATGCTGCCACGGGCGGATCGCGTCCGGGTTGCGCACCTCGACTGGCCGGCCGGCGTCGTGGGCGCGCATGATGTCCGGGACGAGCCGATCTTCGCCGAAGTCTCCCCCGCCGATCACGTTGCCCGCGCGCGCGGTGGCCACGTGCGCGCAAACGCCGGTGTCCACGCCGTGCCCGTCGCATGGAGCCGAGAAGAACGACTCTCGATAGGCCGCCGTCACCAGCTCCGCGCAGGCCTTGGAGCTCGAGTAGGGGTCGCGGCCGCCGAGCGGATCGTCCTCGACGAAGCGCCGGACAACGCCGGGGAGATTGGCGTAACACTTGTCCGAGGTGACGACCACGACCGCCTGGACAGACTCGCCGGCCAGGCGGACGGCCTCGAGCAGGTTGACCGTGCCGAGCACGTTGACCTCGAACGTCAGCGCAGGGGCGCGCAGCGACAGGCGGACCATCGGCTGGGCGGCGAGGTGCAGCACGATGTCGGGGCGTGCCGAGCGGACAGCCTCCTGCACCGCGGATGCGTCGCGGACGTCGATCGCCAGCTCGCCGGCCATGTGCTCGCCGACGCGCGCGAGCGCATACAGCGACGGCTCGGTGGGCGCCGTCGCCGGGGCCAGGCCGGTGACGCGCGCGCCGAGCGACTGCAGCCACAGCGACAGCCAGGCGCCCTTGAAGCCGGTATGGCCGGTGAGCAGGACCGAGCGGTCGCGCCAGAAGTCGGGGTCGGTGGTCGTCATGGCCGTCGGTATCTTCACCGAATCGCCATCTCCAACACACCGACCTTCCCGACCGTCGCACCGCCCCAACGCGCGGAGGTGCTCGGCATCCCGCTGGCGGTGTCGAGCTACGAGCAGGTGATGGACTGGATGGACGCGATGATCGCGGCAGGCGAGCGCGGGTACGTGACGGCGGCGGCGGTGAACCTCGTCATGAACGCCCAGGAGAACCCGGCGACGATGGAAGCCGTGATGGCGGCGACGCTGGCGGTGCCCGATGGGATGCCGCTGGTGTGGGCGCTGCGCGCGCTTGGACATGCGGGCGCGACGAGGGTGTACGGGCCGGACCTGATGGCCGCGTACTGCGCCCGCGGGGCGCGTAACGGCACACCGATGTACCTGTATGGCGGGCGCGGGGACGCCGAGCGAGAGCTGCTGGCGAGCAGGCTGCGCGAACGGTATCCCGGCCTCGAGATCGTCGGCGGCGCGAGCCCGCCGTTCACGCCGCTGACGCTCGAGCAGGACGAGCGGCTGCTCGCGGACATCGACGCCTCGGGGGCGCAGGTCGTGTGGGTCGGGACGGGCCAGCCCAAGCAGGAGCAGTGGATGCACCGGATGCGCCCGCGCCTGCAGGCGCCGCTGCTGGTGGGAGTGGGCGCGGCGTTCGACTTCCACGCGGGGCTCGTCAGGCAGGCGCCGCCGTGGATGCAACGGGGCGGGCTGGAGTGGTCCTACCGGCTGATGCGCGAGCCGCGCCGGCTGTGGCGGCGGTATGCGCGCTACAACCCGCGGTTCGTCGTGGGGTTCGCGCGCCAGTACGCGCGGCACCGTCGCGGGGCCGACCGATAGGGTGCCGGCCATGACAGGCAAGCGCTCGGCGCTGATAACCGGGGTCACCGGCCAGGACGGCTCGTATCTGGCGGAGCTGCTGCTGGAGAAGGGGTACGACGTGCACGGGATGGTCAGGCGGGCCTCGACGGAGAAGTTCGACCGCATCGAGCACCTGCGCGACCGCATCACGCTGCACCAGGGCGACCTGCTGGACCAGCGCTCGCTCGTGGACGCGCTGCGGGCGGCGCAGCCGAGCGAGGTGTACAACCTCGCGGCGATGTCGTTCGTGGCGGTGTCGTGGATCCAGCCGACGCTGACGGCGGAGTTCACCGGCGTGGGCGTGACGCGGATGCTGGAGGCGATGCGCGAAGTGTGCCCGGAGGCGCGCTTCTACCAGGCCAGCTCCAGCGAGATGTTCGGCAAGGTGCTGGAGGTGCCGCAGACGGAGACCACCCCGTTCTATCCGCGCTCGCCCTACGGGGTGGCGAAGGCGTATGGACATTTTATAACAGTGAATTACCGCGAGAGTTACAACCTGCATGCGACAAGCGGAATACTTTTTAACCACGAGTGCATTACGGAGCAAACACCGCTGATTGTCAGACAGCTCGGGAACATTGCAATCAAGACACCGGCCGAACTCGTTCCTCTGCGACGCAAGGGGCAGAGCATCCAGAGCTTCACGCCCGACAATTTGGTTGAGGTCTGGGACGGTGAAGACTGGACGTACGTGCAGGCGATTACCGCCACTCGTCGTCGTCGTACCGACCCGGATCACGAGCTCCTGAGCATTCAAGCTCGTGGTGGGGCAGTAAACGTCACCGCCCACCATCACATGCTTGATGATGAGCACGCCCCCCTCAGCGCAAAAGATGTCCAGGAAGGCGACGAGCTCGCAATTGCTGACTGGATGCCGGCGCCTCCCGGCTGGACGGCAATTTCCCCCGAGATGGCCGAGCTACTTGGCTTGCTCGTCGCGGACGGGCACGTGTCCCGCGACGGAGGGAGGGTGCGACTCACCAACAATGACTTTCTGATTCGCGGCCGGACGATGGAGTTGTGGTCACGGGTCTTTCTTGGCCAATCGCGCGAGTGGAGCGGCACTTCGGGCTTTGACGCAGATGCAACCGTTCAGGCGGTGAACCTCTCTGGCGCGCCGAGCATCGGCCCATGGCTGCGCGAACAGTTGTATACCCCAACCGACTTTAAGCAGGTGCCCCCTGTTGTGCTTAACGGCGATCTGGAGATCCAGCGGTCGTTTCTCAACGGCTACTACGCGGGTGATGGCCTGAAGAAGGGCAATGGAGACTCAATCAAGACCAACAGCGCGGTGCTGGCTCAGGGTCTCTGCCTGATGTACTTCAACCAACGACAGCCCGCATCTGTCTACGTTGAGCAACGGGCTGGGCGTACCTACTACCAACTGAACATGCGTTCCGCCGTGCGGGTTGGCGCCAAGGGTCAGCACCTGCTTCGCAGTCCCTCGGAGGTGCGCAGAATCGAACGAGCCATCGTGCCCGACGATGAGTGGGTATTCGATCTAGAGACCGAGAGCGGAGTGTTTTGCGCCGGAGTCGGTCGACTTGTGACACACAATTCTCCACGCCGCGGCCGAGAATTTGTAACTCGCAAGATCACCTGGCACGCAGCGGCGATCAAGCATGGGCTGGAGCGGGAGCTGCGCCTCGGCAACCTCGACGCCGAGCGCGATTGGGGTTATGCGAAGGATTACGTGGAAGCGATGTGGCTGATGCTGCAGCAGGACACGCCGGAGGATTACGTGATCGCCACGAACAAGTCGCACTCGGTGAAAGAATGCTGTGAAGTGGCGTTCGACGAGGCTGGGCTGGGTGGGTATGAGCAGTATGTGACGATCGACCCGGCGTTCGTCAGGCCCGCGGAGGTGGACCACCTGATCGGCGACCCGGCGAAGGCGGAGCGCGATCTCGGCTGGAAGCCGCAGACATCGTTCGAGCAGCTGATAAGGCTGATGACCCGCGCGGACCTCGAGTTGCTGAGCCCGCGTTAATCAGTGGGCGGTTTTTATGGGAGACCCGGAAGCCAGCGCCTTCGTACAACGTCGTCGACTCCGGTCACCGCACCGGTGTCGTCTGTGAGCATGTAACGCATGGCCGTCAGTCTGTTCGACACGCGTACTCCGCTGGAGCCGCTGCGCGACGAGGTGAAAGCGGCGATCGAGCGAGTGATCGCCTCCGAGAGGTACATCCTCGGGCCGGAGGTGCAGGCGTTCGAGCGAGAGCTCGCCGACTACTGCGGCGCGGCGTACGGGGTGGGCGTGGGGAACGGGACGGACGCGATCACGATCGCGCTGCGCGCGATGGGCGTCGGCCCGGGCGACGAGGTGGTGGTGCCGTCGTTCACGTTCTATGCTTCGGCCGAGGCAATCCCGCCGACAGGCGCGACGCCGGTGTGGTGCGACATCGACCCGGACACGTACTGCGTGACCGCAGAGACCGTGCGAGCGGCGTTGACCCCGCGGACAAAGGCGGTGATCGCGGTGCACCTGTTCGGCAACGTGGCCCCGGTCGCGGAGATCGCAGCGCTGGGTGTGCCGGTGCTGGAGGACGCGGCGCAGGCGGCGGGCTCGATCTCGCCCGGGGGTCGCCCGGGCGCGCTGGGGACGGCGGCGACGTTCTCGTTCTTTCCATCCAAGAACCTGGCGTGCTACGGAGACGGCGGCATGATCGTCACCTCCGACGAGCAGCTCGCCGAGCGGGCGAGGACACTGAGATTCCATGGCTCGCGCGACAAGGTGACCTACGAGCAGGTCGGTTACAACTCGCGCCTGGACGAGCTGCAGGCGGCGATCCTGCGCGTGCAGCTGCCCCACCTCGACACGTGGGCCGACGGGCGCCGCCGGGCGGGGTCGCACTACGCGGAGGCGGGGCTGGGCGAGCTGGTGAAGCTCCCGCGGCCGACCGCGGGCAGTGAGCCCGCGTGGCACCTGTACGTCGTCAGCCACCCCGAGCCGGCGCGCCTGGAACGCGCGCTCACAGACGCGGGGATCGGACACAAGGCCTACTACCGCACGCCGATCCATCGCCAGGCGGCGATGCGCGCGTGGGGCGAGGGTGTCGAACTGACTGGCACCGACGAGGCCGCCCGCACGCACCTGGCGATCCCGATGAGCCCGGTGCTGACGCGGGAGCAGGCTGAGGAGGTTGTGGCAGCGGTGCGCAGGCGGTGAGCTGAGTCCTACCAACCGCCGGCCTGGTAGCACCCAGTGGTGCTGTTCCCCGGTGCTACACTAGCTGGGATGCCGACCCGTCATGCCCGTCATTCGGTCACTGAGACGCCGCTCGTGCGGGAAGCGCTCGACGCGCTACGTCTCCGCGGAGAGCGCATACGCATGGGCGATCTGGTGATCCGCGGGGCACGCGAGCGGCTGCGCGAGCTGGAGGCCGAACGCGATGACGAGGCTCGCCGGGCAGAGCTTCGCCGCCAGCTGGTCGAGCAGCTCCATACCGGCGAGGGCATCGACGTGGACGCGGCCTATGAGGTCCGCGAGCACGGCTGGATTCACCGTTGACCGGCTACGGCCGGGCGCTGCTGATAGACCACTCGGTATGGGCTCGAGCGACAGACGGACGCCTGTCCGGGGGTCCGCGCGAGACCTTCGACACCGCGCTCGCCGCCGGTGAGCTGTGGACGTGTCCGCCGGCACTGCTGGAGATGCGCTACAGCGCCCGCGACGGCAAGGCGTTTGCGCTTACGGCAAAACGGCTCGACTCGTTGCAGCATGCGCCGCTCACCACTGAGGCCGCAACGTCCTCCCTCGCCGCACAGGCAGAGCTTTCCAAGACGCCCGGCATCTCCCACCGCGTCAAGCCGGTGGACCTGCTGATCGCCGCGATCGCCACGGCCGCAGGCGTCGGAGTGCTGCACTACGACCACGACTACGACACGATCGCCCAGCACACCTCGCTGTCGTTCGTTAGCACGTGGGTAGCGCCGCGCGGCAGCATCGACTGAGGCAGACAGCGCCATCGCAGGAGTTCCGTTGCGCCAGACCTGACTCGGAAGAGAGACACCCGTTGCCCGGCAGGAGATCGCGCCATAGATTCCTGTAGATGGAGTGGCGAGCGCGCTCTCGACGAGCAGATTCCGGCGACCCGTCAGCAGGAGTCAGACAGACACGAATCGCAACGCTGGCGATTCTATTGGCCTTGTTTATGCCCTCAACCGGCTGGGCGAAGCCCGGTGATCTGGACCCATCATTCGGACAGGGGGGCCATACGAGGGTCCAGGCCAACCATGCGTGCCTCCACGGGTGCGTCGAGTTCGGAGGCTCCTACGCAGACGCGCTGGCCCTGCAGCCCGACGGAGGGATCGTGCTGGGCGGCTACAACAGCTACCTCGGTGCTCCGGACGATGGCGAAAAGACGCCGGGCGCGCTCGTGCGTCTAAGTCCCAACGGGACGCTGGATACCTCGTTCGGCGGCTCCGGGGGCATCGTCGACACTCCTTTCGCAGTGACCGACATCCATGCGAACGCCCACGGAGGACTGCGAGTGTCAGGAGAAATCGGGCGAAGACTCGGTGTGCAGCGTTACACGTCGAGCGGTGTACGTGATGGTTTTTACGGAACTAACGGGGTGCGGTGGCTCCCGGGGCTCAATGAAGGACAGCGAGACGGGTATGGACGGATCCTCAAGTTCGTGACCTTCATCGTTCCCGCCACCGATTACGACGGAGCCGTCAGGAAGGACGGAGTTACACGTCTACTCGCGTCGGGTGAGCGCGATACGCGCTTCGGACATCACGGATACGTATCGCTGCCACCAGGAACTGGCCCTGTTGCGTTGGCTCCCCAGCGAGATGGAAGCGTGTTAATCGCCTTCGCCACGGCAGCCGGGGACCACTGTCCAAGCCGTCACGCTTCTTCCTCGAGCGCCTCACCTCTGCGGGCAAGCCGGATCGCGCTTTTGGCAGACGAGGCATCGTGCGCGTGCCGCTCAAGAGCTTCGCCGGCGGCGCCACCATCGTCTCAGCTCCCCATGGTCACACTCTCATCGTAGGTGGCGAACGGCGTTGGTCAAATGACCTTGAAGGTGACGATTACCTGGTTCTCGTTGCCTACACCCACGCCGGTCGTCTCGACCGTCATTTCGGCAAGGGCGGTGTGGCCCGCTCGAGACTGTCGAGCAACTCGAGACACACCGGCGTGAGCCCACATGCGATCACTTTCGACGCCTCTGGAGACATGATCGTTGTCGGCCGGCTTGGTATCCGCACCGTCGACACGCCTGCCGGCGACGGCTTTCTCGCCCGGTACACCCCGCGCGGACGTGATTGCTCATTCGGCACCGGAGGTGCCGTAGTCGATGAACGCTTCGGCGCCGCAGACGCGGTCGCCGTGCAGCCCGACGGACGCATCGTGATCGCAGGCTGGGGTGGGGGCTTTCTCGCGGCGCGCTATATGGGCGGTGCGTCTCACACCTGCGCCGGTGAACCTGCGCGCTGACCTCTCGGCGACAGCGCACGGCATGCAACGCAGCGAGAGCCATGGCACACTGAGCGCTGTCAGCGCGGTGCCTACCGCCAGCGCTCGACCAGATCCTCGTCGGGAACCTCGCGCGCGACCCGCGCCGGAACCCCCATCACGACCGCGCGAGGGGCCACGTCGCGCGTGACGAGCGCGCCGGCGGCGACGAACGCCTCCTCGCCGATCTCGACGCCAGGGGTGAGGATCGCGCCGCCGCCGACGCGGCAGGCGCGCCGCAAGGTGGCGCCGCGCAGGGCATAGTCGTCGTCGTGGCGGGCCATCGTGTCGTCGTTGGTGGTGGTGGTGCCGGGACCGACGAAGACATCGTCCTCTACGACGGTGAACGCAGTGAGGTAGACGTTCGTCTGCACGCGTACGCGGGCGCCGATGGAGACGTCGTTGTCGACGACGCTGCCCCGGCCGACGACCGAGCCGGGTCCGACTGAGGAGCGCTCGCGCACGAACGACTGATCGCCGAGGATCGCGTCATCGCCGATGGATGCGCCGGCGAAGACGACCGCGCCCGCACAGACCGTGACCCGTTCGCCGAGCGTCAGCCGTCCGATCTCACCGCGCGCGGAGGAGCGCCCGGCGAGGCGCGGGCGCTTGCCGAGGATCGCGTGGTCGTCGAGGACACAGCCATCGCCGAGGACGGTCTCGTCGTGCACGATGACGTGCGCTCCGAACGTAACGTCCTCGCCGATGACGACGTTCTCGCCGAGCATCAGACCCGGCGCGCGGGGATCGGGGCTCAGGCTCACAGCCGAACAACGTTGCCGGCGCCGCTGAACGAGCGCGTGACGCCGCGCAAGTCGACCACCAGGCGGGCGCGCCTGGCCACCAGCTCGTGATCGACGCTCGGGTGGGCCGTGACGATCAGCGCGAGGTCGGCATCGGCGAGCGCTTCCTCCAGCGAGAGGCTGTGCAGGTGGAGCTCGGTCAGCGCGGGGACGTGGGGGTCGTGGTAGCGAATGTCCGCGCCGAGGGCGCGCAGCAGCTCGATGATCTTCAGGGCGGGCGACTCGCGGATGTCGCCGACGCCCGGCTTGTAGCTGACGCCGAGCACGCCGATGCGCGCCCCTTTGACCGACAGGCCGGCGTCGTTGAGCGCGCGCTGCACCTTTGCCACGCAGTGGTAGGGCATCTGCTGGTTGACCTTGCCCGCGAGCTCGATGAACTCGGTCGACATGTCGAACTCGCGCGCGCGCCAGCTCAGGTAGAAGGGGTCCACCGGCAGGCAGTGACCGCCCATGCCGGGGCCGGGCGCGAACGGCATGAACCCATATGGCTTGGTGGCGGCCGCCTCGACCACCTCCCAGATGTCGATGCCCATGCGGTCGGTCAGCATCGTCAGCTCGTTGACGAGCGCGATGTTGACCGAGCGGAAGATGTTCTCTAGGAGCTTGGTCAGCTCGGCGGACTCGGGGCTCGAGACGCGCACGAGCGTGTCGCAGACCAGCCCGTATAGCTCCTCGGCGCGCTCGGCGCATGCGTCGGTCAGCCCGCCGACCACCTTCGGGGTGTTGCGCAGCGTGTAGTCGGTGCGGCCGGGGTCCACGCGCTCGGGCGAGAACGCCAGATGGAAGTCGCGGCCGGCCGCGAGGCCCGACTCCTCCAGCAGCGGCGCGACGCGCTCGCGGGTGGTGCCGGGATAGGTGGTGGACTCCAACACGACCAGCTGGTCCTGCTGGAGCACCTCAGCCAGCGCGCGCGTGGAGTCGAGCAGCGGCCCGAGGTCCGGCTCGCGGTTGCGCGTCAACGGAGTCGGCACGCATATCAGCACCGCGTCGGCCTTCGCCAGGCGGGCATAGTGAGTCGTAGCGTGGATGCGCCCGGCCACGCTGCGCAGCTGCTCGGAGGGGACATCCTCGATGTAGGAGTCGCCCGCCTCGATCGCCTCGATCTTGCGCGCGTCGACGTCGACCGCGATGATGTCGCAGCCCTCCTCGGCGAACGCCACCGCGAGCGGCAGGCCGACGTAGCCGAGTCCGATGACACCCACGGTCGTCATGTGGTGGGGAGTGTAGGGACGTACTCGCAACGCCGCCGGGCATTGCCGTCAGGCCCACGTCTGGGGACCGCTCAGAGTCGCGCTAGTGTCTTGCGCAGCTCGCGCAGATCGGCTTGGACCATGCGCTCGACGAGCTGTTGAAAGTCCACCTGAGGCGTCCAGCTCAGACGCGCGCGGGCCTTGGCGGGGTCGCCGACGCTGGGGGTGCTCTCGGCGGGACGCACGAGCGCGGGGTCGACCCGCAGATGGCGCTCGGCCTCGAGACCGACGCACGCGAACGCGGCCCGCGCAAAGTCCGCGACGGTATGCGAGATGCCGCTTGCGAGGATGTAGTCCTCAGCGCGCTCCTGTTGGAGCATCAGCCAGGCGCCGCGGACGATGTCGCCCGCGAACGACCAGTCGCGTACGGCATCCAGATCGCCGAGCGTCAGCTCCTGCTGGGACCCGAGCGAGATCGCCGCGGCGGCGCGTGTGATCCTGCGCGTGACGAAGTGCTCGGGGCGACGCTCGGACTCGTGGTTGAAGACGATCCCCGAGCTGGCGTGCAGCCCGTCGTGCGCGCGCAGCAGGCCGACCAGCCGGTGCGCGGCGAGCTTGGCCACGGCGTAGGGCGTGGTCGGATGGCAGGGCGTGTCCTCGCGCTGAGGACACTCGGGCGCGTCGCCGAAGATCGCGCCGGAGGCGGACACGAACACGCGCATCGATGGGTCGAGCTCGCGGACCGTCTCGAGGATCGCGGCGGCGGAGCCGACGATCGCGCGGAGCGTCTCCTCGGGACGGTCCCAGGAAGCGGGGATGAACGAGGGTCCGGCGAGATGGTAGATCTCATGTGGGCGCACACGCTCGATCGCCGTGCGCAGGGTCGCCGGCGCCAGCAGGTCGCCGTGCACGAGCTCGATCCGGGTCCGCAGATGCTCCGAGCAGCCAAGCGTCGGGCGCTCGGGGGCGCTGGCCGCTTGCAACGTACGCGTGACTCCCGCGACCTCGTAGCCGTGCTCGAGCAGCAGCTCGGCAAGGAACGAGCCATCCTGGCCGGTGATGCCGGTGATGAGAGCGCGTCGGGCTCCACCGCTCGCGCGCTCGACGGCGCCCGACGTGTCACCGTCCGATGTATGGGTCTGAGGATGCGCGGGCACGGCCGCAGCTTATGTCGCGGCAGCGGTCCCGGTGGCGCCCTCGTACACGCTGGCCAGCGCGGGGGCGACCACTTCGGGGGCGCACAGCAAGCGAGCGCGCTCGCGGCCGCGTGCGCCGGCGGCAGTGTCTCCCACCAGGCGAGAGACGATCGCGGCCAGCGCGGGCGCGTCGCCGGGCGGCGCCAGGCATTCGTCCTCGACGAGCTCGGGTAGCGCTCCGATGCGGCTCGCGGCGACGGGCAGCCCGCAGGCCATCGCCTCGGCGGCGGCCATGCCGAACGTCTCGGGCGAGCGTGAGGGCACAAGCGCGATTGATGCCTCCGCGCGTAGGCGGGCCAGCTCGGCGTCCGCGACATGGCCGGCGAAGCGTACGTCGGCGCCGGCCGCGAGCCGCCTGAGGGTGTCGCGCTCAGGGCCGTCGCCTGCTACGACGAGCGGCAAGCCGGTCAGACGACAGGCGGCGATTGCGACGTCGATCCCCTTCTCGGGCGCAAGGCGCGATACGACCAGCGCATATCGATGCGGTGACGGCTCGCCCGCGGGAGCTGGCCGCGCAGGTTGCGCCGCTTGGGAGACCGTGCGCAGAGGCGGCGCCAGCACGTGTACGCGGTCCCACGGCAGGGGCGCGCCCAGCGCGCGCAGGCGTTCGCGGGCAAATGTGCTGGGGACGATCAGCGCATCGGCCTGCTCGACCAGGCGGCGCTGCCACAACGACAGCGCAGCCCCGTACGCGGCGGCCTCGGGCAGGCTGCCGCGGCAGCTCAACCGGACGCCGGGGAGCGTGTCGCGTCCGTGGCAGCGGGTGCACTCCGCGCCGCGGGTGAAGCACACGCCGATCGCGCAGACGAGACGGTACTGGTGCAAGTGCAGCACGACCCGCGCGCCGGCCGCCCGGGCGGCCGCGAGCGCGCGCCAACCCAGCGCTGGGTGCAGGTTGTGGGCATGCACGACGCGAGCGCCGCAGAGACGCACGGCCCGCGCGACGTCGTCGGGCTCCAGTCCCCCCCGCAGCAGCCCCAGCGCCGCGCGAGCGCGGCCGAGCGATGCGGAGTCCCGCGTCAGCAGCTCGGCGGGCTCGCTGAGATGCTCGCGGACGAGCCAGACGAGGTCCTCGACCGTGCGCTCCTCGCCGCCGGTGGTGCGGTAGCGGTTGTGCAGAAAGAGGATCATCGCGGCATCAAACCTAGACTCTGCCAGTCATGGGTCCGCAGCCTCCATCCGCCTCGATCGTTCAGCCTCCGTCCACCTCGATCGTGATCCCCACGCGGGCGCGCGCGGCCTACCTCGAGGTGGCGCTCGCGTCGATCGTCCCCCAGGCGAGCGCGGCGGGCGTAGAGGTGCTGGTGATTGACGACGCGGGACCCTCGCCGGAGGGTCGCGCGCAGGCCGAGCGGCTCGGCGCGCGGTATGTGCCGCATGAGCAGCCGCTGGGATTGAATGTGGCGCGTAACACGGGCGTCGAGCGCTCGAGCGGCGAGCTGGTGGCGTTCGTGGACGACGACATCGAAGCGAGCCCGGGCTGGCTGACCGCGTTGCTCGCAGCCGCGAGCGAGCACCCGGACGTCGACGTGTTCGCCGGACCGATCAGGCCCCGCCTAGAGGGCAAGCCGCCACACGGCTGCGGGCGGGAGGGATTCCCGATCACGACGTTGGAGCTCGGCGCCGAGGACACCGACACGCGATATGCGTGGGGCGCGAACATGGCGATCAGGCGCAGCGCGCTGGAGCGGGTGGGCGCGTTCGATTCCTCGCTCGAGCACGGCGGTGACGAGCAGGAGTGGCAGGATCGCCTGCGCGCGCGTGAGCCTGGCGCGCGGGTGCTGTATGTGGCGGGAGCGGCGGTCGATCACCGCCGGGCGGGGAGGGATGCACGGCTGCGCGCGCTCGCGCAAGCGGCACACACGCGCGGCCGCGCCGCGCGGCGTTTCGACGTGCGGCGCGGGCAAACTCCATCGTTGGGGCGCGAGCTGGCGACGCTCGCGGGCTGCGCAGGGCATGTCGTGCGCCGGCGCTGCCCGGCGGGGCTGACGATGTGCGCGCATAGCGCTGGACGCGTGCGCGAATGCGTGCGCGAACGCACCGGGTCGGCGGGTAGCGAGGTCACGAGCGCCAGGCCCGCGGACATCGGATCAGCGGCGGGCGGAGGTATCGGCGAAGGTGGAGACGATGACTTCCTGTCCGGCACGAGCGGGACGGTGGGAGGCGTAGACGGAGTGCTGCGCAGCATCCGCGACGGGGCGGTCGACGCATGGGAGATCGCCAGCGCCAGGCGCCTGCGTCTGCGTCTGGCCGCGGAGCACGAGCCGCCGCTGCGCAGAGTGCTCGCGCTGGGTGTGGTTCGCCCTGAGCACACCGTGCTCGCCGAAGGCATCCGTGCCGAGCTGCTGCGCTCGCGCCACGAGGTCGAGCTGCGAACGTGCCCGCCGGGGGGGCTGGGGAAGTTCGAGAACCTCAACCGGCTGCTCGCCGAACATCCGCCCGCCGGGCGCGACTGGCTGCTGGTCATCGATGACGATATCGAGCTGCCGCGCGGGTTTCTCGACAAGCTGCTGTTCCTGTGCGAGCGGTTCTCCCTGCAGCTGGGCCAGCCAGCTCACCGCCTGAGCTCGCACGCGGCATGGCCGGTGACCAGGCGCCGGCCGGGAAGCGTCGCGCGCGAGACGGGATTCGTGGAGATCGGCCCCGCGACCGCGTTCGCCAGCGCGACGTTCGAGGAGCTGCTGCCGTTTCCCGAGCTGCGCATGGGATGGGGCCTCGATGCGCACTGGGCGGCGCTCGCGCGCGAGCGCTCCTGGCGCTGCGGCGTGGTGGATGCCGTCGCGATCGCCCATCGCGCGACGCCCGCGGCCGGCGCGTACTCGCGCGAGGCAGCGGTCGCCGAGGCACGCGAGTTCCTCGCGCGGCGACCGTATCTGAGCGCCGCCGAGACACAGCGAACCCTCACTATGCATCGCCGCTGGTGACATGAAGGTCGCGGTCGTAGCCGAGTTCTACCCGAGCCGCCGCGATCCAGTGCTCGGCGTGTGGGCCCATCGCCAGGCGCTGGCCGCGCGCGACGCGGGCGCGGAGGTGCGAGTGCTGGTGCTGCACCGCCTCGTCCCCCCGCGGGCGACACTCCGAGAGGGACCGACTGGGCTTGCGCGCGAGCTCCGCGCGCGAGCGACAGAGCCGCGCAAGCAGACGCTCGACGGGCTGACGGTCGAGTACGTGCCCTACGTGTCCCCGCCGCGCCCACGCGCGTATGCGAGCTGGGGCGCCTGGGCAGCGCCCACCCTGGGGCTGGCGCTGCGCAGGCTGAGGCGCGCATTCCCGTTCGAGCTCGTCCACGCCCACAACGCGGTGCCGGCCGGCGATGCCGTGCGCAGAGCCCACGTGGACGTGCCACTGGTGGTGTCGGTGCATGGCGGTGACGTGCTGTATACGGCCGCCGCGGCCCCGCGCGGCAGCGCCGCGGGCGTGGTGGCGGTGGCACGGGGGCTGGGCGCGGCGCGGCTGACGCTGGCCAACAGCCAGGGCATCGCCGAGCTCTGCCGGGCGCACGGGGCGGACGAGGTGCGGGTCGTGCACCTGGGCGCCGACCCCCTCGACGCTCCGCGGCCCCCCACGCGGCGAGAGGGTTCGTCTTCGTTCTCGTCGCCGACGCTGGTGACCGTGGGTCATCTCGTCGCGCGCAAGCGCCACGCGGACGTGCTGCGCGCGTTGGCGGTGCTCGCGCGCAGGCATCCGACGTTGCGCTATGAGATCGTCGGCGACGGCCCCGAGCGAGTGGCGCTGGAAGGGCTCGCGGCGCGCCTGGGCGTCAGCGACCGGGTAGACCTGCGCGGGCAGCTCGAGCCGTCACGGGCCGCCGCGCAGGCGCGGCAAGGCACGCTGTTCGTGATGCCCTCGACCGAGGAGGCATTCGGCGTTGCCTACATCGAGGCGATGGCGGGCGGCGTGCCCGCCATCGGCTGCCGGGGTGAGCCTGGACCGGAGGAGATCGCCGCGGCGGGCGATGGTTTCGTGCTCGTGCCGCCAGGCGACATCGAGCGGCTGACCCAGCGCATCGACGAGCTGCTGTCGGACCCGCACCGGTTGCGCGAGGCCGGCGCCCGAGCACGGGAGAGCGTCGCCGCCAACTTCACGTGGGAGCGCTGCGGCGTGCAAACGCTCGCCGCCTACGAGCACGCGCTGCGATGAAGCCGGTCTTGTTCGTCACCGGGCACGCGCCGCCGGACCGGGTGGGCGCGTTCGCGCGTCTGCACGAGCGCGAGGGGATCGAGGTCGCGCTGTTCGGGGGCCGCTCCAAGCACGGCCCCGGCGTGCCCGGCGAGTCGCCGACCGCACAGCCGGCTCGCCCGGAGCTCCCGTTTCCGCATCGGTATGTGCACCAGCACGAGCTGGCGAGGCTTGCCGCGAGCGGCGATTACCGCGCGGTCGTGTGCTCTACGGGCGGTCGCGTCGCGCTGCCCTGCGCCTGGGCGGGCACGCGGCGCGGGGGCGCGGCGCTGATCCTGTGGGCGTCGCTGTGGGCGCACCCGCGCAGCGCGGCGCACCTGCTCAGCTATGCGGCCCTGCGACGGCTGTACCGCTCAGCCGACGCGGTCGTGACATATGGGCCGCACGTCAGCGCCTACGTACGGGCGCGAGGCGCGCGCAACGTGCACGTCGCGCCGCAGTCGGTCGACAACGCATTCTGGAGTGCTCCCATCCCAGCCGCCGCGGACCGGATGATGATGAAGAAGAAGAAGAAGGAGGAGGAGAAGAAGAAGACGACGACGACGACGACGATCGCCGATCACTCGGAGTGGCCGGATGAGGCGCGGGTGAAGTTCATGTTTGCGGGCCGGCCTCACCGGGAAAAGGGACTGGGGGCGTTGATCGAGGCTTGGCGAATGTCGGGCCTGCAGGCGCCCACCGCCGCGCTCGTCCTCGTCGGCATGGGATCCAGCCCCCCTTGGGTCCCGGCCGGCGGCGCGGTGGGCTCGATGGCAAGCGTGAGCTGCATCGAGCCCGTGTTCCCCGAGCGACTGCGCGAGATGTACGCCGACGCCGACGTCCTGGTGGTGCCCTCGATCAAGACACCCACTTTCCTGGAGCCCTGGGGCCTGGTCGTCAACGAGGCGATGAACCGGGGCCTGCCCGTGATCGCCAGCGACGCTGTCGGCGCGGTCGCCGGTGGCCTGGTGCGCGACGGACACAACGGCCTGGTCGTGCCGGCGGGCGACAGCCTCGCGCTCGCGGACGCGATGACCCGTTTGGCGCAAAGTCCCGAGCTGCGTACGCGCCTGGGCGCCGCCGGAGCGCACGATGTGGCCGCCTATACCCACGAGGCCTGGGCAGGTGGATTCTCCGACGCCCTCGCAACCCTCAACCTGTCCCGTAGGAGATGAGAGTCGGCAGGATCCCTTGGTAGCGTTGCCTGCTTCGACGAATGATCGAGACCGTCATCATGCGACGTCCGCACCGTCCACAGCTCAACTCATCACGCGTGCCCGGCGCTGCTCGCGGCGGGCGCTCGCTCGTGCCCGCGCGGGGGCTTGTCCTGTCGGCGGCACTGGCCGTCCTGGTCATGCTGGTCGCCCTCACTTCAACCGCACAGGCGGACGTCGGCGAACAGATCATCCGGCGCTGCACCCACAACCAATCGCTGAGCGGATTCAGCCAGCAGGCGTACAGGCAGGCACTGAAAGACCTGAGCGCCGGAACCGAAGAGTATTCGAACTGCGCCTCGCTCATCCGTCAAGCCCAGCTGGCGGCGGCTGGCACGGGACGAGGGACGAGCGCAAGTGGCGCGTCCGGCGCGCCCTCCGCCGGGGCGATCGCGCCGACCCCGTCGGAGCAACGAGCGATCACGCACGCGCCCAGCGCCGGCTCGGCGCCGTTGCAGGTCGGAGCCGAGACGGTTCATCCGGGGATTGTGCACGCCGACATCGCGTCCGCATTCAGCTCGCTGCCGACCCCCCTGCTCGCGACCGTCGCATTCCTGCTGATCTGCCTGCTGCTGGTGGCTAGCGCGGGTATTCGCAATCGTATCCGTGCCCGCCGCGGCCAGTGAGCGATCGTGTCCGCCGTCCCCACTGAGCAGCCACCCGCGCCCGCGCTCGGCTCGGCGCCACCGCCAGTGTCTCCGCCAAGCGCGCGCGCGACCCCCACTCGGCCAATCCGGAGCGCCCGGCAAAGAGGGCTGCGCGCGGACGCGCTGTGGTGGCCAGCGCTGCTGACCGCCGGGATCGTGTGCTTTGTCACGTTCCTGGCAAAAGGCGGGCTCAACCTCGAATCGATGACCACGACCGAGATCGTGCTGACGCTCGCCGCCGGTTTGACGGTTGCGGGGGCGGTCGTGTTCACACCCGCCCCGCGATCGCTTGTCGAGGGACGCAAGTACGGGCTGTGGCCGGTCGGGCTGCTGTTCGCGTTCACCGCGCTGAGCGCGCTGTC
>Ga0070711_100000651_pt1 | contig 18105 bp, 18 predicted proteins | sample LARL53metaG_FD_65452 | JGI IMG/M metagenome (GOLD analysis project Ga0070711, IMG submission 65452) | Corn, switchgrass and miscanthus rhizosphere microbial communities from Kellogg Biological Station, Michigan, USA - LAR L5-3 metaG | ecosystem: Host-associated > Plants > Roots > Rhizosphere ... | reverse complement strand
TCGAATTACAAGATAGATCTTGTTTCTAGTAAATTTGCGAATTCGCAGAAGCCTGTATTTTAGAAATGACATCCAAATCTCTTGTCAAAGTCATCATCTATTAAATCATCCATCGATTGAAAAAAGACTAGTAGGATGAACATATATGATTGGGCAGCTGTATACCGGGCTTTCTATCTAGGAGACTCAAAATTTTACGGAATCTGCCACCCTAACTCGATGTTCTTCAGTATTTCGATAACTCCGCCGTGATAAAGAATGCCAGTATGATAGACACGTGAAGTTAAGCTGGATCTTTGATAATCAGTATACCTTTTATCGGAGAGTAATTTTCATACACTTGTTTATGATTCCAATTAACCAGCCCTGGATTGGTGAGGAAGAAAAACGTGAAGTATTGAGTGTTTTAGCTGAAAATGCTCTTACGTCTGCATCAAAAGATGGCGGCAGACGAGTTCAGGCTCTTGAACGACTTCTGAAAGATTACCTTAAAGTCCAAAACGTAGTAAGTGTCAATTCTGGAACTGCTGCATTGTATTCTGCATTGCTTGCCCTGGGGATTGGTCAAGGCGACGAAGTGCTTCTGCCTTCGTTCACATTTGTTGCAACCGCAAATTCCATAGTTGCAACCGGTGCTAGACCTGTGTTCGTGGATATCAACAGGGAAGACTATACTATTGATATCAACGACCTCAAGACAAAAATTACAGAGAAATCAAAAGCCATCATACCTGTGCATCTTTACGGTCATCCTGCAGATATGGATGAAATTTCCGAGATTTCGCATACACAATCAATAGATATAGTTGAAGATGCTTGCCAGTCGCTTGGTTCTCTTTATAAAAAAACACAAACTGGAACACTCGGAAAACTGGGTTGCTTTAGCTTTTATGCAAGCAAAGTATTGACCGCTGGTGAAGGTGGTGCAGTAGTAACTAATGATGATAACTTGGCAAATAAAATAAAGATGATTAGGAATCATGGTATGGTCGAAGGTAATGACACGCGTGTTTTAGGCCTCAATATGAGACTCCCGGAATTGAGTGCAGCTGTCGCTAAAGTGCAAATGGATAAATTACAAACCTTGCTGGAACTACGGAGACGGAACGCCAATGTTCTGACAAGCTTGCTCCTCCCTTTGACAAAAAAGGGGAGAATTAATATTCCACTGGAAACGGCAAAAAAAGGATTTAATTGGTATCTGTACACGGTTGCTTTTCAAAAGGACGACCTTCGAGAGAAGGTCCAACGGGCACTTGCAAGTGAAAAAATTGGTGCAACTGTATATTATAATCCACCGGTGCACAAAACCCCCTACTATCAGAAAATTGCTTCAACGAATAGTCTTCCTAACACGGAATGGGCAAGCCGACATGTTCTCTCGTTGCCAGTCCATTCTTTTATTGGTACAGAAGATTTGGAACGTATTGCAACTAGCATTGAAAAGGCGATTTAAATTGAACGTCACACTTTTTATTCCTTAGATGCCTGAGAACGCATGTTGCGATTAATTATTTATACAGGCAAGGGGGGGACGGGGAAAACGGTAAGCGCATGCTCGACAGCTCTCAAGCTGGCAGAAAATAAATCAAATACATTATTGATCTCATCAGATCCCGCTCACACCTTAACCGATGCATTCGCGATGCCTGATCTGGGCTATGAACCGAAGGAAATTCTCACAAATTTGCACGCACTTCAGATCGATCCACTAATGGAGATGAACAAACAATATACGACGATCCTCTCGTACATGGCATCTTTGTTTCATACACGAGGCATCGATGAAACCTTGGCCTACGAGCTTGCTATGTTGCCAGGAATGACACAATTATTTTCGTTATTGAAAGTTGAAGAAGTCTCACGCACGAAAGCTTTTGACACGGTGGTTCTTGACATGGCTGCGTCAGGCGAGGCATTAAGATATCTCTATTTTCCTAAATTAGTGGGAAGTATTGGAAGGAAACTTAGCGGATTGGTAGGTATGTTCAGTGGCTTTGCCAGGATATTTCAGCCTCTGTCGAGGCTGCCTGCTCCTCCACAAAGTGTACTGGCAAATGAACTCGAGTTACTCGCCAGACTAGACAGACTACATATGATCATGATAAACCAGGACGTAACGAGCATAAGACTAGTCGCTAATCCTGATACATTTAGCATTGAGAATGCCAAGAGAGCATTCATGTCTGCCAGTCTTTATGGTATAAATGTGGATCTTGCAATAATAAACAAGATTATGCCCACAGGGAGTTCAGATCAATACTTTGCGGGGTGGGCAGATTATCAAAGAGTGAGAATAGAAGATGCAAAAGCGAGCTTCTACCCACTTCCTCTAAAGGAAGTCAAACTTCATGGCACCGAATTACGAGGCATCGAAATGCTGCGAGAAAATAGTCAACTGATGTTTGAAAATCAAGATCCGGCTGAGGTGTTCTTTCGTGGAAGTGTTTTCCGCTTTGCGAGGGAGGATTCATTGTTACGAATGACCGTAAGAGTTCCGTTCACAGAAAAGGATGACTTTGATGTTGAACGTCATGGTGATCAGCTTACAATAAAGGTGAAAAATCGAGTCGGTTATGTGATTAATACAGTACCTCTTCCTGCCGCCACTACTGGTATGAAACTTGCCAAAGCGAAACTGCAAGGCGACGAACTGAGCGTCTTATTTGAGAAGATTACGTAATACAGATATTGATAAGAAGATCACTGATCTACCATAACAAGACAAATACAGGTTATTCCTGTTTTCAATCCGCATATGGTTTATATAATATGTAATCTCGACTATCTGACAGATAGATATGCCAATAGATCCAGACTTTCCAAAAAATAATCAAGTAATTGGTAAACACATGCATTCTGACGGAGAACACTATCACTATGTATGGGGTCCAGGTAAAACAGCGGAGGCTGCAGAAAATGAAGAGGTAAAGGCTGCATTTTCTGCTAGAGGAGAACAAATAGCTCCAGCAGGTATACACGGGACTATGGTCGCAGTTGACTGGGACTCCTGTGTGGCAGACGGTGCGTGTATTGAAGCCTGTCCTGTACAAGTCTTTCAGTGGTACCGAACAGAGCAGGACGTACCACCCTCGAAGATGATGAATGAAACTAGTGCTGGAACTGGTAGCACAGTAAAAGAGGAGAGAAAAGACTACACAGACAAAGCCGACCCTGTGAGGGAACACGATTGTATTTGGTGTATGGCCTGCGTCTCAGTTTGCCCGCCTCAGGCAATTAAAGTAGATCAGTCTAATCTTGAATTCCACGAAAAAGCATCAGGTACATTCAATGAATCAATTTCAACAGGTGGTGCACCACCGCCACACGCTCATTGAGCTCCCCTTTTTTTAGACGATACCGTTCCTCCTCGAAAAGGGACAACTAAAGAGTTGTTCAATATAACTCTTTTTGACTAGCGGAAGTCCAGGCACCAAGGTCAATACCTATCTTGTGTCTTTCACTCGCGCGAGTCCCGGTGAATGTCACTAACAACAATCTTTTTAGGGGTAGAACCATCGTGCCTCCTCCTTTATTTCGTGACCTTTGAAGACTTGTTGCCTGCTGCATTTCGTCCACTGGAACCCTATTGTAACTATTTTTCCTTTACGTACTAGAATAGTTTGTTTTGCCCGTGTCCCCTCTTGAATAACTAACGTACACACATGTTATATACTCTTAAACCGGAGGATAACTTAGTGCAGCGACCGAGTTCACATATGCGCATGATTTTTCCTGAAAATATTTCCGACCGCATAGCGGAATTCTTAATGGGAAAACACGACTTTCCATTCGTTGAAGCGTACGAGCTAATGTGCATCCTTTTCTTGTACGGTAGAGAAGGTAAAGTTGACAATAATGAAAAATGGGAAATCATGGATTTGGCAACAAAAACTGTCAATAAATTGCATATCGATATTGAAGGTTATCAGAATAGTCCAAAAACAAAAATGGACTCAGAATTTATACGCAGCGGTTACCTTGAGAGAGAATTACAGATCAGGGTAGAAGAGAAGAAAGAAGTGCGTACTGATCGAATAGCTAACGATCCTGTTGTGTTATCATATTGCTTTGTGCAGCACGTTTCTTACTATAATCAGGAGTACTTTTTCCAGATTTATGGTCCACTTAGAAGAAATGATCTATTAAAGGACTTAAGAAATTATCTTGAGGGTAGGATGATAATGCTGGGTTTCAATAGAAAAAATGCGAAGTGTTTGCCATTTCAACATCCTCTTATTCCACTCTATATGTGGTTAAACGAACACCTAATTAGAAAAAATGAATAATTATTTGTTAATGCTAGTCTTCACATCCTTGAAGAGGATGTTGTAGCACTGATCTTGTTATCTACCGAAAAAATCATTTTTGAGCAATCAATTCGGTATCGATCTGCTAATAGAGCCTATCAGTGATAAATTGCGGTCAAAGACAATGTCATGACTGGCCAACTACCTGTGTACAAATATATTCTCAACACTGATCGGGTTGCCATCCTATCAACATTTTTAAGAATGTTTTGGAAGCTGAGTATGATTTGTACAAGGATGTAGCAATAATAGCAGGACCATCATCTGTCGATCTTGGCACAGCAATCGCAAGGCATCTAGATGCTGAACTAGTGCCGGTACACCTAAAAATATTTCCTGACGGCGAGAGCAAAATTAAAGTGAGAAAGGTTGAGAAAAATCATTGCATAATAGTACAGTCGACATATCCTCCAACGGACAGGCATCTTTTGCAAGCACTAATGATGCTAGAAAGATGTTCAAAGGACGGATCCGCAAATGTGTGGGTAGTAATGCCATATATGGCATATTCACGCCAAGACCGCGAGTTTTTGGACGGAGAGGTGGTCAGTGCCGCATTGGTAGCAAAATTGATTGAAAATGTAGGAACAAAAAAATTAATCACCGTGGACGTACATAGTCCTGCTTCGTTATCGTATTATACCATTGATACACAAAACATAAGTGCTGTTGGTCTTTTGGCAGAATACGCTGCTGGCAAAATCAAACCGAATGCGCCAATTGTAGTATCACCTGATCTTGGAGGGACCAAACGGGCAGCCGAATTTGCTAGGATTCTGGGAACAGATATGATTGCCTTAACCAAAAGTAGAGACAAGGATACAGCCCAGGTCTTTATTGAAGAAAAAGAATTGGATTCTAACGTAGTTGGTAGAGATCTGATCCTCTTAGACGACATGATAAGCACTGGCGAAAGCATTGTAGAAGCTTGCAAATTCCTTAAGAAGTACAAACCCAACAAAATTTATGCCATGTGTACCCATGCGTTGTTGATCGGAGATGCTATGACACGAATCAATTCTGCTGGGGTAGATGAGATTATTTCGACCAATTCGATCCCCGGGATTAGTGCGAAAGTCGATCTCGCACAGCTCATATCTGCTCAACTTAAGACTTTCATTGACTCGAAGGGCCACTAGTAGTTATCATTTATCAAAAGATAGGCTGCTTAGACGTAAAGAACCGCCTTTCAACATAAAAAGTATATACTATACAAGTTGGGAATAACACGGGGCATTTACGAGAACAGTATGGTCGATATGAAGTTGATTTTTCTTGGGACGTCTGCTGCAGCTCCGACAGCAGAACGCGGATTATCTTCAGTCGTGATAAAAAGAGGGAATGAATTATTGTTGTTTGACGCCGGTGAAGGCATGCAGCGGAATTTCATAAGGGCTGGGTTAGGAATGAATAAACCAATGAAAATTTTTGTAACACACATGCACGCAGATCACTGTGTCGGCTTGCTCGGGCTCTTACAAACAATGTCTTTGCAGGGAAGACTAAACGTAGTCGATATATATGGGCAACGAAAATTAGCCGAATTTCTCACTGAAAACATGCGAATAATAAATTTCGGATTACAATTTGATATTAATATGCACACAATTGATTACGAAGGTGTTGTGGTGAAAGAGAAAGATTACCAAATAACTTGCTGCGAATCAAAGCATTTAGTCCCATCGGTTTCCTACTGTCTCAACGAATTTGATAGACCCGGGATTTTTAACATTAGTAAGGCTAAGCGGTTCCAAATCCCAGAGGGTAAGCTCTATAGTAAATTGCAGCACGGTCAGGACATTACCTATAAAGGCAAATTGATAAGCTCCAGCCAAATGACTGGACCTGCGAGGGCTGGCAGAAAAATAGGGATATCGGGTGACACAAGACCAACCGATAAATTGAGAGATTTCTTCAAGAATTGTGACCTCCTCATCTACGAGTCTACCTACGCTCACGATAAATATCAAAAGGCTGTCAAAAATTTTCATTCTACAGCAATAGAAGCGGCAATGCTAGCACGGCAATCAGAAGTGAAAAAATTGTTCCTTACTCACTTCAGCGCACGGTACGAAGAAACTTCTGAATTAATTATTGAAGCAAGATCTATCCACGGGAACGTTGAAGCTGCAGAAGATCTGAAAATAGTTGACATTCCATACGCCGAGTCTGATTGATTGTACCTGTATGAAAATGGTGCTAGCTGCAGCAGTTAAATCTACCACTTTTTTTATGACCTACAGAGATCACATTCATGTTTGCATTCTGCAATAACAATAAATGCAATAAGAGTTATTGCATTTTACTAGATTCTGGCAGAGGCATTATTTGGTTCACTCCTACAACGACAGTACTTGTATTTAATAGTATAACTCTGTAGGCAGTAGGGTTAAAAAGTGTTATGTCCGTAATTGCTGTTAGGTTATCGGCCTTGGCCATGGGTCCAGACGATGCGAGATTGGCATAATACATGCACATATATCCTGGTTTCGACAATTCTTTGACTATTCCCAATTTTATCGGCTTGAGATTTGTCAACTGTCCGATAAGTATTTCCACTGCACTTTGAAGATTTGTATCGCAGGGAAGCTTCGCAGTCAAATACCCACCCATTATTTTATACGGCGTTGAGTCGTAAATATGTATAAAGTCCTTCGGAGGGAGAATCTGGTGTGATAATAGAACTGTATTAGAGTCCCTAACAAACATAATTCCTGGATTGCTTCGGACATTTGTATTATTTTTTGCGGTGCTATTACGAATTTGATCAATTGCAGAGGACATTAATGATTTAGGACTCATGAAAGAGCCCATTAAGGATTCGATACTCTGGTTAGAAGCTTCGCCTTTCGCTATATAATGTGTGGCATTCGTCACGTCCCCTTTTCCTTGTTGTGCTATTGCCAGTGGCGGAACCTCGCCGAGCGGAGAGACTGATGCCGACAATATTAGAAATATACTGAAGATCGTAAATCCTATAATACCCATATAGTTCGCCTTCTGGTATCTGGCCATTTTTGTGAGTAATTTTCTCTAAATACTAAAAAAGAATAAGTGTTATATTTTATTGATAGATATCTTACTTACTTTCGGTATCACAAACCGATTGAACGAATTCGGAGGTAGAACTTCTTGCAAAACTCTGGATGGATCCGACGATTATATTAGACAAAGCTGGCCCGAGAAACGATTATTGGCTGGACCTTGAAATTTTAATACTTTCAACTGTTTCTTAATTGCGAAATAACAAAATGCAGGGCGTGCGGTACAGAAGTCGGTCAGGATAGCAGTTTTATCTGTCCTAACAATAAGATCGGGCAAAATTTGCTTTGAAGACAATGTAAAGAAACCTGAATAAATATCAATGCATAGATGTTGCTAGTGTCTTCAGCTGACGAGATTAATAAATCTCCGAATAGTTACTTTTTGGTCAAACTGCAGCATATCAAAAGACTCTATAAGTTCCTTTTCTAGTCCGATCTGAGCTGAGATAACTGAACGAAGCTTACTGATATCCATAGGAGTGATAACTTCGATTAAACCGAGGGTGTATGCGCGTACATACTCATTAATAATTTTACACGCGAAAGTCGGAACGAATCTAATAAGCAATAAAATCGCTTCCCGCATTATTTCATAGTCAGGAGCACCAATAGGAAGGGACCCAATATACGACTGTAACATTTTCGTTCTACTAGGACCTACCTCTTCAATAGAAGAAGCAACAAGTTGCCCAGCTTCACTTAGTTCATAGAATGGGATACCTTCCATTTGCAGTGCTTTGGGACCGCGGCGTAAAGGCAACCTGCCCCCTTCTTTGACAACTCCTGATGGAATTAGCACTTCGTCAAGGTCTCTGAAAATTCCTGAGTAGATGTTTTGCCATAAAATGCCGTGCCTGTCCGCAATAATGTGGGCTATAGAGGTTCTTGTTCGTAGCTCTGGGCTCTGTTCTGTTGCAAGATGAGCTATTATTCCTCGCTGCCTCCTTGCCTCGCCAGTAAACTTGTGGTTCCGAGTTTTGAATGTGTCAAATATTGCGATATTGCATCTCCGTGGTTTCAAAGAGCAGGAATCCTCCATTAGACGTCACTTATGATAATATTTTAATCTGTTGGTGTTAGGATAAAATTCTGCTGAAGAAATAACATGTAAGAACTTCTAAAGTGAACCCAATTACAATTAACATTTTCCTACGATATAGTGCTAATTAAAGATGGGAAGGCTTATAACGCTAACCGCCCCAACCATATCAAAGAAAATTTGCAAATAAAAGACGGGCTAACGTTTGACGACGTTCTCCTAGTCCCTAAAAGATCCGCCGTCATTTCAAGATCTCAGACAGATCTTAGAACCAGACTTTCTACTAATATTTCACTTAATATCCCATTAATTAGTGCCAATATGGACACCGTTACAGAAGCTAGGATGGCAATTGCACTCGCAAGGGAAGGAGGCATCGGGATTGTTCACAGGTTTATGACCATCGAGGATCAAGTAGATGAAATTCTGAAAGTAAAGCGTTCTGAATCAGTAGTTATCGAGCAACCCTATACCATTAAGGAGACTGCAAGCCTAAAAGAGGCAAAAAAAATGATGATGGATTATGGTGTTTCAGGACTCCTCGTTGAAGAAGATGGAAAAAGACTTGCCGGCATCATCACACAACGAGATATCACATTGGAGAAGAATGGGAGCAGCATCGTTTCAAACTTGATGAGCAAGGATGTGATTACCGCGAAGGAGGGGACGACTATCGAACAAGCCAAGGAAATCCTGCACAACCATAGAATCGAAAAGCTGCCAGTTGTCGATGCGACACACCGGATCGTTGGTCTTATAACTAGCAAAGATATTTTGAAAATGGAGCAATATCCATACGCATCTAAAGACAAAAAGGGCCGATTACTCGTTGGCGCAGCAGTAGGAGTAAAGGGTGATTATCTAGAACGCACCGAGTCGCTCCTAGAAGCTGGTTCTGATGCAATAGTCGTTGATATTGCACACGGCCATAGCGAAAACGCGATTAATACTGTGCATATGATTAAAAAGGCATTTCCGTATTGCGAGTTAATAGCCGGAAATGTCGCGACCGGCGAAGGAACCAGGGACTTGATCAAAGCGGGTGTAGATGCAGTGAAAGTTGGAGTGGGCTCCGGATCTATCTGCATCACGAGGGTAATTACGGGCTCTGGCGTTCCCCAGTTAACGGCCGTAATGGATAGTATTAGGGTTGCAAATGAATATAACATTCCAATAATCTCTGATGGAGGAATAAGAACTTCTGGCGATTCAACGAAGGCCCTTGCAGCAGGGGCGTCTACTGTCATGGTGGGAAGCTTATTCGGTGGAACCGATGAGAGTCCAGGCAAGACAATGGTCAAGAACGGAAAAAAATATAAAATGTATAGAGGAATGGCTTCATTTTATGCGTCCCTAGGCAGAAAATATAGAGAAGAAGGAGGACAAACACTAGATGCAGATGATTTAAATGATTATGTGCCAGAGGGCGTTGAAGCGATGGTTCCGTACAAGGGGAGTGTCGTAGAGATTATTAGGCAACTTGTAGGTGGGATCAAGTCGGGCCTTAGTTATTGCGGCGCCAAAACGATACCCGAAATGCAAGGCAACGCCGAGTTTATCAAGATTACGCCAGCTGGTTACACTGAGAGTAATCCTCACGATGTAAATGTCATGTAGTAAATACCGGTTTATGTTTGTCATTTCTTGACGAGTCTACCCTAGCGAATATAATCAAATTCACAGCCCAGCGATGACGTCGGATTTAATATTTTAGGACTACGTCCTTCGCACAGATGGGTTGTTTTGTGTCGTAGAATTCGGTTTCTTTAGCGATAATTATGGATGAAATCTAAGCTTCGGAGAATCGAATAGACTTAGTCTTCAATATGCAAATCTATGATTTTCGAAACATTTGTGATTTCGCCGGGTTCAGTATAATTATGCCTTCCCCAAGTAACCTCAACTTCTGCGGACATTCTGTGGTTTCCACGAGTAAGACTATTGATATCTACATCGATCATTTTGTTGACATCAAATAATAACGATTTTGCCTCTTCAATCGTGACGGGATAAAACGGAGTATTATCTCTAATAATCGATACCCATATACGAAATGGGATCTTCGGACTACGAGTCCAAAACATCGGTGCCTTTCTTGTAAAGTTAGTTAGGAAGATCTTCGTTCCTTCTACTTTCAGCGTGATGGATATGGACATCCTGAATACATTATCATGTTTATCGTACGCTGTCTCCCAGAATTTCGGATTAAAAACCTCTCGGATATTCCCATCAATCTTGAAACTCAAAGCCAAAGTGAGCCGTTCACCTTTTTTCAATTTATTCTCATGGCTAGCTCTGGTCAGTATGACATCTGTAATATTGCTCCGTTTGTCTCTCAAAATGAAGCCTTCATGGTATCATTTATATCCTCAATAAGTAGTTGTCTGACTGATGCTTGCAGAGATTGTTGATATGAAGGATCGTGAGATCGAATTAAAACTCCAGGACGAAGACATTTCCGTGATGTACATCGTGCAGCATGAACTTCTTAAAGAGAAGAATGTCGAATTTGCTGGTGTGGTTCTGAAGCATCCTCTAGTCAAGGATTACCTTATTAGAGTCGTAACAAAGAAGAAGATATCTACTGAAGCATTTCAAGATGCGTGCCAGTCTGCTTCCGAAAACCTTAGAATGCTCAGCAATGTAATAAGGGATGCCCTAAAGAAATATTCAGCCTAGGTGTGACCTCATGAAGTTTTGTCCCAAATGTGAAAGACGAATGAAGCCGAAGATTGAAGAAGGCATCCTCTCATGTCCAAAATGTGGTTTAATTGTGGAGAGAGAAGAAGAAAAAACACAAGCCAGAGGGAATCTGATACAAAATGCAGACAGTTCATCTCAGAGCTCTCTTAAAATCATAGAGGCAGAGAAGGGGTTAGATGCCTTGCCAACAACAACGATTGAGTGCCCGAGATGTGGAAATGATTTGGCATTTTGGTGGATGCTTCAGACACGGTCTGCTGACGAACCTACCACTCAATTTTATCGATGTACAAAATGCACCCATACTTGGAGAAATTATGGTTAATGTTGTGCGTATATCTCTTTGTCTTCTTAAAACGTTGGTCGATGTTAAACAGGCCATCTATAACTGGATGATTGTTTTTAGCACAGCAATGTTTAAAGTCCGAATATGACAGCCACAAGATAGAATTGCTGTGGTATTCGTAGCTAAGACAAGATCGCCGGATGAATGGAAGGTTGTTGTATCCGCTATTTCTACTTTAGTTGACGAAGCAACTTTTGAAGCTACGGTGGAGGGGATTTCATTTAGAGGGATGGATCCATCTCATGTGGCCCTCATAGATATTCAATGGCCTAACTCCACATTTGAGGGATACGAATGTGACGATTCAGTTAAGTTTGGTGTAAGGGTCGACGAGCTATCAAAATTGATTAAGCGAGCTGATAAGAGGGACGCAATAGAAGTAAGTATGGGAGAAGACAGCATGTTGCATATCAAAATGTCTAATGGCTATAAAAGAGAATATAAAATAAGGCTAATCGAGAGTTCTGCTAGTTCGACTCCTTTACCAAAACTGAATTTCAATACTAAAGTGGTGTTAAATGCGACCGCCTTTGATAAGGTCTTATCAGACGTGCAAGTAGTATCTGAATACATTTCCATAGAATCGGAATCAAAGCGGGTGGAATTCACAGGTAAGGGAGATACAGGTGAAGCGGACATAATTTTGGAATCCGAAAACGTAGGTTTGGAAGAGCTAGAAGTGAAAGAAAACAGCAAAGCAACATACAGCCTAGATTATCTGACGAAAATCACTAAAGCTGTAAGTGCAGCAGGGGGATCAATTGCAGCTGAATATTCAAGTAAAATGCCACTTAGGTTGGAATTTAGAATGGCTAACGTGGGTAGAATCCACTTCTATCTAGCTCCGAGAGTACAAGATTAAATTTGGCTGCGGTCGATGCAAAGGTCACGCGGATGTGTTTGCTATTTCAGTATACCGCTCGTCCAGTTTTGTCCCTGTAATTCATGGCCAATTCGATCGTTCCAGATAACTTACCCATTCTTTCAATGAAGAGAGCATCATCTATGCAAACCAGTTTATCTCCTATACAACAACTTTCTACATTTCATATGTCGTTCGAGACTGGCTTGAATAGGTAGGGAGCATGCATAATAGAAGGGGACTATTTCGTCATTAAACTGCTTATTGTGATCGAGGCGCTATCACCCTCATCAGCCGCCATAAGGCTTATTGTAATCTCCACCGTCAAAAATCGACTGGGTTTACTCTTGAATGAATCACTATTTTCAGAATATTGACGCTATGAGTTTCCTTTTAAAACGTTCAACAAACACGCTTCTTATAATGTCAATATTTGTGGGCAAGTCCTACCAACTCCGAGGGATTTTTTAATCCCTTCCTTTCTAAATAGTGTTGAAGACCCAAATTGATTTTCTTAAATGCTCCAACACCTTCATGGCCAATCACGCTACCAAGCTGTATCGCCGATGCGCCTGCAAGCATGAACTCGACCGCATCTTCCCAGCTAAATATTCCACCACACCCAATCACCGGTATTCTGATATTTTTAGAAATTTCATAAACACATCTAATTGCAATGGATCTCAAAGGTTTGCCAGACACGCCGCCAATCTTATTACTCAGAATCGGGATTCCACTTTCAATGTTGATGGTCATGGCCCGAATTGTATTAATTGCGGTAATCGCATCAGCATCTGCATCTTTTGCTGCTCTTGCTATTTCGAGTGGGTCTACATTCCCAATGCCAACCTTAACGATGACCGGCTTGAGTGTATGGGATTTTACCGTTTTTACAATCTTAGTCACCATTTCTGGATCATCTCCCACCTCTATACCCATTTTGGCTACGTGAGGACACGATAAATTAATTTCGTATCCAAGAATATTTAGGTCATCAAATTTATTTATTATTGGCGGAAAATCGTGATGAGATGAACCAACCAAACTGATTATTAGGGGGACATGTGTGTTAGAGGCAATTTCCCTCGAAAATGCCTCGGCTCCGGGGTTGGCAATACCAACAGCGTTCAGATAACTCCCACGTTCCAAACATACTGCAGTAGGATTTCTATAGCCTTCTCTGGGCTCACTGCTAATTGATTTGCTCACTATAGCTCCAACATGTGCTTCGGAAAGCCTGTTGAAAATAGCCTGAGAAATACCTAAAAAACCAGAAGCAAGCATAGTGGGATTTCTAAGCTCGATACCTGCGATGTTTATGGAAAGCAATTTATCATTCTCTCTCTGTTTCTTTCCACTCAATCATTAGCACATCTCCTGCAAATCAGTTGAACGACTAGTTCATTGTAATTGCTCACTAGTTATAACAAAATTTCCTAGTTGGCATGTCCAACAAAAAGCTTTCGCATAATACTCTAGATAAAAACCAACAGCGGGATAGAACGAACCGGAACAAGAATAGATTATTATTAAACACTATGATAGGCTGTGTTGGATATTGCATGATACGCCGTGTGATGAATCCCAATGTATAACACAAGTGAGTCACAGTTAGATGAAGAATTTGCTCAAAATATTAAGGAAGGACTAGGAACCAGAAGCCAGAAGCGGGTTAATCCGAAGTATTTTTATGATCGTGCAGGCTCGCGGCTCTTTGAAGAAATTTGTCGTCAGCCAGAATATTACCCTTGGCAAATTGAGGCAGCCTTATTGAGGCAACATTCTAGGGAGCTGGTTTGGATGCACGGCAAGAAAAGGGTAACTATTATTGAACTTGGAAGCGGCAGTTCGATCAAGACGAGAATTCTTTTGCAAGAGCTGCTATTAAGACAGCCGAGTTTATATTATTTTCCTGTAGATGTTTCTCAGGCGATACTGCATGAAACAATAACTAGGCTTTCTGCTGACTTTCCTAATCTTCGAACGGAAGGAATTTCTTCTGAGTATATAATTGGGGTAGATAAAGCTAACAGTTTGATTTCCAACGATTGCCAGATCCCTAACAATAAATTGATAATTTTCCTAGGGTCTAGCATCGGGAATTTTGAACCAAAAGAATCTGTAACATTCCTCAGAAATTTAAGAAATAAAATGGAAAAAAATGATAATCTCTTAGTTGGTATCGATCTTCATAAGAACAAGAAAGTCCTGGAAGCTGCCTATAATGACCAGAAGGGTATGACAGCGAGGTTTAACTTAAATCTATTGACTCGGATAAATAGAGAGTTAAGAGGCGAGTTTAATCCGGAATGCTTTACTCACCGTGCTTTTTACAATTCTTCCCACAAAAGAATCGAAATGCACCTGGTATCAACTATTGATCAGGAGGTATATGTAGGCAGATTAGGTCAAAGCTTTAGCTTTGATAAAAATGAGACAATTCACACCGAGAATTCGTACAAATACTCTATAGAGGAAATAGAACAAATGGCCGAGGACAGCCAATTTATGCTGAAGAGAAATTTTGTCGATAAAAAAAAGTGGTTCGATCTTGCAGTCTTTTCTCCTGCTTGATGCTTTATACACTATGATGATATTGATCCCAATCGGTCTTGATCCAAGGTCCCACAAAAGCATGAGGGTAAGAAAGCTGTACCAATGGCGATTGTCTGAAAGTGCGATGCGGATATATACATTCGGGGCGGTGTACAAACCGATCTTATCCGGAGACAGATAATTTTTGTCAGTCTTTTTTAGTACGCTGGTTTGAGTACTTCGTTCTCTGTGTCGATTCGGTCAGAAATCTTCTGTGTGTATCCCTGAATTCTGCAATCTTGATGCTCTCGCTTAACATTTGCTGCCAAGAAGAAGGGCCTGAGGGATATGGGAAATGCGTCCAACTGGAAGTGAATGTTAAACCGCCGCGGTTCGGTTAGCCCATGCAACGATTGAAAACGTACTGATTGCTGATCCGACAACTCCTGCTATTAACGCTCCAATTACTGTTTGGTTCAGGAAATTTGGTATGGCAAGAGAAAACCATTGCGCGATGCTTGGAAGTGATATATAACCGAAAAAACCCAGTCCAAATCCTAGAAACCAAAAAGCAAAGATTGCAAGTTTTCTAGACAACCAACTCTCCTCCAAAACTACAGGATACGTCGATTGTCGTACGGTTCATTTTGCCGCTAGATTCTTTCATGTTGTAGATATCAGTATCCGATAATAAGCCTGATTGTCAATTTTTATAATATATACAAGACAAAATATTTTTCATGCAGAACTCTCTCATGTCAAACCTAAATTAGACTACTCCATCACTGAAAGCAGGGACTAAAAATATTTCTAATTATGGTAAATTGTTATGACCATCCCAAATAAATAGAATAATATCATTCTACTCCTGAACGGGTGTGTTGATCCAGAAGTGTGTTCCTCATTCAACAAAGCTTATTTTTAATAAATTAAGCAACCGACGAGTCGATAATTTATTCGATATGAGTGACCTTGTCAGTATAATGGGTCTTAATTTGAATAACAAATTTCTCGAGTGGTCAAAATTTAAAAGTACGAAATTTAAAAGTACGATGAGGGAGTGATCTAGGTTTGAATTCAACTGAATATTACACGCAGTGTCCTGAGTGCGAATCTGGGTTGATTTACGATTGCAATATAGGTGAATACATTTGCCAAAAATGTGGTTGTGTAGTCATGGATCAAGTCGATGATTATGGCCCTGAAAGCAATTCCACTGACTTTGAGGAAAGGTCAAAGAATACACGTGCTAGCGGATACACAAGCGTTTCATTGCACGATTACGGTTTAAGAACCGAGATTGGTTTCGGATCGAGGGATTACAGCGGCAAATCAATTGACTGCCAAATGGCAGAACAGATGAACAACATGAGGAAGTGGCATTCGAGGATAAGAGTAGCTTCCCCGAAACAGAGAAGACTCTCAAACGTATTATCAAGGATTAACGAAACCTGTTCAGCAATGTGTTTTCCGAAGATACTGATGGAAACAGCTGCTATGATCTATAGAAATTTTGAAAACAGGAGCGGTGCGAAAGGAAAATCTATCAACTCTATGGCGGCAGCAACAATTTATCTTGCATGTAAACGATGTTCAGTAGTGAGGTCGTTAGAAGAGATAGTTCAAGCAACTGGCATTACTCTGAAGGATAGGTCGAGCCTAAAACTAGCATCTAAATACTATAGAATGATGGTCATGGAGATGGGTGTCTTTACAGAACAACCAAGCACACTCATTACGTCATCATCTAGTCATTACCCGATTCTTGAAGAAGCCGTTGCAGCATCGGAATCAGTATTACTTTCAGCTGCGGCAACAACAACAGTAGCGTCAATCCCAATTCCCGTAACCCTTGCAATTGATCATTACATAGCCAAACTCGCAAATATGGCGAGAATTGAAGCCAAGGTAGAAAGACTAGCGATTGAAATAGCTCACAAGTCCAACAACCACCTGCTTGCAGATGGCAAATCCCCTAACGGGCTGGCTGCTGCTTACATCTATCTAGCCGCACTATTGTTGGGCGTCAATCTTCTGCAGATAGATTTATCGACCTTGGCCGGAGTAACTGAAGTTACAATCCGTAACAGATGTAAAGATATATTGACAAGTTTTAAGCTAGTAATAAAAGTCAAATCCATAACAGTGAAGACAATCCGTTCATGAAATCCGGGCCTAAATTCCTTCCTCAATATTGCTCAGGTGTTCAACTTAATCTTCCGTTTGTATGGTTCACCTTCGCCGAACTGTGCAGTTCTGAGTGCGAGATTATATATTTTGAGGATGAGTTGGAAAATATCCCGAGCGAGAGGATGATCTGAGCACACCACACCATCTATGATAACGGTTGCAAAATCGAGATAATGAAGTGGTACTAACTAGGATACGGTGTCCTTTATTATATTATTTATTTCAGGCATGTTCAAGTGCAAATGTTGCGGTGCAGAAGGCTGGTAACCTTATTTTGTCCAAAACCTTGGTGGTGGTTTCTGGCCATTTTGCCTTGCTAATTAGGACCTGTTGATTATCCCCTTTCCAGAGGAGGGCTGACGTTGACACCTAAGTATACTCTAAACATAACCTAACGCTTAGCACCTTCTATGAGTCTAGAATATGTAAATAGTAGTTGGCTGACGATGAGATATAACTCATACTTGTGAATTTGTGTATAGTTAGGAGTCAATTGTTAATGAATATCCTTACTGGTGGCTATTTCATCAGCATTATACTAAATGGACTCTATTAATTCGGAGATGCAAGCCTACGGACCGTAATACTACCAACTTTGTCATTTCAAATACTATAAATTTAGGAATTTTTGTATGAAACCAAAAGATGTCCGTAATAGCGTGTATGTCCCATAAAGAGGATGTCGATGGTATTTTATCTGCCGTATTGATCAAGGCAGCGTTTCATGCCAAAACTATCATCCTAGTCGATTATCCCACTATTATCTCTAGCCTCGATAGACTGGCTAATGCGGATTTTTTGCCCACACTTGATCGAATTTTTATTAGTGACTTGGGCTTGAGTAAAAAAAATGAGGGAGAATTCGTAGCAAGTATCAGTAAAATTATTTCAAATGGCGCTAAGGTCATATATATTGATCATCATGACTTAAATCGAGAAACCATTTTCGCGCTGAGGAAAGTAGGAGTTTCGTTGATTCACTCGGTTGAGGAATGCAGTAGTGTACAAATTTACAATAAATTCAAAAAGAAATTAAAACCGCATGCGGCTTTTTTTGCTGCTGCCAGCTCATTGAC
>Ga0070711_100000648_pt1 | contig 18173 bp, 15 predicted proteins | sample LARL53metaG_FD_65452 | JGI IMG/M metagenome (GOLD analysis project Ga0070711, IMG submission 65452) | Corn, switchgrass and miscanthus rhizosphere microbial communities from Kellogg Biological Station, Michigan, USA - LAR L5-3 metaG | ecosystem: Host-associated > Plants > Roots > Rhizosphere ... | reverse complement strand
ATATACCACCAAGGGCAGCGCGTTCTCCGCCGATCCACGCGCACTCTCCGGTTCACTTCCAGAGACCAACGAGCGGCCAATAGGTGAACATGAACAGCAAGATGAGGCCATACATGATGGCCGCGAGCGGCAGGCCAAGCCGCATCATGTCGCGCGTCGTAAAGCCGCCGGCACCGTAGGCGATCATAGCCGGAGCCGACGTCACCGGGATGATCGACAGGCATTGCGCGATGAGCGCGACACCGAGCACGATTCCGACAATCGGCAGGTCCGGATTGTGCAAGGAGACCAGGAAGCCGATGATCGCCGGCGTGATTGCGGTCAGGCATGAGGTGATGCTGGTGAAGCAGAAGCGGACGAAGAACACCACGACGAAGATCATGATCGCCAGTGCCGTGACCGACAGGCTTCCCATCCCCGACTCGACGAAGGCCACCTTCGACAGCCATGCTGCTCCGCCGGTCTTCGTCAGCATCTCCGCCATCGAGATGCCCGCGCCGAACAGCAGAATAGAGTTCCAGTCGATTCGCCTGTAGAGGTCGTTGCAGGTGGTGACCCCGACACCTGGCAACACGAGCAGCAGCACACAAAGCACCGAAATGGCAGATGCCTCGACATGGTGAATCTTGTCGGTCGCCCAGAGGAGGATGGTAAGTGCCATGATGAACGACGCCCGTTTCTCCGCCGTCGACATCGGCCCCAATTCGGCGATGCGCGCGGCGATGTAGTCGCGGCCTCCAGGCAATTCCGCAAATTCGAACTTGAAGAGCCGGGTTGCCAGAAAATAGAGACCGATCGAAAACAAAACGGTATAGGGAAAAAGGTAGATCAGCCAGTCGAGATAGCCAACCTGGCCTTGACCGGCCCCGGTCAGAAAATTGACCATCACCGGATTGGGCGCGGCTCCGGTGAGCACGCCGACCCCTGTTACCGATGGCAGGATGCCGGCCAGCAAGAGCATCGCTTTGCCGATCTGGCTGCTGCGCGGAAGGCCGAATGCCTCCGTCAACCCGATCACGATCGGAACGAGTGTCGCCGCACGCGCGATCACCGAAGGAATAAAGAAGGTGAGCGCGAAAGCGGTGAGGATCATGCCGAGCATTATCGCGTGAGTGCTTGCGCCAACCAGCTTCAGGATTAGATAGGCGACCCGCTTTTCAAGCCCCGTACCCGTGATCGCCGCTGCCATGGCGAGTCCTGCCGCGACGAACAACCAGCCGCTGTTCGAGAAGCCGCTGAGCGCGAGCGGAATAGCCTTTGCCGTTCCAAGCATCGTGCCGGCGTCGTTCCCGGCGGGTGAAAAGCCGAGCGCAAGGATCAAGAGAAATACAAGCGCGACCGCGCTCACCCCGTAGGGGATTGCTTCGGTGATCCACATCAGCACCACAAAGGCCATCACCGCGATGACGCGCTGCCCCGCCGACGACAGACCGGCCGGTGACGGCGCCATGATCATTGCGATCATGATCGCCACACCAATCAGCACGGTCAGGAATTTCCTCGTGCTTCCACCGGTTGATTCGGACGCAGCATGAACCAGCGTCGACATGCGTATCCTCCATTTTTACTTTTGGTCACCGGCGAAACGCCGAGCTTTTCGATGTTCGTTACGGAGCGTTACCCGCTCGGTCGTCCCTCGCTCCCAGCACCACGACGCCATCCGCGGCCCGCACGCCGTGGCCTGCGGGCAAGACGAAGACGGGGTTGATCTCGGCCTCGATCAGGCGCTCACCGAGTTGTCCCACCATCACCGAGAAGGCCACGATCGCCGCCACCAGCGCCTCGACATCCGCCTTTGGTCGTCCCCGGAATCCGTCGAGCAGCGGCCAGGTGATGAGGTCATGCAGCATCGAGCGCGCCTCCGCCCGGTCGAGGCCACCCTGCGGCGGCAGGAGACGCAGGGTCGTATCCTTGAAGAGTTCCGCGGTGACACCGCCCATGCCGAGCAGGATCGCTGTGCCAAGTGCGTCGCGGTGCATGCCTAAAATCATTTCGGTGCCGCCCGCGACCATCTCCTGGACCAGGAAGCGTTGCGGCCGCCGTCCAGTTGCCGCTTCCACGTTGTTCGCCATGGTGGCCAGCCGTCCGCCGATCGTGTCCGGCGCCAGATTTACGGCCACACCGCCGACGTCGCTCTTATGCGTGATCTCGCCAGATAGGATCTTGAGGACCACTCTTCCGCCAAGCTCGCGCGCCGCGGATTCCGCCTCCGTCGGAGTCTCGACGATTCGCTCGTTCACCGCGGCAATGCCAAATCGGGTGAAAAGCAGCTTGGCCTCGGACTCGTCGAGCGAGCCCGCGGAAAACTCGCTGATGTCAACCTGCCGTTCGGCCGACGAGGCAACTTCGCGCTGCATAGATTGAGCTGCCAGGAGCAGGCCGGAGAATGCAGACGCGCAGTTTTCGGCCGACGTATAAGCCGGCACGCCACGCGCGGTGAGAACCGCACCCACGTTTGGCGCGTGCGGACTGACATAGGCGATGACCGGCTTGTCGGACATCGCCAAGCAGTCGCGAGCGGCATCTGCAAGAAGCGCCGGCGATCCGACGGCGGACGACCCCGCGATTATGACCAGGGCATCATACGAGGGACTGGTAAGCAGAGTGCGGATCGCTCCCCGCAGGATGTCCGGATGCAGGCCGGCCAGCGTCAAGTCGACCGGATTGCGGTCGAGATTGGCGTGGGAGCCGGATTGCAGCGAGGCGAGCCGAGCCGCGGTCTCAGCATCTGGCGCTGGCGCCTCGAAACCGGCGACACCGAGACTGTCGGACACGATCGTTCCGGCGCCGCCCGTTGAAGTGAGAATCGCCACGCGCTTTCCGCCGAGCTTCCGGCCCGCGGCGAGAGCGACTGAAATGTCGAGCAGGTCCTCGAATGTCTTCGCCCGGATCACGCCGAGCTGCCTGAACAGGGCATCGTACATGCGATCCGAGCCGGCCAGCGCGCCGGTGTGCGAAACCGCCGCCTTGGCACCGGCCTCGGAGCGGCCGATCTTGAAAGCCACTACCGGCTTGCCGGCCAGACGCGCTTTTCGGACTGCTTCGCGGAAACGGACCGGATGCCGGATCGCCTCGACATATAGCGCGATCACCTTGGTGGCTTCGTCCGCTGCAAGAAATTCGATGAAATCCACGAGCTCAAGATCCGCTTCGTTGCTAGTGGACACGAGCTTCGATAGGCCGATGCCGCGCGCCGCCGCGCGGGAGAGCAACGCCCCAAGGATTCCGCCGCTCTGCGACACGAGCCCGATTGGGCCCGCGGGGAAGTGATCCATCGCCAGCGCACCCGAGGCGGACAGCACGATGTTGTCGGTCAGGTTGACGAGCCCGATCGTGTTGGGGCCAAGGATCCGCATCGAACCGGCAGCTTCCAGAAGCTGCTTCTGGCGCAAGGCCCCCTCCTCGCCGGTTTCGGTATAGCCGCTGGCAAGAACGATCGCCGCGGCGGCGCCGCGTTTCGACAGCTCCCGCACCGCGAGATGCGCGCGCTCCGCGCCCAAGAGGACGATCCCCACATCGGGCACCGCCGGTAGCGCCCCGACATCTGGATAGCAGGTGAGATCACCGATGCGTTCGACCTTCGGGTTGACGGGATAGATCGCGCCAGAAAAGCCGTGCTTTTGCAGGAATGACACCGGCCGGCCCGAGGTCTTGCCTGGATCGGCCGACGCGCCGATGACGGCTACGCTCCGCGGCCGAATGAGGCGTGCGATGGCGTTCATGGCATCACTCCTTCGAGGACGAATTTGCGAGGTACGCCATCACCGCTCCGCGGTGCTCGGCGGACGTGTAGCAGATGGCTTGCGCCTGGCTGCCGAGATCGAAGATCTCGTGGGCCGAACGCTCGAAAGTCTGGTTGAGTATCTTCTTGCTCAAGGCCAGCGCGGTTGCCGATCCCTGCGCGAGCTCGACGGCCCACGCCTGCGCCGCCGGCAGAAGCTCGCCGGAAGCCACCTTGCGATCGAGAATGCCGAGCGCGAGGGCCTCTTCCGCTTCGACCATTCGCCCGGTGAAAATCAGCTCCTTGGCTCTGGGAAGTCCCACCCGTCGCGGCAGGAAGTAGGAACCGCCACCATCGGGGATCAATCCGCGCTTGATGTAGGACCAGGTGAACTTCGAACGCTCCGAGCCAATCAGGAAATCGCATGCGAGCGCGGTATCGGCGCCGAGACCGGCAGCCGCGCCGTTCACCGCCGCGATGGTCGGCTTGGGCAGGTTGAGCAGCAAGGATTGGACACGATGCACGCCTTGCTGGCGGCTCCAGCCGTTGAATGCGACCTCGCCTTGCGGAGCTTCCAGGCGCCGCTTCATGCCCCTGACGTCGCCGCCTGCGCAAAAGGCGGAGCCCCGCCCGGTCAGCACCAGCGCTCGGATCGCGTTGTCGCTCGTGACCGCCTGGAGCGCGTCCACGAATTCCGAGCGCATGTCGTCGCTCATGGCGTTGCGGCGATCGGGCCTGTTCAGGGCGATTGTCGCGACACCGGCGTCGACCGAGAATTCGATGAGCTGATAGGTCATGTGCAGGCCTTCGATCGTGATTTGGCGTTAAGCGCGGATATTCATTGCGGAGGACGCATCACTCCTGCCGCGCCGACTGATGCCGACCCGGACATCCCGGCGCGCCTGCGCCGAGCGACCAACGATGTATCGATTTCAGGACGGCGTCCGTCGCGTCCACGTCGAACCGGACCAAGCCGGAGACTACCCAACAGGATTGTTAGACATTGCGTTTCGTGCTCCCGGATGCTTTGCGCTTGTTTTATTGCTTGCTCGTATACTGAATTGTCATAAAGGCGGATATCCTCCATTTCCACTAAGTGGAATGGAGCGGGAGCGAGGCGGGATGGCATCGGCGCGGCAATATTCCGGGGGCGCAAAAGGAAACCGGTCGCTCGAGCGCGGCATCGACATCCTGCGTGCCTTCCGGCCCGGCGTTGATACGCTCGGCAACGGCGAGATCGCCGAGCGAACCCGCCTGCCTCGCTCCACCGTCAGCCGCCTGACCAAGACCCTGGTTGAGTTCGGCATGCTCGACGAAGTCCGGGCCGAGCGAACCTATCGACTCGCCGCCGCCGTTCTCAGCCTAGGCCACGCCGTTCGTATGGGATCGCCGGTGCTCAAGGTGCTGGGTCCCCTAATGCTGGTTGAATCGACGCGGCGCAGGCTAAATGTCGGTCTCGCGACGGCGGATCGTGAAATGATGGTTTACTTGGAATCCATTCGCTACAACCCCCGCCCGACGCTGCGCAGCATCGTGGCCGGTCAACAGGTGCCAATGGAAGCGACCTCGCTCGGTCGCGCCTATCTGGCGGGAATCCCGGAGGCTGAGCGCGACAAGCTGATCGCGCAATTCAGGCGACGCACGTCCGCCGCCACCAAGGCGCTGATCGCCGATGTGCAGAAATCAATCCGTGCAGTCCGGCGCGATGGATATTGTGCAGTCTCCTGGCAGCCTGGCGTACTCGCTGTCGCCACGCCAATCGTGCTGGACGGATTGCCGGTTTACGCGCTCAACATGAGCATGCAAGACATTGAGCCGACAGAAGCTCTTGGATCGGAGATCGGCGAATACCTGATGGCATTCGCGGCCCGATGCAACGACGCTCTGTCGGACTCCCGTCCCGATTCAGCCCTTCCACAGCGGCCTGCTGCAAAATCGGCTCGTTCCATAGCTAGCCATCGACGCCCTCGCTCAAGCTGAGACGCTCGATCGCCTCCAGGTTATGAATTGTAACAGACGTGTACCTCGTCGTCGCAATTCCATCCTGCTCGAGACTCTTGAGCAGGCGATTGATCGTCTGGCGGCCGACGCCGATCATCACGGCAAGGTCCTCCTGCGACAATCGTAGATCGATGACCAACCCCGTCTTGGTCCGTCGGCCGTGACGCTCTGCAAGCCTCCGCAATTCTTGCGCGAGGCGGTGAAGTGGACGTCGATTGCGAAGAACAATCAGATTCTGGATCGAAACGCGGAGGTGATCACAGACCATTCGGACAAACGCCGAATAGTACTCGTTGCTCTCGTTGATGAGCGCATCGAACCGCTCTTGGCTCAAGTGGAAGAGTACAGTCTTGCCTATCGCGAATGCGTCATAGCCATAGGCGCGACCGTCGAGGGCCGAGGTTACGCCAATCCACGACCCAGGCGAGGTGATCAGGAGGAAGGAAGGATTTCCGGACAGGGAAAAGCTCGTCAAGCGCACTTGCCCGGAAACCAGGGCAACTAAGCCGTCCCGGCTATCGCTGGCCGAATAGATCAAGGAATCATCGGCGCTTCGAACGCGCCCCAGACGAAGAATGCTGTCAGCCAAGGGCGGGGGAAGGCTGGCAAACCATTTGTTCTTGCGCAGAACAGCCTTCAGGACCACTTTGTTCATTCGTAATCACACGCAAAAATCGAGGATGGGATTGCTGCTTTCGCGACATTTGTGATTCGGATGTCAATCTAACGAAGAACCATCGGACGGCGGACTTGTCGTGATGACACCGACCTTCGCAGCTTGCAGGCCGCAAGTTTCGGGCGCCTGAATTCACGTCGGGGAGGCGACATGAAAACCGGCCCGACCAGCGTCGACCGGGGAATGGGCTTCAAGGCCAACAGACCGCTACTCTTCCTCCTTGATCTCGGAGGTTCGAGCGGTCGCCGAACTCACGGCCACGCTCGCAACTGCTCAGGCGCCGCGCGGCGACGGCCACCCGGCGCTCGTCCTACCTGGTTTCCTGGCCGGCGATCCTTCGACCCTGCCCCTCCGTAGATACCTCGCAGTTCTGGGCTACAATGTGCATCCCTGGAAGCTCGGACGCAACATGGGGGGCGTCTCGAAGATGGGCTCGGCCGCGCAATGGCGGCTCGCCGAGATCGGGCGAGCGACGGATCGCAAAGTGAGCGTGATCGGATGGAGCCTTGGGGGTGTGTACGCACGACTGGCGTCCTCGCAGAGCCTAAAGATGAGCGTTGCGTCATTGCGCTGGAAAGTCCATTTGCGAATGCAAGTTGCAGCCCCAGCAACCTCAGCGAGATCCACAGGCGGATCGCCCGCGAATCAGCCGCGACAGCCGACCCATCCGATCTCGAGGCCTTGGCTGGCGATCTGCCTGTTCCGACTGTCCGTTTCCCCTCGCGGTGGTCAATTCTCTTGCGCTCGGCCGATCCGCCGACCTGGCTCCAGCCTTCGGATCGGGGCTAGAGACTTTTTCTGCATCGATTGTCGCGATTGCGACAAAGTCGTTCATGAACTGCGCTTGTCTTTGCGCCGCGCGACGGTGCCCCCGGACCGGGAGCGCGACAGCGCCGGGGCCCACCCGAGCTACGGAACGAGTGGATGCGCCTCGACCGATGAGGCCTCGAACGACCGGTATCCGGAAAAGCTCGCAGATATGGCGCATTCGAACTCTGGCGAAGGACAAACCTATGTCATTGACGGCCGAGCACCTCTTCTCAGTCAAGGGGCTCGTTATTATCGTGACCGGCGCCGCGAGCGGACTCGGTCTGGCCATTTCCGAGACCATGGCGGCCAACGCTGCTGACGTGGTCCTGGTTGACAGGAACGAGAAGGAGTTGAGGCGGGTCGGCGAGGAGGTCATTCCCGGCGCAGAGATCGCGGCCGTCGATGTCGCAGATCCACACGCCATCCGTCGGCTCGTAGACGACGTCGTCCAGCGCAAAGGCAAGCTCGACGTCATGTTCGCGAATGCCGGAATAAGCGCGGGACCTGGACTTTTCTCACCGAAGGGCCACATCGAAAATATCGATTTCGCGGCATGGAGCGAGGTTCTCGCAACGAACCAGACTGGTGCATTCGCCACGATACAGGCTGCGGCGCGACACATGAAGGCGCAGCGCGGGGGCCGGATCGTGGTCACGGCGTCCGTGGGAGGATTACGCGGCGCTTCAGCGATCGGATATGCGTATGCGGCTTCGAAGGCGGCGGTGGTGAACCTGGTCAGGCAGGCAGCTCTCGAATTGGCTTCGTTCGACGTCCAGGTCAATGCGATCGCACCCGGCTTCTTCCGGACGGCGCTGGGCGGTGGCCGCCTGCTGGACGAGGCCGCAACAAAGCCCCTCGAAGCCATCGTTCCCTTGAGGCGGATTGCGATGCCGCGCGAGATTGCCGGCCTCAGCCTGCTGCTGGCATCTCCGGCGGCAAGTTACATCACCGGATCGGTCTTCACCGTGGACGGCGGAATCACTGCGGCATGAAGCAATTCGAGGGAAGGGTTGCCGTCGTTACGGGCGCGGCGAGCGGCATCGGTCGCGAGCTGGCCGTTGCCTGCGCCAAGCGCGGAATGAAACTCGTTCTCGCCGACGTCGATATCGAAGGCGTTTCGGCCACGAAAGATTTGATATCAAGCGACATCGCCGTGCGCACGAAGCACTGTGATGTTTCCAGTTTCGAGGCCGTTCAGAGCCTCGCCAATCTCGCTTTTGGAGAGTTCGGCCACGTTCACCTGCTCTTCAACAACGCCGGCGTTGCGGCGCTTGGCCCGGTCTGGTCCGCGCCCCCTGAAGACTGGAAATGGGTGCTTGGCGTCAACCTCATGGGAGTTGCCCATGGCATTCGAAGCTTCGTACCGCGCATGATTGCGGCGGGCGAGGAGGGGCACATCGTCAACACGTCCTCGGCCGCGGGGTTGGGCGCTGTAGCCGGATCGGGAGTTTACTGCGCAAGCAAGCACGCGGTGGTCGCCGTGTCCGAGTGCCTCTTGAAGGACCTCGAGATTGCTGGTTCGAAACTCAGGGTCAACGTGTTGTGCCCGGCGCTGGTCAAGACGGCCATTGCCGACTCGGACAGGCATCGCCCCGCGCATCTGGCGCCCACAAATCCAGACAGCGCGCCATTCGATCGGCGCGTCAGAGCTGGAATGGACGCATCCGATGTCAGCGCCGCCGACGTCGCCAGGATAACACTGGAAGCCATCTGCGACGACGATTTCTACATCCTTCCGCATCCGGGTGTACGCCTCCGCGTGGAGAAGCGGCTTCACGACATCATCGGTGATCACCGGCGCCACAAGCCAGACGACCTCGATACGAAAGCAGGCAAGACATGAGCAATTCAGATGATGATGCGGACCTGAGAGCAAGGATTCAGGCGCTCGAGATGCGCCTTGCCGAACATGACGATCGGGAGGCGATCCGAACGCTCCGCTGTACCTACCACGAGTACGTCAATCAAGACCGGGTGGCTGAATTGGCAGATCTCTTTTCGGAAAATGCCACAGTTTCCTACGGCGGCCGGCCATCCGTCACCGGCCGCGAGGCGATACGAGCCTTCTTCATCAATTTTCCCATCAAGTGGGCGCGCCAGTTCATCCACGCACATGTCGTCGAAATCGACGGCGATCGGGGCAGAGGCTATAGCCATCTCGACGGGCGTCCTGTCTTGAACGGCAAGAGCCTCATGGTCGGGGGTCGATTCGACGATGAATACGTCAGGGAGAATGGTCGCTGGCTGTTTTCAAAGGTCGTCTTGACCACCTGGTACATGGTCACAGTCGAACCAGGCTGGGAAACTGCTGCAGCTCCCAAGCCAGCGCAGACGTGAATTGCAGAGCTCGGGGCTTGCCGCCACTGGCCTCAACGGACACTTGATGGCGCTGGTACATTAGTGTCGATGGCAACCCCAACGCTCTCTCGCGGCGAGCCCAGTTTTCAGAGAGAACCTGGGCCTCCAGCTTACGAGTAAAAAGCCGCGCGAAAACGCGTAGGATCGTAGAGAGTCGTAGTTTGGCGTACAAAGTCGTGCAGATGGCGGAGAGAGTGTCAGTCAATCACCATTGACATGTAAGCTGTGTTCTCATTCCGAAAGGTGGGAGCCGACGGTCTTGGCTACCGGTTCTTGGAATCCCCGCGCGCCAAAATGCCGGCGAAGAGACCAGGTAGTGATAAAGCTGCCGTAACGGTAGCGGCGATTTGCGCCACGCGCCCTGGCGTCCCGCTCCATCCAAACGAAGAGCTGAAATCATGGACGGCTGTCGAGCTTGATCAGCGCGCCAGCATTCGGAATCTTGTGTATTCGCCCCATCAAGGCACTATTGGCGGCCAAGTTGATGCTTTGACGCTCTTCCAGGGGGTCTACTCTCCGCCGATTTCCTCAATGAATCGCCCGGCGCGCTGGACGATAAGATCCTTATCATTGTCGAGAGTTGCAACATGATAAGAGTCATTTAGCCACAGCAGCCTGACGTCATCGGACCCAACGCTCTCGAGGATTCTTTGCCCATTTCGCGGAGGCACGACATGGTCTTCACGGGAGTGCATCGCCAGGACCGGGCAAGTTACCTTGCCAAGAAATGCCGAAGTCGCGGCGATCAGGATAAACACCTCGCGTGCGCAGCTGACGGGCAGTTCAGAATAGGCGAGCTCGGACGCCGTCGGATCCTTTATATCCGAACCTATTCCCGGAACCCGCGCCGGAGCCGATTTGCTCAGGAGCAATTCCGCGAGGGGCGGTTCGAAAATGCCGACGGGACTGTTTATGGGAATAATGCCATCGACTGTCGTCGAAAAGCGTGCAGCCAGATTAAGCGCCAGCGTCCCGCCCATGGATAAACCTGCGATGAAAACAGATCTGCCGCCTGCCGCTAGTTCATGCAGCGCCTCTTCGCACGAAGAAACCCAATCGAGAAAGCCAGTCTTTGCCATGTCATCGGGCGAGGTGCCGTGCCCAGCGAGGCGGGGACCTTGGACCGTGAACCCAAACCGGCGATGCAACTCTTGCCCGAAATAGCGCACACTCTGCGTGGTGCCCGTGAAACCATGCAAGACGAGCACGGCAATATCACTGCCATCGAAAAAGAACGGCTCGGCTTCCTTCATCACGCTTGGCATGCGTCTCTCCCTCGGATCTTCACCTGCTTCAATCAGGATTTCGTCGCGTGGCAGCTAGGGCAATGATCGCTCCCTGCAACATCAATCTCCCCGGTTCGCCGATGCCGAGGCTCGTGAGCAGATTGAAGCTGAACGTGAGCATGAAAGCGGCCACAGCGGGCCCGAGCGAACCTCCCTTGCCCGAGCCAAAGGTGACGCCACCGAGGATGACTGCAACGAGCGAACTCAAGGGCAGGTCACGACCGATATCCAGGCTGCCGGCTCCAACAAAACCGATGAGCACGAATCCGCTGAAAACCGCGAGGAGGCTGGACAGAATATGAGCAATGGTCACGACACGAACGTAGGGAATGCCGGACATCAAAGCTGCCCGCGGGTTGGCGCCGATCGCGTCTACATAGCGCCCAAAGACTGACATGCGGAGGAATAGGGCGACGGGAACGAACAACGCGAGCCAAACAAGCGGCGGGATGGGCACGATGCCGATTCTCGTCTGCCCAACATAGCGCAGAATGGCTGGAGCTTCCCCAGGCGCGCGTAGCTGGCTGAGTGAAAAGACGACCCCGCTCAAGATCAGGGCGGTCGCTAGCGTCACGATGACCGATGACGCTCTAATCCGCGTGATGAGGAACGCATTTGCGGTGCCTACGGCCACCCCGAAGAGGATGCAAATGATCAATAGCACTGGTTCGGGATACTTGAGAATCCCGCTCGTGAGGATGTAGCTGACCGCGAGAATGACGCCTCCGACCGAAAGATCGAGAGAAAGAACCCGCATGCAAAGCGATTGACCGAGGACGGTAATGGCCAAGGGAGCCGCCTGGCGGACGATCAGAAGGAGTAGCACAGGCGAGACGAGAGCGGGCCTAGTCACACAGGCAAACGCCAACAACGCGGCAGTTCCGGCGTAAGCGAACGGAAGGCTCAGGAACGAACGAGTGATATTCAACGGATGAAATGCCCGAGGAAGGGAATGGATGGTCATCTCACTCATACGCCGATCACATTGCGACGCTGCATGCTGATTGCAAGGAGCAGCAGCATTCCCGTGGCCGCCGTGCGCAGGAACGGAGAAATCCCGACTAGATTCATTCCGTTCGTCAACAGACCCAGCGCAATTGTACCGAGGACCACGCCCGTAACGCTGCCAGTACCGCCAGCCAACTGAACTCCTCCCATAGATATCGCCGTAACTGAATCCAAGGCAAACGGAGCTCCGACCGTGGCGTCACCCGAGGACACTCGGGCGCTGATGAAGATGCCCGCGACCGTCGCAGTCACGGAGCAGATCACGTAGCACCCAATGCTGTACCATTTCACCGCAATGCCGTTGCGGGCTGCACTCGCCTGATTGGCGCCGATCGCAAACAGCCGCAACCCGAAGCGCGTCGTCGACAATAGGAATGACGCGATCATCACCGCACCAACGCACCAGAAGAACGCGGCCGGCACACCTGCGGCGGAGGTCGATGCAAGGTCGCCAAGATAGTCAGGGACAGTTCCGCCAGGCACGGGATGTATCAGAAGCGCAAGTCCCTGCAGGAAGGTCATCGACGCCATCGTCATGATGAGCGGATGTACGCCGGCAATTGTTACGCCTATTCCATTGACAAGACCGACCGCCACGCCGGCAAGCAACGCGGCCACAACCGCGAGATCCGGACTTACCGAGACAATAATCGTTGTCGTTAGACTGAGAGTGGCCCCCACCGAAAGATCGATTCCCCCGATCAGGGCCACCACGAGCTGCCCGAGTGAGACGATCAGAAGCGCCGCTATCTGGCCGTTGATGTTGCTGAGATTCTGCACACTCAGGAAGGCTGGCGACAGAAAGGAAAGCGCCACGAAAAGCAGTACCGGAAGCGCGATTGTAGCTGGCCGGAGCCCGCTTCGATTGGGCTTTGCAGTCGATATCGCCATCACAACTCTTTCCTGGCCTCGGCCATCGTTCCGGCCAACGCGTAGCGCATGATTTCCCGCTCGCTCGCCGCGACCCCATCGAGCTCGGCCGTGATTTCGCCAGCTCGAACCACGAGGATTCGGTCGCACAAGCCCAGAATCTCGGTCAGTTCACTTGAGGCAATGAGGACTGCGCCGCCCGAATTGGCGAACCCGCGAAGGAGTGTGTAGATTTCGGATTTGGCACCGACGTCCACGCCTCGCGTCGGCTCCTCAACGAGAAGAACATCGACCCCCGACGCGAGCCATCGTCCTAACATCACCTTCTGCTGGTTACCGCCAGACAGGGATGAGACAGGTTGAGCCTGATCATTCGAGCGAACTCTCATCCGCGCCAAGAGCTCATCGATCCCTGCTTTCCTCACTCGGGCGCGGCGCCAAACACTGAGCTCGCGCAACATGCCAAGGGCGACGTTGTGCTCTATGGAAAGCGACAGGTAGAGCCCCTCGGACTTTCGGTCCTCCGGGATAAATCCGATACCCGAACGAGCAACGGCCACGATCGACCGACCCACCGTTCGCACCGTGTCGTCCGGGCCGCGTTTGGTGATGCGGCCGCCGACGTGAGGCCCCACCCCGGCGACCGCCCTGATGATCTCGCGCTGCCCTTGCCCCTGCAGCCCGGCAAACCCGAGAATCTCGCCGCGGCCGATTGTAAAGGAGACCGCGCGTCCGGCATCTGAAGGGGAAAGGTCTGAGATTTCCAAGGCGCAGCGGAGCTGATTGCGGCTCGGATTGCGAGGAGGATACAGCTGCCCAAGCGGGCGACCGACCATGAGCGATATCAGTTCGTCCTGCGTAAGTTCGCTTGCCGCAGAAGTCCCAACGAGCCTGCCGTCCTTCAAAACGGAGACGGTGTCACTGAACCGGAATATCTCCTCAAGCCTGTGGCTTATATAAAAAACCAGTTTTCCAGCTGTCCTTAACGAGTGGATGAGCTCCCCAAGCGTGTCGACCTCCGGTCCGTTCAAGGCGGCGGTCGGTTCATCGAGAATGAATACGTCGGCATCCGCCATCAATCCCTTTGCGATCTCAATGAGTTGCTGCGCCGCCACCGAAAGGGTTTGGCAGTACGTGTTCACATCCACGCGACATTTCACCAGGTCGAGCGCCTCCTCCGCGCGGCGGCGCATGAGAGAGCGGTTGATGATTCCTGCTCGGTGCGGCTCCCGACCGAGAAAGAGATTCTCGGCGACCGTGAGGTTGGGAAGGAGGGTCAATTCCTGGAATATGGTGGATATGCCCGCGCGCTGCGCTTGGGCCGGGCTCTCGATTCTGACGGGCTGGCCACGAACTCTAATCTCGCCCGAGTCAGGTTGATGAACACCTGCGAGCAGGTTCATGAGGGTTGATTTTCCCGCGCCGTTCTCGCCCGTGATCGCGTGCACCGAGCTCGCCAATCCCTCCAAAGAAAGGTCAACAAGAGCCTGGGTCGACCCGAAGCTCTTGTTGACAGAGCGGAACGCGACCAGCGCGCTACCGGGAGAACAGTGCGCCATCGGCGTGATCATCGTCCGTGCACGCTCTCATTTCTTGAACTTTTTTTCGATTTCAGCCGCAGGTAGCTCCGACGGCACCCAAAAGGCGTCGTTCAGATCCGGTCGATAGTATTTGTCGAGATTCGCGTTCGTAATGGGTGCGGGATCCGAGAAGTAATGGTCATACAGTGACTTTCCCTGCAGGATCGCGACAGTCGCGCGCAAAGCGGCGGGACCGAGCTCCGGCGTGAACACCGCGGCGACGCTGTCCAATTTCGACTCCTTCCAAGCCCGCAGGAAGCCGTTGTTGCCCTCGCCGGTCATCGGCACGAGTGGCCTGCCGGCTTCTTTGAAGACGTCGATGCAACCGCGAGTCATTTCGGCGCCTGAAAACCAAATGCCGTCCACCGGCTTGCCCGAGAGCACGAGATTTTCGCAAAGCCCTTTGGCTTTCGCATAGTTCCAGTCGCCAAAGACTTCCGCGCCTATAGTGATATCTGAACCTGCAATGGCCTTCCTGAAACCTTCATAGCGATCCGTTTCCTCCTGAACACCGGCGACGCCACGGAACGCCCAAACCGTGCCTTTGCCACCAAGCTTGTCCCTGAGCCATTTTCCGCCCACCTCGCCGAACGGGCCGCCGCCGCCCATGACCTCGACTGTGCTGGGAAGCGCGCCCTTGCTCCATCCCAGGTTTATCACTGGAATTCCCGCTGCCAGCGCTGCGTCGACCTGCTTCTTGAGAAGCGGCATCGCTATGGGCGCGATGATAATCGCGTCGACCTTGCGCGAGATCATGTCCTCCATGTTCGCGACCTGCTTTGTCGGATCCCAATTGGCCTCCGTAAAGATGAACTCCTTGATCTCCGAAGTGTGTGCCGCCTCATACTTGGTTTCTTCGGCCATCTGAATGATCCACGTGTTTCCAACGCCGGGAAACACCATTCCGATCGTCCAGGGTGGGGGCTTTTTGTATTTGTCCGGCGGAGTCATCTTGTCGGTTGTCGGTGCCAGTAGTTCCGGCGGCAGCAGTTGAACGTTGTTTTCGGCCAAAACCGGCGCGGTCGAGCACGTCGCGACAACCGCAATCAGGGAAACTCCGAAAATGCCCGCTCGTGCTTTCATTTGTCCTTCCTCCCTTACAATCCGCGGCACGTGTAAGCGCCTCGTGCGTGCAGTGACGCTGCAGAAAGCGCCCCGCGCATCGGCCGAAAATATTTAGGTCCTGGATCGCCGCCCGAGCGCCTGCGGCCAGCCTTGATCAGGCCGCCTCTTGACACGCCGGGGTGGAAGCAGCAGGCGCTTTCCTCTTTCGCGTCGGACGCTCACGATCCAATCACTTGACCAAATCATAAGATTGAATGAATGTGAGGTCAAGCATATGATTTGGCCACGTGATTGGATCGATATCACTGGCCGCAACCAAGCGACTTCCGACCGGGAGCGGATGACGCCGGAGATCTGGAGTTCGGACGCGGTGGGAACGACGATGACGACGGCGTCAGAGAGCGCAGACTTCGAACCGGGAAGCCGCCGGCTGCAGGCGTCTCCAGCGCGTGAACCGTGCGACAAATGCCGTCCCGCCGACCGGACCGACAACAATTCATCCCGCGCCGTTTCACGGCGTGCTGGCCAGCATCAAAAATCGATATTGATCTCGCCAGTCACGCAGCGACCGAGGGCCGGATCGCAATGAAGGACGCGCCAACAGGGCCAGTTCGCCGGTTGCCGCGCTCCGTCCCGACCATCATCGATCCAACCTCGGCAGCGTCAACATGGAGCAGCGGATCGGAAAATCACGGCTCTGGGTTCCAAACAGCTTGATTTGTCGGCGCTGCGCAGCAACATGAGTGTCATGAATCGGCGAGTAATACAGAAGAGCTTCGCGCGTCCCAACAGCGATGGCCGCCGCGAGCAGATCATCGACGCGGCGCTCAAGGTGATGATCAGCGATGGCGTCTATCATGCCACCACGCGCAAAATTGCCGATGCCGCAGGCGTCAACGTCGCGACATTGCACTATCATTTCCATGACAAGGAGGAGATCCTCTTCAAGGTCATGGAGGTTCTTGTGGCCAACTACCGCGCCACCTTGGCGAAGCAATTCTCATCGCCGCAGAAACTACACGATCGCATCGCGGACCTGCTTCGGTTCATATGGAGCGAGATCGAAAAGGCTCCGGGCGAACAGCTCGCGCTCCAGGAGATGACGCTCTATGTGCTCCGGCATCCGCATGCCGAACACATGGCGCGGGAAAAGGACCACGAATTTCTTTTGCTTTACGCGGAATCCCTGCGCGCATCGATCGACGTTCGCCCCGAGGACGGGCCGCGTATCATGGAGCTTGCCAATTTCATCTATGCCAGCTTCGTCGGCATGCTCAACCAGTGGCTGGCGGTGCGAGATGCAGAGTTGTTTGCGCAGGCGATGGACAATTTGATCCGGGCTGGCCAGGACTTGGCAGCGCGGAGTCTTCCGAAAAGATCCCCCAAACGAGGCCAAGCCTGAGATCCGGTCCGTGGCCAGCTTCACTCTGTGCCCGTCGTAACACGAGGGGGCATGGGTAGCACTTGGCTGCCATCCTTAGAGCGGCACGATGTCGACATGCATGACGGCGGCGCATCCTGCATCGACTGCGCAGAGACAGCGAGTGATCGCCTCGTCAATCTCTTCCGGATCACTGACCCGCTCGCCATGAGCACCGAACGCACGGGCAATGTCGATGAAGTGCCGCTGTTCGTCCTGACGTCCGGTACGAAGCCTGGAGAGGAACGCGTCGCCACGCTGCGCCTCCCCGTCCGGATAGACCCGCTGAACCGATGCTTTCACGGCGTGCCAGCCGCCATTATCGAGAATGACGGTGAAGATCGGCAGCCGATATTGCTGAGATACGGCGTATGCGGAATCCGGCGAGGAGAAGTGGAAGGCACCGTCGCCCACGATCTGTACGATACGATGGGAGGGATCGGCCAGCTTCAGTCCAAGCGCCATGCCGCCGCTGAAGCCAAGCCCACCGCCGGCCAGCCCGACATAGGTCAGAGGCTTGGTGCGGCGAAGCTGCTGCTGAAGGACGGGTGCGTTGCGGACAGCCTCGTTGAGAACGATGTCATCCTCCGACAGGAGCGCCTGTAGCCGCGCGAAAAGGAACGCGGGATTGATCGCGCCTCGCTCGCCCTTTTGCGCAGCCGCGGCTCGTTGCCTCGCCTCGAGGGCCTCACGCATCGGTTGCCAGCTTTCAATCCGGCGACGCACCTTGCTCCGATAGGCTTCGTCGGCGCGCGCCTCGACGATCTCCAGCACCTGGTGCAGGATGATCGCCGAGTCGCCCTGGATGCGCATGTCCGTTGCAAATCCCCACATCGGAATGTCCGCCTTCAGCGGATCGATATCGATCTGGATCCAGCGCAGTGCATCCGCAGCTTTCAGCGCCTGCGGGACGAAGGGCACGTCGGTGTCTATGAGCAGTCCGAGGTCGGCATTCGCCACCAGCGCGGCCGGATCGGCGCCGACGAAGCACGGCGAATCGTGGGGGATGTTCAGCGTCCCCGGATTGAATTCGGCGACCTGGATGCCGCAGGCGAGTGCCAGGCGCGCGAGCACGCCGACGGCATCTGCATTTCGTCCGAGATAGGCGGTCAGCGCGACCGGATTCTCAGCGGTCATCAGCGCTTCGGCCACGGCTTGCGCCCGCGCCGGCTCGATCCCGCCCGCCTTCACACAGCCGAAGCGCGCCGGCAGATAGGCCGGCATTGCCTGCTCGTCCCAGCTCTCGGCAAGGGTTTCGCGTGGCAGCATCATGTAGACCGGCCCGGGCGGATCGCTGTGCATGAACGCCGCCGCGCGCGCCAGCGCCTCCTTCACGACCACGCCCGAGGGCAGCGTATATTCCCATTTGACATAGGGG
>Ga0070711_100000646_pt1 | contig 18187 bp, 12 predicted proteins | sample LARL53metaG_FD_65452 | JGI IMG/M metagenome (GOLD analysis project Ga0070711, IMG submission 65452) | Corn, switchgrass and miscanthus rhizosphere microbial communities from Kellogg Biological Station, Michigan, USA - LAR L5-3 metaG | ecosystem: Host-associated > Plants > Roots > Rhizosphere ... | reverse complement strand
GCCGGCATGGCGTACCTCGAGGATTTCGGGCCCGAAGCGGAGCGCGCGGTCACACTGGGTGTCCATCCCCGGCACGAATCGCGCGAGTTCCAGATGACGGTGCTCGCCATCCGCCTTGCGGGGCACGTGAACGGCGTCGCCAAGCGGCACGGTATCGTCTCCCGCCAGCTGTGGGGCGACCTCTGGAGCGATCGCCCGGCTGACCAGGTGCCGATCGGTGCGGTCACCAACGGCGTACACCTCGCCACCTGGATGGCCAACCCGATGATGCGCCTGCTGGACTACCATCTCGGCGACGACTGGGGATTTCGCCTCGACGACGCGGAGATCTGGGATGCCGTCCTCGGGCTCGACGCGCGAGCGGTCTGGACGACGCACGATGAACTCAAGCGCATGCTCATCCGCTACTTGCGCGAGGAGGCCCGGCGGCGCTGGCGCGACGAGTGGAGCGAGGCGGCCCAGGTCGTCGCGGCCGGCACGTTGCTTGACCCGAGGGTGTTCACCGTCGGCTTTGCCCGCCGTTTTGCCACGTACAAACGCGCCGATCTGCTCTTTCGCGACATCGAGCGGTTGCGCGCCATCGTCGTCGACGCCCGGCGGCCGGTCCAGCTCATCATCGCCGGCAAGGCACATCCGCAGGACACTCCCGGCAAGGAGATCCTGCAGTCCCTCTACCACTTCACCCGCGATCCCCGGTTCGAGGGACGCGTTGCATTTCTCGAGGACTACGACATGCACCTCTCGCATCTGCTGGTGCAAGGCGTGGACCTCTGGCTCAACCTGCCCCGGATCCCGTTCGAGGCCTCGGGTACGAGCGGGATGAAGGCGGCGCTCAACGGAGTACCGCAGCTCAGCACCCTCGACGGCTGGTGGGAGGAAGGGTTCAACGGCAAGAATGGCTGGGCGATCCCCAAGGCGGGGCCGGGTGACGAAGCGGCCGTCGACGCGGCGGACGCCGAGCAGCTGTATCAGTTGCTCGAAAAGGACGTGGTGCCCCTGTGGTACGACAAGGACGACCAGGGCATTCCCCGGCGGTGGGTGCAACGGATGAAGGAGTCGATCCGGATGGCCGGCCGGCACTTTACCGCCCGACGGATGATGCAGGATTACGTGGACCGGTATTATGCACCGATCCTGCGGGGCGATCCGTTTACCGACGATCCACCACTTGGATGACGTCATGAGCGCGGCGCGGCAGTTCAGGCTTCCGGAAATAGCGAACGAGGCGCCCACCGTCGTGCACCTCGCCGCGGAGTATTTCCCGTACGCCCGCACCGGCGGGCTCGCCGAGGCGGCCTGGGGCCTGCACCGGGATCAGCACCGGCATGGGCTGAAGACCATGGTAGTTGTACCGCTCTACCGGGCCGCCCGTGCACACACCCGCCGCCTCGAGGCGGCCGGTGATCCGTTCACCATCCAGCTCGGACCGAGGGCGGAGACCTTCCGTCTCTGGCGCGAACTGGATCCGGCGTCGGACACGCCAACCTGCTTCCTCGAGCACGACGGGTTCTTCAACCGTGAGGGGTTGTACGGCGAGAAGGGCGCGGACTATCCCGACAACTTCCGGCGTTTTGCCGCCTTTGCCGCGGCATCGGTAGCCGCACTGCCGCGCATCACCACCGGTCCCGTGCTGCTGCATGCTCATGACTGGCACGCGGCACTTGCCGCCGTCTACCTCCGGACCTGGTTCCGCGGGAACCCATGGTACGACCGCATCCCGATCGTGATGTCGGTGCACAATGCCGGTTATCAGGGCCACTTCGGCGCCGACATCATGCCCGAGATCGGGTTGCCTTGGGATCTCTTCACGCCGGACAAGCTCGAGTGGTACGGCAAGACCAATTACCTCAAGGGCGGCCTGACCCACACCGACATGGCGACCACGGTGAGCCCGAGCCACTCCGAGGAATTGCGCACGCCCGCCGGCGGGTTCGGTCTGCACGACGTCTTTGAGTGGATGGGGAACCGGTTCACCGGGGTGCTCAACGGCATCGACCAGACCGTCTGGAACCCCGCCCTGGACACCGGAATCGCCGCCCAGTTTTCGGCGGCCAATCTCGATGGCAAGCGGGTCTGCAAGCTCGACCTGCAGCGCCGATTCGGCCTTCCCGAAAACCCGTTTGTTCCCGTGATCGCGTCGATTGGCCGGATGGCAACGCAGAAAGGCCTCGACATCGTCGTGCACAACCACGCACTCTTCGCCCTGGCCGCGCAGTACGTATTCATGGGCAGCGGCGACCGGCGCCTCGAGGACGCGGTGCACGCGCTGCACGCCGCGATGCCAAACCGCGTGGGCGTGGTGACGAAGTTCTCCGATTCGCTCGAGCACGTGATGATCGCCGGGGCCGACCTGTACCTGATGCCATCGCAATACGAGCCGTGCGGGCTGACGCAAATGCGGGCGCAGCGCTACGGCACGATTCCCGTGGCGCGGCGTGTCGGTGGGCTCGCCGACACGATCGACGACGGACTGACCGGATTCCTGTTCGATGCCTTCGACGAACGCGCGCTGGTGGGCGGCATGTGGCGCGCCCTGGCGGAGCACGGCTCGGCGAAGGCATGGCGCGAAATGCAGCACGAGGCGATGGCGCGGGATTTCGGCTGGGATCAGGTCGCCGAGCGGTACAACGAGATCTACTCGCGGGCGATCGCGCTCGCCGCACGGCGCGCCGCGTGACGCTCCGGTTTGTACTCACGCTGCACAGCCACCTGCCCTGGGTCCTGCATCATGGCCGCTGGCCGCACGGCTCCGACTGGATCTGCGAGGCGGCGCTCGACAGCTATCTGCCGCTGATCGCAATCCTCGACGACCTCGAGCAGGAGCAGGTGCCGCCGCCGATCACGCTGGGCATCACGCCGATCCTGGCCGCGCAGTTCGCGCATCCGTCCTTTCGCGAGGAGCTCGACCGCTATTTCGCGCATCGGCTCCAGACCATCGACGAAGCGCCCGAATCGCTGCGCCAGACCGGTGACGCCCACCTGCTGCCGCTGGTCGTGTTCTGGAAGCACCACGTCGAGGCGCTGCAAGCCACGTGGGAACGCATTGGCAAGGACCTGATCGCGGCCTTTCGCCGGCACGCGCTGGCGGGCCGCATCGAGCTGATTTCTTCGGCGGCCACCCACGGCTTCCTGCCCCTGCTGTCAAGGGACGAGAGCATCCGGTTCCAGTTGCTGGTGGGACGCACCGAGCATGCGCGGCACTTCGGCGAGCTCCCGCGCGGTTGCTGGGTGCCGGAGTGCGCCTATCGCCCGGCCGGGCCGTGGCAGCCGTTGCCCAGTGTACGGCGCCAGCCCATTCGCTCCGGCATCGAGGACCATCTCCGGTACGCCGGTTTTCAGTGGTTCTTCGTCGACGCGCACATCGTCGAGGCCGGCCAGACCTATGACCTCTACACCGGCAGGACGCGCCGGCGCCCGGAGCGGGAAGCCAAGCGCTCACCGCATCGCGCGTACCGCGTTGGCAACGCCACGCGCGGCCGCCCGATTCACGTGCTGGTTCGCGATCCGACCACCACGACGCAGGTATGGAGCCGCCACGGCGGCTACCCGGGTGACGGCAGCTATCTCGAATTCCACAAGATTCGCTACCCGGGCGGACTCAAGCTCTGGCGCGTGACCGATTCGGACGCCGACCTGGGCGCCAAGGAACCGTACGACCCGCGCCTTGCGCGCGACATGGCCAGTCGCCATGCGGCGCACTTCCAGGCGCTGCTCGACACGCTCGCCGTGAATGCGAAGCCCGGCGACAACACGATCATTGCGCCGTTCGACACCGAACTCTTCGGCCACTGGTGGTTCGAGGGCATGGACTTTCTCAAGTTTCTCTACGAGGACATGTCGGCTGATGCCGCGGCACGGCCCGTCGCTGCCGGCGACGCGCTCCGGGATGCGCCGCCCGAGATGTCCCTGCGGATGAGCGCCGGATCGTGGGGCAAGGACGGCGATTTTTCCATGTGGCTGAATCCGGAAACCGAGTGGACCTGGCACCGCCTCTGGCCGCTGGAAGATCGCTTCTGGAACGCCGTCCCGGTCGCAATCCAGCGCTGGGACGCCCGTCCGGTGCTGGAGCAGGCGGGCCGGGAGCTCCTCCTGGCGCAATCGTCCGACTGGCAGTTCATCATCTCCACCGGAGCGGCTGGTGATTACGCGACCAGGCGGTTCGACGAGCACTGCGACGCGCTGGAAGCCCTGCTTCCCTTTCTCGAGAACGCGTCGTCCGACCTGGGGGCCGGTGCGGCGCGGGCCGCGGAATATCAGGCCATCGACGGTCCGTTCCCCGACCTGATCGGGGCGATCGCGGCAGCTTCGGATGTGACGGCGCGCTGAATGTCCCGGCACGACATCATCGTTCACGGCCACTTCTACCAGCCGCCACGCGAGGACCCCTGGCTGGAACTGGTACCGCGGGAACTGAGCGCGGCGCCGTACCACGACTGGAATGAACGGATCACGGCGGAGTGCTACCGGCCGCTGACCCATGCACCCGTGACTGACGCCCAGGGCCGGATCGTGCGGGTGATCAATGCCTTCGCGTGGTGCTCGTTCGACATCGGCCCGTCGCTGTTCCGCTGGCTCGACGCGCACGCCGTCGAAGTCCGCGACGCCATCGTGGCCGGCGATCACGAGTCGCGGCGGCGCCTCGGCGTGGGGAACGCGATGGCGATGCCGTACCATCACGTCATCCTGCCGTTGCTCTCGCGGCGCGACAAGACGACCGAGATCCGCTGGGGGATCCGCGATTTCCGCGACCGGTTTGGCCGGGAGCCCGCCGGGATGTGGCTGCCGGAAACGGCGGCGGACGATGAAACACTGGACGTGCTCGCGGAGGAACGCATCCGGCTCACGGTCCTCGCGCCGAGTCAGGTGACCAGCACGCTGCCCTTCGGGCGACCTGGTCGATGGCGCGGAGCCGGGGGCCGCGAGCTGGCCATCTTCGCGTACGATGGACCATCGTCACACGGCGTTGCCTTCGGCCACGCACTGGAGAGCGCGGGGCACTGGGCGGCCGGCCTCACGGGATTTCCGCTGGCGCCGGACGGCGGCCCGACGATCGTATCGGTGGCGACCGACGGAGAAACCTTCGGCCACCATCACCGTTTCGGCGACCTGGCACTGGCCGCGCTGATCGACCGCATCGATCGGCGCACCGATGCGACACTCACCAACTTTGCCGCCATGCTGGACGCCTGCCCGCCGGTAGCCGACGTGTCCGTTGTGTCACCGAGTTCGTGGAGCTGTCCGCACGGCGTGGACCGGTGGCGCACGGAATGCGGTTGCCGTCTTGAACCCGGAACGTCGCAGGCGTGGCGTGCGCTGCTGCGAAACGGCCTGGAATCGCTCTCCGCCGGGGTCACTGATGTTGTCCAGCGCCTCTGGCCTGCATCGGCGGGAAACCTCTGGGCCGCTCGCAACGACGCCGGGCCCGACCTGACCGGACTCCCGGTATTGCCTGCCGATGCCCGGCTGTTGCTCGAGGTCGAGCGGCACGCGCTCGAGATGTTCACCTCCTGCGCGTGGTTCTTCGACGATCTCGGCCGTCTGGAGCCGCGCATCGTGCTTCGTCACGCCGCGCGCGCGCTCGACCTGCTCCCCGCCGACGATCGGGAACGGCTGGAAGCGGCCTTGCTGGCAACGCTGGCCCACGCCGAGAGCAACGATCCCGCCAAGGGAAATGGCGTGGCAATCTGGCGCCGCGACGTGATGCCGGCTGCCAACGGCCCGGCCCGCCTCGCCGCCGGACTGGGCGCCCTCCGCGACCTCTCACCCGACTCGCTCGACGATGTGCACATGCCGGCCCATGATTGCGACGTGGACGGCGATGCCATCATCGTGCGGCATCGGCGCACCGGTCGCGAGTGTCGCTGGGTCGCCGAACCCTGCGTGCTCGGTGTGCTCGCGATGCGGACCACGGTTCGCGGCGGCGCGGCGTCGGCGTCGACGGTCGTCGCCGCCAGCGACTATCCCGAGCCGGTCCGTCGCGTTCTCCGGGAAGTGGCGACACCACTTATCTATGCTGCCGCGCTGAGCGACGGCGACGGTGCCATGCTGCAGGCCGGGCTGCTCGACGCGATGACCGCGCGCAGCCGGGCTCTCGCTGGTGCGTGGCGATTGATCGAGCGCGACGGTCTCGAGGACGCCGGCGTGGTGCTGCACGGCGTGCTCGACCTCTTCGAGTTCGACAGTCTCAGGCCGTCCGACGACGCCCGCGCGGATGCGTTCCTGCGCCTGGCATCACTCCCGGCGACGACGATGCGCGAGTCGATTGCCGAACGATTCGACCTCGCGCTCGGCGCACCGTGAGCCCACCGCTTCGATTCTGCTTCGCGCTCCATCTGCACCAGCCGTGGGGCAATTTCGACTCGGTCTTCGAGCAGCACCTTGACGACGTCTATCGGCCGCTGCTGCGCAGCATGACCGCGGGAGAGCTCTGGCCGGTCGCGGTGCACCTTTCCGGACCACTGCTGGAATGGCTGGAGGATCACGCTCCGCGATTCCTGGATGAGCTGGGGGAGCAGGCAACGTCCGGACACCTGGAGCTGCTCGCCGCTGGCCACGACGAGCCGATCCTGGCGGTACTCTCGCGGGAGGATCGCGTCGAACAGGTGGTGCGCCACCGCGACCGGATTCGTTCCCGATTCGGCGTGGAGGCGCGGGGCCTCTGGCTCACAGAACGGGTGTGGGAACCGACCCTTCCGGAGGAGCTCTCGGCCGCCGGCGTTGGCTTTGTGCTGGTTGACGACCGTCACTTCCGCGTCTCGGGGTTTCCCGGCGATCGGCTGCATGCGCACTTCGTCACGGAGTCGGGCGGGCGACGCCTCGCGGTGTTTCCCATCGACGAAAAGCTGCGGTATCTCGTCCCGTTCCGTCCGCCGTCCGAACTCGCCGACTACCTTCGCGCGCTCCGCGGTTCGGGCCGCGCCCTCGCGGTGCTGGGCGACGACGGCGAGAAGTTCGGTGGCTGGCCGGGCACCCTGAAATGGCTCTACCAGGAGGGCTGGCTGGAGGCGTTTCTCGGCACCATGCGCGAGCTGCGGGATAACCAGGAGGTCCGGCTCACCCGGTTCGAGGATGCGCTCGACACGACGCCGTCGGGCGGCCTCGCCTACCTCCCATCCGCCTCGTACCGGGAAATGGAGGGATGGGCGCTGCCACCCGAGCCGGCGCGTGCACTGCTGCGGCTCGAGCGCGAATGGGACGGACCGCGCATCGAAGGGGTCGAGGGCGGATTGCTGCGTGGCAGCCACTGGCGGCACTTTCTCGTCAAGTATCCGGAAAGCAACCGGATGCACAAAGTCATGCTGGCACTCTCGATCGAATGCCGGGAACGGGGCGATCCGCCCGAGATACGTCGCGCGATCGGCAGGGCGCAATGCAACGACGCCTACTGGCACGGTGTCTTCGGCGGGCTCTACCTGCCGTTCCTGCGCGGCCATGTCTGGCATCAACTGGCCAAGGCAGAGGCCCTGTTGCGGGCCGGAGCGTCGCTCGCGGTGGAAACGGGGGACCTCGACGCCGACGGAAACGACGAGATCTGGATCCGTTCCGACGCGTGCAGCGTGCTTGTCGCGCCGGCGCGCGGCGGCATGATCGAGATGTGGCTGGATCTCAAGCGCCGGGAAAACCTGCTCAACGTGCTGGCGCGCCATCGCGAGGCCTATCACGGGCCGCTGGGATCCCTGTCCCTGGTGCCCGAGAACGACGCGTTGGCGCCCGGAACGGGGGCACCGTCCATTCATGATCTCGAGGGAGAACTCACCGAGATCCCGCCGGTCGATACCGAGCCGCGGGGACTCTTCGTGGACCGCATCATCCCGGCGGGCGCTTCACGGGATGACTTCGTCGCCGGGCGAGCGGCGATCGTACGAAGCTGGGCCACCCGGCAGATGGACCCCGACTGGCGCCTCGCCGATGGAGAGATCGTGCTGCACCTGCGCTGCGATGACCTGGCGAAGACACTCTATGTGGGCGGTGAAACGGTGCGTTGCGAGTGGCGGTGGCATCAGGGCCATTTCCCGGCCGACGGCTGCTTCACCACGGAGCTGTCCTTCTCGTCACCGATGAACATCGATGCTCCCGGCGCGGACCGCTGGGAGTATGCTATTGAAACCGTCGCAAAGAGCGAGAAGGGCTTCGATCGTGTGACGCAGGGAACCGCCGTGGTGCTCCGCTGGCCGGTGTCGGCCGGCGAGGCGCGCGCGACGATCCGCGCGGGGGCACACGGAGCCTAGCGCCTTACCAGAATGTCGAGCGGCGCGCGAACCACGAGCCGGTACGAGATTTCCCAGCGGGTGTTGAAGAACGCGATGCTCTTGAGGTTGTCGATGTTGTGAAAACGGAATTCGGCGTCGAAGGTTGCGCCACCCTCGATCGGGGTACGGCGAATCATTCCGATTTCCGTGTAGACGCGGTGTGACTGGTAGAAAGCGGGATCGGACCCGGTCGAGTTGTAGTTGTTGTCGCCGTCATCACCGTTGTAATCCTTCCCGATCCAGTGAATCACGAAGATTTCTGCCCAGTTCCACGGGGTGATGCCGGCGCGCAGGTAGGTGCCGTGCCCCTGCCCCGGACGGTCCGGCGGATACGCTGGGTCGATGTGACCGGCACTCCACAACTCCCAGGCCGATGCGTAGCTGCGTCCGAGCGTGCCGAGGGAATCGTGGATGGTGACACCCAGTGCTTCCGTGTGATTGTTGCTCACTGGCGTCGGATTGAAGAGCTGGCCGCCGCGATGATACCAGAGATGCTGCAGCCCGGCGTCGAGCCAGCGGACCGGGCTCACGCGAAAAACGTTGCCGAGCTCGAATTGCTCTCGCTGGTCCGGCAAGTTCAGCTTCTGCCAGTTGATCCACGTCTCGCCGTGGAATGCGCCGCGATTCTCGATCCATTGTCCCCCGTACTCGATCGGCGTCGTCAGTTCGCGGGTCGTCACCATCAAGGGTTCCAGCAAGCCGTGGCGGTGCACGGTCTCGAGCGTGCCGAACACGCCGAGGGAATGCGTCGTGTGAAACCGGAAGGCCAGGAGCGGCTTGAGCGAATCGGTGAAATTGGCGGAACCCCAGCGCCGGTCGGCGAAAATCCCGATGCGCAGTTCGGTACGCGGCCCGGTCCGGTCGGCCAGCCACGTGCTGACCTGTCCACCGAGGATGGTTTCGCCGACCCGGTATGGCGTGAAGAATTCCGTGTTGTCGGCGTAGAACACCGCGCGGGTGCGCCAGTCCAGGCGCTGCGCGCCAAGCGGGGCCGCGACGACGAGCACGAGCGCGAGGTGCCGGAGGATTCTCACGGCCACTATCTTAACGCTTCCATGAACACTTCACGCATGGTCACGGTGGGACTCGTCCAGCAGGCGGTGGGATCCGACCCGGCCGCCAACCTCGAGCACACCATCGCCGGCATTCGCGAAGCGGCGGCCCGCGGAGCGCGACTGGTCTGCCTGCAGGAGCTGTCCGCCTGGTATTACTTCTGCCAACGGGAAGACCACGACTTCTTCAAGCTGGCGGAGGCCGTTCCCGGCCCGACCACGGAGCGACTCGGTGTCGTCGCCGCCGAACTGGGCGTGGTGATTGTGGCGTCGCTGTTCGAGCGGCGCGCCGGCGGCCTCTATCACAACACGGCCGCCGTGATCGACGCCGACGGCAATTACCTCGGGAAGTACCGGAAGATGCACATTCCGGACGACCCGCAGTTTTACGAGAAATTCTATTTCACCCCGGGAGACCTGGGATTTCGCGTCTGGGACACCAGGGTCGGCCGCCTGGGCGTCCTGGTGTGCTGGGATCAATGGTATCCCGAGGCCGCCCGGCTCACGGCCATGCAAGGGGCCGAAATCCTCGTCTATCCCACGGCGATCGGCTGGTTGCCGTCGGAAAAGGCTGCCTACGGCGAGCGACAGCAGTCGGCATGGGAGACCATTCAGCGCAGCCATGCGATCGCCAATGGCTGCTTCGTGGTCGCCGTGAACCGCGTGGGGCACGAGGTGCTTCCCGGCAGCGAGCCGGGCCACGCCGGAATCGAATTCTGGGGCGCGTCGTTCGTGGCCGACCCCAATGGCCGGGTCCTCGTGCAGGGCGGCCGCGACGAGGCCATTCTCACCGCCGATTGCGACCTGGCTCAAGTCGATGTCGTGCGAACCCACTGGCCATTCCTGCGCGACCGCCGCATCGACGCCTACTCAGGTCTCACGCAACGCTACCTTGACTGACCGGCGAGGGCCCGCGGCCCGCGGGTTTCGCATGCCGGCCGAGTGGGCGCCGCATCGCGGCACCTGGCTCTCGTGGCCTCACAAGGAAGCGTCGTGGCCCGGCAACTTCGCTCCAATTCCCGGTGTGATCGCCGAGATGGTGCGGCAGCTGGCGCCGGGCGAGGAAGTACACATCAACGTCGCCGGCGACGCGATGGAACAGCAGGCGCGGTTCGTGCTTACCGACGCCCGGGTGTCCGATCACAACGTTTTCTTTCATCATCATCCCACCGACGATGCGTGGTGTCGCGACCACGGGCCGGTCTTCGTGCAGCGCGGCGAGGGGGCCGGCCGCGAACAGCTGATTCTCGACTGGGGCTACAACGCCTGGGGGGAGAAGTACCCGCCCTTCGATCGCGATGACGTGATCCCGACACGGATTGGAGACGAGCTGGGAATCACCGTCGAGCACCCCGGCATGATCCTCGAGGGAGGGTCGATCGACGTGAACGGTCGCGGTGCACTGCTCACCACCGAGGCGTGCCTGCTCAACCGCAATCGCAATCCCCTGCTCTCGCGCCGCCAGATCGAGACGCGGCTTCGCGACTTTCTCGGCGTAAGCAAGGTTCTCTGGCTCGGGGACGGCATTGTCGGTGACGACACCGACGGACACATCGATGATCTCACCCGGTTTGTCGATGAGCGGACGGTCGTCACCGTCGTGGAGGACGACCCTGCCGACGACAACTACGAGCCGCTTCGGGAGAACCGGCGGCGCCTGGGCGCCATGACCGATCAGGACGACCAGCCGCTCCGCGTGGTCGAGCTGCCGATGCCACCGGCGCTGCACGTCGATGGCCAGCGCTTGCCGGCAAGCTACGCGAATTTCTACATCGCCAATGAAGTGGTCTTGATGCCAGGCTACGATCCGGCGACGGACGCCGTCGCCGCTGAGACCCTGCAATCGCTCTTCCCGGATCGCCGCGTGGTCACCATCGACTGCCGGGCCCTTGTCTGGGGTCTGGGCGCGTTTCATTGCCTCACGCAGCAGTGGCCCGCGTAGCGCCGGCGCCATTGTAAGAATCTCTGCATGACGCGGTGGCCCGCCGCGGACACCTTACGGCGCGCCAGTCGGGAGGCCATCTTCAATCCGAACCAGGGCCTTACCGGGTCGGAGGCTGCCCGTGCAATTTCCCACGTCAAAGGCCCTGATTTGCAGCCTGCTGGCCGCCGCCTCGCCGGCGACGCTGCGTGCTCAGTCCGCGCCCGATCGCAGCTTCCTCGACAGCATCCTCATTGCCGCCCAGGCAGCCACGACTGAATCGGCGGTTCCGCTGCTGTCGCGCTGCGACGGCCGCGACGTCAACGTGGTTCGCATCTGTCAGGCAACCATCGCCGTCTACCATGCCCCCCTCGCCGGCAAGCGTGAAGAGGTGTTCGCCGCCGAGGACGTCGCGATTCACGCGGTGTTCGAGCGCGATCGCTGGCCGTATGCATGGCTGGTACTCGGCCTCGTTCGATTGCAGCTCGCTCACGACAAGGTGGTGCCTCACGAAGGTCCCGCCATGACCACCGGCACGAGCAATGAACTGGGTGCGGCAAATGCGCTGATCCAGGCGCTTGAGCTCGACCCGACGCTTCGAGCGGCCGCCGAGGCGCTGGCCAGTGCGCCCGAACCGCGCGAGGGACCGGACGCAATGGCCCCCCGCGTTGTCATGCTCCGTCGGGTCATGGCACTCCTCTCTCCGTCGGCGAGCGCCCGGGCTGCGCTCATCGAGCGCGACGCAGGATCGGTGGATTCCGCCATCGCGGTTCAGCGCCGCGCACTCGCTGCCGGCAGCATCGACAGCGGCGTGGTGCTGCTGTCGCTGGCAAGGGACCTCTACCGCGCCAATCATCCCGCCGAGGGTCGCAAGGCGTTGCTGCTGGGAAGCGCCATCCCGTCCGAAGCTGCGCGCCGCGCCTACCGCGCAGAGCTCTCGTGGGTTGCGTCGCCGGCGGAACTGGCGCAGTGGGACTCGTTGGCGCCGCGGGCCCGGCCCGCGTGGCTCGCCGGCTTCTGGTCGAGCCGGGACGTGGCCGAGGGCCGGCCGGATGGATCCCGGCTGATCGAGCACTACCACCGAGTCGAGTATGCGCTGGCGCACTTCAGGATCAGCGCCCCGGAGACCGACCGCTCGCCGGTGCTCTCGTTCCTTCACTCGAATGACTATCTGCCGGAGGAGCAGGCGCTCGATTTTGCCGCTCGGCACGGGAACATCTGCCCGGAGACGGCGCGCTTCGCCGCCGATGCCAGGCAGTTCGGTGCCGATGCCCCCGAGCGGTATTTCCGGCCGCCGCAGGACCTGCTCGACGACCGGGGAGCTGTCTGGATTCGTCACGGTCCGCCGGCCAAGACCCGCCGGAGCAACGGTGCGGAAGCAGCCGAGATCTGGCGCTATGAACGTCCCGAGGGGCCGCTGGTACTGCAATTCCGGGCGGCGGCATTCCGGGGCACCAACGGCGTGTCGGTGCTCGTCCCGTCGCTGCTCACGGTGGCACCGGGAGTCCGCAACCAGATCTGCGCCCTCGAGACGTCGATCTGTTCCCGCCTGGGCGTGAGCGGTCCACTCCAGCCGGGCGACACCATCCTGGTGCCCCCGCCGCTGATTCAATCGAGCGGTGATGACGCCACCTGCCGGATGTGCCCACCGAGAATTGACCCGGTGACTCATCGCATGATACGAAATCCGGCGACGGCGAACGGGGTCCGTGCCATCGTCAAGGCCAACGAACGGTGTCAGGATCCCATCGCGCGCATCCTCGAGCGCGAAATGAACGCCGAAGGAACGCTGCTCGGAACGCAGGCGATCATCCGGGCACGCGACCGCGGCCGCGAACAGATCGACATCGCGACCACGACCGACACCTACCATCGCGACTTCGCGAGAGCGATTCACGCCGCCACGCAGGTGGTGGGCCTGGATCGCGCAGCCGGCGGCGCACCACGCCTCGTCATCGCATACGCACTTCCCGCCGACGACCTCGCGTATGACAAGCCGGAAGCCGCAGGGCTGCGCGTCAACTATCCAGTGCGGCTGCAGGTCATGGCGGCGAATGTCGGCACCGGTGAACGGGTCGACGTCGACTCGCTGATCCGTTTTTCGGCCGATGCTCCGCTCAATCACGGACAAGCAGTCACCGGCCTTCTCGAGGTGCCGCTTGCCGCCGGCACCTATGCCGTGGGCATCGTGGTGACGCAGGCCGATGGACGGGGGGAGACGGTCGCCACGCGCAATGTCTCGGTGCCGGGAGCGGCCGGACGCCTGGGCGTCAGCAACATCGTGCTGGGCCGGGAAAAGAGTGCCGCGCAATGGAACTCAGGCACCAGGATCGTCACCTTGAATCCCCTCGAAACCTACGCCAAGGGCGGCGCGGCAGACGTGTACGTTCAGCTATCCGGGATGAGCGTCGGCGCATCCTACCAGCTGCGTTTCGAGTTCTTCCGCGCCGACGACGACCCCCGGCATGCCCCGCGCCTGTCGATATCTTTCATGCAGCCCGTCTCGCAGGAACGCATCGAGGTCGCGCGCTCCCTCGGCCTCAAGAACCTCGACGCTGGACGCTACCGGGTGAAGCTGACGGTGACCGGGGACGGCGCCCAGGCCACGACCGCCTCGTGGCTGACGATCGAGAAATAACGGCGTTCCTCCCTTGCAACCTTCCCTGGCCGGGACGCGTCGAAGCCCATGTGACCAGCCTTGCCATGACACTCCCCGCGCTGCGCCTGGAAGTCACCACGGCCGCTGACGTCGAGACCCTCGACGCCAGACGGGCAGCAACCGGTGACGAGAGTGCCTTCGAGCGACTCTATCGGCGTCACGCCGCACGGATTCACACCCTGGCGCGCCGGATGGCTGGCCCGGATGCGGCCGACGACCTGACCCAGGACGTGTTCGTGCGGGCTTGGGACAAGCTGGGCACCTTCCGCGGGGAAAGCGCCTTTGGCACCTGGCTGCACCGGCTCGCCGTCAACGTGATCCTCAGCCGGCACCGGAGCGAGAAGAATGACCGGGCGTGGATCGTGGACGACGAGTATGCGCTTGCCGCCGCGACCACGCGGGTCCCGCATCCGGCGACGAGGCTGGATCTCGATGCGGCGATCGCGCGTCTCCCCGAAGGCGCTCGCAAGATCTTCGTGCTGCACGACGTCGAAGGGTGGACGCACGAGGAGATCGCCGAACAGATGGGGCTGGTGCCCGGTACCTCGAAATCGCAGTTATCACGCGCGCGAGCCGCGCTGCGGAGAATGCTCGATGGACACTGAGTCGCAACTCGATCCGGGATTGGCCGACGCCATCGCCAGGTTGCGTGACACGCAGCCGGCCGCCGATCTCTGGCCGGGAATTTCCCGGAAACTCGCGCCTCGCCATCCCCGCGGCATGCTGCTGATCCGCTGGCCCACGGCGCTCGCCGCGGGCCTCGTGATCGCCGCGGCCACCGCGGCGAGCACGGCCGTCCTGATCCATCGGGCACCGGCACCGGATTCGTCGGCGGTCGCCGCCGCATCGGCCGCGCAGACGTCGGCCATTGTCACCGCCAGCTTTGCCCCGGGCGACGCGGCGCTCGCTCGTGCCATCAATGATCTCGAGGATGCGGTGCGCGCATCATTGACTCATCTCGACGCCGATGCCCGCCGCAGCGTGAATCAGGGGCTGAACGCGCTCGATGCAGCTATCGCGCAGGCCGCCGCCCGCCAGACCGCGGCACCCGGCGATCCGAACGCGGCACGATACCTGACCAGCACGCTGCGCAAGAAGCTCCAGCTGCTGCGGACCGTGTCTCAACTCACCCAGCAAACCTGAGCCGACCGCCTCAATGCCTGCTTCGCTGCTGCTCCTCGCGCTGGCCCTCACCGGCACGGACCCGGATACGGCCGTGCGCCTGCCACGCAACGGAGCCATCGAGATCGACACCCGCATGCGCGACGTGGTGTTGCGCATCGGGACGACCGACATGGTGACGATTCACGGCGGCCAGGCCGAGCTCGACGGGGGCACGCTGCAGGTCAGCGGCGAGGACCGGCGCAGCCGCGGCGATGGCGCCATGGAACTCGTCGTCCCCAGCTGGGCCAGGGTCGAGATCAGCTCGATCGGAGGGAACCTCACCTTCACGGGGACGCCGGGCCAGCTGCATGCCGAGACCGTGAACGGGTTCATTCACGTGAGCGGGGGCACGGGCGTGGTGGAACTCGAGACGGTGGCGGGCGCCGTCGTCGTGACGGACTTTCGCGGCACCAGTCTTTCGATCGATGCCACCGGCGACAACATCTCGGTTACCAACGCCACCGGAACGCTCACCGTGGACAACGTCAATGGTGACGTGATCCTGCGGGGCATTCACGCCACGACGGTCTCGGCAAGCAGCATCAACGGCATGGTGCAATTTGACGGAGTGTTCGCGCCGTCAGGATCGTACGAGTTCAGCAGCCAGAACCGCGACATCACGCTCTGGCTGCCTGCGGATGTGAGCGCGCGAATGAAGATCTCGACAATGAATGGCGAATTGACCACGCAGATTCCCGCCACCACCAACGGCATGGCGGCTCAGACTGGCGCCTCGCCGGGCGGCAAGGAGAAGCACAAGCACGACGACGGCGAACAGACGTTCACCGTCGTCTACGGTTCGGGCGCCGCCCGCGTCTCGATCGATGCCTTCAACGGCAACGTCATCGTGAAGAAGAGGCCATGAGCCGCACGCGGTAACCCGCAACGCGGCAGCACGCCGCAATCGCTGACGTGCGTTTCACGCAAACTTTGGCGGCCGCTTCAGGTGCACATCACTGGCCGACTGCCAAGCGTGCGCCAGTCGCAGCAGCAGGTCCTCCCGGTACAGCGCCGCGACGAACGAAATACCCTGATTGCGCGGGTCGGAAAGAGCGGTGCCTTCGCGGACCACGAGTGGCACCACGATCTGCGGGTGGCCGGAGAGATTCGTCGCCGCGAGATTTCCCCCGCCGACCACGATGTCGACATCCTTGAAGAACTCGTCGTACTTGTTGATCAGCAGCGTGCGCGCCCGGTTGGCAAGCACATAATCCACAGCGGAAACGAAGGTCGCTGCCCGGAAGGTGTTCGGCCACTGGGCCTGGATCAGGACCTGATCGACCGTGTTGTCCCGTGTGATGGCCGCAAAGGCCGCACCGGCTTCCACATTCAGGATCTGCGACATCGCGTTCGTCGATGGCTCGGCGGGCCAGGTGACCGGAATCAGCTTCGCCCCCTGCCGGGTCAGCGCGTCCAGCACCGCCTTGCCTGCCTGGTAGTTCGCCATGGCCGCCTCCGGGCTTCCGCCCCGGCCGCGTCCGCCGCCACCCGCTGCCGCCGCCGTCCGCATCGCTGCCGTATCAGGCGGCGTCATCATGTTCTGCTGGACGCCAATGCGGATGCCGGAAAGCGGCAGATTGGGATCAAAATCGAACGGCATGTCGCGGGTGGACGGATCTCGCGGATCGGCGCCATGAATCGCCGCGAACACCAGCGCCAGATCCTCGGCACTGCGCGCAATCGGCCCGACCTTGTCCATGGTCCACGACAACGCCATGGCGCCGTACCGCGAGACCCGCCCGTAGGTGGGCCGCAGCCCGCTCACTCCGCATTGCGTGGACGGCGAGATGATCGATCCCTGTGTCTCGGTGCCGATCGCAAACGGATACAGCCCGGCCGAGACACCGCTCGCGGAGCCGGCCGACGATCCGCTCGACCCCTGCGAAGTATTCCATGGATTCTTGGTCTGGCCGCCAAACCAGCCGTCGTTCTGGGCAAACTCGCCGAGCGAAGTCTTGGCTACGAGCACGGCACCCGCAGCGTCCAGTTTCTCGACCACCGCCGCGGTTACATCGAGCACCTGATCCTTGTAGATGGGCGAGCCCCAGGTGGTCGGATACCTGGGGACGGCGAACAGGTCCTTGGCGCCGTACGGAATTCCGTGCAAGGGCCCGCGAAACTTCCCGGCCCGGGCCTCGGCATCCATTCGGTCGGCCTGTTCGAGCGCCCGTTCCCGGGTGGACGTAATGACGCACAGCAGCTCCGGCGTGTACTTCTCGATCCGGGCGAGCGATCGTTCGACCAGTTGGCGAGACGTGACCGCCCGGGCGTGGATCAGCTTGCTGAGCGTCGCGACGCCGGCGTACGCCCAGTCTGATTCGGTCGCCGGACGCTTGACCATCGGGGCAGTTCGTGGCGCCCGGGCTGGCCGCCTGGGTTGCCCGACCGGCACCTTGCCGACCGGCACCGGGTCAAAGTGAAACGCGGGGGGCACGGAGTTCGGCAGCGGCAAGGCATGCAGCGCGGTGTAGCCTGCCAGCGCCCGCTGCAAGGTCGGCAGCATCATCTCCCGATCCTTGTCCCGCCACGAGAGCCCCAGCACGTTTTCGGCCGCGGCGATCTGCTCCTTGGTGATCGGGTCCAGAGCAACCGCCCCCTCGGCTGGTGCCCCGCCGGTGGCCTCCGCCCAGAGGCGGTGGGAAAAGTCCATCGGCAGGCCTATGGCGGCGCATGCGGCGACAAAACCGCGGCGGTCGACGAAGGTGGACATGATGTCTCCAGCTTGGGCTCGGGTTCGCTGCAACCCTTGGGGCTGCGAAGCACGTCTGATCGGTCGGAAGATCGTGCCAGACACCCGTTCAGCCAAGGACGCCAATGATGCGGACCCATCTCCTGCTTGCCGCCGCCCTCGCCACCGGGCTGGTACCGGCTGCCAGCGCCCAGCGGGGCCGACGCGCCACGACTCCGCAGCGCAACACGGCCGAATCCAGCGCCACCTCGAGCGACTATCGGTTCTCGCCGGCACTGCACGCCGGACAACGTCTCGACCTCAGCAACATCGACGGGAAGATCACCATCACGCAGGCCCGCGGCGCGAGCACCGAAATCGTGGTTCACAAGACCGTCCGGCGCGGCAACGGCGACCTGGTGAAGGCCGTGATGGAGGAAACGTCGGCGGGCGCCCGGGTCTGTACGGTCTACC
>Ga0070711_100000645_pt1 | contig 18195 bp, 16 predicted proteins | sample LARL53metaG_FD_65452 | JGI IMG/M metagenome (GOLD analysis project Ga0070711, IMG submission 65452) | Corn, switchgrass and miscanthus rhizosphere microbial communities from Kellogg Biological Station, Michigan, USA - LAR L5-3 metaG | ecosystem: Host-associated > Plants > Roots > Rhizosphere ... | reverse complement strand
GCGACCGCCATCGGCTGCACTTCGAGCGCAACGGCCGCAAGGCCGACGCGGTCATCGAAGTCATCGAGTTCGCCCCCCCCACGAGCTATGGCTGGGTCGAGATCATTCACCGCCGCGGATCGAAGACCTACTTCAAGCTCGAATTCCAGGGGGGCTCGACGCGGATCACGATGAAGTACGTGTGGACGCCGGCGTCGTGGAGGGCGTGGCTGTTGGGGCAGTTTTACAGACGGCGCAGTGCTCACCGGATGTTCGATGGACTCCTGCAGAACCTGAGGAAAGCTCTGGGACGATAGGCGGCGGCACGGCGGCACGAAGACAGGGCGGCACGGCGGCAAGGCGGCAAGGCGGCAAGCCCGCCGGACACCGTCAGTCGCGGAACGGCACTTCGATAGTCATGCCGTCCTTGGCCACAGCAGTCTCCATGAAGACCTCCCGGGCCTCCTTGACGAGCTCCTCCGCACTGATCGAGTACCGAGCCGAGACGTGACTCAGCACCAGCCGCCGAGCCTTGGCGGCGAGCGCGATCTGCGCCGCCTCACGGGCCGTCGAATGCCCCGTCTCCTTCGCCCGATCCTTCTCTTCCTCCCCGAAGGTCGCCTCGTGAATCAGTAGGTCTGCCCCCTGCGCCGCGTCGACGACCGACGCACAGGGGCGCGTGTCGCCAGTGAACACGACGAGGCGGCCAGGACGGTTGGGACCGACGAAGTCCGAGGGCGTCATCCGTCGTCCGTCGTCCGTGGTGACGGACTCGCCGCGCGTGAGCTTCCCCCAGAGCGGACCCTCGGGGATCCCAGCGGCTCGAGCCTTCTCCACGTCGAACCGGCCGCGCCGCTCATGCTCCCGCAGCGCGTAGCCGACCGAGCCACCACCGTGCTCAGTCGCGAAAACCTGGATTTCGTACGCGTCCCGCTTCCCGTTTCCCGTCTCCCGTAGCACCATCCCCGGCTTCACTTCCTCGATCTCGATCTCGAACGGCACGCGCTCCACGCCCAGCTGGAGGGCCTGCGTCAGCAGCTTTTTCGCCCCTTTGGGTCCGTACAACCGCATCGGCTCGGCGCGCGCCTGCAAGCCGAGCGTGCGCACCAGCCCGATCACGCCAAGAAAATGGTCCGCGTGAAAGTGGGTGAAGAAGATCTCGGATAGGGCAAAGCTCACCCCGAAGCGCATCATCTGGCGCTGGGTGCCTTCGCCGCATTCGAAGAGCAGAGTTTCTCCTTCGCGGACCAATGCTACTCCGGAGACGTTACGCTCGACGGTGGGGCGAGCGGCGGAAGTGCCGAGAAAGGTGACGGAGAGCATGGCGGAAAATATAGGTCGTAGAGGTGTTAGAAGTCGTAGAGGTCGTAGAGGTTAAGTCCTCTACAACCTCTAAGCCCTCTACCGACCTCTACCGCCTTCTACCGCCCAATTGCTTAGTGCACTTCCCACAAGGAACAGTGCCCCGCAGACCAACATCCCCGAATGCAACCCTGCCACGAAGCGCCCTCTCCCTCCGACCAGCGCCCCCAGCAACGCGATCCCCACGACGCCGCCGACTTGGCGACTGGCGTTGAGCACCGCCGAACCGATGCCCGCGCGGTCCTTCGGCGTGTGCTCGATCACCGCCGCCGTCATCGCCGGCATAGCGAGCGCCGCACCGAACCCCACCGCGATCATCGGCGCGATCGTCGCCGCGAGGGACGCGCGGGCGGTGATCAACGCGAGGCCTCCCAGCCCGAGGCCGCCGATCGCCAGTCCCACCACCATCGGGGGCCGCGAGCCGTACCGCGCGGTCAGCCGACCCGACACCAAGTTGGCGAGGCTCACCACGGCGGTCTGCGGCAACAACGCCAGGCCGGCAGCCAGCGCCGTGCGATGCTGGACCTGCTGGAAGAACAGGCTCATCAGGAACAGCTCGCCGTAGAAGCCGAAGCTGAGAATCGCCCCCACCGCGGTCGCCGCCGAGAACGTCGAATCGCGAAACAGCTCGAGCGGCAACATCGGATGCTTCGCTCGACGCTCGCCCTCGTACCAGTAGAGGCCTGCGATCGCCGCCACGATCGCGGCGACGAGCACCGGTCCCGACGTCCACCCCCACACCCCTCCCTGGATCAGCGCGAACGTGAGCGCTGCCAGCGTCAGGAACGCGAGCGCCTGCGCCATCAGGTCCAGGTCGCCGTGCGCCACGCGCGGCACCGCGGGCACGTATCGCAGCGTCAGAAAAATCCCAACGATCCCCACGGGGATGTTCACGAGGAATACGGCGCGCCAGCTCCACGCGTGCGTCAGCAGGCCGCCCACCACGGGACCCGCCGCCACCGCCACGCCGGTCGCCGCCGCCCAGATCCCGATCGCCTCGGCCCGCTCGCGCGCGTCGTGATAGTGATGCCGCAACAGCGCCAGCGACGCCGGGACTTGCACCGCCGCTCCCACACCCTGCAGCGCCCGAAACGCGATCAGCGTGCCGAGATTGGGCGCGATGCCGCACAGACCCGACGCGAGCGTGAAGAGCCCCAGGCCCGCGGCGAACGTCTCCTTGTTGCCCCATCGATCGCCCAGCGTCCCGGCCATGAGCATGAGGCTCGCGAACAGCAGCGCGTACCCGTCCACCACCCACTGCATCCCGGCGATGCCCGTGCCGAGCGACCGCGCCATATCGGGCAACGCGACATTGACGACGGTCGAGTCGAGCACGGCCATGAAGTAGCCGAGACAGACAGCCGCCAGGAGAAGGGGACTACGGATTCGCATGGCGGAAAATGGGAGAGGGGAGAAGGGAGAGGTACTCTCCGCGCGACGCGAGCGCGCGGTTCACCGAATCGTACCTCTCCCCTCTCCCATTTTGCTTTTAGAAGACCTTCACCGTCAAATACCTCCCGGGCCGCTCTTTCAGATCCGTGAGGAGCTCCGTTAGGGACTTGAGCGTCGCATTCAGATTGTTATACAAGACCGTATCCGTCGCCATTTTTCCCAGCGTCCCCTCCCCTTTGTCCATCTTGTCGAGCAGGGTCTTGAGCGACCCTGTCGCGTCGGCCAGGCGGCCGGTGAGCTGGGTGAGATTGGTGCTCAACGTATCGAGGCGCTTGCCGGTCGATGACGGATTGGCGGAGCCGAGCAGGGTGTCGAGGTGCGACATCACGCGCTCGAGCGATTTGAGCGTGGCCTGGGTCTGCTGGATCGCCGGCCCGTTCGTCGCCTGCGTGAGCGCGTCCATGCCGCGCTGTGTGGCGAGCAGCGTGTTATGGATATCGGTCGCGAGCTGGCCCGGGTTCAGCCCCTTGTTGATGTTGGCGATCAGCTCCTGCGCGCTCTTCGCCGCACCCTGCGCCACGTCCGCGAACTGCTCCTCGGTCACCCCCTGAATCGAGTGATTCTTCTGAAGCAGGGTGTCGTTCACGCCGGGATCGTAGTCCACGAACTTGGCGCCGAGGAAATCGGCTGAGGCGACGGACGCGCGCGCATCCTTGTGGGGTCGCACCTCGGGATCGATGTTCAGCGTCACCAATACCTGTCCCATGCGAACCAACCGGACCTGCCCCACGCGTCCCTTCGTCACGCCCGAGACGCGCACCGGGTCGCCCTCTTTTAGTCCACTGATGTTCTTGAAGACCACCTGGACCGGGACGGCCTTGGACACGATCGAGCGACCCGTGAGCCAGAACATGAAGCCCGTGAACACCACGAACCCAAAGAGCACGAGGGCGCCGACGGTGACTTCCTGTTTATACGTCGGGTCCACGCGACCCTCCCTGCACGAGCGCCATCTCGAGGTCGCGCTCCAGGAACTGCTGCACCGCGGGATCCCTGGACGCGAGGATCTCTTCCGGCTTCCCCACCACGCGGATCTTCGCCTGCCATAGGAGCGCCACCCGATCGGCCACGCGGAACGAGCCGCGCACGTCGTGCGACACGACCACGCTCGTCACGCCGAGCTCGTCGCGCAGGCGCTCGATTAAGCCGTCAATGACGTCCGCGTTCACCGGGTCGAGCCCGGAGGTCGGCTCGTCGTACAGGAGATACTTGGGCTTTCCCGCGATCGCCCGCGCGATGCCCACGCGCTTCTTCATGCCGCCCGACAGCTCGGCGGGGAACTTATCGGCCACGTCGGGCGGGAGGTTCACGAGCCGCAAGCACTCGAGCACGCGGTTCGAGCAGTAGGACTCGTCGTTATAGCACGTCTCGTCCGTGATGCCGAGCCGGATATTCTCGGCCACGCTCATCGAGTCGAACAGCGCACCGTACTGGAACACGTAGCCGATTTTGGAGCGTAACTGGGCGAGTTCTTGGCGCGTGAGCCTCGGCACGTGCAGCCCGTCCACGATCACGTCGCCCACGTCGGGCCGGAGCAGGCCGTTGATCATCTTGAGGGTGACACTCTTCCCCACTCCGGACGGGCCGAGCAGCGCGAGCGTCTCGCCGTCCTTCACCTCGAGCGAGACGCCGTCGAGCACGACGTTGTGCACGAACCGCTTGTGAACGTCGAGCAGCTCGATCACTTCACCCCCAGGAGCAGCTTCGTGGTGAGCGCGTCGAGCATGAGAATCGCAACCGACGCGGCCACCACCGCGGCCGTCGTGGAGCGACCCACGCCCTCGGCGCCCTGTTGCGTGTTGAAACCGAGATAGCAGGGGATCGTGGTCACGGCGACGGCGAAGCAGTAGCTCTTGATGAGCGAGTACCAGAGGTCGAGCGGGCGAAAGAAATAGCGCGCGCCGTACTCGAAGTCTGCGTAGGTGAGGCCGAGCGACCCCTTGGCGGTGAGATAGCCGACCACGATGCCGGTGGCGTTCGCGAACATCGTGAGCGCCGGCACGACGAGCAGCCCTGCCACCACGCGCGGGATGAGCAGGTGCGACACGGGAGACCGGCCCAGGCTCTCGAGCGCGTCGATTTGTTCTGTCACGCGCATAGTCCCGAGCTCGGCGGCGTAGCGGGCGCCGATCCGGCCCGCCAGGATGAGCGCGGTAAGCACGGGGCCGAGCTCGAGGATCATGGATTCGGAAATGACGGCGCCGGCGTAGTAGAGCGGCAGTGTGCCGGTGAACTGGTAGCCGGTCTGGAGGCTCGTCACGGCGCCCGCGAAGCCCGCCACGAGCAGGACGATGAAGAGCGAGCCGTAGCCGATGGCGGTGGCCTGCTCGAGCGTGCGGGGGATCCATATGCGCCATTCCGCGAGGCCGCGGAACATGTCGGCGACGAGGATGCTGAAGCGGCCGACGTGGTCGAACGAGCGGAGGCTCGAGCGCGCGACCAGCCGTAGCGGGCTCAGCGTTAGCTCCGCCCCGTTTGCCATGTGCTGTATCTTGGGGATGCATGGCCCGTTCGTCCACCCCTGAGCCCCGTATCCCCCTGCCGGGACTTCACCTGCGGTCACCATCATTGTCAACACCCCCTGTCCCGGTTTCGGTACGTGGTCATCACCCACTGTCCCCCTCTCTGAGCGTGGTCCTCTCCCTGGTCTCCCGCTCGCCGCGTTGTCCTCACCCCCTGTCCCCCTCTCCTTTCAGGAGAGGGGGAACGACGGTCGGCCCTCGTTTCCCCTCTCCCGAAGGGAGAGGGGATCAAAGGGGTGAGGACAAATGAAGACGCAGCAGATCAGGGTTGGACCCAGGACCAGAGTGAAGACCGTCTTCACTCGCAAGCTCCTCGCGTGGTGGTCGCGCGCCGCCCGCGATCTGCCGTGGCGCCGCACGCGCGATCCGTATCGCGTGCTCGTCTCCGAGTTCATGCTGCAGCAGACGCAGGTGAGTCGAGTGGAGGAGTACTATCCGAGATTCCTGAAGCGGTTCCCGAATCTCGAGTCGCTGGCCCGAGCTCGACCACGAGCGGTGCGCGAGGCTTGGGAGGGGCTGGGATACTATGCGCGCGCGCGGAATCTGCATGAGCTTGCCAAGCAGGTGTCCGGTGTCCGGTGTCAGGTGCCCGATGATCCCGAAGAGCTGCTGAAGCTTCCAGGTGTCGGTCCCTACACCGCTGGCGCTATCGCCTCGTTCGCTTACGAGAAACCCGTTCCGGCGGTGGATACGAATGTCTCGAGAGTCTACCGGAGAGTCTTCTTTGGGAGAGGGGAGAGGGGAGAGGTACGTTCCGGGGCAGTGTGGGACTTGGCGCGCATGCTCACGCCACGAAATGGAAAGCGAGCATGGAAGTACAACCAGGCAGTGATGGAGCTGGGAGCGCTCATCTGCGTGGCACGCAAGCCGAGATGCCCGCTGTGCCCAGTAAGAGCCGTGTGTAGAACCGGCAAGACTAGACGCACAGACGCACAGGGGAGAACAGTTTGAGTAAACAGGTTTCCATACGAACTCGTTTGCTGTTCCTCGCGGTCTTGGTAGCCTGCAAGCGCGACTCTGCTCGTGAAGCGCCCCCCAGCTCCGTCACCATTGTGGAGTTCATGCCTCCCGCTCGAACCATCGGCGCCGTCGTGACCAAGGACGCTGACGGCTACACGGACAGCATCGGGCCGGGTTATAAGTTCGGCACCATCGACGCGGATCGGTATCGAGGGGCTGACCTGGTATCAGCCGAACTGTCCTCGGACGAGCCGTGTAAGGGCGAGGGTTGTGACGAGCGCCCGTATCTCAGATTCGTCCGAGTGGGGGATAGTCTCGTCCTGCTCACAAGGAATTCCGACGGCGGCGAGTCTTTCATCCAGCAGAAAGATCGTTGGGAACGCTGGGCGGGGGCGTTTTCGAAGGCTGGATTCTCCTTGGCGGCGGACTCGCAGTTCAGCGTACGACAGTTCCAGCCGGCTGACACCATTTCCAACGGTTCGCACACCTTCAGGCTCGTCTCGCGCCACTGCAAGGCTGGCGCTCCGCCGCCCGTCGCGTTCCGTCACCCGGTGTTTCGGGACGTCCGTTTCGATGGGCAGCTGTTCTACGTGACTCGGGCAGACTCGAGCTGCCTCACGTTTGAATACGTCCCCGGGTTCTCCGAGAGAGAGATCGTCTGGGACCGCCCGCCCAAACAGCCCAACAGGAGCGGGTATTCCTGGAAGCCCGACGAAACCTACGGGCGCGTCGAAGTGCGCTACGATCCGTATGTCCCCGCCGATGTGGTGAACGCCGACCGTGATTTGTCGGTCGCGGGCCATACCACACGCGGTGAGCCCGTCTACGAGCTCAAGGATCCCAATCACCCGCTACTCAAGGCGTTCTATCAAACGTACGACTCCGATTTCGCGATGGTAGCGGAGCGCACCGGAACACCACCTGATTCGGCGGGGATCCGGTCGCCACGGCGTCCGTACGAACAATTCGTGGCCGCGAGGCCGATCTTCTTCTGGCGCGATCCGTTCGGACGCCTGATGCGCTTCACCAACAATGACTTCCTGCCGGTGTACCTGGCCGAGCCGATCATTTACCTCTATCCGAGCGTCGCGGAGCGCGTGCACGTCGAGGCCAGGCCGCTGCACGCGATCAACGCCTCCACTCCGCTGTACCGGGGAGGCTGGGATGTGTGGGCCCGGCCGTCGGGATCGTTGACCGGTGTCGTGGATGGAAGGACGTACTCGTATCTCTTCTGGGAGGGCCGCTCGTCCGTCTCGCCGATGCAGCAGGAAGGGTTCGTCGTAGCGCAAGACGAAGTCGCGGGCTTCCTCGACCGCACGCTGCCCAAGCTGGGACTCAACGAGCGGGAGAGCAGAGACTTTCAAGCCGCCTGGCGGCCCCGATTCCACGGAGCACCCTATTACTTCATCACGTTCTTACCGCGAGAGCGAATCGACCAGCTCGCCCCGTTGGTCGTGACACCCGAACCGGACGCCGTCATTCGGGTGCTGATGGATTTCCGACCGTTGTGGACGAGAGAAACCGTCAAGGCACCAGTGTTTCCCGCCCCTCCCAAGCGACAGGGATTCACAGTCGTTGAATGGGGAGGATTGCTGCGCCAAGACTAAGCGGGAAAGGCAAGGCTAGACGCGCAGACGCACAGGGGAGAACAGCATGAGTGAACCGTTTTACCCGTCCACTCCGTACTGTTCACCACTGTGCGTCTGCTGCGTCTATGCGTCTAGCTCGTCGCGTCTGTGCGTCTAGTAGTGTTTCGTCTAGCCCCCAAGTCACGCTGCCCCTATCATACGTCCGTGGCTGAACTTCGGGACCGTCTCCAGACTGCCTTAGGAGAGTCGTACCACCTCGAGTCTGAGCTCGGCGGTGGGGGCATGAGCCGTGTCTTCCTCGCTCAGGAAGTCAGGCTCGGCCGAGAGGTGGTCGTGAAGGTTCTGCCGCCCGAATGGGCGGCGGGCGTGAGCGCGGAGCGGTTCGAGCGCGAGATCCAGCTTGCCGCCAAGCTGCAGCATCCCCACATCGTGCCGCTCCTGACGGCCGGCGCGAACGGCGATCTCCTCTATTACATCATGCCGCGCGTGGAGGGGCAGTCGCTCCGCGCCCGGCTCGTGCAGCAGCACGAGCTGCCGATCGGCGAAGCGGTGCGGATCCTTCGCGACGTGTGCGACGCGCTCGCCTACGCCCACGGGCACGGCATCGTGCACCGCGACGTGAAGCCGGACAATGTGCTGTTCTCGGGCAAGCACGCGCTGGTGACGGACTTCGGCGTGGCCAAAGCGGTCGCCCAAAGCACCGACAACTCGCCGCTCACCTCTCTCGGTGTGGCCCTGGGGACTCCCGCCTACATGGCACCCGAGCAGGCCGCCGCCGACCCCGGCACCGACCAGCGCGCCGATATCTACGCGGTCGGCGCCCTGGCATATGAGATGGTCGCCGGCCGGCCGCCGTTCATCGGGCCCAGCCCGTCGTCGGTGCTCGCCCAGCACGTGAGCACGCGGCCCGATCCCGTCACCAAGTACCGGCCGAACACGCCGCCGGCGCTGGACGCGCTGATCATGCGGTGCCTCGAGAAGCGCCCGGCGGATCGATTCCAGTCCGCCAACGAAATCCTGGAGCAGCTCGAGCCGATGACCACGCCGAGCGGGGGCAGCGCGGCGTACACGGCAGCCTCGCTCGCCGCCGCCGAGCGGTCGCATCCCGTCAGGGTCGCGGGGTTCTTCGCGGTCGCCTCGCTCGCCGTGCTCGGCGCGGCGTACGGCCTCATGCACGAGCTGGGCCTGCCCGGCTGGGTGATGCAGGGCGTAGCTCTGCTGCTCGCGGTCGGTCTCCCGATCGTGTGGTTCACGGGAATGATGGAGCGACGGCGCGCGCTCGCGAGCTCGAGCAGTACTGGGACGGCGGTTCCGACGGGGGGCGTGCACCGCTGGCTCACCTGGCGCCGGGCGCTCACCGGCGGGGTGATTGCGTTCGCGGCGCTCGGACTCACCACCGCGTTCTACATGGGGATGCGGGCGTTCGGCATCGGGCCCGTGGGCACGCTCGTCGCGAGCGGCGTCCTGGCCGAGCAGGATCGCCTAGTGCTCGCCGACGTCGAGAACCGCACCACGGATTCGACCCTCGGCCCGTCGCTTACGGAGGCCTTACGGGTCGATCTCGCGCAATCGCACGTGGTAAAGCTGCTCGATGCCGCCGCCATCACCCAGGCGCTCGGCCGCATGGGGCGGCCGCCCAGCACGCCACTCGATCTGACCGTCGCGCGGGAGCTGGCGCAGCGCGAGAACGCCAAGGCGGTAGTGAAAGGCCAGATCGACCCCGTAGGCAAGGGGTTCGTAGTCTCGGCCGAGCTGGTGAAGGCCGCGGACGGCGCGGTGTTGCTCTCGCTGCGGGAGAACGCCAAGGACGACGGCGCGATCATCGAGGCCGTAGATCGCCTGTCGCGCCGGCTGCGCGAGCGCATCGGCGAGTCGCTTCGGACGATCCGGGCGAGCGAGCCGCTCGAGGAGGTCACGACCGGGTCGCTCGATGCCCTGCGCAAGTACTCACAGGGCGTGAAGGTCTGGGAGGACGGCGACGCCGATCAGTCGATCGCCTTGCTCGAGGAGGCGACGCAGCTCGACACCGGGTTCGCGATGGCGTACCGCAAGCTCGCCGTGACGCTGAGCAACACGGGCCGGTCGCCCTCGCGCGTCAACGTCGCGGCGACCGCCGCGTTCAATCACCGCGACCGCCTGCCGCCGATCGAGCGCGACCTGGCGATCGCGTACTACTACTGGACCGTGGACTACGACCCGGACAAGGTGTCGTCCGCGTACCGCTCGGTTCTGGAGGTCGATCCCGAAAACGGGATCGCGCTCAACAACCTGGCACTCGTCTACATCCGGCAACGCCGCTGGGCGGCCGCCGAATCGCTTGTCGTCCGGGGCCTGGCGCAGGCGTCGTCACAAACCGGAGCACTGACCATCAACGTCGTCGAGACGCGCGTGGCGCAGGGGAAGTTCGCCGCCGCGGCGCAGGCGATCGATCAGTACGCCGAGAGCCGCCCGCCATCGCACCCGGTCGTCACGGTGCTCCGAGGCGGGCTGGCGTCGGCGCGGCGCGACTTCGACGGCTCCGAAGTGTACGCCCGGCGGCTGCTGCAACAGCCCGATATGGGATTCCAGGAGGCGGGGGCCTTCGGGCTGGCCGGACTCGACGAGATTCGCGGCAAGATGGCGGCCGCCCAGGGAGACCTGCGTCAGGCGCTGGCTGCGGCGGAGCGGCGCGGTTTGCCTGGGAACTACCTCAGCTACGCCATCCAAGAGGGGTTCGCCGAGATCCGGTATCGCAGCGCGACGCCTGGCGCGCTTGCCTCGGTCGAGGCGGCGCTCAAGCGCCACCCCCTCTCGTCGATGCCCGCGAGCGATCGACCGTACCTGCTGTTGACCGCCTTCTACGCCATGGCCGGCGACCCGGCGCGAGGGCGGGCACTCTTCGCCGAATACGAGCGGGAGATCCCGGAGAACGTGCGCCGGGGTCAGCCGGGCCGGCTGGGCGCCGCGGCAGCGATAGCGTTTTCGGAGGGCCGGCTCCCGGATGCCATCTCCGGGTTCCGCGCCTGGTACGAGGAAGACAACTGCGCCGTGTGCGGCATGTTCGAGCTCGCGCGCGCGTACGAGCGGTCGGGTCAACCCGACTCGGCGCTCGCCCTGTACGAGCGCTCGGTCAACACGAACGGCCTAGGCTTGCTGTTCGATCAGGCCACGACCCTCGCCCCCACGTACCGTCGCCTGGGCGAGCTGTACGAGGATCGCGGGCAGCTCGACAAGGCCCGCGACTACTACGGACGATTCATCGATCTCTGGAAGAATGCGGATCCGGAGTTGCAGCCCTTAGTACGCGACGTCCGTCAGCGCTTGGTGCGACTCACGGCTGAGGGCGCCAAGTGACTCACCCGCGACCTAGCGTCGCAGCAAACATCGCAATCAGGCCGAACGTCCCCGCGATCGTCGCCGCGAAGATCTGCCGCTTTCTGAGCGTCTGAAACGCCGCGGGCAGCTGGCCGCCTTCGGCCTGGAGCCGCGCGAGCTTGGCGGCCGTGGGTACGCTGATCCCCACCGCGCCGAGCGCACCCAGGATCCCCGAGATCATCATGATGCCGAGCCAGCCGGGGACGGTGCCCGCCTTCATGTACGGCTGGGCGAGGAAGATGCCCGACAGGACGACGGCGATCGCGCCTGGTCCCACGAGGATCTTCTGAATGGCGCCGATCAATCTGTACGCGGAGAGACGCTCCGGCGCGCCGAAGCCCTTCGCGCCGACGCCCGCCACCATCGTGGCGATCCCGCCGCCCAGCCAGAGCGTGAAACCGATCACGTGCACCAGCAGCCACACACCCCTCATCCATCACCTCCCACCGCTACGGGTATCGGTCGTCGTCCCGCATAACCGGACTCGAGCTCATGCCAGTGCTCGATGCGCTCCTCGCCCGCCTTCCAGCACCAGAAGATGTCCCGCCCGTCGAGCTTGCCGTAGAAGTCGACGAGTCCTTCATCGAAGCCCTTGAACACGCAGCCGACCTGATCGAGCTCGAGCAGATAATCGTTGATCTGTCGAGCTACGTCCTCGACGCGAGCTCGGAGCGCGAGCTGCTCCGTTGATTCGCCCCATTCGGGACGAGCGCCGGCGGCGACGACTTCGTATCGCGCCACCAGATCGCGCCATTGAGGGTGCAGAGATACGAGATCGGCGACGATGCGCCGGACTAACGGAAGAGTACGGTTGGCTTCGGCGAGGGTGAAATACTTCCTATTCCCTGACAATCACTATCCCCTGTATGAACTCCGGATGCGGTATGAATCCGATCACTTTCTTGTTCCCGTCCACGACCACAATCGTCGACCGGATGTGTGTGTCCTTCTCATCCAACTGTTCGATCTTGTACCCTGTTAACTCGGTCTCACCCGTTACCACGATCGTGTCTTGCCGCGCGTGCGTCTGCGCATTGCACGTGGTGGGATCGTGTCCAGCCGCCACGCACCCGGTCACGATATCGCGGTCTGAGATCGTGCCCAAATAGCGGCGGTCCTTGGGGTTGTCCACCACCGGCACGACCGAGATGTCCTTCATTTGCATCAACAGCGCCACCTCGGCGCTCGTGGCGCCGGCGGCGGCGACAAACGGCTCGGGGATCATTATCTCTCGAGCGAGCAATATTCCTCTCCTACTGTTCTCCCCTGTGCGCCTGCTGCGTCTGTGCGTCTAATGTATCATCCAATACTCGCTTCGTCTCTCGATAACCAGCCTGCAGATATCGCTCTCCCTGCCCCACCGCGAACGTCGCCTCGCGCTCGGCGACGGCGCGAACGACGACCAGCCGCGCCCCGTCCTTGGGCCAGTCGGCGATGGCGCGCTCCGTCTGGGCGGCCATCATCACGCGGATCGCCTCGCCATGGGCGCGGATCAGCGGCGGGACCGGGGCCTTCTTGTCGACGGGCGGCTCGTCGAACCCCGGGCCCACATCCACGGCCACCACGAGTTCAGCGGTCACCCTTTGCGCAACGGGCAGCCCCAACACCGCACGTAGCCCCCCGTCACCCAGCCGCCGCCCGCCGATCAACCCCGGCGAGAAATACAGAGGAAGCGCGCACGAGGCGTAGAGCGCATCGACCAAGGGTACGTCATCGCCGAGGTGAACCAGCTGCGCCCTTACTTCGTCCGATACTGCCCTCTCAATCGGTGCCCCGAATAGCACCAGCTCGCCTGAATCCAGATCTGTTGCGGTGATCGTGAGGGGGGTCTTCAGGTCGGCGAACCGCGGGGCCGGAACGAGCCGCGCGATCGTGCGCTTCAACGGCTCAGCCTTGAACAGGTGTCCGGCGAATACTCCCTTGGCCAGCGACCACGCGTCCACCGCGGCGAAGTCTTTCCTCTGGAACGCGAGCGCCGTTCCGACCACCTGATCGTACGTCGACCCCGTGGCGAAGGCGGCCGCGATCACGGCGCCCATCGACGTGCCGACGATATGGGATGGGACGAGGCTTGCTTCGAGGAGGGCCTTCCAGGCGCCGGCGTGGGCGACAGCTTTCGCCCCTCCCCCACCAAACGCCGCCACTACCCTCACCCCACCCCCTAGTGCGGAGTGCGAAGTGCGGAATGCGGAATGTCAGGGTGAGGTTCGTGCTGCGCCACGACCTCCCACTTCAATTCCGCACTCCGCGTTCCGCACTCCGCACTTGTCATTCTCCCGCCCCCGTCGCGTACCGCCGATCCATCACCCTCCCGGCGCGCCGTTTGGCAGCCCGATCGTAGCGTCGCTTCTCGTCCGGCGTCTCGGGCACGATCGGCGGGACTTCCGTCGGCACGCCTTTGTCGTCGAGCGCCACGTAGGTCACGTAGCAGGAGTTCGTGTGCCGCTTGTCCCCCGTGAGCACGTTCTCCGCGATGATCTTGACGCCCACCTCCATCGAGGTGCGGCCCGCGAAGTTCACCCGCGCGAACGCGGTGAGGAGCTCGCCCACGTGGATCGGCTCCTTGAAGTCGACCTTGTCGACGGAGACGGTGACGCAGGGTTTGCGCGCGTGACGGATCGCCGCCACGGCCGCCACGCGGTCGATGAGCGAGAGGACCACGCCGCCGAACACGTTGCCCATGATGTTCGCGTGCTGCGGCATCATGAGCTCCGACATGACGGCTTCCGACTCGCGGGGGTGTCGTGGCTGCATCAGTAGTCCACCGGTCTGAGGTAGAACTCGCCGATCGCCGTCTGGGACATCATCGCCACCGTGGGAAGACGGCGCTTCCAGTGCGTGGAGTCGAGCCGTCCCGCCACCTTGGCCACCTCTTCCGTTGTGAACCCGCGAGCCACGACCTCCTCGGGCTTCATGCCGCGGATCAGATAATAGAGAATCCGATCCACCTTGTCGTAGCTGATGCCGTAGTCGCCCTCGGTCGTTTGTCCCGGCACGAGGTCCGGCGTGGGTGGCTTGCGGAGGATCTCCTCGGGCACGCCGACGTGACGCGCGAGCGCGCGCACCTGCGTCTTGAACAGGTCGCCGAGCGGGTTCACCGGTGGTGTATCGTCGGCGTGCCAGGTGAAGTAGCCGAGCAGGCGTTCGCTTTTGTTCCCTGTGCCGAGGGGCAGGGCTTTGTACTTGGCCGACAGGTCGAACAGCACGATCATGCGCTCGCGCGCCATCACGTTGCCGCGGCGCGTCGGGTCGGCGTCTCCCACCTGCGCCAGGTAGCCGTCCACCGCGGCACTGATGTCGACCGTGAGCGACTCGATGCCGAGCTTGTCGATCACGAGCTGGGCGTGCTCGAGGCTCTCGGGGGACGACGTCCGGTACGGCATCCGCACGCCGATGACGTTCTCTCTCCCGAGCGCCTCGACAGCCAAGAACGCCGTAAGCGACGAGTCCACGCCGCCCGAAAGCGCCACGATCCCCTTGGTGAAGCCGCGTCGTCGCACGACTTCGTCTTTCAGAAACGACACCAGCCAGCGGCGTGCGAGATCGGGATCGATGGCGAGGGGATCGCCTTCCTCCACCCCGCGCCCCACCAGGTGAATCCGGGAAGCGGGAAGCGGGAAGGGGGAAGCGTGGGAGCCGTTGACGGCTGGGTCGAACGGAACCGGTCGCACCTTACGTTTCCCGGTTCCCGTTTCCCGCTTCTCGAGGTTCTTGACGAGATGCGGCAAGTTGACTTCGAGGTCAGCGAGGAGCGGCGATTCCGCCCGCGCCCGCGTCATCTGATCAAAATCGGCGTCGTAGGTAAGCACCGCCTCTTCGAACAGCGGCCCGCGCAGCACGATGTCGCCCGACGGGTTGATGATCACCGAGGCGCCGGGGAATCCCTTGCCCCCCTCGAATCCGACCAGATTCGCGAGGGCGACCCACACGCCGTGCTCGTCCGCGATCCCCCGTACGATCCGCTCCCACCGCACGACGCTCGTCGGCAGCCGCATACCTTCCTCGTCCATCCCCGTGCCGCGCGCCGGCGATGCGCTCGGCACGATCACGAGCTGCGCGCCCTGGAGTGCGACGATCGTCCCGCTCACCGAGTGCCACGCGTCCTCGCAGATCAGGATCGCGGCCTTGCCCCAGCGGGTGTCGAACGCGCGAATGTCCCGGCCGCGCTCCACGAACCGCTCCTCGTCAAAGACGCCGTAGGTGGGGAGAAAGACTTTACGGTGGACGTGCTTGATGCCGGGTGAGGCGAGGCCGGGTGAAGCGTTACCGGGTGAGGCGTTGCCGGGTGAAGCGTTCCCGGATAAAGCGTTGCCGAGAGAGGCGTAAAGGCAGGAGTTGTAGTAGCGGTTCTGGAATACCTCATAAAATCCGACGGCGAGGTCCAGAGGTGGCGCTTTGGCCGCTTCGTGGGCGAGCGTCAGGTCCCGGAACAGGGTCCCCGCCGTCACCGCAACGTCCCGCACGCCGCCTTCCACGAAGTAGCCCGACGTGGCCGTCTCAGGGAAGATCACCAGGTCGACCGCCGGCTCGAGCGTCGCGAGCTGCGCCAGCACACCGCCGATCTTCTCCAGATTGGCGGCGTAGTCGCCCTTCTTGGGGCGGAGCTGGGCGATTGCGAGGCGGGGCATGGGGGAAAGATAAGGGCGGCAAGGCGGCAAGAAGCTAGGGCGGCAGGGCGGCACGGCGGCAGGTAACTCCGTCCGCCTTTACGTGCCGCCTTGCCGCCTTGCCGCCCTACCGTCTTACCGCCCAATCACAAACCAAACTCCCGCCGCAACCAGCACCGTTTCTATGATCGCGACAAACACCCGGTCCGGCAGCCGGTCGAGGATCCGCTTCCCGACGTACGATCCCACGATCATGATCGGCCCGAGGGCGAGTCCAGCGATCACCGCGCGTCCCGTGAGAATCGCCATTCCTGTGTACGCGCCGAGCTTGACCACGTGCATCACGACGGTGGCGAGCGCCTCGGTACCGATATAAGCGCCCTTCACGAGTCCATAGGCGAGAAAGAAGGGCGCCATGAGCGGCCCCACGCTGCCGGTGAGCGCGGAGATGAAGCTGAACAAGGCGCCGAGCCAGGCGAACGCTCGCGCGCTCGGTCGCCACGTGGGGGCACCGCGTGCGTGGCGCCAGACGACCACTAGCAGGAGGAAAGCGCCGATCACGCGCTTGAGCGCGCCCAGCGGCGCGGTCGCGAACAGCACGCCGCCCAGCAGCGCGAGCGGCACCGCGCCGAGCGAGAACCACGCCACGACCGGCAGCGCTACCTCGCGCCGGTTGAACCACACCCGGCTGCCGTTCCCCACAAGCTGTGCTACCGTGAGAATCGGGATGGCATCGCGCACGCCGAACACGGCCACGAGCGCCGGAAGCAGCACTGCCGCGCCGCCGAATCCCGCGACGGCCGCCAGCGTGCTCGCAAGGAATGCGGCTGCCCCGAGTAACAGCCATTGGGTCACGATAGCACCCGCCGTTGTCCACGCCCTGAAGGGCGGGCTCGGCCCGGAGCGCGCCCTTTAAGGGCGCACACCACGCCGAGCAGGGGCTTCACCGCGTCGTCCAGCTTAGCGCGTACACTCCTACCAACACCGCTACCGCCTCCACGATGAGTACCGGCTGCGCAACGGCCGTGCCCACGAACAGCGCGCCGTACACAGCGAACAATGCGAGCGGCACCCAGGGATAGAGCGGGACGCGAAACGGCGCTATCGGCTCGCGCCGCCGTAACCGAAACAGCGCCAGGACGGCCCATCCGTCGATCACGAGGATCCACACGATCGCGAGACCGATCAGCCACTCGAACGTGCCGGTCGTGGCGAGCGCGATCGCCACCGCCCCGACCAGCAGCATGGCCACCCAGGGAGTGCCGCCCGCGTTCACTTCGGCGAGGCGCGCGGGCGCGAGGCGATCTCGAGCGAGCCCGAAGAGCACGCGCGGGGTGACGAAGACGTTGCCGTTGAGTGAAGCGAGCACCACCAGCAGGGCGAGCGCCGCGACGACCGCTCCGCCACTCGCGCCGAGGATCGCGGTGGCCACGTCCGCGGCCACGAGCTTGGATGCGGCGATCTGCTCGATGGGCAGCACCTGCAAGAACGCGGCGTTCAGGAGCAGGTAGAGCGTGGCCACGATGGCCAGCCCGCCGAGGAACAGGCGCGGGAGCGTGCGACCAGGGTCCACCACCTCTTCGGCAATCTTCGCGAGGTCCGGGTAGCCGTAATAGGTCCAGATCACCGCGGGCGACGCCGCCGCGAGCGCGCCCCATACCGCCCATCCATGCGGGGCCTCGGCGAGGGCGCCGTGCCAGCCCGCGCCGGTCCCACGCGCGAACGCGATGACAACCACGCCGCCGAGCGCCAGAATCTTCGCCGCTGTGACGACGTTCTGCACCCAGCGCCCCGACTGTACGCCCAACAGGTTGATCGCGGTGAAGAGTGCGACGAACCCCGCGCCCACCGCCTGCGCCAGCGCGGGCGACCAGCCGGCCAGGCGGATCAGAAACTCTGCCGCGGCCACGCCGATCGCGGCGATCGCGGCGCCGTTGATAGCGAGACTCTCCATCACGCCGACGACGAAGGCGCCGCGCCGCCCGAACGCCTCGCGGATGTACACGTACTTGCCGCCGGCTTGCGGCAATCGTGTGGTGAGCTCCGCGAAACAGAGCGCGCCGAGCAGCGCGAGGCCCGCGCCGAGTATCCAGGCGACGAATGTGAGGCCGGGCCGGCCGAGCCGCGCGGCAACCAGACCGGGCGTCCGGAAAATGCCGGACCCCACCGTGATGCCGACGACCATAGCGAGGCCGTCCACGAGACGGAGAGACTTCTTGAGCTCGGTCATGAGGACCCGAGAATGTGCCATGAAAAGCGAAGGGGCGCAGCGAGCCGCGCCCCTTCAGTTACGTCGACTGGATCGTGTTACGGCCGGCGATGTCCTCCGCCCCCGCCCCCGCCACCACCGCCTGAGTGTCCGCCGCCACC
>Ga0070711_100000640_pt1 | contig 18249 bp, 13 predicted proteins | sample LARL53metaG_FD_65452 | JGI IMG/M metagenome (GOLD analysis project Ga0070711, IMG submission 65452) | Corn, switchgrass and miscanthus rhizosphere microbial communities from Kellogg Biological Station, Michigan, USA - LAR L5-3 metaG | ecosystem: Host-associated > Plants > Roots > Rhizosphere ... | reverse complement strand
GTGCAGCAGGAGGTTGTAATGATGCCCGCCCCGACAGCGTTCGCAGAAAGACCCCCCGGTCTGCAACGTTCCAGCGCCACAGACGATCGTAAAGTCATGCATCGTTGCCACAAGCGGAATATCGGAACGGCGGAAGACATCGAACACTGACGGCGAGAGCTGATAATTGATGCAGTGCGCATGGGCCAAATCAGGCGTGAAGTCGTCGACCAATCGCTCCAGATTGGTTCTCGCCTCAAGAGAGTAGATCCCTCGAACGAAAGCTTTGGCCTTCCGTCCCAATCCAAGTTGGGGCACATCCGCATCGGTGAATCCACCTACAAAATATTTTGAAAACGGGGATTCCAGGTTCTTGGGATGCGATGTAGAAAAATGAGCAACTTCGTGTCCATGCTCCGTGAGCAGATCGCACGTCTTAAAGAAGAACGTGTCGGCTCCGCCACGGTGATGAAAGGTTTTATGAATTTGTAAGACACGCATTGGTTTGTTGGATGGACTGAACGGTTCGGCCGATCCCTTCCGCCAAGGAAGTACGCGGGGCCCAGCCGAGAATGTCATGCGCTCGCTGCCCGCTCAAGGCGATGTGACCCACTTCTCCGGGGCGAACCGGCGCATATCTCGGATCACCATCGAAATGAGTGGAGGTGCGCACCAACTCAAAAATCTGGAGGTCAGAAGTGGGAACTCCGCTTCCCAAGTTGAGGACTTCGCCGTCTGCTTTATCCAATAACGCGACATTCGCTTGCACGATGTCCTCAATGAAAACGTAGTCGCGTGTTTTCGAACCATCGCCGAAAATCGTGGGCTGATCACCGCGAAGCATCTGCAGGGCGAAGATGGCGATAACACCTGCTTCGCCGTGAGGGTTTTGCCGGGGTCCGAATACGTTTGGATACCGCATGACGGTGTAGTTCAATCCGTAGAGATATTTGTATAAGAAGAGGTATCGCTCAAGAGTGAGCTTGCTTACGCCGTAGTGGCAGATGGGTCGGGTGGGATGATTTTCATCGACCGGCACAGTTTCAACTTCGCCGTAGCTGGCGCCACCCGTCGACGCGTACAGGAATTTGCGGACTTTATACTTGACGGCCAGTTCGAGCAATCCGAGCGCGCCCACAATATTCACTCGCGCATCAAACAAGGGTTCACGAACGGAGCGGCGAACATCCATCTGTGCGGCGTGATGATTGATGAGCTCGGGTCGTTCGTCCGCGATGATTCGCTCCATCTCTGCGAAGTTTGTGATATCGCATTCCAAAAACTTGGCGGCCGCGGGGATGTTTTCCCGCTTCCCAGTTGAAAGGTCATCGACAATCACCACCGAATGGCCAGCGCGCAAATAGCCCTCGGAAACATGAGACGCAATGAAACCCGCTCCTCCGGTCACTAGTATTTTCATGAGGTCCTCATCAGTCCTTAATCTCTAATTCCATGTAGGCAACACTAGAAGAGTCAGCATTAATAGTGTGGGGGCACACATTTAGCTTGCAACCGGCTGGAACTCGTCCAATTTCGATTCGGATCCCGGTTGGCCAGAAGGCCGGGTCCGCATCCGGTCAAAAGCGGCTAGGTATTGGGCCGCTACTCTTTCCCGCGTGTAATGCCGGAGAGCGAAGCGGCGTCCTTCGTCCCCGAGTTGTTTTCGAAGCACGGGCGAATCGATAAGAGTGGTCAGGTTTTTCTGAAGATCGTCGCTCCGTTCTTCGTCGAAAATGAGGCCACCTGGACCGAGGACCTCCGGAATAGCACCGCTGCTCGAGCCTACGCAGGCGATCCCCGACATCATTGCCTGAGCCAACGCCAATCCGAACTGCTCCTTCCAAGTGGGAGTCGATTGCGAGGCCAGCACGAAGATTTCTAGACAGCGGAAGTATCGGTTGACTTGCTCATAGGGCACGGCGGGCACCAGCACAACTCGTCCCGGGAGTTTCTCCATCCATTGTTGTCGAATTTCCTGCTCAAGCGGGCCAGATCCGACAAGTAACAGTTTCCAGGGACGATGCAAGAGTTTTCTTAAGGCCTCGAATAGGAGACGCAGCCCCTTTCTTTCGACCATCTGTCCGACATACCCGATGACTGGGCCGGTCTGTAAACCCAGTTCCTCGCGCAACAATGGTTCCGTCCCAGGCATATGTTCGGCAACATCCAGGCCGTATTGCGGGAGAATTTCGACTGCTCCTCCAAAACATCCCTCGGCTCGTAGGAGTTCAGCCGCTTGCCGGTTACCGCAAATCATCAGCGATGTGCGGCGAAGGGAGTAGGCGCGCAGCCGTCTCTTAGCGACTCCAAGGGGAAACCGTCGCGAGCGCAAAATGTTGTCCCAAGTGAAGAGCGACACTGTGGCACGCGGCGCAAACCTCTGTCGCAGCGCGATCACTTCCAGGCTGATAAAGGCTTGCGGATCTTCCTCGATGTGTATGACATCTGGCTTAAAACTACGTAACATCGCCGCGATTGTCCCCGGAGCATGCATGTAGGTCATGTGCGTCTTCGCGAAATGGGCGGTGAGAGGAACGATCTCTTCGGCTGCCAGTTCCCCATGAATTTGGTAGTCCGTGAATGCAAACCGCTCACACCAGCGAGTCGGCACTACCAGCCGCAGACAGAGGTCTTTGTCCAATCGCTTCATGGCCACGTATTTCTGCTGGTTGTAAGCCAGCAGAAACGGATGCCCAACCACCATTAGCTTCACAGAGCCTCCGAGGAGGGGACTGGTGGTCCTGGTCTGTAAATGTCCTCGGCATGAAGGGCTATCGGCTTCGGTACATTGATTCGGAATGCGACGGCGAGCGTGCCACTATATGCGACCGCAGAGACTAACATGCCGTAGACAGCTCCACGTAAACCGAAATACTTAACCAGAGGCACGCCGAGTACAAAGGTCGCAACCGCACTGCTGACATACGCATAAAAAACGAGACGAGGCTTCTCCACAGCCCGAATCGCATCACTCATAGTGCTTCCCATCCCCATCAACAGTGGTACCAATGCGAGCAGGAAGAGCATCGGAGCCAGTTCGTCGAACTTGCCCGCGTACAAGAGATGAATCGCGAATGAGCCCACTAACCGCACCGCCAGGGCGAATGCAATGGTGAGGCCCATCATCAAGAGTGTGTATCGCCTCCACAATGCAAGGAAAGCGTCCATGTTCTGAGCAACGTATTTCGCAGCCAGCGCCGGCAGGAACAAGAACGAGAGCGAGATCATGACCTGCTCGACCGGCGCGATGAGGACGTACATCGCCTTCAACTCACCGACTTCGCGTACCGAAAGAAAGCCCGCGACCAGCCAGTAATAACCCTGGTGCATGAACTGAAAGACAAAAGCCGTCGCAAGCACCCAGCGAGAGTATTGCCAGTGTTCTTGCCAATATTGGGGCTCGCATTTGAGGAATTGCTCCTGCGCGTCACTCTGCGGCAGTTTGCGAAACGAAACCAGGCCTGCGACCACCCATCCCATTGCGACGATCAGGAAGACAGAGAAAATATTCAGAAGGTGAATCTTCGCCGCGATCAACAGCAGAATGGCAACCGCAACGAAAAATACCGACGATGTGACGGCCGCCTGAGCGGGCTGACGCTGGACGTAGAAGCTCCGTCGCAAGAAGGAACCCGTAACAATGAATAACACTGTCAATCCCAGGCCTAGGAGCGCTCGTACGTTCACGGCTGGCGAGAAGCGCGATAGCAACCAACACGTCAGAAGAAGGACGCCCGAGAGGAGTGCTCCTGCGATGACATTGGTTCGCAGCATCAGCCTCAAGTATGACGAAAATCGCCCTTGATATCTTCCGGAGCCATAGACCGTGAACGGTTCGAGCACGGCGGCATTGTGCAGACCGGAAAGAAAAATAAAGATGGAATACGATAGTGCAAAAACGCCGTACTCCTCTTTGGTTTGAGTGCGCGCCAACGCCACATTGACGAGGAACATCCCGCCAACGGAGAGTCCCTGATCCGCCATGCCCAGAGCCAACTGAATCATCCGCTGCCTGGTGAAGGCAGCTTGGGGAAACGAACTCGACCACTTGCTGAGTCGACTCATTGTTCAGATTCTGATCTTTGTAAAAGAGACCACAGTGCAGATTTCAAAGGATGCTTTCACGATCTGTCGGCGCTCTCGGCAGGAACTCGCCGCGTGAAACGCCGCCAGATGGAATGTGCGATAGCCTGTCCGCGCGATCCGTTGGGCGGTGCCCACGGCATATGTCCCTCAACCGAGCGAAAAACTTCTTCTGCGAAGATTTTTCGTGGATCCATCGTGCCGGTCTGCTCCCAACGATTGCGCACGATCAGCCAAAATACGCCAGCGGCCAATCCAAACGTTGCACCCAGAAACATGATTCCTAAACGAGGCGGAAAAGAACGTCGCTCGGGAATGCGTGCAGGGTCAAGCACTTTTACGCTGGGAGTTTCCTTCGCCTCCTGCACCTTGGCCAGTTCGTACTGCTGAGTCAGTGTTTCGAAAACCGCTTCCTGAATCTTCGTTCTGCGGTAGAGGTCGGAATATTTGACGCCGAGAAGTGGCAGCTGGCGAATCGAAGGATAACGTCCTGATGTGGGTTGCGCGACCACGTCGACTCCGGTTCCGCCGAGTGTTTCCAATTGTTTGCGCAATTCAGAGATGCGTGCCTCGACCGATTTCACGCGAACGTTGCTGGAGGAGTAAATTGCTTCCAGCCCTTTTTGCTCAGACTCGGCCGCGATGAGTTCTCCCTGCAACTGAGCCGCTGCTTCCACCATGGCGCGAGCCTGTTCCTTCAGGTCGATCGCGGTGTTCTTACTGGAGAACTGGCTGAAGTCAACGGCTGCCTGATCGAGATCCACTTTTACCGCTTGCAGTCGCTCCTCGAGAAAAACGCGCTCGCGGTGAGCCGCAGAAGTGGATAGTTCCGCGGACAGGCGATTCAATTCCTCGACATAAGCTTGTGCCAACGCGGTGGCGCGGCGCGCATCTCTGTCCGCAACGCTGATCGTGATGATTCCACTTTTTCTATCTTCGGCAATGCCGGTCCGCTCCGCCAGATCCTTGCGTGCATCTTCATCTAGTCTGTCCCAATAGACCCGTTTCAGATCAAATCGCTGTACGAGGCGATCCTGGACTGTTTGGCTTCCCAAGATTCCGACGAATAGTGCGCCAGAGCCGTTTGCCCCAAGCAGGTCCCCGGCGACTCCTGCTAAGCCCCCAGTCTTTCCTGACAACGCCGCCAGCATAGCCATTCCCGAACTTGATTGGCCGTCGGGCGGCATTAACCGTACAAACGATGTGTATTTCTTCGGCAGCAAGAATGCGACCAGCGTACCTGCCAAAAGGCCTATTAATGCCGTCTTGACGATGAATCGTCGGCCACTCCACAAGACGCGAAGATGTTCGAGAGCCGCCGACCGCGGTGCCGTTGCGACAAACTCCGGCTTGCCGATTTCTTCGAGCTCTCGCGGTGGCTGGTACTCAACCGTTCTGGTCTGTATTTGGGCCAATTAATACCTTCCGAGGGACTACAAGTCTTGCCTGATCAAGCACGTTCTCAAACGTAAGCTCCAGATTTCTTCAGTGACTGGCCGCGGTTGGCCAGAATCCAAACTCGAAGGACGCCGAGATGTTGTTCTGGTGATTCGCCGCCAGTAGAGGAATCTGCCAGCGCTCATACTGAACGTTTCCAGTAAAGCGGAAACCCGGCCCGGCGAAGATATCGGCATTCACCGCAACGTCGTTCTGATTCCCCCCTTGCGGTAGATAGTGCTGATCAATCGCTCTATGGCGGAGTTCGAAACCGATTTTTTTTCGAGGGCTCAGCCAATAGTTTGAACGTACCAACTCTCCCTGGGATGCCCGACCGAGCCACGTTCCGATCAGTCGCCCATCGTTCGTGTATCCGTTGATGTATTGGCCATTTGTATAAAAACAGCTGGTACAAAAATATCCGTTGTAAGGAACAGTCGAGCCGCCCTCGAGTCTGAGGTCCAGTCGAGGGATTTTTGGTAGCTTGGCAAAATACAGTCCGCCCTGAAACGCGGACTTTCTCATATATGGAATCGGGTTGGGTTCGTCTTCGCTGAAAGCCTCACCATAGAAAGTCAGCCAATCGCGCAACTTCGGAATCCTGTAAGCAAAGTCGGCTGCGGATCGGCCGTCCCCTAACTGATCCCCACTCGAGTGGACGCCGAAAGTGCTCTTAAAAAGCGTGTGCAGTGTCAGGGGATTTCCTGGACCGCCGTAGATCGTCGTTTTCGAAATGTTGAACTCGAAATTCTTGTTCAACTTAAAGCTGATCTTTCCGCCGCTGAGAAAGGGCTGCGGGTGCAAGGACTGGCCGTACTGACCGACGGTGGGGCCTGCGGTTGGACCAGTGAACTTTGTGGTCAAGAACTCCTGCCCGGAGAGTTGTCCGATAAAAGCTTGCAAGCGGAGGTTGCCGAGATAGCGAAAGACCCAGGGCAATCGAAAAGGACTGACCCGATCGATGGTGAACATACGGTTGAGCGGGCCGGCATTGTTGGTGAAAAGCATGGTGCCGCCTTCGCTTGGTCCCCACCACAAACTTCGCCGGCCAAACGACAACTGCCAATTGGAAAGATTCATGGCGACGTAGGCGTCAAGGAGCTGAAAGCGGCCGGTGGAGGCAATCGGGGACGGAGGAGGATTTGGCGGCAGTCCATCGACGCCACTGATGAAATCCAGCGCTGCGCTCGACAATGACGGAGCCGAGGGCGCGGCCTGGTACTCGCCGCGAGCATAAATCACAAACGGTCCAGCCGTGGTCCAGCCCGAGGCGCCAGATACTGCGTTGAAGCCTTGCTCGTACGGACGGCCATAGTCGTTCAGCACAGTCTGCCCGAAATGCTCGTCAGTCAGCGGTTTTCCCGAGATTTGGAGCGTACGGGAGTAAACCGACTCGAGGTGCGCGCCAAGGTTACGCTCTCCGCTCATCGACTCCAAGTCCGTCGCAAATTCTCGCGCAAGCGCGCTGTACAGTTGCTGAATTTCTGGCGCCCCATCATTGTCCGCTTCGCGCACTCCGGCTTCACCAAGCTGGCGACCACACTCCAGACGGGTCCAGGGACGCATGCCGAGGGAGTTTGTTTCGATATAGCCGAGAGCAGCTAAACGCTCGAGGGCCGGGTAGATCCAACTATCCAGCGGAACATAGGGCGAACCCATGAACGAGGGCCTGTGGAACGTCTCATCGCCTACATCTTCACGCGGTGACTCAAATGCTGCGCCCCCAACTTCAGGATCGTGACGTCTGCTATAGACGCTCTGGGCGATTAGATACCCCAACACACTGCCCACAAGAACGTCCGAAGGAAAGTGCTGGCGAGCCCGAACCCGCGAGAAGCTAACCGCAGACGCCATTCCGTAGGCAAACAGCCGTGGGAGCGTGCCCGGATACTCATGTGCGATCACACCAGCAATTGACCATGCCGCTGCAGCATGCTCGGAAGGAAACGACGTTCCTCCCTGGAAAAAGGATCCGCTGCCCGTGCCCTGAAAGGGACGCTCGCGTCCGAATGAATACTTCAGAGCTTCAGTTGTGACCAGACTATTCAGAGCGGCTTCTCCCGCCAGAAATCCTGTCTCCCGCCAGTGCTGGTTGTGCGCCGGATAGCTAAATAAGTAAAGTCCGGCACCGGCGCCGATCAGGCTGGCAACTCCGTAGTCAGAAACTGTTTTGTAGTGGCTGATCGTCGAAGGAAGCTGTGATAGCGAGGCACTGTACTGGCGATCAGTCACGAACAATCCAGCGGTAAGTCCACTCAGGGGAACCAGCCAACTCGCATCGGCGAGACGGATTCGCGATGGACTCGTCCAGATTTGTTTTTGATCGTCGAAGAAATTCTGGAAATGCCCGGACCAACCGCTCGTCACGGAATCATCGGAGACGACTTGATGTGTGCCCGCAGGGATGGGCTTTGACGCTGATCGCGTTAGCGGATCGTCGGAAGGCCTATCCATTGATTTGTTCGTGCTTTGTTCCTGCGACCATGCTGTTGTGACTAGCAGTGCGGGTATGAGCGACATTATCGCGCTTACGATCAGGATCCTGGCCACACGGATAACCTTGATTTGCAGATCTGCAACGTCAATCTTATGGATGGATGTAGGCAACGGTAAGAGCCACGGACGAGGCAACTTGAGCAGCCTGCAAGAGCGCTGTCCAATTTCTCGGAGCGAGCCTCGGCGCCTTTTCGGGGACGATGATTGAGTCGCCTGGCTTCAGAACTGAGCTCATGGGATCACCCGTCCAGAAGCCGGAATTGTTTTTGGCCGATAGAACCGAACCGTCTGCCCTCACAACAAAAACGGCACTCCGGTCCGCAATTTGCGTCAGGCCGCCAGACTGGCTCAAGTACCACTTCGCACTTCGGCCAGGCAGATAGCTTACCGCCGTAGGATTAAAGACCTGTCCGCTGACTACGACATAATTGCTCTTCTTCGGAATGATCAGCACGTCTCCATCGCGCAAGGGCACGTCCGCGGGTGTCTTCGCTAATTTTTTCAGGTCTGCGGGAATGTGAATCACGACTCGGCCAACGGGGGCAGTAGACTCGAGTTGCTGCAGCGCGGTGTCCGTTTGCGCGATCGCCGTCAGTTTTGCTTCCTTCTGGTCCGCGTCGGCCTCGGGCAAGGCTTTCAAATATCCTCGCTCGGACTTGAGGCGGTTCACTAACTCCAGGTGAGATTTCATCTCAATATCGCGAACTTCCGCACGGAGCAATATCGCTCCGTAGGGATATGCCTGGTTGGTAAATCCGTTGCAACGCATGAGCAAAGAACTCAAGTGCTCGCCGGGTTGAATCCCGTACGTGGCCGGATGCTGAACTTCTCCTTGTACCGCGACGGAGGATCCCAGATCGTTCCACTGCGGAATCTGTCGAATCGCGAGAACGTCGCCATTGCGCAGCGGAACGTTTTCGTTGACATCGCCTGACAAGGCGGACGCGAGCTTGATCTCAAGACGCTCACTGGACCCTTGACCGTCCGCAAACCGCGTAAGGTCAGCGCTGTCGGCGAACGCACTTCGCTTCAGTCCTCCCGCAGCCCTGACAAGGTCTTCAACATGCATATTGCTGGTTAGTGGGTAGAGTCCAGCTTTTGCCACCTCGCCCCGGATCGAAACCGTCGGTGCATCCACCTTGGCTGCGTTGCGATGAATCAATAGGCGGTCGCGGGGCTGCAGAATAATGTTGTCCACTGGATTACCAGAGAGGGCTTCGGCTAGATCGACGCTCAGAATCCTCATGGTGCCGTCCGCTTGAGTGCGAAACAGCTGTGCGGAATCAAGCGCCGCATCCGCGGTAATTCCGCCTGCCAGATAAATGGCATCCCGCAGATGAGCCTGTCCAGACGTGTTGTACGAGCCTGGTTGGTGAACTTCACCGGCCACGGACACTTCAGGTGGGACTTCGAAATCGTATCGACTGAATATGCGCACCGTATCAAGCCGGTTCAGGGTTGGAGCGGCGGCTGGGTTTGCCAAGGCGGCGGAAATATCAAAGCTTTCAATCGTGGGATGGAAGTCTGGAGCATTCAACCGAATGATCTCAGCATAGTGCGGCGCCGGCTCTGGCAGAAGATCACCATAGGATGAGACCAGGTCGGTTAGCTTCATTCCTTGCTTGTAGGAATACCGACCGGGACGCAGGACGTGTCCCTCGAGATAAATCGCATCTTCGTTGTAAGCGGCAATCGGAAATATGTGAACTTGGTCGCCGTCCTGGATCTTGAACGCTTGCAGTCGGGATTCGAGCTCTCGGGGATCGCTGGCCGAAGTAATATCCAGAGTCAGCATGGTGCGCTTCTCATGGGCTTCGACCCGCTGCACTTCAATATGACGCAATGCGGCTGTGGGCAATATCCCACCAGCCAGTTCGAGCACGTCCGCGAGCGATTTCTCATCCAGCAACTCATACACTGCAGGACGACGCACCATTCCTTCGACGGTTGCCTCCGGTCCCATGGAAGGCACGAGTAACGTGTCACCATTTTCCAGACGCTTCAAGTCGGAGCGTATACCGTGCAGAAGCAGGTCGTAGGCGTCCACTTGTTGCACCAGTTGCTTGCCGCGAAAATGCTTAAGGGAGCGCAACGAACCGCGCGCCGTCACTCCTCCCGCGGCAAACAGCGCATTCAATGGAGTAGACAGAGAACTGATGTCGTACGCCCCAGGCTCCGCCACCTCTCCTACAACATATATGCGGACCGTTCGCAGGCGCGAGACTGAGACGTCCGCCGATACATCCCGGAAAGCGGCGCGCAATGCATGCTGGACCTCCAGTTGCACATCACTCAAACTCTTGCCGGTTACCAAAAGAGGACTCGTTTCCGGCAGCGCGATCCGTCCTTCTCGATCGACCTGACGCACTAGCCTTTGCGAAACGCTTCCCCAGAGATCAATGGACAGACTGTCGCCCGTACCCACCACGTAATCAGGCCCCACGGGCAGATCGATTGGAACCGCGTCCGTCTGACTCATCGTGTTGCGGAATATCTCCAAACCGAAGCGCTCCGCTGGAAGCTGGTGGCCCGACGCTTGGATGTACATATCGTAAAGCGAAGGGACATCGGCGTAGGGATTGGGCGGGCGCACCATCTTCACCGGATTTGCGTTGTTGTCCAGTCGGCGATCGGGCCGCCCTTCGTTGAATCGGCGCCGGTCAGAATCAATGTATGAGGAAGGAACATCGCGTCTCGCCGATGCAGTTTCGCCGATGCTGCCTCTGTCGGGATACGAACTCCGATCGCGAGCCGCTGCAAGGCTATCGAGGGTGGAATAGTCCGGGACCTGAAATCGCGATGCGCTGTCTGGGCGCGAGGTCATCGCGCTCGCCGCCAATTCAAACTCGGGGGACGAAGGCCGTTTGCCAAATCCGTCCGGGACACTGGTCTTCAGTGTGCCTGGCGATGAATACGATGGCGTGTCCGGCACCGGTGGCTGATTGTTGTCTTGGTTCGGTGCCGAGTTTTCTTGCGGACGTTTGTACTGGCGATTGCGTGCGCCGGATGTTTCACAGTCGCTGTCCTGCCGCGGATTGCAGGTGGTGGTGGTGCGCTCAACTGATTGACTTGGTTGGCTTCGGTCAGGCTGCAGCCCCTGGCTATCTTCCTGAGCTTCTATCTGCACCCACTGCCGTGCCCGTTCTTTCAAGACCAGCTCTTCTTCTTTTCCTAAGCTTGAATCCGGATTCGGAGAAGGCAGCAGATATCCATATCGTTGCAACAACCGAGTCGCCACCGAACGGAATTTGAGATCGTGATCGACACGGTCAAGTATTGCCTGATCGGAGAGCTTGGCTTCTTCGACGATCTGCCCGTTGTCGGTAGCTTCCTTCGCCACCCATCGTTTCAACTCCACCAGCAGTCCCGTATCCTTAACGAGCACTGCACGGATTTGAGATGGGGAGGCGGCCACCCGATTAAGATTATCCAGGGCAAGTTCGGAGAGACCAGCTGTGCGAGTACGTTGCCCATCCGCCGGTTGGGGGCGTGATGGTTCGCTCGATTGTCCATAGAGCAAGGAGCAGAGCAAGAAGAGAGTTGCAAGGCAAGACATTCCCCGCCGCATCGATCGTGAAACGAGCTTGTTGCGAACGAGCTCTTTGGAGATCGGCATTGCGGAGCATGGCATTTTTGTGTCTCCCCTCTTCCGAGTGTTCCGCATCGAGAAAGCTCTCATGCAGCCTCCAGATCAGCTTCGTCCAATTCGACAGCGACCGACCGCATAATCAGATCGATTGAAAAGATGATCCGGCACCTGTCTTTTCGTCTCACGACAATGCCTTCCAGTCCCTGCATCGCTCCGGACCGTACGCGGACTCGTCGTCCTTTGCGCAAATACGGATGAGGTTCGATACGTACGTCGCCGGATAGGCGGCGCTGCAATGCCTCGATCTCCTCAGCCGGTAAGGCGGCTGGCTGCCCGTTGAATGAAACGAATCGAAGCGCTCCGGGTAAATTCAGAACCTGCAGCCTGTTCTCGAGTGCGATACGCACGAAGATGTAACCAGGGAACAGCACAAGATCCAATTCCTTCCGTCGATCCTTCCAGCGTCGCAGCGAGCGGTAAAGGGGAAGGAAACAGGAAAGGTTTCTGCGCTCAATCTGTTCGGCGACACGCTTCTCGTGGCGCGGACAGGTGCAAAGGGCATACCAATTTCTTCCTGGTGCTTCTGCAATTGTCACGGGATTTTCGATCGGCTTTTCCCCCAACCCAAACATCCTCGCTCCCGCTTCCCGTTCACAGCTTCGCCCCCTCACTTACAGGGCTTACGTGAGATAACCCATTTATTTATAGTCACTTGGGGCAGTTTTGAATCCGAACGGACCCAACTAAACCGGCGCTGTTCCTAACACCGATGGCCGCTGCCGTACCGCATTCAGAATTCCAGCTTCTGAACTCTCGAGCGCCTTGCTTCGAACGTCGACAATCGCCCAGTAGAAGACCGCGTGGTTTTGTTCTGGAGCCAATGCAAGGATTCTCATATCGGGATAACGACCGAGCAGGAACCCGCAATCGAGGCGGTATTTATTCCGGTCGTCCATCTCCAGGATGAGAACATCCGGTCGCGATTCCTCGACGGCTTCGCGGATGTCTTCCTGGTTTCCGACCTCGCCGACCAGTTCAATGTCTGACTGATCAGCAAAAGTGCTGATAATGAGTTCTCGCATTAGACGAGGTTGATTTGCGACGAGGACGCGGACTCGCTTCATGGTGCTCCAATCGCTGCGCCGACCTTGCGGTAACAATAGGAGCCGGATCAACTTTGAACAAGGTTCAAATTGGAGCCAAGGTCTATGGTGCTTATGGTTAACTTTTCTTGTATCACCGACCAGGTAAGCAATGATCAACGAAGTACTAACCAGGTAACTAAGAGTAGATACGGCGTAGTAACGTATTGGTGCGAGACGCTACCCGTGGGTTTTGATATCAAACAGGGTCTTTATTGGCATGATTCGATTGTCCGCCGAGGTCCGCCAGGGTTGCCGAGACGGAAGTGTATGGAGCGGGGGAGGGACAGAAGCAGCAGAAGGCTGAGGGCCTTCAGAATCTTGCTCATTCGCACCGCCAAGTATGGCCGCAGGCTTCACACAGGAGCTAATCGGCGCCGATTTTCTGCATCTGTATCGGAAAGTGGGCTGGCAATGATTAATTTCGTGGCCGCAGTTATCACATTGATAGCGTCCGTCTTCGACTTTAACCTTCAAACGACAGCTCTCGTCAGTGCAATATCGGGCATCGGAATTCTGCCCTGATCACAAATTCACTTGGATTGTCGTCGTAAGAATTGTCTTCCGAGTTAGCGATGTATTGACAAATGCGTTTACGAGGTATGAGCAATGAAGGGAGCCGATGAACTCGGCTCCCTTGGGGAAGCGCTCGCAGATTTCAGAGCTGGAGCGTGTAGTTTCGCCGTTTGCATCACGAGGCAATGCAAAACATTACCAGGTAAACGTCGCCCCGAGCCGGATGTGGCGTGAGATCTGCCACAGGTTCGACTGCCCATACAATGCGTTCTTCACCACCCCATCTGCGGTCACCTGCGCCTGCGCGTTGTACCCCGTTTCTACGCTCTGGTAGAACGCTGCACCATTAAAGATTTGGAACGGGAACAACGCCGAACCCAGATAAGTCGAGTTGAATCCCGCCCAGTAAGCAGTGATCGCGTGCTGGTTCAGCAGGTTCGTGAAGTTTGCGTTAAGGCTCAGTACCTGGGCCTCATTGTTGTGGTTTACCTTGATGGAATGTTGCAGGTTTAAATCGGTTTGGGTGTACCACGGTGTGCGACGCGCGTACGGAGTACCGAGCGTGATGTTTCCGGACACGTCCTGGGCTACGTTGACCCAATTGCCGCGGCCAAAGAGATAGCCGGCTTCGACAGGGGGTGGGGCTCCCGCGCCGTTTGCGATCGCTAGGCCCACGTCACTGTACGAACTCACCGGGCTGCCGGAGTAGGCAACCTGGAAGAGTCCGAAGGTTGTGGAATTGTTTCTCAAGTTGCCCATCCAAGGCATCGTGTAGTACGCATACGCCTTGAACGCGTTGGGACGGTCCGTCGGCAGAACTCCGTCACTGGATTTGCCGTTGGCTTGGAAGTAGTAAGACGGCTCGTCAAACGAACGGGTGGTGTCGGGCGAGTTGCGTCCGGTGGTGCCACCGTCGGTTTGGTCGGTGGTGGTCAGGCCGCTATAGTTGCCCCACAGCCGGCTCCATGTGTAGCTGAACATTCCGGAGAAGCCCCTGCTCTGCGTCTTGGTCAGCCGCAATTCCAGACCATCGTAATTGCGGATCGCTTGGGGATTGTTGGGGCAGCCGGCGCACGTACCGCCTGGGCCACTGCCCGTCCAAAAATTGCCCGTGGGATTAAACGCCGCCGTGCCCGGCCCATATGCGTCACCCAGAGAGGTCAAGTAGTTGGCGTAACCGTTGATGGTCTTGTTCACGCCTTGGCCAGGATTGACCACGTTATAGATTTCGAATGCATCGGGGTCCGCTAAGGAAGCGTCCTCAATCACATGATCAAGGCGGCGGCGATCATAGCGAGCTTCGAACGCCCAGTCTTTGTTGATCTGGTAGTCCCAGCCCGCAACGATCTCGTGCTGGCGATAAGGCTTCAACCCCGGTGCGATCGGTTCTTCCGGGCGGAGGTTCGTATTTTCAATCAGCGAAACTCCCGTGCCCGTGTCAATCAGAGACGGCGGGGTTACGCCCCCAACAAAGTTGGCTCCGCGAGTGGAGATGCCCGTGGGGCAAGCGCGGCCGTTAACGAAGGTAAGACTTATATCAGAGTTGTTGAATCCGCCGGACGAATTGGGGCCAAGCGCATAGCCGCAATTATCAAATCCCTGCGCGCCAAACGACGTCTGGGCCAGCAATAGCTTCATGACGTCGTTCGTGACACCATAGCTGCCAAAGATTTTCATCTTGCCGTCCCGGGATCCCCAGGCAGCTCCCAAACGAGGAGCAATCTTGTCGGTCCACGCGAAGTTGATGGTCCGGATGCTGGCAATCCCGATTCCCGGAGGGGCAGGCAGGTTCTCTTTTTCGATACGGACGCCGAGGTTGAGAGTTAAACCATGCCCAACGGTCCAGGCATCCTGCACGAATAAAGCATGGTTATGGTCGGTGGCGGGTACTGGCACGCCATCAGCATTTTTCAGCACAGTTGCGAAGTCACTCACATTGATATAACCGTACTGGCCCGCGCAGGCTCCCCATTCCGCCTCCAAAGTAACGCAGTTGGCGCCGCCGTTGGCGGTTCCTGGACGAAAGCTGTTTCCACCACCAGCGCTCATGAAGACGAAGGGGACGTTGCCGTGTTGATTAATTACGTTGGATAGTTTGTTGAATTGGTAGCCGGCCTTGATGTTGTGCGTTCCCCACCAGCCGCCCTTGAAGAATGCTACATCCTGATTGAACTGGTAGTGCTTACTGGCATTGACCTCAGTGTAGGCTTGATCGAACGGAGCGGTACTCGTGCCGGAAGGCAGCGCCAGGGTAGCAGGCAGCGGGTTGCCCGCGTTATCGTTTACGCCTACACCATTGGTTTGCCAATTAAGGTCTACGCCGGTAGTAGGCCAGCCAAAATCGTGATAGTTATTGAAGAAGTAGCCGAGGCGGGTGGTGGCGACGATTTTCGGTGTCAGGCTGATATCGGCGCCGACGTTATACGTCGCGTTCGGGTTCGAGAAACCGAGACCGTGCGAATACTGAGTGATAGGGCTGTTAATAAACGCATTTAGATAACTCGGATTTGATGCCAGGGACGCAATTGGATCTGCTCCCGGCAAGCTGTCCCCGTTCTCGCGCTGGTACTGGTATAGCCACGAACCAAAAACGCGGATCTTCTGCGTCAAAACTGCGTCCAGACGGGCAGTAGTGAAGTACGTCTGCTGGTCCTGGGTGAAGTGTTGCAGCCCAAGGCCAAGAGGGATATTTGTTGGGTTTACGCTGTTCGTGAAATCCACGACTCTAGCCAAAGAATTGTACTGCGGCGCAAAACCCAGAAAGAAAAACAAGCGGTCTTTCATGATCGGGCCACCAACGGTAAAACCCGTTTGAGCGATCCGGTAATGATCTCTTTTTGGCTGATACGTCTGGCTCCCGTCGTCAAAGCCGGGCCCACTTGCAGTGGCCCCGGAGGGGGCTCCAAGCGGATCATAACGCAACGTGGCGTTCTGAGAGCCGTTCAGCGAGTCGCCTTCATACGTGCCGAAAAACGATCCATGATATGCGTTCTGGCCCTTCTTCATAACGACGTTGACTACGCCACCAAGAGCACCGCCGTGCTCCGCCTCGATTCCTGAACTCTTGACTTGGACTTCCTGAATAAACTGGAAGGGGACATTGGCGGCAGATGCGCCACCTGAGATATTCTCCGTGTCCTGACCTTCCACTAGATACTGGTTCTCCGAATCTGATCCGCCACCTACTGAGAAACCGACGGAGAGTCCGTTGCCATTGCTTCCGGGCAGAGAGCCGCCGGAGTTGCCCGTCATACCGGCTGTCCCACCCATCAGAGGTTCGTTGCGCGCCATCGGAGAGAATTGAATGACCGACTGGAAGGAGTACCCATGTGGAATGTCATTAATGACATCTTGCGTGAGGTTAGTCTGGTTCGTGTTTGTGGTGACGTCAATCACCGGCGCCTCACCGGACACTTCCACGACGGTGCCCGCGGTGCCCACTGCCAGAGTCAGATCAAGAGTGGGAAGGTGTCCCACTTCGACGGTGATGCCTCCGCGCTTCAACTCCGAAAATCCTGAGGCCTTCACGATCACTGTATAGATGCCAGGAGGCAGGTTGGCGAATCGGTAGTAGCCGCTGCTGTCAGTTTCCAGTCGCTTCTCGCCTCCCAGCGAATTGCCGGTCAGTACGACCGATGCTTTGGAAACGACGGCGCCGCTCGGGTCTTTCACGGTTCCTTGCAATCCACCGGTGGTCTCTTGCGAGAAAGCGAATGTTGTCCACACTAACGACAAGGCCATCACGAAATACGTCATTGATTTCCACACAGTATTCATTTTCTAAAGCCTCCATGTCCACCGCATCCGCGCGGACGTTTCGAGAAATTTCACGCGATTCTCCGGGCAGCGATTCGAGAGCAAGCAAGTTGAAGTGCTTTCTGCCCCAAGAATTCTTGCTGTTAGTCCTCCCGGCGCTCCTGCGACCGCCTGTCACCGGCTGACCATACGTTGCAGCCGCACTCGCGTAGAGTGCTGGTGTGCAATAAGGCAGGCCGAGGGCCGTCTTTGGAGGGAAATACGTGAGGTTCCCCTCTGGGAAGGTGCGTGTTCACGGGTCTAGAGAGTGACGAATTGACCAATCACAGAAGCAAAGCAAGACAAGCTCACCGAACAATTCATACGGATAACAGTAGGGACCGCTGGAGGTGCTGTGAGATTCGGTAGGCAGAAAGGTGGGAACCCGGGTCCGCGATTTCGAAAGCCGGAAGAAGATTGGCCCTCAACAATGGCAGTCTCAACATACCAGTGGAGATTCATGATGGATTCACAGAAACTAGAGAAACGGAGGGGAACTTTTGAATCTCTTGTGACATTAAACAAGCATGCACGATGTGAGAAATGCCGCAGAGGGGTTGCGCGGATTGAGCTGGCGCACCGACGATGACTAGCGACGAAGCCTTGATGCTGGAATTCCAGAGTGGATCACGCGCAGCCTTCGAGGAGCTGTTTGCCCGCTATCGCAAGCCGCTGTACGGCTTCTTCAGGCGCAGGCTGAACAACCCCGAACGGGCGGAGGATCTCGCCCAGGAAACTTTCCTCGCGGTGATCCGCGCAGTCTCTCGTTATGAGCCACGAGCCTTGGTTCGAACCTATCTGTATGGCATTGCATTAAAGCTGCTGGCTGCGGAACAGCGCAAGTTCCTGACCAGTAGCGCATTGGGACAGCCCGGTCTGGAACCTAAAGTTGACGGAACTCCCGAGTGTGGGCTCTGGGTCCGGCAAGCCCTAGAAAAGCTGGATGCGCCGGAGCGCGAAATCCTGATGCTGCGCGAGTACGAACAGCTGAGTTACTCCGACATTGCGGAGCTGTTGCGAATTCCCGTGAATACGGTCCGTTCCAGGCTTTTTCGATCGCGTCTCGCAATGAAGGGTTACCTAGAGTCGGAGGCAAAAACCAATCCTGCCTTGAGAACGATCCGACAGCCGTACCCAGGAAGACGAGGCATGCATGAGCACGAATAGACATCCGATCGAGCAGGAAGAACTCATGGCTTATCTCGACGGCGA
>Ga0070711_100000639_pt1 | contig 18263 bp, 16 predicted proteins | sample LARL53metaG_FD_65452 | JGI IMG/M metagenome (GOLD analysis project Ga0070711, IMG submission 65452) | Corn, switchgrass and miscanthus rhizosphere microbial communities from Kellogg Biological Station, Michigan, USA - LAR L5-3 metaG | ecosystem: Host-associated > Plants > Roots > Rhizosphere ... | reverse complement strand
GTGTCGGCGAGCGTTCGCGACAGCGCGGTGAGCGCGCTCGTGCGCCTGGCCGTCGCCGCCGGCGCGAGCCGCCTTCCGGTGGCCTTGTCGGGCGGACTTCTGGCGCCCGATCGACCACTGCGCGAGCGGGTCCTGACCGCGCTCGAACAGCAACATGGCGCGACCGTCATCCGCCGGGCCATCGACCCGTGCCGCGGTGCGCCATTCCTGGCGCGAGAGGCTACCCGGTCGGCGTAGTGGGTGATAGCTACGACAACGAACGTGCGGGCGGAAGTTCCCGGCACGTCATATTTCATCGAGCGCCTGCCTTCCCCGTCACGAATGACGCCTGCTTGAAAGGCAACCAGCAATGGTGCATCGAACGCTCAGCCTCGTGATCGCCATCCGGCTCCTCGGTGCGCCGCTCGCGGCACAACAACCTGCTGCGGCGCCGGCGGCGGATTCGACGACCCGACTCAAGTGGCAGCACGTGGCGCTCGGCATCGGCGTCGTCGCGGCGGCGTCAACGATCGATGTCCCGATCGCCAACGCATTTCAACTGAATCGCACCGCGGGATCGCTCAACACCGCACGACAATTCGACCGCTTCGGCGATCTCACCGGAGCAGTGCCGATTCTCGGCGGGTTGGCGATAGTCAGCCTCGTGAGCCATAACCACCGGCTGGGGAAAGCGACGCTGCGCGCCGCCGCGAGCGCCGCGCTTGCCGCGCTCGCCACCCAGGGTATCAAGCGTATCGCAGGACGGGAGCGGCCGGTCGAGGATGCCGACCTCGACGGCTACGACTTCCATTTTTTCACCAACCACCAGGCATTCCCGTCGGGGCACACGGCCGCGGCATTCGCGCTGGCCACATCGCTCGGTGACGGGATCGGGCACACGTGGGCCCGGGTGGGCCTGTTCGGCCTGGCGACCGGCACGGCGTGGGCGCGAATGGAAGAACACGAGCACTGGTTCAGCGACGTGCTGGGAGGCGCCGCCATCGGCGTGCTTTCGAGCAAGTGGGCGTCCGGGAAGCTGAGAGTATTCGGTCTGCGAGCGCCAAGGTTCCTGATCGCGCCCGGGACCATTGCGGTCAGTGTGTCGATGCCGCAGCGCAGGCACTGACGTTTGCGGGGGTGTCATCACAGGGTAAGGTGCACATTGCTACGATTTCCCCACCACGGATGCAATCGACGATCGACCCAAGCCTGGAGCGCAACCATGATCGGCCAACGTACCACCCTGCTCAGTCTCGCCTTTGCCATCGCGTTGCCGGCCCTGGCCCAGGCGCAGGCCGCCACGGCCCCGACGGCCAAACCGAAAACGGAGACCCAGGCGCAGTTGCAGAAGGAGGCCAAGATCTCGCTGGCCGACGCCACCGCCACTGCACAGGCCGCGGTCCCGAACGGCAAGATTGCGGGTCACGAGCTCGAGCGCGAAAAGGGCAAGCTGATCTACTCGTTCGACATCAAGACGGCCGGCAAGTCGGGCATCGACGAAGTGAACATTGATGCCATCACCGGTGGCTTGATCGAAAAGGTGCATGAATCGCCCGCGGCTGAGGCGAAGGAACGGGCGGCCGACAAGAAGGCGCCGGTCAAGAAGCCGTAGGCGATCCTGGCCGCTGTCATCTCTGCGTAAGGTTTGCGGCCCTATCGTCCGCGTTGCACATTATTCGCGCTCCCTCCCCGCACCGAGGTCGGCATGATCAGCTTTTCCGCACGCATCAGGGTCGCGACACTGGCCGGCGCGTTGGCGCTGCCGTGTTCGCTGACCGCCCAGTCATTCAAGGTCGAGCGTTTCAACATCGGCGGCGACGGCGGCACCGACTATCTCACCGCCGAGCCTGGCACGAGCCGCGTCTTCGTGTCGCGCGGCACGCACACGATGGTGGTTGACGGGATGACAGGCAAAGTGATCGGTGACATTCCGGACACGCCGCGAATGCACGGCATTGCCCTGTCCGAGAAAGACAATCACGGCTTCACGACCAACGGCGGCGACTCGACCGTCACGATGTTCGATCTCAAGACGCTGGCGGTGATCAAGAAGATCCCGGTTGCTGCGGGCGGCCTGGACGGCATCATGTACGACGATTTTCAGGACCGCATCATCCTCACCAATCACAGCCGCCCGATCGGAACGGTCGTCGCCCTCGATGCCAGGACCGGCGCGATTGTCGGCTCCGCAGACCTCGATGACAACGGGCCGGAGGGCGCGGCGAGCGACGGCCGGGGCAAGCTGTTCATCAATCTCGAAGGCAAGGCGGAGATTCAAGTCGTTGATTCCCGGACGATGAAGTCCATCGCGATCTGGCCGATCACGCCATGCGAAGGACCAACGGGAATCGCGATGGACCGGACGACGAACCGGATCTTTTCGGGCTGCGGCAAGACGTCGGTCGTGGTGGACGCCAACACGGGCAAGGTGGTCGCCCAGATTGCCAATGGAGATGGCGTGGACGCCCTGGGCTGGGACCAGTCGGAAAAGCTGATCTACATCCCCGCCAATGGCGGCCGCGGAGCCGCCAATGGCACGGTCACGATCGTGCACGAAGACTCGCCGGACAAGTACACGGTGGTTGGGACGGTCAACACCTCGCCGGGGGCCAAGACGATCGCGGTCGATCCCGTGAAGCACCGCGCGTACCTGTTCCAGCCAGAGTACGGCCCGCCGCCGGCGCCGGCGCCTGGCTCACCGCCGCCTACGGGCAGGGGCGGTCCGCGCGGCCCGATCGTCGGAGCGTGGTTCTTTGTCGTAAGCCACTGAACGAAGCAACAAGAGACGAACAACAAGTGAGAAGTGAGAAGTCAGAAGTGAGAAGTCAGAAGGTCCGTAATCGCCCCGGGCGAAGGGAGTTGCGCCCTTCTGACTGCTGACTTCTGACTTCTCACTGCTTACTTGTTCCTTCGTTGCCACCCCCCTTGCCCGTTTCCCGGTAATCCCGTCCCCGCACCGCGACGAGGAGCGTCGGCACCACGTAGAGCGTGATCGGAGTCGAGAGCGCCAGGCCTCCGATAACGGCAAGTGCCAGCGGCCGCTGCAATTCGCTTCCCGCGCCGAGCCCCAATGCCAGCGGCAGCAACCCGAACAGCGTGCAGAGCGTGGTCATCAGGATGGGCCGCAGGCGGATGCGCCCCGCCTCGCGAATGGCCGGCTCAAGTGCCAGCCCGCCCTCGCGCATGCGATGATGGGTGAAATCGAGCAGAATGATGCCGTTCTTGACGATCAAACCGACGAGAAGAATCAGTCCCATGAAACTCGACACGTTCAGCACCGTTCCGGTCACCAGCAGCAGCGCCAGGGCCCCGACGAAGGAGAGCGGGGCGGCCAGCAGCACGACGAGCGGCTCGACGAAGGAGCGAAACTGCACCACCATGACGGCAATCACGCTCAGTGCGGCCAGTCCGAGCACCGCGAGGAGAGCGCGGAACGCGGCCTGCTGGCTGCGATACTGACCGGCAACCTCGAGCCGGATGCCGGCCGGCGGAGGCGTCTCGGCAAGTACCCGCTTCACGTCCTTCATGATCGCCCCCAGCGAGCGCCCGCTGATGTCGGCGGTCATGTTGATCATCTGCTGCTGATTTTCCCGCAGCAGTTCGGCACGAGTCTCGACCGGTCGGAATGACGCCACGGTTCCCAGCGGCGCTGGATTGCCGCCCTGGGGCGAGACCACCGGGAGTACCGCGAGCTGCGCCGGATCGAAACGCACGGAATCGGGCGCACGAACCCGCACGGCCACCGACCGATCCTCCAGCCGCACCGTGCCGGCATCGGACCCCATCAGCGCGCCGGTAACCTGATTGCTCACCTGCTCGAGGGTGAGCCCGGCACGGTTCGCCTTGGCTGCATCGATAGTCATGGCGAGTTCCGCGCTCGGCTCGCTCACGCCGTTGTAGAGGTCCTCGATCCCCTCCACCTTGCCGAGCGGATCCGCGAGTTTCTTCCCGTACGATTCCAGTGCCGCAAGGTCGGTCCCATACAGCTTGAGCTCAACCGGGCGGGCTGCCCCGGCCAGGTCGTTGATGACATCCGAGAGGATCTGGACGAATTCGACGCGGAGTCGCGGCACCGCCTTGGCGATCCTGACCCGCACGTCGTCGATGATCTCGTCACTCGATCGGTCGCGTTGCCCCGGCGCCTTGAGGCGCGCTACCAGATCGCCCCGATTCTGCTCCGTGGCGAAGAGTCCGAGTTCCGCGCCGGTCCGTCGCGACGTACCGGCAATCTCCGGAGTCGCCGCGAGAATCCCCTCCACGATGTGCAGCTGGCGGTCGGTCTCGGCCAGGGCAGTTCCGCCCGGACTCCAATAGTCGAGCACGAATGCGCCCTCATCCATCTCCGGCAGGAAGCCGGTGCCGACAAAGCGGTAGGCCAGCACGCCTGCGAATACCAGCAGCAGTGCGGCGGCCACCGACCAGCGCGGGTGGCGGAGCACCGCACCCAGGGACCGCTCGTACCGATCGGAGATCGCCTCGACCACGCGTCCCACGCGCGCCAGGATGCCGTGTTGCTGTGCGAGCGGCGTGGGCTCGGCATCGGCCGCCGTGAGAAACTGCGCGCTCATCAGGGGAATCAGCGTGAACGCGAGGAGGAGCGATACCAGCACCGCGATCGTCAGCGTGATCGAAAGCGTCTTGAAGAACTGGCCTTCCACGCCGGTGAGCAGGCCCAGCGGCAGGAAGACAACGACGGTGGTGATGGTGGACGTCGTGACCGGCCAGATCAGCTCCTGCACGGCTTCGCGAACCGCGGCCGCGCGGTCGGGGTTGAGCTGGACGTGACGGACGATGTTCTCGGTGATCACCACGGCGTCATCGATCACGAGACCGATCGCGATCGCCATGGCACCGAGAGTCATCAGGTTGAACGTCTGGCCGCCAAGCGACATCACGAACACGGTGATGGCAAGCGTGAGCGGGATGGACGACGCGCTGATGGCCGTGATGCGCAGGTGCCGGAGAAAGAGCAGCAGCACGATAACGGCAAGCGTCGCACCGATCAGCATCGCGTCCCGGACGGAGTGCACAGCCTCCCGTACCAGCGACGCCTGGTCGTACAGCGGCTTGAGGTGCACGCCGGGCGGCAAGGTACGGGCAAGTCCGGTCGCAATGGCGGCGATGCTGTCGGCAATGTCGAGCGTGTTGCCACCCACCTGGCGCGAGATGTTGAGCAGCGCCGCCGGCTTGCCGTCGCCGGCGATGATCCGGACGTGATCCTCGGTCCCCGGAATGACCGCGGCCACATCCCGCACGTGCAATCCGTGGCCAATCACGACACCCGCAATGTCATCCGCGGAATGCGCCTCGTTGGTGGTGACGATGAGGAACTGCTTGTAGGTCGACGGCATCCGTCCCACCGCATCGACGGTGGTGGACTGGCGGATCGACGTCGCGAGGTCATCGTAGGTCATGCCTTGCGCCGCGAGCCGCGCCGGGTCGGCGATGACCTCGATTTCGCGGACATCGTTCCCCATCACGTCGACGCGGGCGACGCCGGGCACCCGGGAGAGCAACGGACGAATCTGGTAGCGGGCAATGTCGAAGAGCGTAGCCGGGTCGCCACCCTCGAGATTGTAGGAAAGAATCGGAAAGAGCGACGGCGTGAGTCGTTCGACGTGCAGCTCGAGACCGGCCGGCAACTGGTCCTTGGCCTGGTTGACGCGGGCCTGAACCTGCTGCAGTGCCACCACCATGTCGGCATTGGGAGCAAAGGTGACGTTCACCTCGCTCCCGCCGCGGATGGACCGTGACTGGACGCGAATCACGCCCGGGACCACGCTGACCGCTTCCTCCAGCGGGCGAGTGATTCCGAACAGGACCTGGCGCGCGCCGAGCGAGCTGCCTTCGGCGACAACGGTGATCCGCGAAAACCTGAGCTCGGGGTAGATCGCCGACGGAAGGCGCGTCGCCGCCCAGACACCACCCAGGCTCAGGAGCGTCACGACCAGGTAGATGAATCGGCGTTGTGCCGACAGCAACTCGAACAGCGAACCCTTCGCCGACGCCACGGGCGCCCCACTCACGGTTTGGCCGCCGAATCGCTGCCCGGATTCGCCGCGCGCTTCGACGGCGCGGTGATCCTGGAACTGTCTTCCACGCCAAAGGCCCCGAGCGTGACGACGCGTTCTCCGGCGGACAGGCCCTTGAGCACCTCCGCGACCGTGTCGGTTCGGCCGCCGAGAGTGACTGGCCGGGCGTGCGCAATGCTGGCCGAGTCAACCACGAACACCTTGAAACCGTCGCCTTCAGGTACCAGCGCTTCGATCGGAACGGTGATGGCGTGCTGCCGCACCGCGATGATGACCTTGCCGACGAGGGTCTCCCCAATCCGGAGGGGACGCCTGGCGTGGTCGCACCTCACCCGGACCGCAACGGTGCGCGCCGCGGAATCGACGATGCCGCCCACGTCGGCAACCGATCCGGTCGCCAGTGGCTCGCCGCTGGCGTGCTCGCCCGGGTACAGCGCCGCCGCGCTCCCCGTGCGGATCCGGGCCGCGTCGCCGGGCTGCATCGAAAGGAGGACGTCCACCGATGCCGGATCCGCGACTTCCACGAGCGGCTGGCTCGGGTCGGCCGATGCGCCCATGGTGGCGGACATGCGCGTCACCACACCGTTGATGGGAGAGCGCATCACCGCCAGGTCGACGAGCCGGCGGGCGGCGACCACGTCGGACCTGGCCTTCGCCAGTTCGGCGTTGGCCTGCTCGAGATCCTTGCGCGCCGAAACGCCAAGATCCACCAGGCGCTGCGCCCGGTCGCGTGCCAGCTGCGCCGCGGTCAGCGCGGCTTCGGCGCTCTCCGCGGCGGCGACGAACGGTGCGCGGTCGAGTTCAACGAGAGCCTGGTTGCGGGTGACCGTCTGGCCCGTCGTGACGAGGACGTTGACGATGCGCGCAGGTGCCGGCGCGCTGAGGGTCGCGGAGTGGCCAGCCCGCGCCTGGACCGCACCGATCGCGTCGATGGTTTCGGTAAACGGTTGCTCGGTGACGACCGCTGTTGCCGCGGCGACGACTGGCTGAACCTTCTCGTCGGCGGTGTCGGCCTTTTTCGAGCAGGCAGTGAGGCATAGCGCCAGAGAGCCCAAAGCCCAAAGCCCAGAGCCCGGAGGTGGGCAACGGTAAGCAACGACGTGCTGCTTCGGCTCTCCGTCCTGAGCTGCCGCCTTTCGGCTCTGGGCTCCGGGCTTTGGGGTTTGGGCTCCGGGAGTCGTGCCCGGAGCCTCAGTGCTCACTTGAGGAATCATGGCCCCACCGAGGAAGGCGTGATTACAAGAAGTCGAAGCGTGGCGGCCGCGATCAACGCGTTGGCGGCATCATCCACGAACGCCGTGCGGACGTCACGCGCAGCACGCTGTGCCTCGAGCACGCTGGACAGTGGAGATGCGCCTTCGCGATACGCTGCGAGCGCCATGCTGATGAGGTGGTCGGCGCTTTGCAGCAACTGGCGGTCGCGCGCAACGCGACTGGCCGCCGAAACCAGGGCACTCCGGGTGTGGCCCAGCTGGCGGGCAGATTCCTGCTGCGCCACGGTCAATTCCGCGGTGGCGCGCGCACGCGCCGCTTCGGCTTCCGCGATCGGGCCACGGTTGCGGTTGAAGATCGGCAAGGGGACGGCGATGCCGAATGTCGGCAGGATCCCGGGCTCCGCGCCGGTCGGATCTCCGGTTTCGAATCCGACCGTGATGCCGGGACTGCCCAGCACATTGCGCCGCTGCACGCGGGCAGTGAGCGTGGCAGCCTGCAGATCGGCGGCACTGCTTGCCACCTGCAGCGGCGTTCCCGGCAGCGGGGCCAGCGCTCCGACGGCGATGCTGTCGGGCACTTCCAGCGAGTCGCTCGGCAGCACCACGACCGAATCACCCGCCAGCCCGAGAAGTGCCTGCAGGTCGAGCAGGGTCGCCCGAGCGGTCACGGAGTCGGACGCCGCGACATTCGCCTGCTGACCGGCCGTGAGCGTCGCGAGTTCGACGTCCATGTCGCTGGCATCGCCGGCGTCGCGTCGCGCCACGACCATGCGGCGAAGCGAATCGGCATCCAGGGCATTCCGGGTGGACAGCCGGACGTGCGCCGTGGCGGCCAGCGCACGGGTGTAGGTCGTGTCGACATCGAGGGTGAGCGAACCGATCTCGAATCTCAACCGGTAACGCGCTGCCAGCTGTGACGCCCGGGCCGCCGCCACGCGATCGCCGCGCAACCAGAGCTGGTCGATCGGCATTTCGGCGGTGACGTGATACTGCGGCGTGGACTTGCTGTAGTTCAACGACAGCGTCGGATCGGGAAGGGCGCCCGCCGTGACGATTCGGGCCGCCGCAGCCGCCGAGTCCGCGCGGGCCGCGGCCAGGCGCGGATTGCGCGAGAGCGCCGCAGCGAGCGCCTGCGATCGAGTCAACGGCTGGACTTGCTGGGCCACGCCCCGATGGCTCAATGCGACGCACAGGGAGACGGCCGCCACGGAACGGAATCTCAGACGCATAACCTCGCTGTTGTGACTCGGCCAATGGCGCGGGGCTGACCCTAGCGACGCCCACCTGTCAGGACAATGACACAGGACCGGGTGCGGGCAGCGTCGGGAAGCGGACGGTGAACGTCGTGCCTTCACCCGGTCGAGACCGGACCGAAAGCACCGCCTGATGAGCGTCAGCAATCCACTGCGCGATCGAAAGCCCCAGGCCGGCGCCGCCGGCGGCAGCGCTTTCCTGTCCTTCCCGGGTCCGTGCGCGGTCGCTGCGGTAGAATCGCTCGAAGATGTGCGGCAGTTCTGATGCGGCGATTCCCGGTCCGGTATCAGTGACGGTGACGACCGGCGCGCCCGCCTGGACACCGATCGAGACGTCGACCCGGCCACCGGCAGGCGTGAACTTGATCGCATTGTCCACCAGGATCATCACCAACTGGCGCAGGAGGTCGGGATCGCCATTGACCGCCGCTTCATCGAACCCGCCGAGCGTCAAGGCAACGCCGCGAGCGGTCGCCATCGCGCCGGCGGACCCCACCACGTCCATGACAAGGTCGTCAAGAAAGAGGCGTCGAATCTGGATCGGTCGCTCGCCGGAATCGGCCCGGGCCAGGATAAGGAGGTCGTCGACGATCCGTCCAAGCCGCCGGCTCTCCGATTCAATGCCCTGCAACGCGCCGACGTATCCCTCCGCCTCGCGCGTTCGCTGCAGCGCCACCTCGGCCTGGGTGCGCAGCACGGTGATCGGCGTTCGCAGCTCGTGCGCAGCGTCCGCCATGAATTGCCGCATTTGCGCCATGCTCCGCTCGACCGGGACCGTCGCCTGCCGCACGAGCAACCAGCCGCCGCCGGCCACGAGGAGGATCGCCAGCAGCGCCGCGACACCAAATTCGGCGATCAGGGCGGCGTACCGATCCTCCAGTTCAACCTTGTCGGCCACCGCGGCGGCAACCAGCGTCTTCCCGCTGTTGACCGTGAATCGCTCGGCGTGCAACCGCAGCGTGAGGTCGCGGTGGGCATGGTGTTCGACGTCGATGCTGCCGCTGCCAGCCGCACGAATCGCGGCATCGCGGATCCAGGCATCCGCCTGCGGCGGCGTATCCGGAACGCCGGCGGTGTCCAGCAGGTAGAGCGATCGTTCAGACACCCGAAGTTCCTCGACGGCATCGACCACATTCCCGCGCGCCGCCGACTCCAGTTCGCGGGTCCGTGCCGCCCGCTCCAGTTGCGCGGTGGCGTCACGCAGCGACTCATCCAGCTCGGCGCCAAAGCGGTGGCTGATCGCGATGAACAACCCGCCGCCGAGCAGCAGCAGGATGGCGCAGAGCGTCGAGAGGTACCAGAGGGTGAGCTTGAGGCGGAGGGCGCCGAGCGGTGTGGCTGCCATTCCCGCGAGCTACTCGCCGAGGCGGTAACCTGCGCCGCGATACGTGTGAATCAGCTTGGGGTCGAAGCCGTCGTCGATCTTGCGCCGCAGGCGGCGCACCAGCACCTCGAGGACGTTGGTAAACGGGTCGTGATTGTCGTCCCAGACATGCGAGGTAATCAGCGGGCGGTCGATCACCTGGCCGCGATGCTCGACAAAGCAGGCAAGCAAGGCGAATTCCTTGGCCGTGAGCTCGATCTCGCGACCGCCACGGGAGACCCGGCGGCGTGCCACGTCCACCTTGAGATCGGCGATCTCTATGGTTTCCGGTTCCATGTCCCGCGGGCGCCGGGCGAGGGCCCGGACGCGCGCCAGCAGCTCACGAAAGGCGAACGGCTTGGTGAGGTAGTCGTCGGCGCCCACGTCGAGTCCGGCGACGCGATCATCGACCGCGTCTCGCGCCGTGAGCATCAGGATCGGGGTCGAGAGCCCGGCCGCCCGGAGTTCGCGGCAGAGGTCGAACCCCGAGCCGCCGGGCAGCATCACGTCGAGGAGGATCACGTTGAACTCGCCGTCGCGCGCCTGCCGGCGACCTTCCGCCATGCTGGCAGCGCAGCGAACCTGACAGCCGTGCTCGCGCAGGCCGGCCGTCACCACGGCCGCGAGCTCAGCATCGTCCTCAACGAGCAGCAGTCGCATCGAAAGAAGATATGCGAAAAAGGGAAAGCGGGCGGACTAGTCGAGCGGTCCGGTCACGACGTCTTTCCCGGTTCGCAGCACGGAGTGTCGATACCCGTAGGCCGCGTACAATACTCCGCCGATCGCCAGCCAGACGACGAACCGGACCCAGGTCTCGCGCGGCAGCCCGATCATCGTGATGACGCAGAGAATCGCGCCGAGAATGCCGACGAAATGGACGAAGGGTACCCGGAACGGGCGGGGCCGCTCTGGCTCGGTGTGTCGCAGCACGATCACTCCGACGCATACGAGCACGAAGGCAAACAGCGTCCCGATATTGGTCAGGTTGTAAGTCTCGTTCGCGTCGCCAATCAACGAGGCGACCGCCACGAGTACGCCGGTAACCCAGGTGGTGACGTGGGGAACGCCATGCTTGCGGTCGACCTTGGCTGCCCACCGGGGCAGAAGGCCGTCGCGCGCCATCGAAAAGAAGATTCGCGGCTGCCCATACTGAAAGACCAGCAGCACCGCCGCCATCGAAAAGATGGCGCCGAGCGACACGATCTTCGAGATGCTGGTGAGGCCCGTCGCGGTCAGTGCGTACGCCAGCGGATCGGCCGACTTGCCGAGATCCTGCGAGGGCACCATGCCGGTGAGCACCCGCCCGATGACGATATAGATCACGGTGCAGATGGCAAGCCCGCCCAGGATGCCGATCGGCAGGTTCCGCTGCGGATTCCGGGTTTCCTCCGCCGCGGTCGAGATGGCGTCGAATCCGATATAGGCGAAGAAGACGATCGCAGCACCCTGGTGCACCCCCCGGAACCCGTTGGGCATGAACGGGTGGTAATTCGCCGGGTTGATGTGCTGCATCCCCATCACGATGAAGAGACCGAGCACCAGGAGTTTCACGGCGACCATGAGATTGTTCGCCGTGGCGCTCTCCCGTGCGCCCATCAGCAACAGGCCGGTAATCAGCATCACGATCGCGAACGCGGGAACATTGATCAGCACCGGAATCCCGAGAACGTGCGGCGCCGTGTGGAGCAAGCCATGCACCGTCGCATCGTTCGACAGCAGGGCGGTCCGGTAGCCGGTCGTGAGCCAGGCGGGAAATTCGATCCATCCGCTGAGCAGCGACTTGAAGTAGTCGGACCAGGAAATGGCGACCGCAACGTTGCCGACGGCGTACTCGAGGATCAAGTCCCAGCCGATGATCCACGCGACGATTTCACCCAGGGTGGCGTACGAGTAGGCATAGGCGCTGCCGGCCTGCGGAATCATCGCGGCGAGCTCGGCGTAACAGAGCCCGGCCAGCGCGCAGGCCGCGCCGAGCAGCAGGAACGAGAGCACGAGCGCCGGGCCAGCCCCGGCGCGGACAACATGCCCCGCGGCATCGAGCTCTCCGGCCGCCGCCGAGCCGATCGACCCGAATATTCCGGCGCCGACGACCGCCCCGATCGCCAGCATGACGAGGTCGCCGGCACCGAGCGAACGGCGGAGCCCGCGGTCGCTCTCGGCGGCGATCGCTTTGCGCTGGAAGAGTGAAATCATCGTTCTCCGAAGGTGATCTGGATCGGATAGACACTGGCGATCTTGTTCCCGGCGGCATCGCGCGCGGGAGTAAAGGTATAGTGGCGCATGATTTCATCGATCTTCCGCGCAAAAGCCCGGTTCTCGATCGGGGGATCGATCTTGAGATCGGACACGATGCCCAGCGCCGTGATGTAGAAGGTGACTTCGATCGTCTTGCCACGAAGTTCCTTGGGGATGCCTTCCAGTGGCGGCACGATCATCTGCTTGCTGCTGGGCGGCGCCGCACCGGCCCCGTTGCCACCCCCGGATCCGCCGCCGCTACCCGGCCCCTTGCCGCTCCCGCTCCCGGGGCCTTCGCCGGTGCCGTTCCCGCCGCCGGTCCCGGTGCCGGTGCCGGCGGTGGGGGCCGCGCTTGCCGTGGCCGGGTCCGAAGCTGGAGGAGGCGCCGGTGGCGGCACCGGTTGCGGCGCCACGGGCGGCGGCGTGACGATGGGGGTCGGCACCGGGGGCGGCGGCTGGATCGGCGGCGTCACGGGCGGCGGCGGCGGAGGAGGATGGGTGAACGTCGCTCCGCGCTGTCCTCCCCCGCCGCCACCGCCGCCCAGCACCAGCTTGATCGCGTCGCCGATCGGACTGTGCTCGGGCAGTGCGACGGTAGCGGTCAGTCGGATGGCGAGGTAGATGATCAGGGCATGCAGGAGAAACGAGACCCCGGCCGCCAGTCGGCTCCTCGGCTCCTTGCGGGGGAGCGAAGCGTGGACGCGGACGCTCCGTGCAGGAACGTCCGCGTCCAGGGAATGCAACGGCGATTTCATCGCTATCTCAGGTACCATTCGCCTCGATTGGAGTCACGCCAACCACCTCGACACCCGCACCGCGCGCGACGTCGATGGCGGAAATCATGTCCTTGTACAGCCGATTCACGCCCGGCTTGATGAACATGAGCTTGGTCGGACGCTGGTCGTATATCTGCTTGATCCCGGGTCCCAGGTTGGCCTGGGTGAACTGCGTACCGTTGATCCAGTAGGTGCCGTCGTCGCGCAGTTCCAGCACGATCTGGTTGCTCTGGTCGGAGTTCTTCGTCGCCGTTTCCGTCGGCGGAATCTGGATCTGGATCGCCGTGCGTCCCAGCGCAATGACCACCATGAAGATGATCAGCAGCACCAGCAGCACGTCGATCATGGGCGTCACGTTGATGTCGGAATTGACGCCGCCACCACTACTGGTCGACATGGCCATGGCTACTTCCCCTTCTTCTTGTCGCCCATGAGGCCGCCCGTCTTTTCCGTGATCGCCATCAACACGCGCGCGCCGGCGCGGCGTCCGACTTCGATCGCCTCCTGCACCTTGCCGTACTTGAGATTCACGTCGGCCTTGAAGAACAGGATCTTGTCCTTGGTCCGGGTCGCGTAAATCTTCGTGAGCGTGTCTTCGACCTGCTGCTTGGTGTACGGCTTCTTGTTGAAGAAGTACGCGCCGTCAGCATCAAGTCCCAGCGTCAGCTCGTCCTCGCCCTCGGCCGCCTTTTCGACGTTGGACGCACTCGGCATGGTGGCCTTGAAGCCGGCCTCGAGCAGCGGGGTCACGATCATGAAGATGATCAGGAGCACCAGCATGACGTCGATCATCGGCGTCACGTTGATGTTCGCATTGACCTGCCCGGGGCCGCTAGCTGTGGATATGGCCACTGCCGCTTACCGCCTTCTGAGCCTGGAACTCCTTCGTGAAGATCGAGCGGCCGAACTCGCTCCCCACGCTCTTGATCAGGTAGTCGATCAGCTCCTTGGACGTGTAGGTCATCTCGACGACGAGGTTCTCGACCTTGGTCGTGAAATAGTTGTACGCCCACACCGCCGGGATGGCGACGAGGAGGCCGAATGCGGTGGTGATCAGGGCTTCGGCGATGCCTGAACCGATGCCGGCCAAGCCGCCCTGCGCTCCGCCAGCGGACATCGACTGGAAGGCGTTGACGATACCCATCGTCGTACCGAGAAGGCCGACGAAGGGCGCCGTGGCGCCGACGGTTCCGAGCACGCCGGAGCCGCGCTTGAATTCGGCAAGCACGATCAGCATCTGGCGCTCGACCGCGCGCTCGGCCGAGTTGATGTCGGCCGCCGTCACGGTGGCCCGGTCACGCAGCAGCGGCTTCACTTCGGAAAGTGCGCCACCGAGCACCCGCGCAACGTGGGAGTCCTTGTTTTTCTCGGCCAGCGTGATGGCCTGGTCGAGATTCTCTTCCTGAATGGCGCGCGAGAATTGCGGCGCAAACTTGCGGGTGGCGCTTTCGCTCTTCTTGACCTTGATCAGCTTCTGCACCACGATGGTGAGCGAGAAGACCGACATGATCAGCAGGATGATGACGATGCCCTTGGCGAATGCACCCGCCTGGGTCCACAGATCCAGCAAACTGACGCTCATCTTGCAACCTTTCAACGCTGATGGTTGGCGGCCGCGACGGCGCGGCCCGACTGCTTACGGCGGAAGCGCCGTCTATCCCCCGATGGTGAACTTCACGTTCTGCTCGACCAGCTGGCGTACGGGAGTGCCCTTGATCTTGGCCGCCTTGTACGCGCACTTGCCGATCGTCTCGATGGCCGGTTCCTCGAACGCCTTGTTCGTGCTGCTGACGACCCTGACCGACCCGCCCTCCACGTGTCCATCCGTTCCGACGACATACCGAAGTGTCACCGAGCCGGTGACGCCGACGGTCTTGAGCGCCGGCGGATACTTCGGTTCCGGACAGCCGGACTGCACGGCGGGATCATCGACCTGCGCGTCGGTGTAGGTATCCTGGGTCGTGACCGGCCCGGTACCGCCCACCACGCCGGTTGCGATACCGCCCTCGACACCCTTACCGGAGAAGTTCTTGGGATCGAATTTCTCGTTCAGGTTGACCGGCGGGATCTCCGTCGGGATCACCTTGGGTGGCGTGATCGTCTGGAAACCCTGTGGCGGAGGGTTCGCCGACACCACCACCTTCTGGTCGGGCGGCGGCGGCGGAGGCGGTGGTGGAGGCGGCGGTGGCTTGAGGAACGCCATGTGGGTGTCGGCGAGGATTTTCTTGACCGTCTCCGCCGCACCCGACGTCAGCTTCACGGCCACCGCGATGACGATGACGTGCGCCACGACCGAGAATATCGTCTGTGCGGTCGAACGTTCGCGCCTCGGCTTCGACTCAATCAGGTTGTCAAACACGAGCCCGACCTCCGCGGAATGGCTTGCGAACCAATGATACGCTGCAATGTGGACGTGCGACTTCGCGCCGGGCTCACCGCAGGATGACAATTCGGTAACAGGTCGATTACGTCATAGCTTCGAGAGTCGGCCCCGGGCCATCGACGATGAGCCGTGAGCCCGTGAGCGGGGTTAGCGTGTGATGAGCGCACGCTCCAGGCTAACGTACCGTTTGGGGCTCACGGCTCACGGCTCAGGCCCGCTGGTTTCGGCAACACCACCGTAAACGTACTCCCGCGTCCGGGGCGGCTCTGCGCCGTGATGGTGCCCCCGTGCGCCTCGGCAATCCACCGGGAGATGGCCAACCCCAGGCCGGTGCCGGGGTGCTCCCCCGCACGCGACCGCGCAATGTCGGCCCGCCAGAACCGCTCGAACACATTCGGCAGGTCACCGGGCGCCACGCCGATGCCGGTATCCTGCACCGCAATCGTGACGGTGTCGGCGCCATCGACCAGCCGGACGGTCACTGTGCCGCCGGGCATGGTGTACTTGACGGCGTTGGTGACCAGGTTCATCAGCAGCTGGCGGATCCGCCCCAGGTCGGCCGGCAGCATTACCGCGTACGGCGGCAGCTCGACCTTCACCGTGATCTGGCGCTCCTCGCCGAGAATCTCCGCCGTTTCGCCGGCTTCCGCAACTACCGTCCGCAGGTCGGTGTCGCTGAGCACCAGCGAGGCCCGCCCTTCGTCGGCGCGGGCGAGGGTCAGCAGGTTGTTGACCAGCTCGCTCATCTGATTGATCTGCCGAAGGGTCTCGTCGAGCGCCGGGACGATCTCTCCGGGCGTTTGCGGGTGAGTCAGCGAACGCTCGACGCCCGCCCGCAGTACCATGAGCGGCGTCTTGAGCTCATGCGACGCGTCGGCGGTGAACCGCCGCAGGGCCACGAAGCTGCGTTCCACCCGGCCCAGCATGTCGTTGAGTTTCTGACCCAACCGTGACAATTCGTCGTCGCCGGGAGGGACGGCGAGCCGCCGGTTGAGCGAGGTACCGTCCTGGATCGCGCCCAGTTCGGTGATCATCACTTCGACCGGGCGGAGCGAACGTCCGGCCAGCCAGTAGCCAAGACTTCCAGAGGCCACCAGGACCAGCGGCGCCATCACGAGCATTGAGCGCAGGATGTTCTGCAGTTCCGACGAATCGATCTGCAGCCGCCCGGCCACGAGCACCCCGCCGCGAATCGATCCGGTCGTGTCGAGCCCGGCCAGGTGGTAGCGCAGCGGGTCCTCGTTTGCTGCCGTGGGCAGCTCACCGCGCCCGACCGGCAATGGACGCCGGACCATGAGCGCGCTCACCGCCGAGTACACCGCCGCCGACAGCGATTGCGCGGCGGGAGATACGTAGACGACGTGGCCACCATCGTCGGTGATGAACATCTGGTCGCCCATCTCGTCGAAATAGATCCGGGAGCTGTCGACCAGCGTGCGCAGCGTGTCGGCGTCTCGCGCCGCGCTGGCCGATCCGGCGGTACGGTGGGTCGCCCGTGCCTGCTGCCGAAGCAACTCGGTTACCGACGTCGCCCGGTCGGCGAGGTGCTGGTCCAGCACCAGTTCGGCTTCCCGCGGGGCGGTCACCGTCCGTTCCCAATACACGGCCGCCCCGAACGCCACCATGGTGGCGGTCAGGGCGAGCGAGTAGTACACCGCCAGCCGGAAACGGATCGACTGCATCTAGCCTTTCACCACATAGCCTACGCCGCGCACCGTGTGCACCAGCTTCCGGGGAAATCCGGCGTCCACCTTCTTGCGCAGCCGGTTGATCACCACATCGACAATATTGGTACCCGGATCGAAGTGATAGTCCCAGGCGTACTCGGTGATCAGCGTCCGCGACATCACCCGTCCCGTGTGCCGCATCAGGTACTCGAGCACCGCGTATTCCTTGGGGGTCAGCTCGATTGCCGTACCGCCGCGCTTCACCTCGCGCGACTCGAGATCGAGTTCCAGGTCGGCTACCCGCAACGCGCGCGCCGAGAGCTGCTTGGGCCGGCGCGACAGTGCCTCCACGCGCGCCAGGAGCTCCTCGAACGAAAAGGGCTTGGTGACGTAGTCGTCGGCGCCGGCGCGCAGGGCGTCAACCTTGAACTCCACGCTGTCCTGCGCCGTGAGGACCAGCACCGGAAGTGTCAGGCCGCGGTCACGCAGGTTGCGCAGCACCTCGATGCCGGTCATGCCCGGCAGGCGGAGATCGAGAATCAGGAGGTCGTACGGCACCGTGGACACCAGCCGCAGCGCCTCGTCGCCGTCGGTCACCCAGTCGGCGATGTATTGCTGCTCTTCCAGGCCGCGCTTGACGTACTGACCGACGGTCTTGTCGTCCTCGACGACGAGCAGCTTCACGCGGCCACCGCGTGGGCGATCGGCAAGGTCATCCGGAACGTGGTCGGCAGCCCCGGCTCACTGCGGACATCCAGTTGCCCCTGGTGGTCGGCGATGATCCCGTAACAGATCGCCAGCCCCAGGCCGGTCCCGCGCGACGGCCCCTTGGTGGTAAAGAACGGGTCGAAGATCTTCGGCAGGAGGTCCGGTGGAATGCCGGGGCCATCGTCCTCGAATTCGGCGACGACGGAATCGGCTTGGGGGCGGGTGCGAAGGGTGACGCTGCCGTTGCCGCCGGTGGCGTCGGCCGCATTGAGCAGGATCGCCATGGCGGCCTGGATCAGCCGTTCACCGTTGCCGAGGATGGCGGGGAGGTCGGCAGCGAAGTCGCGCGTCACCTTGAGGCGCCGGAAGCGCTGGTGATGCTTGAGCAGGTACAATGTGCGCTCGAGCAGGGCGTTGAGATCGGTCGGTTCGAACGCTCCGCCGGCGCGGCCGGCGCGCGAAAAGTCCAGCAACCCGTCGATGATGTTGGTGCACCGGGTCACCTCGCTCTCGATGATCTCGAGGTATTCCTTGACCACCGGCTCGACGCCGGCGCCGAGACGCGCCTCGATGGCCGCGACGCAGCCGCCGATCGTCGCCAGGGGATTGTTGATCTCGTGCATGACGCCCGCGGCGAGCTGCCCCACCGCCGC
>Ga0070711_100000632_pt1 | contig 18349 bp, 15 predicted proteins | sample LARL53metaG_FD_65452 | JGI IMG/M metagenome (GOLD analysis project Ga0070711, IMG submission 65452) | Corn, switchgrass and miscanthus rhizosphere microbial communities from Kellogg Biological Station, Michigan, USA - LAR L5-3 metaG | ecosystem: Host-associated > Plants > Roots > Rhizosphere ... | reverse complement strand
TTCAAGGCCGGTATAGGTTTCAGCGCCCACGGCATCTGTCGCTTCTATCTGAAGGAACTGTCGCCCGAGCTCGAAGTCTACGTGACGCCGGTGAACATCGACCCCGGGCGGCCCGATCTGCCCATCTCTCATCCGGTCACGTACTCCATTTATCTTTCAAAACTCTTCGGCCCCTACGCGACGCTCGGCCTGGCCGAAGACACCTGGGCCCTGAACGAAAAAGTTCTCGACGATAACGCCTTCCTCGCGCAGTGCTACGCCAATCATGACGACCGCGAGCGCATGTTGTTCGATGCCCTCGAGAAAACACAGCAGGGCCTATGCGCCTGCGTTTTCGACACCACTGACCGCGTGCAGCATATGTTCTGGCGCTACCTCGATGACGATCATCCTGCCGCTCGCGAGGTGCCTCGCGATCAGCGTCCAATGGTGATTCAGGACCTCTACACTCGCATGGACGAGCTCATCGGCCGCGTCATGAAGAAGATCGACGAACAAACCCTGTTGATGATCGTCTCCGACCACGGCTTCAAGTCATTCAACCGCTGCGTCAATCTGAATGCGTGGCTGCACCAGAACGGCTACCTCGCCCTCAAATCCGGAAAGACCGAAAGCGGCGACTGGTTCGACGACGTCGACTGGTCGCGCACTCGCGCCTACACCATGGGCCTGAACGGGCTGTACCTGAATCTGAAGGGCCGCGAGCGCGAAGGCATCATCGAACCCGGCGCCGATGCGGACGCTCTGAAAGGTGAACTACGGCAAAAACTCGACGGACTCACCGATCCAGCATCAGGCCGCGTCGGCATCACCGGCGTCTTCGACTGCGACGCCGTGTACGCAGGGCCGTACGTCGATAACGCGCCCGATCTGATCGTCGGCTATGGCGACGGCTTCCGTGCCTCCTGGGATTCCGTCATGGGCAAAGTCACCAGCCAGATTTTCGAAGATAACCTGAAAGCATGGAGCGGAGACCATTGTATCGATCCAAGGCTCGTGCCCGGCGTGCTTTTCTGCAATCACAAAATCAGCGAGGAGAAGCCTGCCATCGTCGACGTCGCGCCCACAGTTCTGAAATTGTTTGGCTTGGCTCTTCCCCGCCACCTCGACGGTAAGCCCTGGACGGTCGCGCTGTCCGCCGCGCCATAGCCAGGCGTCCACAGCGGGACAATTGCTATAGTCAAATCGTGATCACGATCGTCTCAGGATTACCGCGCTCCGGCACCTCGCTCATGATGCAAATGCTCGCTGCCGGCGGCATGACCCTGCTCACCGATTTCGAACGCAAGCCCGACGTCGACAACCCCCGCGGCTATTGCGAATGGGAACCGATCAAACTTCTCCCCAAGCAGCCCAATCGCATCGACGAAGCCGAAGGAAAAGTCGTCAAAGTCATTTCGCAGCTTCTGCTCTCGCTTCCTCCGGGCCGGAATTACAAAGTGATTTTCATGGAACGCCCGCTGCCCGAAGTCCTCGCCTCGCAAGATGAAATGCTCAAGCGCCGCGGAACCACAGAGTCGGTCGATCACGCCGTCCTCACTCACGCCTTCCGCGATCACATGCGGCAAATTGTTGCCTGGCTGGAGCGGAGAGAAGACATCCCGGTATGCCGCATGGGCTACCGAAAGGTTCTCAGCGATCCCGCCGCGGCGGCAAATGAAGTTCGTGATTTCCTGGGCATCGATTTAAACGTGGAAGCGATGGCTAAGGAAGTGCATCCAACTCTCTACCGCAACCGTCGCTCTTGAGCGGGATGCACAGCGACCTGCGCGAAACTTAGACATGCCGATCGACCTCAATGCCCTGCGCCGCCTGGCCGTTACCCAAACTCTTTTCCCGCCGACGACCCTGAAGCGCGCTCTGCAAAAGTTGCGTTTCGTCCAAGCCGACCCGATCCGCGCACCCGCCCGAGCCCAGGACCTTATCTTGCGCCATCGCGTGAAAGATTACTGCGCAGGCGATCTGGAACGCCTCTACTCCAAACTCGGCATCGCGGAAGACTTTTTCATCAATTACGGCTTCGTGACGACCTCTCTGCAAGAGCTCATGCATCCGCGCTCCGAGAGTTGTGTGCCCGCTGAAGGCATCCAAGACTGGCCGGCCGCTCGCCGCAAAAACGCTCTGCTTCTGCTGGACTTCGTCCGCGAACGCGGGCCCGTGCATCCCCGCGAAGTCGATGACCACTTCTCGCACGGCAAAGTCACGAATTATTGGGGAGGCTCATCGAACGCCACGACTCATCTGCTCGACGCTCTTCACTATCAAGGCCTGCTCCGCGTAGTGCGACGCGATGCCGGCATTCGCATCTACGCCACCCACCAGCACGGTCCCGCCCCGATGGATGAAGCCATCTGCCGCGACCGCCTAGACGCCATCGCAGATGCCGCGATCGCAATCTACGCGCCGCTTCCCGGTAAGAGTCTGCATTTCCTCTTGCGTCGCCTGCGCTTTGCCGCACCCCAGTGGGAAGACGAAATCACAACCGCAATTCGACGCGCCAAGGAACGACTGTCGCACGCCCGCCTCGACGGCATTGACTGGTATTGGCCCTCCGGAAAAAGTCCGGCTCAGCTCGAATCACAAGAAAAGCTTCGACTGCTCGCTCCCTTCGATCCGGTTGTATGGGATCGCGACCGCTTCGAACTGCTGTGGGGATGGGTCTACCGCTTCGAAGCCTACACTCCGGCGCCAAAACGCATACGCGGCTATTACGCTTTGCCGCTTTTATGGCGCGAGCACGTGATTGGATGGGCCAATCTCGCAATAAACAATGGTGCGTTGAAAGCAGACTTGGGATACATCAAATCCCGTCCGCGCGATCGCGTCTTCGACCGCGAACTCGAAGCAGAACTTGTTCGCATCCGCATCTTTCTCGGACTCAAATCCTGAACTACGCCAGCCCGCTGGACCTCGCCAGTTTCAGCGCCTCTAGTGCTGCCCCTCGCGCTCCCGCCGTGTCGCCATTCGGCATCACGTGGATCGGAATGGTCGCCTGCTCCTCGCGCTGGTTCGGCATCCCCACACGGATCTCGGCCAGGAACCACTTCTGGAATTCGCGACTCGTTTCGAGAACGCCGCCGCCCACGATTAAGGCATCCGGGTCAAAAGTATTAATCATTTCGTCAAAGAAGAGTCCCAACGCGTGGGCCTGCACTCGGAAAATCTCTTTGCACATCGCATCGCCTCTATCCGCGAGCCCACGAACCAGCTTCGCTGCCTGATGCGGCTCCTGCTTCGCCAAATCATGCTCAGGATGCTTCTTCAGAAAAAACGGCAGAATTGTTTTCTCGATCGCGGTCAGAGAGCAGAGCGACTCCAGGTCCCCGACGCGGCCGCAATTGCATTGCGGCACAATCCCTGCAATTCCGGCAATGCTCTGATACGGAATCAGCACGTGCCCCAACTCTCCCCCGAATCCGTTCTTGCCCTTTACCACATTGCCATCGAGGATGATGCCTCCACCATTGCCCGTGCCGACAACGTCGGAAATCGAAGTCTCGCGGCTGGCGGCACCAAAGATTGCGTAGTGTCCCCACAGCGCGGCCGCATTGGCATCGTTCAAATATGAGACCGGCTTGCCCAGCTTTTTTGCCAGCCCCTCGCGAATGTCAAACCCCGCCCACCGCGGATGCACAAAGTTGGTCGAGCCTCGCGCACTGAGTTGTCCCGCCGCACTGGCTGGCCCGGGCGTGTCGAGCCCGATCGCGACTACGTCATCCAAAGAAATTCCCGCTATGTCAGTCGCAACCTTCAGTCCGTCCGCGATTTGCTGCAGACAAATGTCCGGTCCTTGCTTCGACAGAGCGGGATGCTCGCACAAACCCTCAATCAGAAACCGTTCTTCCCGATTCACCAACGTATAGTTAATTGCAGTTCCGCCTAAATCCACTCCAGCCACGACTTCCACAGTTTTGTCCTCTGACCTTGAGCTTGACTCCGGCTCAGCTTAGCAGATTCGCGACAACGCTTGAGTTGACTCACGAAAACGTGACACTGCCGAGTATGCAAGGATTTGCGTCTTGACGTCTTTCCGACTCCACAGCATATTTCTGCAAACCAACAATTGCGGCACCAGCGTCGCACCCGGAGCCAGTTGCGCCATCAACGTCCAATTCGCTCCCCAGTTGAAGCGGAGCTTCGTAGAGAGCCTCGGCGTAAAAGATGATGGCGGCGGTCAAATGCAGACAATCCAGGTCACGGGCACCGGAACGTAGCCGATAAGTTCCGTTACCACCATTTGGAACGGCGCACGACGGAAGAATCGACAATTTTTCTCCCTTGATGAACATGCGCGGGTGGATTTTCTGTTTGGCCAATGCTGGCCGAGAGAGTGTCTGCAATCCTTGCGGCACTGGAAACAGGCTCAAAATTAGCCGCGAACCGCTCTAGGTGCAAAGATCATTGCAGAACTGAGTGGACTTCCTTCTGAGATCACTCGCTATCGCGGCCCATGCCCTATAATGGCGCGCGCTTCACTTTTCACGGAGACAAACTTTGATGAGGATTGTCACTATCGAAGCTGTTGTGCTGATCATTTTGGCATTGATGCTACCTCTTGCTCCCGCGCGTGCCCAATCCAAGGACGACTCCGCCCAAGGCAAGCAGGCTTCCGCGAAACCGGAAGGGCTGAAGCCGGAGCAACAGGCCAGCAAAGGCACGGTCACGATCGCAGGAACAGCAATTCCTTATGACGCCTTTGCCGGCACGGTCGTCGTGCATCTCAAAGGTTGGGATGACGTCCCTCAGAACGAGGATAAGGACGACAAGAATCTGGAGCCTCAAGCCAGCATGTTTTACGTTGCGTACTTCAAGTCGGGTGATCCGAGTGCGCAGCGGCCGGTTACTTTTTTTTATAACGGTGGCCCGGGTTCGTCGACCGTCTGGCTGCACATGGGAGCGTTTGGACCGAAACGCGTGATTACGGTCGATGACGCTCACACTCCGTCGGCGCCATACTCTATCGTTAACAACGACTACAGCCTGCTCGACGCCACTGACCTTGTATTCGTGGATGCGCCGGGAACCGGCTTCAGCCGCCTGGCTGGAAAGGATCGGGACAAGGCGTTCTATGGCGTCGATGCGGATGCAGACGCTTTCGCCGATTTCATTTCACAATTTCTGGCAAAGTATGGGCGCTGGAATTCGCCAAAATATCTTTTTGGTGAAAGCTATGGCACCACGCGTTCCGGCGTTTTGATCAATCTGCTCGAAACCGGTCACTTCATCGACTTCAACGGAGTGATCCTGCTTTCCCAGTGTTTAAGCTATGACACTTTCGCAGACGCGCCGCAGTTCAATCCCGGAATCGACCTGTCCTACCAACTCGCCCTGCCCACTTACGCCGCGACTGCCTGGTATCACCACAAGTTGCCCGACCGCGCCGAGTTGGCGCCCCTGCTGGCCGAAGTAGAACATTTTGCTATGACGGAGTATGCAATTGCCCTCGGCGCTGGATTCACACTTGCGTCCGACCAACGTCAAGCCGTCGTGGAAAAACTCCATCGCTACACCGGCCTGCCCGCCGATTACATTGAAAAATCCGACCTTCGGGTCAATGGCGGGCAGTTCGAGAAGACTCTTGAATCAGACAGTGACACCACCACGGGCCGTCTCGACACGCGTTTTTCCGGACCGACTCTCGACCCTCTCAGCAGGGAGGCGGAATACGATCCGCAGTCAGCGGCGATCGGCTCAGCCTATGTCTCGGCCTTCAACGACTATGTGCGCAAGGATCTGAAGTTCGGCGAGAACCGCCAGTACAAGCCCGAAATTGACGTCGAAAAAAGATGGAATTTTCTCCACCAGCCCCCAGGAGCACCCATGCCATTGCCGCAGGCTACAAACGTCATGGTAGATCTTGCCAGTGCGATGAAATATAACCCGGATTTGAAAGTCATGGTCAACGCAGGTTATTTCGATTTGGCAACGCCCTTCTTCGAAGGCGTCTACGAAATGCAGCATCTGCCCATTCCAGCCAAGTTACAGAAGAATATTGAATTCAAGTTTTATGAATCCGGGCATATGGTGTATGCACACGAAGCCTCATTGAAAGGTCTCCATAACAACGTCGCGGCCTTCATCCTCGGCACGCAGAACTCGAAAAAGAAATAACCACAGAAGGACAGAGAGGTCTTGCGAAGGACGGCGCGATGCCCACGGTCTCCGGAACGGACCGGGAATAAATGGTCGGGGAGAGAGGATTTGAACCTCCGACCCCCTGGTCCCGAACCAGGTGCTCTACCAGGCTGAGCCACTCCCCGACGTGTGCAAAGGCGCGAGAGGAACTACGGGGCGCCCTTCGCAGGAACTGCTGAAATACTTACAAATTATAACACTCCACTCCATCCGCACGCGGTTGCCCACTACACGCGCTTTCGGCCCCTAACTGTTGTCTGAAACCTGCGGATACGACTACGATAGATTTTCGCTCCACACCAGCCCCTCATGAAGACTGCATTCACCGCAAGCCGTTTGTTCACTCCCGCGGAAGAGATTGCGAATCCACTTCTCATCGTGGAAGACGGGCGAATCTCTGAGATCTCCACCCACTCCTCCAAAGAGCTTCCCGCGAACACCTCTCTCCTCGACTTCGGCAATGGAATATTGGCACCCGGTTTCCTCGATATCCACATGCATGGCGGAGCTGGGCTTGACGTGATGCGAGCCTCGACCTCCGAACTGCCGCGCCTGGGAAACTTTCTGACCACACACGGGGTCACCGCATATTTTGCGACCACCGTCGCCGCGCCCCTCGACGCGACCTGTACCGCCCTCAGTCGCCTCGCGGACGCGATCGAATCTACCGCCGACGTCACGAATGGCGATACCCCACAAGCTCGTCCCATCGGCATTCATCTCGAGGGACCGTTTCTCTCCCACAAGAGGCGCGGAGTCCATCCGCCGGAGAATCTGGTCGAGCCCACCGTTGCCATCTTCGATCGTTTGTGGCAGGCGGCGCGCGGGCACGTTCGCATGCTTACCATTGCACCCGAAATTCCCGGCGCCATGGAAGTGATCGCCGAAGCGGCCCGGCGCCAGGTCTGTGTCAGCATCGGCCACTCCGACGCCGAAATGCCCACGGCCAAGGACGCGGTGAGGGCCGGAGCCCGCCACGCCACCCACACCTTCAATGCCATGCGTCCGCTCGATCACCGCGAACCGGGAATCATCGGCGAAGTGCTCAGCGATGACCGCATCACCGCCGACATCATCGTCGACGGCATCCATGTCGCCCCCGAAGTCGTGAAGGTTTTTTTGCAGGCCAAGGGCCGCGAACGCGCCGTGCTCATCACCGACGCAATCTCCGCCACTGGCATGCCCGAAGGGCGCTACCAGTTAGGCCCCATCGAGGTCGACGTGAAAGACGGCAAGTGCACGGCCAATGGCAGCCTCGCCGGAAGCGTGCTGACGATGGACCGTGCGGTGCGCAACGTGACCAAGTTTTCTGACTGGAGCTTGCGCGACGCCGTGCGCGCTGCCACGCTCAACCCGGCGCAGGCCGTGGGCTTGGCCGCACATCACGGCGTTCTGAAGCCAGGCGCCGACGCCGATTTCACCGTGTTGACGTCCGCCGGCGAAGTAGTGAAGACGATTGTTCGTGGGCGCGGATTCTAACTCAAACTCTTGTGAGCGCGGGCGCGCAAGACAGGGTCAGGACAATCCTATGAGAAATGTAATCTTCGCAATCAACACTACCTTAGATGGCTGCTGCGACCATACCAAATTCAATCCTGATGATGAAACGCTTGAGTATTTTACGCTCCTCACGCGAGATGCTGACACCTTCCTCTACGGGCGTAAAACTTATCAATTGATGGTTCCTTATTGGCCCGATGTGGCGAAAAGCCATTCCGGGCAGACAAAAGCAGATTACGAATTTGCCCAGGCATTTGACGCCATCAACAAAATTATTGTTTTCTCACGCTCCTTAGACAGCCCTGAAGGGAAAAAAACGAGAATTGTTCGTACGAACCTTCTCGACGAAATACTTAAATTGAAACAAGAACAAGGCAAAAATATCCTTACCGGTGGTGTCAATATTCCTTCACAACTTGTCGAGCTTGGTCTGATTGATGAATGCCGTTTTGTCGTTCACCCGATAGTTGCAGGAGAAGGAAGACGGTTTTTTGAAGGTATTAACTTGCAGGAGAGATTGCAACTAAAACTTGTTGAGTCCAAGATTTTTAAATCAGGATGTGTTGCGCTTCGTTATTTGAAACAGTGAGAGAGAGGCGCAAAAACTCTTAGTTGGGTTTGCGGCGTCTTGCATCCGCCAAGTGATGCAGCAGCATGAGTTCGTCGGCGCGCGAGAGCTGATCCAGGAACGAACTGCCAGTCTTAGGACTTTCATCCGATGTGGCCGCCGCGCCTGCCTGCCGTAGCTTATCCCCAAGTTCAGGTTCGTTGCTCATCACCTGCGAATAGAACCAGAGGAAATGGCGCATCTGGTCAAGGGCCGTGCGCAAGGTGTCGATGGGCTCTGTCTCCGAAAGCGAATTCAGCGCTTCCATCAGTTCCGGATCACTCGGAGCCTGCATAGCAGCGCAGTTAAGCTCCTGCTGAATGGTGCGCAGGTCTTCGGTGACGCGTGCGATTCGCAGATGAAGGTCGTCCATGTCGTCGATGGCCATTCTGTTTGCCTTCCAACCATCTCATCGGCAATGCACAGCGAATAGATGTCCCACGGGCATGCGCCTTTCGTAATTCTCAGCATTACTTTGGATCGATAAAAGGTCACCCCTTCAAACACCGCGATTGGCGCGGCTTTTCACGCGCATGCCGCGCGAATTTCCGGTACCGTTACCACCCGTATTCCCTCCACCGGATTTTCTACTGCCACCGTTAGTGCATTGGTCATCTGCTCCAAAGTCACCAGCCCCAGGCGCTGGGCGCCCTCACGCGTCGGTGGCAACAGTTCCGCTACTTTGTACACAGGCAACAGAAGATACGGCCAACGGTGGCCGGGACCAAGAACGTACCACGGCCGCAGGATGGTTGCATTCAGTCCGGCCCTCTCAATGGCGGCCTCGCACTGCGAGCGCACCGCGATATAGTTGTGCATCATGGGCGCTGGATGCGCCACGCTCAGGTAAACGAAGTGTCGAATGCCCACCGACTTTGCCGCCGCAATCGCTCCCAGGCCGGCGGGCAGATCCACCCGGCGGAATTCCGCTGCCTTCGCCGGACTGGGATGCGCTACTCCCACCAACTGCACGAACGTGTCTGCCGGAGAAATCTGATTCGCATAGCTCGCGCCATCGAGCGCATTTCCATCAACCGGCTTGCATCCGGCGGGAAGCTTCTTCTCCGACCCCGGACGCACCAGCGCCCGCACCTCGTGCCCACGTGACAGGAGTTTTGCAATCAACTTCTGCCCCATGTAGCCGGTTCCACCAGCAACAAAGACGCAACGGCCTTCATTGAACATCGCGTGTCGCGCTCCTCTCGTGATCTAAAAAGAATTACGAAACAGCCCCCACCTTTGGATTGGCGAAAATTCTAGACCACAGCCCATCGCGCCGCCAGAGCGGGCGCGATTTGTGATACAAACTCGCGGTGACCGAAAGCGCTCCGCAAACTGCGTCTAGCGAGGGGCTAGTCCGCGCCATCGGCCGCTGGAGCCTCGCAGCCCTCACTTTGAACTGCATTATCGGGAGCGGAGTCTTCGGCCTGCCCTCCGTTCTCGCGGCTCTCCTTGGACGCGCCAGCGTCCTGGCCGTCGTTCTCGCGGCAGCTGCCATGGGCATCATCCTCGCATGCTTTGCGGAGGTGGCCTCCCGCTTCGCCAGCACCGGCGGCCCCTACCTTTATGCGCACCAGGCCTTCGGACGCTTCATGGGAATTCAGGTGGCGTGGTTGGTCTGGTTCGTGCGCCTGACTTCATGCGCCGCCAACGCCAACTTATTTGTCGTGTACCTCGGGCAGTTCTGGCCGCGCGCCACCGGAACCTTTCCCAAGCTCGCGATTCTGACGCTGCTGATCGGGTTTCTCGCAGCTATCAACGTTCGCGGAGTACGCACGGGCGCGCGAGTCAGCAATTTCTTCACTGCCGCGAAACTGTCGTCGCTTGGCCTGGTCGGAGTGGCCGGCGCGCTCTACCTGATCGGCACCCACCGCATCGTTCCCCAAGGCATGGTTTCACCGGCAGGTAACGACTGGGCACGCTCCATGGTCCTGCTCATCTTCGCCTATGGAGGTTTCGAGGCCGCCCTCATCTCCGCCGGCGAGGCCAAAGACCCTCGGCGGGATATGCCCTTCGGACTTTTCGCAGCCCTGCTCGCTTGCGCCGTCATCTACGGCCTGATTCAGTGGATTGTTGTGGGCGTTCTCCCCGATCCGGGCCATAGCCAACGCCCGCTAGCCGACGTGGCACGTATTGTGATGGGATCGGGCGGGAGCGTACTGATTGGAATGGGCGCGCTGTTTTCGATTTATGGATACCTGAGCGGCAACATGCTCGCCACTCCGCGCATTACCTTTGCACTTGCGGAGCGCGGCGACTTCCCTTCTTTCTTCGCCGCCGTGCATCCCCGCTTCCGCACGCCGTACTTCTCCATTTTTGTATTCGCTCTGATCGTGTGGCTGCTCGCCTGGTTTGGCACCTTTGCCGGCAACGCAACCCTCTCGGCGGGATCGCGCCTGTTCTATTACGGTGTCATCTGCGCTTCCCTTCCGGCTTTGCGGAGAAAACAAAAAACGCCCGCAATATTTCATCTCCCAGGCGGCACGCTGATGGCGATCGTGGGCGTTCTGATTTGCGCAGCGTTGCTCACGCGCATCGAATACAACAAATCGATCGTGCTGCTCATCGCGGTCGCAGTCGCGTTCCTGAACTGGCTGTCTGTAAGAAATCGTGCGGGAAGATAAGACCTGCCGTAGAGACGTTGCGAGCAACGTCTCTACGATGGCTGCTCCATTTCCAGCAGTGCTTTCTTGCGCTCAATACCCCAGCGATACCCGCCCATGCTTCCATCTTCGCGAACCACGCGATGGCACGGGATCGCAACCGCAACGGGATTTGTCGCGCAAGCACGAGCGACCGCACGAACTGCGGTAGGCCGCCCAATGCCTTTCGCGACCTCACTGTAGGACCGCGTCGCTCCGAAGGGAATCGATTGCAGATACGCCCACACGCGCCGCTGAAATGCCGTGGCGCGGATGTCGAGGGGCAACGCCGAACTCAGGTCTTTGCCCCGCATGTGCCGCAGCAAAGCGCTCGCCCACGATCGCAAACCGCCTTCATCCACTTTCCGGGTTGCGAAGGGGAATTCGCGCTTCAGACCCTCGATCAACTCGCCGTCGGACCGTGCGAACTGAATCGCGCAGATCCCCCGCTCGGTCGCGGCAATCAGCATTCGCCCCAGCGGCGAATCGGCGCAGGTATAGCGAATCGAGGCGGCAATCGCACCGCGCCGGTACTTGTCAGGCGTCATGCCCAGCTGCGATGCGGTCTTCTCGTAGAGCCGGCTGCTGGAACCGTAGCCGGCGTCGTACATGGCCCGCGTCACCGAATCTCCAGCCTGCAGACCGCGCTTGAGCATACGCAAGCGGCAGGAATCAGCGTACTCACGCGGGGTGATACCCAGCACGGCCTTAAACCGCCGCTGCAGATGAAACGGGCTCTGACGGAATTCCTTGCCCAGGCGCTCCAGAGTCACGGGCTCATCGAGATGCTGCTCGATAAAGCGGCAGATCGCCTTCACCCCATCCGCCTCGGCATTGCCGCTGAAGGCTTTGGGACGGCATCGCAGGCAGGCACGATATCCTGCTTGCTCGGCGTCTTCGGGTTTCAGGAAGAACTGCACGTTCTCCCGCCGTGGCCGCCGCGCGGCACACGATGGCCGGCAGTATACGCCCGTGCTCGAGACCCCAAACACGAACTTCCCATCGTGCTCGGCATCGCGGGCAATCACGGCATTCCAGCGCGGGTCGGGGCCAGCTTCCGGGGTCGGCGTCGGTTTGGGTTGGTAAGCTGACATCGTCTTCAGGCCTTCCGTTGTGAGTATGGCATTGGTCGTCATAGTAAGAAAAGCCTACGGCCAAGCATTCCTAGCGGACTATCCGGATCTTGCGGCCAAAGTGAAATTGTCAGAAAACAGGAGTGGGTGGTCAAGAGTAGCAGTCAGTTGTCGATAGTCAGGTTTGCGCCTGACGAGCGAAACAGTTAGATTCTCCGAGAGCAGTTTTCATTCCCACAATCGAGGACTCACTCTTATGCGGAACACGCGGTTGGCGATTCTCGGCGCTTTCGCCGTCATGATGATTGCATCGGCAGTTGCACAGCAGGCTTCGAAGCACATCCTTAGCGGCGAAGAACTGAAGAAAGCGGTCCCGGCGGAATATTTCTTCCGCGGCCAGAAGGCTCCGGTGCAGGTTCGCAACTCAGTCGGCTTTCAGCTGACCGACGGCAAAATGACGCTGGCAGCTCTGGTAGACGCCTCGGGCTACTCGACCGCGATTCAGCAGAAATACCAAGGCATGCTGATCACTGAAAGCAAGCTCAGCATCGGAGGATCGACATTAGCGCCGGGAGAGTACGGCTTTGGCTTCACCGCCGACGGCAAGTTCGTCGTCATGGACGTGGCCAACAACGATGTCCTCAGCACAACTTCGCAAACTGACTCCGCAGTAGTGCATGCCGTTCCTCTGAAACTGGTGGAAGATGGCGAGGGCTACAAGCTTTACGCCGGCAAAAAATGGGTCGGACTTAAGCCAGAATAGCTCAAGTCGAACAAGATCTTTACCTTACAGTGATTGTATGTACAATCATGTAATCGATCATTGTACGTCAGAATAATCCTGCCCCCCGGCTGCAAAATCGGCCGCAGATCATCGCCCAGAATAGCGCTTGCGGAGCCGGAAACGCCCCTTCCTGCGACGATCGGTTCTGCACCCGAGGAAATCCTCATCCTCTGGAAAAAGCTCCGCCTGACAGCCCCCGAGAGGCCTCCAACGACTTTTCAACAACTTGCACGGGGTCTCAACCACTTGCACGGAAAAATGACTCGAGTCTGTGCCGCGAGGGCATAACTCTCTCAAACGGCCACAACGATCAAGAAGCGTTTCTAGTGCGAGAGTGGTTGGAACGGACCCAGGATCGCGGTCATTCCGGCGCGCTTGCGCAACTCAGACAATAGCGCGCTGGCAGCGTTCTGGTAGGTCTTGCTCGGATCCGACGGATCGGCCCAGACCGCATCGTAAATGATTTGCGCTGCCTCTTTCAGTTCCAGATGCAAGGCCGCTTCGAACACATCGAGACGCTCCTGCAGCCGTTCGTAGCAGGAGTTGCAGATTTCAGCGCCAGCGACTTCTCCAGTATGGTGCTCGCGGAACTTGCAAATGGCATCCGGAGCGCTCACCACTTCGGCGTGCGCTTCCAGCAGTTGCGACTTGAACTGTCGCAGGAATTCCTCACGCTCCTGCTCAATCACAGCAGTATCCGGAACCGCATCGACCACCGCCTGTGATACTCGCGGCGGAATCTGGGGCGCGACCGGTGAAACTCGCTCATGGTGCTGGCAGGTGGGGCAAACGTCCAGATCGGCGGGGTAGTACAAGTGGCACTTGGCGCAGGGCAAACCATATCCCGATTGCCGGCGCGGGGTATTTGCGGATGAATCGGTCACCGCCCGACCTTCAGCGCGGCGCGCAGTCGAATCTTTCGCCAAAGACGCCTGTACGACAGAATTCACGATATCTTGCTGGGTTCGGGTTGCGTTGGTCGCCATTTGCAATTCTCCCCTGAACGGATTCGTGGGACCCGATGGGGCTCGGGTTCACTCTAAGTGTAAGTACTGCCTGCTCCTGCACCTAAGCACCGGAGTACATCGGCGGCATTGGCCCACTGGTCCGGCAATCCCAGCCGGAAGCCCTGCGCAACTCGACCTAGCGCGAACTCTCTTCCTTCATCAATTTGAGCAGTTCTTCCCGACGCGCCCGGTAGATTGCACGCTCCGGGTCAAGCCGCGCGGCCGTCTCCAGTTCCGTGAGTGCTTCCTGATAGCGGTCCAGGCTCATCAAGCAGGCTGCCAGAGAATAGTGGTTATCGGCGGAGGCGTTCACCCGCAATGCCTCGCGAAACTCCTTCTCGGCAGCGTGCAACTGTTGCTTCTCAAACAGAAGGGTGCCCAAAAGATGATGGGCGATGTCGGAGTCGGGATTGAGAGATACGGCCAGCCGCAATTCGCGCAGCGCTTCCTCCGGCTGGTTGGCCAGCAGAAGCGCCTGCCCAAGAATCCGGTGCTCGGTCGAGCCAGTCGGATTCAATCGCACCGCCAGCTTCAGTTCTTCCACCGCAGAGTCATAATTCTTCTTCGCCATGTAAGCGCTGGCCAGGCAAGCGTGCCCTTGCTGCCACTCCGGATGTTCGCGGTATAGGACACGCATTTCTTCAATCGCTGAATCGAAATTGCCCTGATCGCAATAAGTATTCCCCAGATTGTTACGGATGGAGGCTTCGCCGGGAGCCATCCGCTTAGCCTCGCGATACTCTGCGACGGCCTGTGCTAGATTTCCCTGCTCGTGCCAGATCAGCCCCAGGTTGGAGTGCGCCTCCCAAAATGCAGGCCTCAACTTGATGGCCTGCTGGTACGCTGCAATGGCGCGCGGCTGGTTTCCGTTTGCGTGCTGCGCGATCCCCATGTCGTAGTAGGTGTCAGCATTGCCGGGGTCGCGTGCCAGGGACTCTTCATACGCATGAACCGCAGCCGCATACTGTCCGGTCGAATACAAGCCGAGTCCAAGGTATTGATATGCTTCGGCATTTTGAGGATCGATGCTCAGAGCGGTACGGGCTTCCGCAATCGAATTCGGGCCGTCGTCCAACCCGTAAAAGAGGTAGGCCAGGGCAGCGTGATTTTCCGGAAGGTCCGGCATGATCTTTGTCGCTCGAGCCAGCTCGTCATAAGACTCGTCCGATTCGTCTTCCTGCCGGTAAACGACACCCAGGGCGAAATGCAGGGCGGAATTTTCAGGATCGGCGCTGACCGCGTCTCGCAGGTCATTCTCCGCCTGGTGGAATTGTTGCTGCCGCACCGCGGCCGCCGCTTTCAATAACAAATCTGGAACCGGAGGTCCAATCTGAGCCGAAAAAACATTGCCCGAACTCAACACTCGCATCAACTCTTTATCAGCTCCCAGTGAGTCCATCTGATGGAGTTCGTTGCGGGTCGGCAGATTCGCGAGGCCCCTTTCTGCCACGAGGCGGGCGAGCCGGGTGCTCGGAACTCCTCCGATCAACCACGCCGCCAACTGGGTCGTGTTCACAGGCTGCTGATTTGGACGCGTTGAGCCGGTGGATTGGGCGAGCGCAATCGACAGACTGAAGACCCAGAAGGAAAGTAAAACCTTGACTCTCACCGGACTCCCCGACGACCTGAATTGGCTTATTGGTGGCGGCTTTTGAGGAAATGCGGACCGAAGCACCCCTCCAAAAACCTCTTCAGAAACATAGCCCGGCACCGAACCCGCTGGTAAGGTCACGGAAGTAACTGAATGGAGCGACTTTCCTGGAGTTTCGCACTTGTCTGTTGCGGTTGAGTGTGACCGCAATCACACCCTTCCGTGGCAGGATTCACCGAACCTGGGCGCGGGATTCGGTAAAACAGTGAAAATGCTATCGATGATCTTGGCCAAGGTCGCTTGACCTTTCGCCTAAGCATCCAATAGCGTATGATTTGGGCAGGTAGTTCTGTCCCTTGGAGGCTCCGATGTTTGAAGGTCTATTTCAACCGATGCACCTGATTATTATCTTTGCCATAGCTTTGCTGGTGTTCGGTCCCAAGAAATTGCCTGAACTGGGGAAAGGGTTGGGCGAGGGCATTCGCGCGCTGAAAGATGGGATGAAAGACGGCATTAAGGATAACCCATCAACGGACGCTTCAAATGCTGCCAGCGATCCGACCAAGAAAACCGATACCAAGAGCTAACTGACTCCGAGCCAGAGGAGCACTACGGAGCAGTATCTTCCCGGCATATCTGCCGCTTTGTCGCCATAAGCGTCTGTGTTCCCGTTCCAGATTTCCGTTCCTGGGCAACCCCGTTTGGTGTTTCAATCTCAAATCTCTTCCCTTTGGAGGTAGGTCGTGTTGCGCACATTCCAACTATTCCCCCTGATGATGCTGCTCGGACTCTCGACCGCGGTACTCGCCGACCAGGTCACGTTGAAAAACGGCGACCGGCTCACCGGCACGGTGGTGAAGTCTGACGGCAAGACGCTTGTGTTGCACACGGACGCCGCCGGAGATGTCACCATTCAGTTCGACACCATTCAAGAGATCAAGACCGACGCGCAACTGCACGTCACCCTCAAAGACGGGAAGACGGCGGTGGGACCGGTTACCACTTCGGATGGCAAGATTGAGATTGCGACCAAAACCGCCGGCACCGTCGAAGCGCCCAAAGACGACGTCACCCTCATCCGCAACGACGACGAACAAACGGCCTATGACAAGAGCCTGCATCCTGGTCTGAAGCACGGCTGGCAGGGCGGAGCCGATGTCGGCTTTTCGATCGCCCGCGGCAACAGCGAAACTGAAAATCTGGCGCTCGCCATCAATGCCACCCATCCCACCCTTAACGACAAAATCACGCTCTACCTCAGTTCCATCAATACCACCAACAATCTTGCCACTCCCTCGACCGTCGCCAGCCTGGTGCAAGGCGGCTTGCGCTATGACCGCAACATAAGTGATCGCGTGTTTTGGTACGCAGCCGCGGATTTCATGACCAACGCGCTTCAGTTCCTGGATCTGCGCAGTGTTTACGGCGGTGGTTTCGGTTTCCACGCGATCAAGTCTGACGCCACGATGCTCGATCTGCTGGGCGGCGTCAACTACACGCATGAGACGTACTCCAACGGAAACCTGATCCCCGGGAGTGTGCCGCCAGCGTTTGAATCCTACGGACAAACTAATAAATTTGTGGCGTTGACCCTGGGGGATGAGTTCAGTCACAAGTTGGGGAAGAGCACGGTGATCACGCAGAACCTGTATTTCTTTCCCAATCTGCAGGACACGGGCGAATACCGCATGACCGTTGGGCTTGGCAGCGTCACCAAGATCAGCAAGTGGCTGGGATGGCAGAACCAATTTAGCGACATCTATGTAACGAACCCACCAACCGGCACGAAAAACAACGACGTGATTTTTACCACCGGGTTGAATATCGCATTCAACCACTAGTCCACGGCGTGGATCACTCGGCTCGCAGGGCACGCAGCGGATCGATATTCGCGGCCCTGCGCGCCGGAATCATACTTGCGACTGCCGCCACCACTGCCACTCCCGCGATCGCCAGAGAATAAGTCAGTCCATCGTAGGCCTTGACGCCATAGAGCGCCGAACTCAGTGCGTTTGCGACCACCGACGCCAAGGGGACGCCGATCGCGACCCCAATCGCAGTCAGCATCAGGCTGTCGCGCAACACCATCCAGACTACCTGCCGCCGTTGCGCTCCGACGGCCATGCGCACTCCTATTTCCACCGTGCGATTGTTGACGCGATACGCCAGCGTGCCATAGAGGCCGGTCGCCACCAGCAAGACTGCCAGTAGTCCAAAGAACCCCGCCAGCCGCGCGAACAGCAACTGCTGTGAGATGGTCGTCTCGTACTGTGCCCGTTGTGTAATCGGCTCGATCAGGGGCAGATTCGGATCCATTTGCTGCAGGGCCTTGCGCGCAGCCGGCAAGATCGCCAGCGGCTCGCCATGCACGCGAAGTTCGACTTGCATCTTGCCGGTGATCGGAATCTGCGCGTACATGTACCACGCCATCGGAACAGGTTCTTCCTCGATGCTGCGGTACTTGTGATCCTTCACCACGCCAACGATGGCCATCTGGTATCTCCCATCGGAGGTGCCAATGAGATGGCCTAGCGGATTTTGATTCGGCAAAAAGCGTTTCACGAACAGTTCGTTCACGATGCCAGCGTGTGGCGACGACGCGGTATCGGAATCCGAAAAGTCGCGGCCTTCCAGTACGGGCACTCCCAGGGTATGAAAGAAATCCGGACCTGCGACGTTGCTGCGTATCAACGTAGAGCCGTTCGCTGCATCGGGCAGTTTACCGTCAACCATCATGCTGCCGTTATTCGACCAGCCCGAGCCCAGCCGCTCTTCCATGATGGTGACCGATTCCACTCCGGGCAGCACGCGCAGTTTGCCAATCAACGCCTGATAGAACGCGGTGCCCTCGGGAACGGTGTGTATGTTTTGCGGATTCACTCCAAAAACCACCAGACCTTCGGCCGGAAAACCGAGGGAAATATGTTGAAGGTTGCGGAGAGTACGAACCAGCAAGCCTCCTCCGACCAGCAACACAACGCACAATGCCATTTGCAGCGCGACAATGATC
>Ga0070711_100000631_pt1 | contig 18390 bp, 15 predicted proteins | sample LARL53metaG_FD_65452 | JGI IMG/M metagenome (GOLD analysis project Ga0070711, IMG submission 65452) | Corn, switchgrass and miscanthus rhizosphere microbial communities from Kellogg Biological Station, Michigan, USA - LAR L5-3 metaG | ecosystem: Host-associated > Plants > Roots > Rhizosphere ... | reverse complement strand
TGGTTTTGCCGCGAGACCTGAGCGACTCGGACGCGCCGAAATTCGAACCAAGGTGGGCCGCAGCTATGGCGTCACCACAGACGACCTTCAACTGCCGATGAACTTGGAAGAGTTGCACATCGCTGAACGGAATCAAGAAGTGAAAGGCGTCGAGGTGAGCCCGTTAATACTGAGGATTCAATGATTCGAGGTTGGTTGCGGGGGGGTGGATTTGAACCACCGATCTTTGGGTTATGAGCTTAACGAGCTACCAGACTGCTCCACCCCGCACATCGATCATAGCAATCGTTCGATAGGCCGTCAAACCTCGATGAAGGGGCGTTGGCTGCTCGGTGCGAAACGCGGCTCTTCACAAGATTTCGAGGATGGATTTCTATCGCGGCCATCGACCCTTTTCATCCTTCGTGCAAAAACTGTTGCATCTTTGCGAAGATGAGCATCCAATCTCTATTGCCTGGAGCACCGAACTCACTTAGAGTTCCCGCGACTCTGGCAAGTCCACTCGCGAACGAGGAGGTTCTCATGGCGAAGAAGCCAGTCGCTGCCGGCCGTCAAACCACCATCAATGCGCAACCTCGGATTCATCAGCGTGCTGGTGAAATCCAAGCTTACGGTACCGTCTCGCATGCCCTTCCGCTCGAGTTGGAAGAGGATGTTCGGCTGGAAATGACTGAGCAACTGAATTTGTTGCTCGCCGACACTATGACCTTGCGCGACCTTTATAAGAAGTCGCATTGGCAGGTCGCTGGGCCCACGTTTTATCAGTTGCATTTGTTGTTCGACAAGCACTATGACGAACAGGTGGAGATCGTGGATGTGATTGCTGAGCGGATCCAGTTGCTGGGCGGAGTATCGCTGGCCATGGCCGCCGACGTTGCTGAGACCACGCGCATTGAACGTCCACCTCGCGGCAGGGAAGAGGTTCCGGTCCAGATTTCCCGATTATTGGATGCACACCAGATCATTATCGGCCACTGCCGGCAACTCTCTCGCCGCGCTTCCGAAATCGGTGACGACGGCACGAACGACATGGTCATCAGTGATGTTCTGCGCGCCAACGAACTCCAGGTTTGGTTCTTGAGCGAGCATCTCGTTGATGTGCCCCTTGTGCACGCGGAAGAGCCTCGCGAGCGAAAAGCTGGCTAGTGTCTTTCATCCCGCAAAAAGTATGGGCCCCGCGCAAAAACGGGACCCATGGGTCCATACTCGAAAGCTGAGCTTTATTTCTTGCTGCCAGTTTCTAGCTTGTCGTGGTCGTAGTATTCGTACGCCGACATTGGTTTCTCGCCACCTTTTTTCCAGATGCGCGAGTCTTCCGGAAGCTTGTTCAGGACGCGCGCCATTTCACGAATGTGCATGGCCACCGTCCCGCAACATGCGCCGATGAAGTTGATCCCCATATCGCGAGCCTGCAGAGCATAGTCCGCCATATCTTTGCGCGTGAGTTGCAGAGGATCTAGGGCGTAAGGAAACTCCGGAAGACTGGTGAAGTCAGGCTTGTCTTGCGGGGTACGATACGCGACTGGTTGACAGGCAAGATATCCCGAGACCGCGTTGCGCATCTGCTCCATCGGCCCCAGGATGTGCTGCGGGGGGCGTAAGCAATTCATCCCGACAATGTCGGCGCCGGCGTCGAACAATGTCTTCGCCGCATCTGCGGCGTTTGTGCCTTCGGCGGTCTCATCTTTGTTTTCAAAGCAGATCGTGACCATCGCAGGCAACCCGGTTTTCTTGGCGCGTTCCACCGCGATCAAGGCTTCTCCGAGCCAGGAAAAGGTCTCGCCGATAATGAAGTCCACCCCCTCGTCGACTTGCACCGCAAGCTGCTCGTCGAAGGTCTTGCGGACCCGATCGGCAGCGGACGGACTGCCATGCTCGTACATCCAAGTCAGGCTGATGTTCCCCGCGACCAAACATTGGTCACCCGCAACCTCGCGGGCCACCCGTACCGCGGAGCGATTGAGTTCCTCCAGACGGTTCTCCACTCCCACAGTTGCCAGTTTGTCGCGGCTTGCGTAGAACGTCAGTGCTTGCAGCACTTCCGCACCGGCCTCGCGGAATTCAATGTGAAGTTCCCGGAGCGCATTTGGATACAACAGGGCGACCTCCGGCGTAAACGGACCCGCGCGCACCCACCCGCGCTTTTCGAGTTCCAGCAGATAGCCGCCGTCACCAAGTACGGGACCGTCTTTCAAACGTTCGAGAATGCCTTTCTTTTTCATGCTTGCTCCTGAAAGTAGTTAGTCGTCCACATATTCGTATTCAGCTTTGATTGGCTGATTGTCAGCGAAGCGGTTCGGCCGGAACGCATGGATGTCCACGCTCGTGCCGTTGCCGTCGAGAATTATTTCACTCATCACGAGTCCAATCGCGGGAGAAATCTTGAAGCCCATGCCAGAAAATCCGGCGCATACGTAAAGGCCACCCATTTCAGGGATCTCGCCCAGCAAGGGCCTGCAATCAGGCGTCATGTCATAAACGCCGGTTACGCCCCGCATCACCTCCGCGGCGGCAAGTTTGGGAATTCTGCGACAAGCTCGCTCGATGATCTCTTCGAGCGACTCGTCGGACGGGCGTTGTGGAAAATTATCCGGGTCGATGGGGTGCTTGCCATAAAAGTCGCCTACGAGAAACTTGTCATGCGTGTCAGAACGAAAATAGGTCGCCGTAACTGAGTCGATGCAGGCACAACCTCCGCCTTTCATGCCTGGAGCGTTGCGAAGAATCGCAACCTGGTGGTATTCGCATTCGATCGGAAGATCGATACCCACCTGCCGAAACAGTGGTCGCGTCCATGGGCCGGTGGCGGCAATAACTGTCGGAGACGAAATGGTTCCTTCATTCGTAACCACACCGCGGACCCGGCCGGACTCTACGTCAAATGCGGTTGCCGCTGTCCGCGAGATGTAGGTCGCGCCCATATCGCGGGCCGCGGTCAGGAAATCTCCAGCCACCCCAGCGCCGTCACCGTACCCGGAATCCGGTTCGTAGGCGGCCACTTCAACCTCCTCCACGTTCCAGTCAGGCTCGAGTTCGTGCAAGTCTTCTTTGCTGATCAGGTCGACCTTCGCTCCCAATCGACGCTGCATCTCGACGTTCGATTTGAGGCGGGCGGACTCATTCGGATGTACGATGCGCACGAAGCCGGTTTTGCGAAACTCTCCGGGTTGACCCACGACCTCTTGCCAGTTCTGAAACATGCGCAAACTGATCAATGCCAGTTCCACTTCCGGAGGAAAGCTATAGTGCATGCGCACCAAGGCCGACGATCTTCCGCTGCCCCCACGCCCGACGTGATCCTTGTCGATGACGACAATCTTTCCCGCCTTCCGTTTGGCAAGATGAAACGCAATCGATGCGCCCATCACTCCCGCGCCGAGAATTACAAAGTCGGCCGTCTTCGGAAGTGTATGAGAATTTCCGGTTGCAGAAGTCATGCAGCCGCCCCCTGCAATCGTCCCTTCTTCCAATCGCGTAAGGCCTGATGAGCGGCATTCCTCCCGGGTGCTCCCGTGACGCCTCCTCCGGGATGTGCTCCCGCGCCACACAAATAGAGTCCAGCAACCGGAGTCCGGTACTGCGACCAACCGGGCACGGGACGCATGAAGAAGAGTTGCTCCAGTCGCAGGTCGCCGTGAAAAATATTTCCCTCGGTGAGCCCGTAGGTGCGCTCTAAATCGAGTGGCGTGAGTACTTGTCGTGCCACGATTGCATTCGGCACATTGGGGGCGTATTCCGCAATTTTCCTGACGACGCGATCGCCCAACAAGTCGCGCTTCTCGTCCCAATTTCCCTCGCGCAAGTGGTAGGGTACGTACTGCACAAAGCACGTGAGGATGTGTTTACCATGTGGGGCTAAGGACGCATCCGCATTCGACGATACGACGCAGTCGACCCACAATTCTTCGGGGACCTCTCCAAACTTGGCGATGTCGTAGCAACGCTCGGCGAAGGCAAGCGATGGAACCAGCGTATAAAACGTGCGCTCGAGCGCAGTTGCCGCCGGAGAAGTTCCGGTAAAGTGAGGCTCCTCCGACAAAACCATGTTTACTTTCGCACACGGTCCCTGCATTTTGATGCCCCGCACCGCGAACAGAAAATCTTCTGGTAGCTCCCGCACATCCAGCAGGCCGAGGAACGTTCGCTTGGGATCGGCATTCGATAAAATCATCCGGGCCCGAAGCTCCGTCCCGTCTTCCAATACCACGCTGCGTGCCCGTCCGTTGCGCACGTCGATGTGCGCGACCGGATTTGACGTTCGAATCTCCACGCCAAGCTTTTTCCCCGCCGCCGCAAGGGATTGCGTGATCGATCCCATACCGCCCATTACGTGCCCGTAAAAGCCCTGCAGTTCGTGCTCTCCGCCACTGAGCAGGTGGAAGAGCAGTCCAATGGCTGTTCCTGGCTGGTACGGACCGCCATGCTTTCCGTAAACGTTGTTGGCCAGGAACATCGTCTTCATTTTCTCGGACTCATAGTTGTGATCGAGAAACTCACCCAGGCTGCCGGTGAGGAACGAAACAAGTTGCGAAATCTCAGCGCTGGAGATCCCGCGGAAGCGCTTGCCCACACGAAACAGTTCAGACCAACCCTTCATTGTGGAGGTATCGACTTCCGGTGGCGGCTCCATGAAAAATGGCTGCAAGTATCGGGCCAGCTTTTTTAGCTGATCATCAACTTGCACAAAGCGTGCTGCATCTTTTGCGGAAATCTTTGAAAATTCTTCTGTCGCTCTTTGGCGATCTACCCACCACGGAACAACATGGCCGTCGGGAAATGGAACCTGAATCGCTGGATCGCAGGGGATCATGCGCAAACCGTGACTTGCTAGATCTAACTCGGAGATCACTTCCGGCCGCATCATGCTGGCAATATAAGAAGTTGTCGATACGCGGCAGCCCGGCGCGATTTCTTCGGTCACACAGCATCCGCCTACGATTTCGCGGCGCTCAAGTACGAGGGTCGTTAGTCCCGCTCGCGCCAGATACGCCGCCGCGGTCAGCCCGTTGTGACCCGCGCCGATCACGATGGCATCGTAGGTTGAATTCACTGGCATTTGTTCAATTGACTTAAAGTCACGAAGGTGTTCGTGAATCGAACAACAGTATCGTATACGCCAGTAAAAATGAAGTTGAAATCACTGAAAGCCTTCTGTATGCTTGCATGACTTATAGTCATTCTTTATGCCCGGAATCGCCAGCAATCGCGTCACCCCGCCGCTCTACCAACGACAAGTCACGGCGCGTCCTCGCTCCGAAGCGAAACGCAGTCGCATCATCGAGATCGCTACGCAACATTTTGCCGAGCACGGTTATCACGCGGCACGAGTCGGCGACATTGCCAATTCTCTGGGTATTGCCAAGGGATCCATCTTTCAACACTTTGGCAGCAAAGACGGATTGTTCTTCGAGGTATACAAACGAGCGGTCCGCTCGTTCGCCAAATATCTTGACGCGCCGGTGGAGGTTCGCGCCGCTGGTTTCTTTGAGGTACTGCGCTACTGGCTCGTTAGTACAGAGCACCTGGTGCATGAGGACTGGATTCCTTATCGCATCTCGCTGTTGGGAAATTACGGCACCGACTTCGTGTTAAAGCGTGAGATCAACCGCTTCCTCATCAGCGAAGATCCGTACGGCACCGTGAGTTTTGTGCGCTTCGGGTTAGAGCGCGGCGAACTACGCAAGGACATGGACATTGAGATGATCGTTTCCATCATCGACTGGATGATGGAGCGCTTTCAGGATGCGCTGTTAACTGCAGAACTCGATCCCGGTTTATTCCGCCGTCAGGGAGAACTAGCAGAAAAAAAAGAAGGCAGAATCCAGCAGTTTCTGGACGTATTGCAGCGGGCCATCGGTGACAGCGGCAATGCGGCGCCCGGCACACCGGTGCAAGCGCACCGGAATCATCGCCGATAGCCCTGGAGTTTGTCCGAATTGCGGTAGCATCATGAGTGGAATATAGATCGTTGATTCGAGACATAAATATGCAAACCTCTATCGAACAGATTCTCTCCATCTACAACGATCGCGCCCCATTGTCAGAAGCATCGACCATCCCGGCGCCTTGGTACGTCGATCCACGTATTGCCGAAATCGAGCGCCTCAACGTTTTCAGCAAGACCTGGCAACTCGTGGCTCGCACCGAGCAGTTGCAGAAGCCCGGCGAGTTTGTTGCCACTCGTCTTGCGGGAGAACCGATCGTAGTGGTTCGAGGAAGTGACGGGGCTCTGCGGGCCTTCTACAATGTATGCCGCCACCACGCGGCAGCCGTGGTGACGCAGCCCTGCGGCCACGCGGAGATTTTGCAGTGTCCTTACCACGGTTGGAAATATGGTCTCGACGGATCCCTCAAAGGCATGCCGGAGTTCGACGGCGTCCGGAACTTCGACCGCGCTGAAAATGGATTAGTCCCGATCCGCGTCGAGACCTGGGAATGCTTTGTCTTTGTGAATCTCGATCCACAAGCGTCGCCCCTTAAGCAATTTCTTGGCGGGCTGGTTAATCGGGTCGCGCCCCTTGACGTCAGCAAACTGCACTACTTCGACCGCAGAAGTTACCACATCCATTGCAACTGGAAGGTCTACGTCGATAACTACCTCGACGGCGGATACCACGTTCCCCACCTGCACAAAGGTCTGAGTTCCGTCCTCGATTATAAGCAGTACACCATCGAGAACGAAGATCGGTATTGTCTGCAGTCAAGCCCGATGGTCGCTTCGGACGAGGATGCCGCGACCGGCGCAACGCGCAAAGGCGACCGTGCGTGGTATTTCTGGCAATATCCAAATCTCATGATCAATTGCTATGAGGGGTACATGGACACGAACTATGTGATCCCGGTTGACGCCGACCACTGCACAGTGATCTTTGATTTCTATTTCAGCGACGTGAGCGATGCGCGTCGTGAATACAACACCGAATCCGTGAACGTCGGCAACCGTGTACAAGATGAAGATTTAGGCATCTGCGAAGATGTGCAACGAGGTCTGAAGTCACGGGCCTATGGTGCCGGTCGGCTCTCCGTCCGCCGCGAGGCGGGAGAACAACTCTTCCACCAACTGCTAGCCGCGGATCTGAAAGGAAATCCCGCACCGTTGGCTCCGAAGCTGACTCACCCGGTCGCCTCGCTGGTAGAGACGTAGCTGCTATGTCTTTCTCCCCGCGCCGGCCGTTGCAAATGCCAAGCTATTGATGATCGCGCGGAATTGTTTCCTGCCATGTCTTCGCTTTGACCATCTGCCCATCTTTCAGCAATTCTCGCGTGTATTTGTAGTAGAAGTTTTTCTGATCTGTCGATACCAAAAGATGTCCGCGCCAAACGAGGGTTCGCCCTTTCAGCGCGAAGACGCTCTCCGCTTCACCGCGAACTGAGCTGGTTTCGGGATGGGCGTCATCACCGTCGTAAGTGAGACTCTCAAAATCATTCTGCGTGCCCCACGAATACTCGTATCCGTCCTTGCCTTTCCAGTGCACGGTCGTCTTCTGGCGCGCTTCATCGCGCTCTACCGTCCACTCGCCCGGCCAGGGAAATCCTTCGTTCTCAATGTCTGTTCGCTCTTCGGATGTTTGAGGCGGCGAGAACTCCGGCGCTGCAGTCCCGTGCGCCTGAACAACGGGCAGAACAATGCGTGATCCGTCGGTGCCACCGAGGTCGAGCGATGTCGTCATCGCGTAGGGCGTCGGAAGAACCATCGGCCAAAGCGAGTTTGAAATAGCCACTCGAATGCGGTGACCCTTCGGAAACACCCAAGAGGTCAAGTGCATTTCGATGTCGAGTGGATAAATCTTTCCCCGCTCCAGATCGCGAGGATTCGTCATCGATTCGCGCTGAGAGCCATTCAAGCCGGCTCCTGTAATTTGCGTTACCGTCCCGTCAGGTGCTACATCGGAAAGCCGCGCGAACCAGTTCGCCAATGGCGCGCTCGCGGAAGCACGCAGCAGCGCATGCGGTCGCCCGAGAATCGCCTGTTCATTTTCGAGGGGTTCGGAATCGTAAACGAGGCTGAATGCATCCACGGGCCGTGGATCACTTAACAGCTCTCCCCACCAGAAGCCGGCCTCCACGCCGACTGTTGGAACGTACTTTAGCTGATGTGTAACGTGAGTCCCGGCGGTGGGCTCCAAACTGTGATTTCCTTGGAGGAATAGGGCCGTGTTCGTGGCGTCTTTCGGCGGCCACACGTCCTCCCGCCGCCATTCTCCCGGTACGCTTTGCAATGTTGGATCTGGCAGGTGCCAGTGTTGCATGTAAATCACCAGCCGCGGATCGTTCTGCACGCCAGTGTCGCGTCCCTTCAACCAGTAGTCGAACCAGCGCACCGCCTGATCGCGCCACTCCACTCGTGGCCCGAAGTCCGCGTCATTCGGGAACGAATGGTTCCACGGCCCGACAATCGCCTTGATCGGTGCCTTCGACTTCATGAGCATGTCGGGGACATTATCGCGATATCCATCCTGCAGGCCGCCGATCAGGAACGTCGGAGTTGTAATCTCGCTGAGTGGCCGCACCCGATCGCGCCAGAACGGGCCATCGCGCTGATGTCGCAAATAAAGCAGCGACCACGGCGGCGTGTCGAACCTCGGGCCCAGGACTTTTTCATCGAGCGAGTAATCCGGCGCGCCTAACCATCCCTGAGCCATGTCCATGTTCAATTCGAATTCGTCGACGTGCGCCATTCCGTCAACGTAGTGAACGTCATCGTGAAATAACTCGGCCGTCGCGTGCGCCGCCAAAATCGCCTTCAATGCCGGAGGATGCCGCATCGCCATTTGCATCGCAGTGAATCCGCCCCAGGAAATGCCAAACATCCCGACCTTGCCGTTGCACCACGGCTGGCCCGCGAGCCACGCAATCACCTGCTCGCCATCGACCTGCTCTTGCTCGGAATATTCGCGTTCGGGCGGAACGCCTTCACTCGCGCCAAAGCCGCGAATATCAACTCGTACGCCCACATACCCGCGCTGCGCGAAGTAAGCATGCTTGGGATAGTCGCCTGCCGCAGTGCCATCGTCTTTGCGGTAGGGTAGGTACTCCAGCAGGGCAGGGAATTTCTCGTCGACTTTTGCGCCGTCCGGCATATAGAGAGTCGCAGCCAAGCGCACGCCGTCTTTCATGGGGATCCACGCCTGCTGCATCCGCACTCCATAAGCGGCAGGCGACGGCGGTTCAACTGCAAAAGCATGAACAGGAAAAATGAAAACTAGGCCGAGAATCCAGGCTTTTTTCGTCAAAGCCGTCTCCATGGTCCAGGGTTCTACATGTCTCGCGCTCTTTGCGAGAAGTAGGGAAGTCGCATGAGCTGACCCTAGGTCAATCCTGCGCGTCCCGCTCGCGACGCATCGCCCGCAGATCGATCCCCAGTTGCTCCGCCTTCTTATACAGGTGACTGCGCTCCAGGCCAAGACTTTTCGCCGCCATACTCATGTTCTGATGGCTGCGCTTCAGTTCGCCAAGAATTACTTCGCGCTCAAACGACTGCACGCGGTCCGTGAGGCCGCCGGAACCAATCATCGCGGGCCCTGAAACTCCTGCTGGAGAACTCTTCGGCAGCGCCATCTGCACAACGGTCAGATCTACCTGACCGTCAGGCGCAAGCAACATCAGGCGCTCGACCATATTTCGCAACTCGCGGACATTCCCCGGCCATGCGTATGACTGCAGCGCCTCCATCGCGTCTGCCGTGAAGGAGACAGGTTTCCACCCATTCTGCGCGCACACGTGCGTGGCAAAATGCTCGACCAGCGGAGGAATATCATCGCCCCGCTCACGCAAGGGCGGAAGCACGAGCGGAAAAACGTGGATTCGGTGAAACAAATCCTGACGAAACTTTTCCTCGCGCACCCGCGCCTCTAAATCACGGTGGGTCGCAACTAAAACACGAACATTCACGGTAACCGGTCTGTCGCCGCCAATCCTCTCGACTTCGCCTTCTTCCAGCACACGCAGCAACTTAGCTTGCATACTCAATGGCATGTCGCCGATTTCGTCGAGAAAGATCGTTCCCTGGTCGGCTTGCTCAAATTTGCCGATGTGCCGTCCCGATGCGCCCGTGAACGATCCCTTCTCATGGCCGAAGAGTTCTGACTCAATCAACTCGGCCGGTACCGCCGCGCAATTCAATGTGACAAAAGGACCGCCGGCGCGCGGGCTGCGCTCATGGATCGTTCTCGCGACCAACTCTTTTCCCGTGCCGGTTTCGCCGAAGATGCACACTCGCGACTCGCTGGCCGCTACGCGTTCCAGTTGTGCCAGGATCCGGCGCATGGCTTCTCCCTTCCATACGATCTCGTGCTTGCCCAGGCGCTGGCGGAGTTCGCGGTTCTCGCTCTCCAGTCGCTGCAACTTCAGCGCATTGTCGACGGTTAGCATCAATTTATCGCTGGAGATGGGCTTCTCCAGAAAATCGAGCGCTCCTAACCGCGTCGCCCGCACCGCCATTTCAATGTGAGCCTGCCCTGACATCATGACCACCGGAGCCGTCACGCCCTGCTGCTTCAGTTCCTCAAGCAGTTTCAGACCATCTTTGCCGGGCATGACTACATCGGAAAGGATCAGATCGAAGTGCTGCGCCTTTGCCAATTCCAGCGCCTTGGCTGCGTTATCGCACACGGTGGCTTCATGTCCCGCCAAACGGAACGCCCGCGACAGAGAGGCGAGGGTGTTCGCTTCATCATCGACGATCAAGAGATGCGCTTTGAGTGGCAACCGTCCTCCTCGCGACTCATCCGGAAAACTTTCCTGTGCTCTAACTGATATTTCTTGCGGCCGGAACTTCCTGGAGCGCCTCAAGATTATCCGGCAGCTCGATCACAAATGTTGTTCCCCGCCCGGGCTCGCTTTGCACGGTCACTCTTCCACCGTGATCGCTTACCACCGACTGCACAATCGCCAGGCCCAGCCCGGTTCCGTGCCGCTTGCTGGTGTAATACGGAGTAAAAATACGCTCACACTCTTCGGGCGTCATCCCTGAACCAGTGTCAGCAACTTCGATGATTACTCTTCCATCGTCTCGCCGGGATCGAACGATAAGCCTGCCCCCATCCGGCATCGCGTCCATCGCATTCAGCACGAGGTTTGACAGCGCGCGATGCAAAAGTTCAGAGTCGACTGCAATTGTCCCGACCCGATCATCCAATTCCAGCATGATTGCAGTCGGTGCGCGGCCGGGGGTCTGCAACTGCGCCTCGAAAAGCTTCACGACTCCCCGCAGAATTTCGTTCACCGGAGCCGGTAGCAGTTGTGGACGTGGCATCTTCGAGAACTCGCTGAATCGACCGATAATCGTCTTCAGGTTCGAGATCTCGGTCAGCAACGTCCTCGTACTCTCGTGAAACACTTCGTCGAACTGTTCGGGGCTTTGCGTTCGAGCGCGCATCAGGTTTTCAACGGTGAGTTGGAGCGGGAACAGGGGATTCTTCAACTCATGTGCCAGTCGCCGTGCCAGTTCGCGCCATGCTGCGACGCGCTCGGTTTGCACGAGCCGTTCCTTTTGCGCCAGCAATTCCGTGGTCATTCGATTGAAGGAATCAGCCAGTTGCCCTACCTCATCGCTCCCGGTCACATCTACCCGCGTATCCCAGTTTCCCGCAGCCACTTCCTGCGCGGCGCGCGCCAGTTCTACAACCGGACGCGTCATCCGGGCCGCCGCCCAACTACTCAGCAAAATTGCCAGGATCACGCCACCGCCGCCCGCTAACAAGGCCGACGCACGAATGCGGCGCTTCAGGTCGACGTACGACCGCCGCGAATTTCCCACCAGCAGAATCCCCATCAACGGGCGATCCTTGCCGGCCCCACGCAGCGGGATCGCATGGAACAGCTCGTCATCCGCCTGATCCTCACACCACTTCACGATTCCGGTTGTTTCCTGGTTATACTGCCGCACCGTTTCGACAAGGGGTGCGAACTTGTCGGCTGGACGTTTTGTGTCCGTGCCATTTCCCGGGACTGACGGATCGAGGAGCGAATCCGGAGAAAAATGCTCACTGCGATTCTGGTAAAGCAAAACTCGCATGTCCGCGGGCAAGTCCAATGCAGAAAGGAAATTCTTATCTAGCCTGCGGCCGCCCACCACGTAAACAGGATGCCCGCTGATGCGCGTGACCCGCACCGCAAACAGTCCCAACGCGGTCGAGTCCTGCAACTCCTCACGTTTCAAAAATGCGCTCTCTCCGCTGACCGCATTGAGGTTCTCAAAGTTGGCGTCGGGATAACCGAATTTTGCCGGCCACTGCGCCGACGAAATGATGGTTCCGCGCCCATCAAGGAATTCCAGAAAGTCGAGTTGGTACCCTTCCGCCAGTTGCCGAGCCAAATCAAAATATTCGGCGGAATCCGAAGACGTGCCATTCAATGCAGTGGCCATCCGGCTCACGGGGTTGGAAGTCGCAATTGCCTCCACCCGGCGCGCCACTTCGTCTCCCCGGCGGCTAAACTCGCGCTGAAACTGGGTGACCAGCGCCGTCGTCCGCTGATCCTCAGATTTCTCAAATGCGTTGCGCATTACGCCCAGCACCAGCAACGCCACTGTTGCCACCGACAGGAATACTGTCAGCGCAAATACCGTCAGAAGTTTGCGGCGAAAGGTCATGCTTTACCGCTCACGATGTGCCGCTCCCATCCAGGCATCAGCTAAGTTCCAGACTCCGTCCGCACCCACCGTCCAATTGTTCAGCGCACTCGAGGCCGCATAGGAAGCGGGCAAATGAAAAAGGGGCACCAGGCGCTGCGAGGTCAACAGCGCGCGCTCTGACGCATATAGATTCTCCACCGAACCGCCATCCCTTGTGAGAGAAGCCCCTTCGATCATAGACACTTGCCGCAGCGCAATCCACGGATGGGGTGATGCCATTGCGATTCGAACCACTTTCATGTCCGCAACCGCGGACCCTGTTGGCTGCAGGGACAATCCAGCATCTTTGGCGTTGAGCGCGATGCGTTCCGCCAACAACCTCGCGACGACATCATCAGTGTCGTATCCCACGCTCCAAGACGGGATTTTGTTTACTTGTTCACGCGCTTGCCGCGCCTGCACTAAATCCGCATCACTGGAAAATACGAATCCATATCCGCTCATCCAGTTGGGGAGAATGCTGGCCGTTGGCTCACCAGCCCCTTGCAGCAGCACGCTGCGAATGGACCCCCGTTCAATACTCAAGGCCAATGCCTCGCGCAGCAGTTTCTCTTCCGGAGATGTTGTATCGCGAGTGAAAAGTAAAGCGACCAATTCGATCGGTTTCGAACTCACCAGCTGATACCCTTCCTGCGAGATGTGGCGCGATTGCTCGGCGGCTACCTCTACAAAATCCTCCTTGCCGAGTTCCATAGCAGTCATCTGCTCGTGAAAGCTCCGGCCCATGTCGACTTCAATGGCGTCGAGGAACGGCCTTCCGCGCCAGCAATCTTCGTTCGCTGCCACAGCTAGAGATCTTCCAGGTCGCCAGTCGACAATGTGAAAGGGCCCCGTGCCGCTCGGCACGCCATCGGCATTCCTCTTCACAATGGCGTTTTTCGCCAATGCCAGTTGTGCAGGCAGTTCCAGATCCGCCGTGTCTCGGGTGATGATGATCGAATCACCCTCCGCACTGACTTTCCACGTTGGATTGGCCGCGCGCAATGATGCGGCCGCAACCTCGGCGCTCAGCAGCGTCCCATCGTGAAACTTTACTCCGTGTCGAATGCGTAACTGCCAACGCTGATTGTCCGGCGATGCTTGCCATGTCGTGGCCAGCGCAGGCTGGATTTGCAGGCTTTCATCGACATTCACCAGCGTCTCGAATATCAGCATGTCCAGGCTGCGTCGCGAGAAGGAGTCACTCTGTGAGCCGTCTGCAGGATTAGTGTCTTTAGGATCCAGCGACGTCAGCGCGGCGCGCATGGCAATGTGCAGGGTCCCGCCGTATTGCGGACGCGTCTCGGCCGTTGCGGCCAATGTTCCGATGATCACACTACTGACTACAACTGATCGCCAGTCGAAACGCCTCATAACTTCCTGTCTCTCGGTTTTTTGCAACCACAATGGCCGTGTCGCCCTTTGCTTCCGTCCACAGTGCCGTAATTGCGCCAGTAAAGTCGATTGCTGCGGTTACTGCAATCGGATCTCGATCCGGAAACTCGTACGCCCGCGCCCAGTCACCGCCTCCGATATCCGTACTTGTAGCGAGTACCTGCCAACCCGCCCCACATGAAGTCTTGACGCTCGTTAGATCGCTTCCCCAGTTGAGTTTGGTGGTCTGGTCGCTGACGCCGTCGACCGCATGCACATGACCATCAGTGCCAGCAAACAACCAGAGTAGATAGTTTTCACGGGGTAAGAAAGCAGCTGAATAAAACCTGGAAACGTTTGCAAATTTGCCGACCCCCGGAGTTAGAACTCCAGTAAAAAAGTTTCTGGTCGGAGCAAAGAATGCGCCTACGGGTGGAATTGTCACAGATGCAGAAGTTGCACTCGGGAATACTACAACAGCCCCACCCAGTCCTGCCGGTACGAGTGGCCAGGGATCATCGTTATCTCGGCAATGGATAGAAAGCGATTCTCCCGCCGTACTGCGACAAGTAACGCCGGGGAGATAAACATCGAAACCATGATCCTTCGCAGGCACCAGCCTGCCGCGCAAGTCCCGTGGCCAAGGCCGAGAATGTACGATGCCCATCGCCTGTTCCAAAAACCACCGTCCTGCTTGCAATCGGTAGAGCAAAACATTTTCGCCGCCCAGGACGGCGATCCGCGTGGGTGTGGCGCCCTCCTCCAACACTGCCACGTCGAGAATCGGATCACTCTGTGCCCACAATGAAACCTTGCGCAATACCAACGGCACGGACTCATGCGTCGGAACGGCGGCGCTTTCAGGCCGCGGTACCGACACCATCGCGACCGCAAGCTCCTGTGTCCCCTGTCGTATCCTGGCGATCCAAACATACGACGCAACATTCTCCGACAGAGTAATTGCAACCGAAGCGGCCGCTTGGTCGTTCTTTACGAGTCGCACGCCGAGCACCAACAGGGCACTCCGCAAGCCGTTTTGAACGATCTCGCTTTCTCGCCGGCCAAGCGACGATCGGTTCTCCATCGCCACCGTCACCGAAACGGGTCCAGTCACCGCCAAAATCTTGCGCGCCAGTTGTTGTTCGGGTCCGCTCCAGTCTGCGCCGGGTGCCGCGACAACCAGTCCGAGCACGGCGCAAGCCAATTGCGTTGCAAAGCGATGGCACGGCCTGAAGCGTAAGTTACAACTCAAAGGGTTCGAGATATCGTTCGGGATGGCCAGATTATAAACCGCTGTGCGCATCAATCGCCCCTTTGCCTCTGTACTGTTTGGACACCACTGAGGCGCTATTGCGCGCGGATCAGCCTTTCTGCGCTCCAACTGTACTCTCCGCTTTCGCGTTTCCCGGCTGCCGCACAAAGAACAGGCGGAAAACCTGTCCAAAGATCAGTTCCTCCGCCAGCAACGCCACCGCGAGCGAGAAGATCATTCCTGCCACCACTGCCATGAATGTGATTGCCATCTGCATAGAACCTCCTCAGAGTTCAACTTTGGTTTCACATCTCGTTCAACGTTTCATTGACCGCTGCCCTGTCCCGTAACTTGTGCTGTGGCCAGCGTGGTTTCGTCCGCGTCGCTTCCGAACACTTGTGCAACTCGCGCATCGCGATCGCCCCAAATTTCGACCGAGTCGCCTACATGGACCATGGTGAACAACTTTTCCATATCGCGATTTCGCAACCGGATACAGCCATGTGAAGCCGCATGTCCCACGGACCCTGGCGCATTCGTGCCATGAATTCCGTAGCCCTTTTCGCTGAGGCCCACCAGCGCGTTCCCAGCGGATTGTTCTTCCCGCTCGGGATTACTGTGCCGGGGCGGTAGTACGTCGGATTGGGAACTCGGCTGACGATCTGGAATACACCGGTGGGACTTGGACTTTTCGTGGCACCCACCGCAACTGGAAATGTCGCGATAACTTCGTCGCCATCCATCACCGCGAGTTTGCGGTCGGCGATGCTTACCAGCACGATCCGGCGGTGTCGATCAGTCGGAGTGGCCGTGGTAGCTTGTGCGGCCATTGGAATTGCCAAGCCAGCGACGACCAACGCTAGGATGAATGGTTGATTTCTTCTGGTGTTAGCCCCGTATCCCAACGCCATTGCGGATTCCCCTTCCAACTACGCCGTTCATTAGTGGAATGGCAGGGCGGGGTCCAAAGTGTATGTAGTTGAAAATAAGGGGACTAATTTGTGAACATGGGCGAGTGTAAGTGGTCTTGCAACCACGCTGTGTCGATTCGGACACGCTGGGCAAGCCGTGGCAAAAGGAAGAAATCCCAGAGAAAAGAGGAGGTGGGGAGGGCTCAATTTCTGAGCCTTCAAGCGCCCGGCCTCTGCCGTCTGGGGTAACGGCTTGTGGGGTTCTGTGGGTGAGGCCGGGCGATCTTTTTAACTAGAAGGCCTAGTTCAATTGTGCCTATTTAAGCCCTATCGCCTACCGATTTCTGTGACCCGGGTCACGCTTGCATGTGATTGCCCCCATCCCGTCCCACACGGTCGCTCATGCCCCGGAACAGCTTTCCCGATCCTTGCCAGCGCACAGCCGCGTGTGACCAAAATCACCGCCCTATCGCAGTCCTCTTCTTACACTCGTTCTTGAGGAGCCGAAGTTGCTCATTTCATTCTGGAGATCGATTCATTATGGCCTATGTAATTACTGATTCCTGCATTAAGGACTCCCTCTGCGTCGAAGTCTGCCCCACCGACTGCATCCATCCCAAGCAGGACGAGCCTGGCTTCGAGGCTGCGACTCAGATGTATGTCGATCCTGAGGGCTGCATCGACTGCGGCGCCTGCGTTCCGGCGTGCACTTCCGACTCGATTCATGCTCTCGAGGACCTGCCCGAGGATAAGAAGGACTTCATCGAGAAGAACGCGGATTTTTACAAGCATTAATCTCCCTCGGGTGACGGTCCGTTGGGCTTCACAATTGTCGGGCGTTGGATGTTCGGTGAACCTGCCCTCTCCAACGCCCGATGGTTGTCTCGCCCCGCCCGACCATTGCTCACGTTGACTTCCCACACCTGAGCCCAGTATCGTTGCGGTCGCTATGAACGTTGTCAAAGCTACCCGCCTCTTTGAAGAATGGCTGGGGCACCGCACCGATCTCATTCCGAAAGATCTGCAACTCAAACACACCAACATGAAGGCGGGCGTCTTCCCCTTCTTGAGAGCAACTTTTTATCGCTGGGCACAGATTTGGCCCGAGGTGTGTTCCGAGCTCGCCAATGGCCCTCAGGTTCTGGCGGTTGGCGATCTGCACGTGGAAAATTTTGGTACCTGGCGCGACGCCGAGGGCCGGCTGATTTGGGGTGTGAATGATTTCGATGAAGCTCATCCCATGGCTTATGCTAACGATCTGGTCCGCCTTGCAGTGAGCGCTCATCTCGCGTCCGAGGCCGGAAGTTTGCCGCTGAAGCAGCGTGACATCTGCGATTCCATTCTCGAGGGCTACCGCGAAGGATTGCGCATCGGTGGATTGCCATTCGTCTTGGGCGAGCAAAACGAATGGCTGCGCCAGATCGCCGAGAGCAAGCTGCGCGATCCGGTTCTCTTCTGGGCCAAGATGGATGCACTGCCCACGATCAAAGAAACTCCGCCGATCAGCGCTATCGATGCCATTGAACACCTCCTCCCCTCTCGCGAACTGCCGTATCGGTTGGCGCGTCGGGTAGCTGGTCTGGGCAGCTTGGGTCATGCGCGTTACGTCGCTATTGCCGATTGGCACGGCGGAAGAATCGCCCGTGAGGCTAAGGCCGTGGTCTCCTCCGCTTGTGACTGGGTCAAGGGTCGGCATGGCTCTTCGGAGATTCTCTACCAGGCTCTCCTCAGTTGTTCGGTTCGTTGCTCCGATCCATTTGTTCAGCTGCGTGGTCGCTGGATTGTTCGCAGGCTGAGTCCCCACTGCTCACGCATCGAACTCGCCGCCCTTCGGGCCCCCGGCAAAGAATTGCGTTTGCTACGCGCCATGGGATGGGAAACCGCCAACATTCACCTAGGTACGAAAACCGCGCGCAAATCCATCCTCGCGCATATGAAAAGGCAGAAAGGGAAGTGGTTGCACCGCGCCACCGAGGAGATGTTAAAGGTAGTTCGCGAGGACTGGAAGATTTGGCGTAAACACGGATACGCCTAAGTTCGCTATGCTGCTCCGCTGTGCGCTGTACCAGCCGCCGCTGCGCTCGCCGCCGGCCGGGTCAACGGGGCTAAAATGACTCCCCGATTCCGGTCGTACACCAGCGTCCATAGTTTGGCGCAGTCATCACACAGCCAGTAGTGTTCGACACATCGTTGCTGCTGCCGTGCACGGACAAACGGTGGTACTGCCGTTTCCCCCGATT
>Ga0070711_100000629_pt1 | contig 18416 bp, 14 predicted proteins | sample LARL53metaG_FD_65452 | JGI IMG/M metagenome (GOLD analysis project Ga0070711, IMG submission 65452) | Corn, switchgrass and miscanthus rhizosphere microbial communities from Kellogg Biological Station, Michigan, USA - LAR L5-3 metaG | ecosystem: Host-associated > Plants > Roots > Rhizosphere ... | reverse complement strand
AGCGGGCCCGCATGCATCAGACGATGCAGCTCGCGCTCCAAGCCCCTGCGACGCTGACGATCGCCGGAACCGATTCGACGATGCTGCTCACGGCGGACACGGGCGCCGCCCTGCTCGTCTACAGTGACGGACGCAAATTCAAGCAGCACGTCGAGGGCGGCGGAGACCTGGAGATCAAGGGACACTGGCAGGGTTACGACTTCGTGCTGGAGCGGAAGGTGTCGGGCGGCGGAAAGGTGACGGAAGATTACCTCAAGTCGCAGGACGGGAAGCAGCTGTACGTCATCGTGAGCGTGGACGGGCTCCGGCGCCAGCTCGAGTTCCGGCGCGTGTACGACATAGCGGGGTCATGACGGTCGCCATCGACTACTTGAAGATCCAGTGAGCGACGCTGGATTCGAAATTGCCATAGATCAGCGCGAGCGCGGTCAGATCGAACGCGGCATGGGCGATCATCGGGATCCAGATCTGGCCCGTCACGAGAAAGATCGTGCCAAACACGAGCCCCGTGAACGTGGCCTGCTCGCTGCCCGCAACGCCCTGGTCGGGGTAGTGCGCGAGCGCGAAGAGCGCGGACGTAACGAGCAGTATCGTGGCCTTGGCACCGGGTCTCGCTCCGATGAGCTTGCCCAGTCGCTCGAACAGGTACCCTCGAAACACCGTCTCTTCCCCGAACCCCGCGACCAGCATCATCCAGATCGCCGCCGGAAGAATGCTCGTGTTCCCGGCCAGGTAGTGGTAGGTCCGATTGATTGGATCGGCCCCGAAGAGCGGCATGACGACGGCTTTCATGAGAAACTTGAACGGGACACCGATCGCGAGGCCGATCGCGAGGCTGGTGATCCAACTCTTTGGCCGTCCATACCCGAGCTCGGGCAACGGTGTGTGTGACCATCGCGCCCACAAGAGCACCAGCAGCGCACCGAATGGCACGGCAACGCCGCCCACCGTGACCATGGGGGCGAGCACGATGGCCACGAGCGCGATGATATCGACCGGTCCGAAGCCGCGCAGCCGGGCGGCAAAGCCGTCGCCCGCGGTCACGGCGGCACCCTGGCCCGGAGCTCGTCGAACCAGTTCAACACCACCGCGATCCGCGGCCGGGCCTGCACGGGCGGCAGCTTGGTCATGAGGAACCGCTCGCCATCGGGCGTGACATCGTAGCTGCGCGGCCGAGTCCAGCCGGGGTTGTCCGGGTACGGACCCGCGAACACAACACGAGGCGGACCGCTGCGGCCGTTCTCCAGATCGACGCTCACCGTCATCACGCTGTCGCCGGTGCGGTACACGAGCTCGCGCCCGCCCCGCGTCCATACCGGCTCGGAGCCTTGCGCGGGCGAGACTTTCCATCGTTTTCGCTGCGCGTTGGGGAACGACTGCGCGAACACTTCGATGCGACCCGACTCGTCGGAGTCGTACGCCATCCAGCGGCCATCCGGTGACAGGACGGGATGCGCGAGGTTGAAGCCGTTGGAGAAATACCGCACGGGCGCCGGTGCGCCCTGCAGGTGCACCGTCCATAGCTCCCCTCCGCCGGGCACCGCGAGCACGAAGGCGAACAGGCGACCATCCGCGGACACCGATCCCGTGTAGTGATCGTAGGTGCCCGTCAACAGTGGTTGGGGCGGCCTGCTGGCGTCCGCGGCGCGGCGGTACAGATCGAAGAACGGGTTCTCGCTCGAGTAGATCAGCTCCCGGCCATCCGGCGTCCACTCCGCCCCGAAATCCCGCCCGCCGCCGGCCGTGATTCGAGCACCGCCGGCACGGCCTACCTGGAACACCCACACATCGCCCAGGTCGTTGGCCCGCCGCATGTCCACCGAGATGCGGCTCCGGTCCGGTGAGAGACGTGGGTGATTGTAGCGATCCTTCGCCGGGAGAGCGCGCGTTTCGTGGCCCGCGCGGTCCACGAACACCACCTCGGTCTCGGTGACGTAGGAGCTGACGGGCAGATACGCCAGCGTCCCGGTCTCCGAGACGTCGAATGCCGCGGCGCCATCGGTCGGATTCATCGCCACGCTGTCGACGACTGGCACGGGGACACCCGTCACCGTCAGACGCCCCAGGTCGAACGGCACTGCGCGGATGGTCTCGTCGGCGGCAAAGAGCAGGTGGCCCGTGGGGACGTAGAACCCGAAGACCCCACCGGTGAACACCACCTGTCGTTTGCCGGAGCTGATCGAGAGGACCTCGATGGTCGCTCGCTCGACGGGCGTTCGGTAGGCGGTGAACAGCACGTGATCGCCATCCGGCAGGATCTGCGGCCACCAGTGCCCCAGCTCGCCCTTCGTGGTATCGGGCGCCGTGAGCATCCGGTCATCGCCGCCGGCTTCGCTCACCATCCAGAGGCCAGCGTTGTACGCGCGCGTGTAGACGATCCGGCCGTTCCTGCCCCAACTCCCGCCCGCCCAATCGGCCACGGCGAGGTCGATCGCGGGCCCGCCCTCCACGCGGACCTTGCGCAGCTTGCCCTGCTTGGCGTAAGCGACCCACTGCCCGTCAGGCGAGACGAAGGGCCGGCTGTTGCCCGTCCCCTGATCGCCCTGACCGGCGCCGGCGATCACCTCCATCCGCAGCTGATCGAACCGCCGGCGGAGCACCTCCTCTCGCCGGCCGACCATGGCCGTGACGAACAGCTGCCGGCCGTCGGAGCTCAAGCGCACGATCGGTGTGTAGCTCGGTTGGACACCGGGGTCGAGCTCGACGCTGAATCGCGTCGGGCCCGACGAGGAGGGCAGACTCCCGCCGCGCCGCAGGCCGGCCCAACCGAGCGCGAGCACGAGGGTGGCCGAGGCAACCCACGGCAGCAGGGCGAGGCGGCGCGCGGCGGGTGACCGCCGGCTGTGTGTCCATCTGGAGGCGCCCGCGTCGGTGAGGGCGTCAGCGAACTGCGCCGCGCTTTCCCAGCGGTCGGCGGGGAGTTTTTCCAGCGCCCGCGCTACGGCGGCGTCGACATGGGGCGGCACCGTCTTGCGCTGCGAAGACAGGGATCGGGGCTCGTCCGACATGACCCGCGCGAAGATCGCCTGGGCGGTGGCCCCGGTGAATGGCGGTTGGCCGGCCAGCATCTCGTACAACACCACGCCGAGCGCGTAGACATCGGTCCGCTGGTCCAGGTTCTGGTGGCCGGCCGTCTGCTCGGGGCTCATGTATTCAGGCGTGCCGAGGCTCACGCCCGAACGCGTCATCCGAGCCTGATCGCTACCGCGGCTCCGCGCGAGCGCGATACCGAAGTCGGCGACGAGCGCCCGCCCGTCGTGGAAGAGCACGTTGTCGGGCTTGATGTCCCGGTGGATGACGCCGTGGCTATGGGCATAGTCGAGCCCCGCGGCGATCTCGCCGGCGATTTTGATCGCGTCGGCGACGGGAAGCTGTGTCTCGCGGTTGAGGCGGTCGCGGAGCGACTCGCCCGCCACGTACGGCATGACATAGAAGACGGTGCCCTCGACCCGGCCCGAGTCGAACAGCGGGAGGATGTTGGGGTGCTGCAGGTTGGCGGTGGTCTCGATTTCCTTCAGGAACCGCTCGGCGCCGATGCGCAGCGCGAGCTCCGCGTGCATGACCTTGATCGCGACGTGGCGATTGTGCCGCACGTCGCGCGCGAGGTACACCGTCGCCATCCCCCCCTGCCCCAGCTCGCGCTCGAGGGTGTAATGGTCCGCGAGGGCCGCCCTGAGGTGATCGAACGCTTCACCCATGCGCCCCAAGCTACGGTTCAGGCTGAATCAGGGCCAGAGAAATGCAGGCCGCGCGGCCCGATGTACTCGGACTGCGGCCGGATGAGGTGGTCCTCGGCATGCTGCTCGATGACGTGCGCGCACCATCCGGCGATCCGGCCGCAAGCGAACGTGGCGACGAACGAGCGCGGCTTGAGTCCCAACGACTGGAGCACGAGCGCCGTGTAGAACTCGACGTTGGTCCGCAGGTTGCGGCCCGGCTTCACTTCGTCGAGCACCTTGAGGGCCGTGCCCTCCACCGCCCGCGCCAGGTCGAACAGCTTGTGGTCCTCCAGGTGCGCCGTGCTCATCTCCTCCGCCACCTTCCGGAGCACCTCGGCGCGTGGATCGCGGACCTTGTAGACCCGATGCCCGAACCCCATGATGCGGCGTCCGGCGGCGAGCTCGTTCCGCACCCAGGCTTCGGCCCGATCCGCCGAGCGGATCTCCACGAGCATGTCGAGCACCGGACCGGGCGCGCCCCCGTGGAGCGGCCCTTTCAAGGCGCCGATCGCGCCCGTCACCGCGCTCACCATGTCCGAGCGAGTGCTCGCGATCACCCGGCTCGTGAACGTCGACGCGTTCATGCCGTGGTCCATCACCGTCACCCAGTAGGTGTCGAGCGCGCGGGCCCCGATGGGATCCGGCTCCTTCCCGTGGACCATGTAGAGGAAGTTCGCGGCGCGGGACAGATCGGCGCGCGGCGGGATCGGATCTTTGCCCTCGCTGACGCGTGCGTGCGCCGCGACGATCGTCGGGAACCGTGCCGTCAGCATTTTGGCCGCCGCGAGATCGGCTGTCGGCGAGATGTTGTCGGGGTCGGCGAGATCGAGGGACAGGGTGGCGCACGCCATGCGGAGCGCATCGATCGGCGCCGCCTTCGCGGCCGCCCGTACCACCCGCAGCGTCTCATCGGGGAGCGAGCGGAGCGCGGCGATTTCCCTGCGCAGCTCCGCGAGGGCGGTACGGTCGGGCAGCGCGCCGCGCCACAGGAGATGAGCCACCTCCTCGAAGCTGGTCCGCCCGGCCAGCTCCTTGAGCTCGTACCCGCCGATGATCAGCTCGCCCGCCTGGCCATCCACGTGGCTCAGGCGGGTTCGGGCTGCAACGACGCCGTCCAGTCCTCGGGGGCCTGGCGTGGCGGTCAACGGATGCTCCGTGGTGGGGGTGGAGGAAGCTGCGAACGAGGGAGCCGCTCGCGCAAGGCGCCTACCGCTATGCCGACGACGGAGCGGCGAGCCGCTCACTGATCGCGAGGATGTTCCCCTCGCTGTCCTTGAACCAGGCCGTCTTCGCGCCACCCCCGGTCGCGATGCCGTTCACCGTCTTCAACCCCGGCATGTCGTACTCTTCGAACACCACACCCTTTTTCCTGAGCGCAGCCACTTCGGCGACGACATCGTTCACCGCCCAGAACGCGGTGCTGGCCCGCGACGTGCCCGCGCCGGCCGACGGATACATGAAGACCCACGATCCGTCGCCGCACTCGTACACCACGCCTCCCGCGTACTCCTCCTTCGCCACGAGCCCGATCTTTTCTTCATAGAACTTCCGCGCTCGAGCCACATTGGCGACCGGGATGTACGGGACGATTCGCGCGTTCTTCAACATGTGCCCTCCATACGGTTTTCGAGCCGTTCAGGCGCGCGCTTCGCGCGTGCGCTGGCTCCATTGCCACACGCCGCCCGTCACCGCGATCGGCAAGCGACTGCCGAGCTGGCGCGCCGCCAGGATGATCTGGCCCCGATGGTGGGCTTCGTGCGCCACGAAATAGGTGAGTACATGGCCCACGTCGAGCGGCAGGTTACGCCAGACATAGCCGCGGGAGGGAGGGACCTGGCCATCCGCCGCGATACCGAGCTCGAGGATCGCCGCGATACCTCGACCGCTCTTCCGCAAGGCGGCGGCGAGCGCCCGGCGAGAAACCTTGCGGTGGTCCACCCGCGTCGGAGCCCGCACCCCGTGCTCTCGCCCGAGCGTCTTGATCCACTGGCACCGCGCGTTGTGCAGGTGTGCGGCGATCATGCCGACGGTGCGGTGCCGCATTCCGGGCACGGGCGCGCGCCAGAGCGTGGCGGGCAGCTGCTCGATGAAGAAAATCGTGACGCGATTGTTGGTCGCCCAGGCGGAGCGCAACGAGGTCCGAAGGTCGGGAACAGGCACGGCGTGTGTTACGAAGCCGGCTCCGGTTTGGGCTTCCAGAGCGCTGCGTCGAGGATCGACCAGAGATGGATGACCCAGCCGAGCAGGAAGAACCAGAGCACGCCGGCGAGGACGAACTGGACGATCGCCATGATCAGACGTCCTTGCACCAATTGCCCGAGCCCGGGCACGAACAAGCTGCAGATGGCGGCGATGACGTTTCCGGCGGATCCCTGCCCTGCCATGATTCGATCGTCCCCTTCTTAAGTCCTGAAAACGTCGGTACTAAGGTAGCGCAATCCGGAATCGATGACGATCGTGGCCACGGTCGCGCCCGAGCCGAGCCGCTGAGCCACCTGCAGCGCCGCGAGGATGTTGGCGCCCGTCGATGTCCCCGTGAAGATGGCCTCCTCGCGGGCGAGCCGCCGCGCCATGGCCTTCGCCTCCGCAGTCGGCACCGGGATAATCTCGTTCACCTCGGCCGGTCGCCAGAGCGGCGGCGTGAAGCCGATGCCGATGCCCTCGATGTGGTGCGACCCCGACGGTTTCCCGGAGAGTACGGCGGACTCTCCGGGCTCCACAGCGACGACGTGTAAGCGGCGATTGTGGTTTCGCAACGCGTGCGCCGCGCCGTGGATCGAATGGGCGGTGCCCACGGCCTGCACGAAGGCATCGACGCGCCCGCCCGCCTGCTCCCACAGCTCATCCCCCAGGGCATGGTACCCGGCTTCCCCGTCGCGATTGTTGAGCTGATCGCAGTACCAGTGGCCCGGCCGGCGACTGATCTCGTCGGCCTTGGCGATCATGCCCTTGATCAACCGCTCGGTGATGCCCTTCCCGCCGCTCGACACGTCGGTGAGCTCCGCGCCGTACGCGCGCATGGTGTAGCGCTTCTCCTCGCTGAAGGCATCCGAATACACGAAGTGGGCGCGATACCCCTGCGCGGCACAGATCAACGCGAGCGAAACGCCCGTCGTGCCGGCCGTGTATTCCACCACCGTCCCGCCCTGCGGCAGCTTCCCACTGGCAACGGCTCCGTCCACCATGGCCCGCGCCACGCGGTCCTTCATGCTCCCAGTGGGATTTGTCGACTCGAGCTTCGCGACGATGCGCGCTCCCCCGGGCGGCACGACGCGGCGCAGCTCGACGAGCGGCGTGTGGCCGATGGCGTCAAGGATGGCTTTCATCTCAACGGTGTTTCTCCTCGAAGTCGCGAGAGAAATCCGTCCGGGTCCGCGGGACTGAGGAGGAGCACGTACCCCGCCGTCGTGGGGACGTAGACGGCTCGCGTGCGATCGGTGAGATACAAGAGCGCTTTTTCGCCGTTGCGCAGCCGGAACCAGCCGGCCTGATAACCGGGCAACGCCGTCCCCATCCGGCGCGACTTCGGCCTGAGCCCCTCCTCCCGCGTCAGGTCGACGCGCCGGGCCAGGTCCACTCGGAGCTCCGTCCTTGGGATGAGTCGGCCGTACAGGTCACCGCGTAACCGCAACCCGTCCGGGCGGATCTCGAAGGTCGACGAGTGGGCGCCACGCACCGAAGCGACGAGGAGCACCGCGGCACCAATCAGAACGATGAGGACAGGAATCAGAAACCAGAGGTATCGGCTCGTCGCCGGCGCGATCGGAAAGGTGCTCACGGCACCACCGCCAGCTCGATGAGCCGGGCGTCGGCCTGGCCCTGGTCATCCACGGCCCGCAGCGTGAACGATCCCGGGCCATCCGGCCGCCACGCGACGCTCGCGCCTGGCGCAGCCTTTCCCAGAAAGCTCTGCCCGAGGAACCAGTAGACCTCCCGCACGCCGGGCCCAGTCGTGGCTCGCAATGTGATGGTTTCCTCCCCCAAGCGCTTGGCGCGAAGCGTGTACACGACGCCGCGCAGCGGCGATGTGATCTGCGGCGGCCGATCACCCGGAGACTCGACGGCATGCGCGGCGCACACGGCATCGAACGGCGGCGGTGCCCGCCGCGGAAGCCCCGCCTGCTGGAACAGCTTGAGCAGGTCGGAGCTCCACATCTCGTAGACCACCCGATGAGTGAGTCCGGCCGTGTACGGTGGACATGCCCGCAACCCCGTCCGGTCGTCGATCAAGAGCGCCTGATGGAGCGTGCTGACCCGGATCGGCGACTTGCCCGGGATGAACCAGGTCGGCACAGTCCGGGGACAATCAGCGTTGGGGAGGTCTCCGGACGCCGCACAGACGTCCACCTCGGCGAGGCGCGCCGGAATGCTCCGCACGGGCTCGGCGAGCGACGGCTCCTGGGCCTCGATCGCGTCGACGACCTGAAAGAACAGCGGCGCCGCGACCTGCACGCCCACGAACGCCGGGTTTCCTTCCCCGCTGAAGTTTCCGATCCAGACGGCCAGCACGTAGGGGCCGAAGATCCCGATCGTCCACGCATCACGAAAGCCGTACGATGTCCCGGTCTTCCAGTAGACAGGGAGCCGCCCCGGCGTCGCGGCCGGCACGTCGTCGGGACGGGGCGCGTCCTTGAGCATGTCGAGCGTCACGTACGCCGCTTCCGGACTCAGCACGCGTACGCCAGGGCCCGGGGGCTGGTCGACCCGATAGCGCACGGGCCGGACGACGCCCTCGTTGGCGAGGGCCCCGTACAGCGACACCAACTCCTCCATCGTCAGCTCCCCGCCGCCCAACACCAACGCCAGTCCGTAGAATTCACGAGAGCGGAGCCCCGCCACGCCCGACATCTCGAGGAAGTCATACAGGTCCGGTTTCGAGAGGCGCGACGCGACGTAGACCGCCGGGACGTTGCGGCTCCGAATGAGCGCCTCCGCGGCCGTGAGCGGGCCCACGAACCGACCGTCGAAATTCTCCGGGCTGTAGGCACCGAACGCGAACGGGGCGTCCTTGAGCACCGTCTTCGGATGCAGCACGCCCTGATCGATCGCGAGCGCATAAATGAACGGCTTGAGGGTGGAGCCGGGGGAGCGTTTGGCGGCGGTGCCGTTCACTTGCCCCGCAATGGCGGGATCGAAGAACCCCGCCGAACCGACGAGCGCCTTCGCTTCCATCGTGCGCCAGTCTACGAGCATCGCCGCCGCATTGTGGACGCCGACCCGCGCCTCTCGAGCGACGTAGGCCCGCACCTGGCGCTCCAGGAGTCCCTGCAGCCCGTGGTCCACTGAGGTTCGTACCTCGGCACTCCGATCCGCATCGGCCAGGACGGCATCTACGAGGTGCGGCGCGCCGAATGGCAACGCGCGGGGTGACCCCATGCGGACCGGGACGCGCATGAGACTCGCTTCCCCCTCGACAGCGCCGTGCGTCGCCTGCCAGCGCGCGTACAACTGTTCTCGAGCCTGGCGCAACCTCTGATCGGTTCGCGACGTCGCGCCTGGCATCCGACTCGTCGGATTCTGAGGTAGGACCGCGAGCGTCAACGCTTCGGGCAACGTGAGCCGGCTCGGATCCTTCCCGAAGTAGATGAGACTCGCGGCCGCCGCGCCCTCGACGTTGCCTCCATAGGGCACGACGTTCAGGTACGCTTCCAGGATCTCCCGCTTGGTGTAGCGGAGCTCGAGCAGCAGCGCCCGCGCGATCTGAACCAGCTTGCCGGCCGGTGTTGCGGACCGGACCCCATAGAGGAGGCGCGCCAGCTGCATCGTGATCGTCGAGCCGCCTTCGCGCCGGGCACGCACGACGTACGTCCGCCACGCGCCACGGGTCAGCGACACGGGATTCACCCCGGGATGCCAGCGGAAGTAGCGGTCTTCCTGCAGGAGCGTGGCCTTCACGAGAAGCGGAGACATCCGGTCGAGCGGGACCCAGATCCGGTAGGCCCCATCCGCGGACAAGGTCACACGCAGCAGGCCACCGTCCCGATCGTAGACGGCGGTGGACGATGCCAGGCGCGCCCGCAGGGGTTGATGTGGGATGACTCGCGGGACCAGCCAGAGCGCAAGCCAGGCGGCAGCTGCGACCGCCGCCGCACGCCGCACGCCGCGCACTGTCACTTGGGGCGCCCCACCACGAGGTGCCCCGGCGCCGACCAGGCCCGCACCGACCGATCGTACATGCCCTCGCCATACGCCGGCGGCACCGTGAACGAGCCGACCGCGGTCGCCTTCACGGTGTAGACGAACTCGCGGATGGACGCATCGGCGAGCCCATAGACGTTGACTCGGTCCTCCCGCACGTCGGCGTAGTCTGGGGACCACCGTCCGATCGCCGCGCCGAAACTCGGTGTCCACGCCGACTCCACCCCCTCTGTTTGTTCGCTTCCCTCCCCGCCTTCGCTCTCCTCGTTCTCCTGGTTGCCCGCGGCCGCGGGTGTCACCGACACGCGGGCCGCGAGTTCGGGTCTGGCGTTCTCGACCACCTCGAAACCGCCCGGCAGGAGGTCCACGAGCGCCACATTCGCGATCGGTTGAGCGCCCAGCGCCCGGAACTTGAGGTGTACTTCGATCTCGTCGCCCAGCGTCACGGTGGTGACCGGAGTCCCGTTCTTGTCCGTGTATTCCCGCAAGACTTCGAGTCCCTGGGAGAGCGCCTGGGCGGGCGCCGTCCGGTCGAAGCCCGCCTGGCTGAACGAGTAGAAGGCGGTGACCGTCGTGTCGCTCATGAACCCGACCCGTTTGGCGCCCGAAGAAACGTTGGCCTCCGGGAAAGTGCCCGGCGGCAAGGAGAGCGTGCGGTTCGACCCGTCCGCGAGCGTCTCGGTGATCGTGAAGTGACCCGCCGCGGCGGGCCCGAGGGCCGTGATGTAGGCATCGAGGCCGAGCAACGTGTACGCGCTCGAGAGACTGTTGTACGCACCGTGGGCAATCGGCGCCACGATCGCGTCGATGGCTTGCGCCTTCACGCCGCTCAGCCGACTGGGGAAGTGGCGGGCCAACAGATAGAGGAGCATCGCGTCGTGCGTCAGGCCGTCATCGTACGACGCGTAATCGGCCGGGCGCTTCTCGTCGAAGCGTGACGCCCGGATGATCGAAAACGCCAGCCCTTCCTGTCGCAGGAGCTGATAGGTCGACGCCAGGAAGGCGCCCGCGAGGTCCTGCTTCCAGCGATCGGCGTAGTTCGTCTCCAGGCGGTGCTGCAGCGACATCGCGTAGCTCGTGGTGACCACGCCCTGGCGCGTGAGGAGATAGATCGCGTAGGCGCGCGTGCGCTCTTCATACAGACTCCCGCCCTCGCTCGCGGCGAGGCGCAGCAGATACCCGGCGCCCTGGGTGATCGCTTCCTGCGGGACGTCGAAGCCCCGCTCGCGAGCCTCGAGCAGGAAGTGCTGGGCGTACACCGACACGTAAGGACTCACGTGTGTGTTGGCCGCCCAAAGCCCGTAGGCGCCCTCCTCGTTCTGCCGGGAGCGCAGCATGTCGAGCACCTTTCCGGTCGTCGTCGCCGCCTGGGCGGAGCCGATGCCGAACTCCGGCCTGCGGGCGAGGACCATCGCCGGCACGCCCTGACTCACCAACTGCTCCGTGCAACCGTACGGGTATCTGGCGAGATAGGTCACAAGGCCGTGCGCCAGTCCGAGCGGCAGCACCGAGATCCCGGCGCGCACGGTGCGAAGCTCCGGGAAGAGGTCGCGGTCCACGGGCACGCCGGCGCTCCCGCGGCGCACGTTCCCCACGGCAAGCGCGATGCGATAGGGCACGGAGGGACGCAGGCTCAGGCTCGTGGTGATGTGCCCGGACTTGTCGCCGAGACGGGCGCTGAACGCGAGATCGGCGTTACCCAGCTTGTCGCGCGCGCGGAGGCGGAAGACCGTGGCGCCCTCTCGCATCGCGTCGATGGACAGTGTGGTGCTGGCGGCGCCGAGCACCTCGAGGGAGGGCGACGGCTGGAGCGTCACCGCCACTTTAGCCCCCTTCCCCGAGCCGGCGACGTTGTTCGCCACGCCGACGCTCACTTCGAACGTATCCCCGGGCGCCACCATGAGCGGGACGTTGGGCGTGAGCACGATGTCCCCGCGGACGAGGCTCGACGCCTGCGCCGATCCGACGGACGCATCGTTCACGGCGACGGCCATCACGCGGAGCCGGCCGTTGAAGTAATCGGGCACGGTGAAGCTGAAGTCCGCCCCATCGGGGCCGGCGTCGCGCACGCCCGACCAGAACGCCACCGGCTTGTCTCGCTTGCGCTTGAACGGGTTCAGGTTGCGCCCAAGCGCGCGCTTCTCCTGATCGCCGCCGGGGGCGGACGCCGCCATCAGCCGGGCGAATTCGGGCAGGATGAGGTCGAGGATCTGGGTAGTGCGCACCTCGAGCGCCCGCTTCTGGAAAAAGAATCCCAGCGGGTCGGGCGTCTGATACCCGGCGACCTGCAGGATGCCCTCATCGACGGCGAACAGCGCGATGCGCGAGGGCCGATCCGTGCGATAGTGTGCGCTGAACCGCTCGCCCGGCTTGACCAGCTCCGGTGCTTCCACCGTGATGGCAGTCTTGCGCTGCTCGAGACTCACTGAGAACGGTGCCACGCCGTAGCTCAGCGGACTCGTGAATACCTCGTCGGAATTCACGTCTCGCACGAACGACACCGAGACGTACCCGTTGCCCTCGAGGCCAGCCGGCAGCGGGATCCGCTGCACGGAGCTCGTCGTCGTGGTCCGGAACCAGCGCCACGAGTAGACGCGATCGCGCTCGATCGTGATCAGCCCGGCGCCGGTATACGGCGCCCGCACCTGCAGCTCGATCGTCTCTCCCGGCGCGTAGTCCGCTCGATCGAGCGTCAGCTGCAGCTCGGCGTTGCGCTCGAGCGACCGCGTCAGATTCGCGACGCCGGCCACGTTGTAGTCCGCGCGCAGGAGAGCGGCCCCGGACGAATCCTTCACGACGAGTGCGAACGCGCCCGGCTCGCCTGTCGGAACCGGCACGGTGAGCCCGGCGGCCGGGAGCGACAGGGGGGCGTCGCTCACCGGGATCTCTCGCTCGACCGACTGGTACTGGTAGGTCCCGTCGAACTGCCGCGCGAGCACCGATACGTAGTTGATCCGCAGTCTGGCCAACCGGAGCCCGCGAACGGCGAGGGGCTTTCCATCCGGGCCCACCGCGATGAGGGCCAGGTTCCGCTCCGCATCCTTATGGAGGTAGCGCAGATCGCCATCGGGCTTGTAGCCGACAAGGAACGGCTGGTTCGACACGACCACGCCGGCTTCCGCGGTGACGCTCCGGCCACCCTCGGCCTCGTATCCCTGCGCGATCACCCGCACGCGATAGGTCGCCTTGGCGAAGCGCTCCAGACCGAGCGCAAATTCGGCCTCGCCCGCGGCGTCCGTCGTCGCGTCGGTGAGGTCCTCGCTGAACGTCTCCTTGGCCTTCTGCGGATCGGAGAAGCGATAGTCGGCGAGGCCCGGCAGCATCGGGAACCCGGGCGTCAACTGCAGCGTCGCGGTCACGCGCCGGCCGGCGGCGGCCGTGCCGAACAGGTTCTTGAGACTGATCCGCGCCTTGAGGTTGTCGGGCGAGACCCATCCGTCGGCCGACTCGGCCGAGAGATGCGCCGTCATCGTCAGGCGATCGGGCTGGAACTCCCGGACCGACACCGTCACGGTCCCGAGCAGCGCGTTGGCACGCCCGTCCTTCACGATGTACAGCGAGACCGTCCAGGTCCCCGTGGGCGACGCGTCGTCGGTGGTGTAGGAGAGCTCCTCGAACCCCTGCGGGGAAAGCCGGATCCGCTGGCGCTTGACCTCGAGCCCGCGCGCATCGGCGATCACCATCTCGAGCGGGATGCCGGCCAGCGGGGTCGTCCAGTCCGCGGGCTTCACGATCACGCCGACGTGAAATTCGTCTCCCGGACGATACACGCCGCGATCGGAGAAGAGATACGCGGACAGCTTCTCCGCCTGGAGAGCGTTCGACACGCCGCCCACGTCGAATCGCGAGAGATCGAATTGCCGATCCTCGCGATTCATGGGCAGGAAGGACAGGTCTTCCCCCTTCTCTGCCGCGTACAGCACGGGCGTCCGCTCGCGCTCGAACGACCGGAGGCTCGGGAAGTGCGCGTGCCCGTCGGCATCCGACTCCGCCGAGATCACCGTGAGGCCGTTCTTGCCCACCACGTTCACCGTCACGCCGGCGACGGGCAGCCCCGTGCGCAGCGACTGCACGAACACGTCCTGCGCGCCGTCCGCCCCTTGCTTCGCGAGGAGACCGAGATCCGTGAGCAACACGAGGCGGCGGTCCATCGGGCCGACCTTCCGCCTCGTCACCGAGTCGTAACCCTGGACGGAAAGAAGGAAGAGTCCTTTCGGACTGGCGCCGCGGGAGAGGTAGCGACCCAGGTCGTACGGCTCGTAGTGCGCCTTGCCCGGGCCGAGCGGCGGTATCGGGATCGTGTCCGCCTGGCGGGCCGACAGGTTCGACGCGTCGAAGTTGTAGTTCGAGAAGGCCGTCGTCGGGAATACAAGGTTCGTCTGCGTGACGAGGTGCTGCAGCTGACCCGGAAGCACCCGGCCGACTTCCACCTCCAGGGCCGGTACGTCGCGACTGTAGATCGAAATCTTCCGATCGCCCGAGAGGCTCAGGATCGAGCCGCTGCCCAGGATCTTCACTTCCTTGGGGAACGGCGGAATCAATGCGATGCCGTCCCACGTCTCGCCCAGCACGTAGCCGCCGAACGACCGCAAGCCCTTGGCCACGCGGACGTAGATGTAACGGCCCGGATCGCCGTCGTAGCGGAACGCCTGCCGGGACACATACTCCCGCTCCGCCGGGATCTGCTTGAGCGCGAGGGGCGTCGACGCCTTGAGGATCTCCGGACCGATCATCTCGGGCTGGCTCCAGGCGAAGGGCCGGACCCGCTGCTCTGGCGGGGTGCTCGGGTTGTACACGGGAAGGACCCACGCGCTGACATTCTGCTGAATGTCCTTCTCGCCTACATCGGAGGAGGTCGTGAGGATCAGCACCTGTTCCGGCTCGTAGCGCTCGTTGCGAACGAGGGTCAGCTCCGCACCTTGCATCCGCAGGCTGAACAGACCAGGGATCAGGATCCGCTGGTCGAGCGCTTGCTCCGTACCCGGGCCGCCGCGGCTGGACCGCACGCCCGCGTCCACGGTCACTCGCATCAGCGCATCCTTTTCCGGGATCGCGAGCGGTTGTGAGAGCACAGACGCGGTGAGCCGTTTCTTGTCCACCATGACCGTGAACGGCAGCGACTTGATCCCCGACAGGAGGCCGCCGCTCGCTCCCTCCATCCGGAGCGATACCTGCCGCGAGAGCGAGGCGGTATCCACCGGGTGGCTGAAGGTGAGCTTGAGCACCGCCCGTTTGAGGTTGGGGTCGATCGGATCCTGGTAGAACTCGGCCGACGAGACGGCGCCGGTGAACGGTGGCGTGGTGAAGTCGAAGTCGTAGGATTCGAGCGTGACGGTGGGAGCGACGAACCCCTTCCGGACAAACGTCACGTTGAACTTCTCGCCCACCGGCCAATCCTCGGCCGGAGAAAACGTGAGCTCGCGGTCCCGTACCCAGCGCCACGTTCCGGCCAGCCGAGGCTGGATCTGTACACCCGTGGTCACCACCTTGCCGACGGTTGCGAGCGGGGCGACGGAGGCCTCGAACATCACGCGCAACGGCTCCGGCTTGGCCGAATCCGCGCTCAGGTCGGTCGCGGGCGGCGTGAGGACATTGAACGCGGTGCGCACGGGGCGAGGCAGGTGCCGCCACACCTGGATCGCTGTCACGAGCCCCACCAGAATCAGGGCTCCCACGACGGCGTTGCGCCTGAACTCCCGTGGATTGGCCTGGGCGCGGGCGCGCACGGCGGCGATGCGGGCGCGGAGCGACTCGATCCACGCGGGTCGCCTCCACGTCACGTCACCGATGGTGAGGTGGAACGCCCTCGCCAGGAACGCGCGCAGCTGTTTCAGCCGTTCGCGCAGCGTCTTCAGATCCTGAGGAGGAGAGGTCATGCGCGAGACTGGATCAACTTGGGACGCGCCGGAAGAGTCGCCACGCCCACACCGCAAGCCCGGTGCTCAGTACGAGGACGACGGCATCGCCGGCTTCGACGTGCCCCCGATCGATCATCTCAAAGACGTGGGCGCCGGCGATAAGAAGGAAGAGAATGCCGGTCGTGGTCACGTAGGGTTTCATGGAGCGCGTTTCCGTAGAAACACGTGAGTCGCGCGAACACCCGGGACATATCTGGCCGTTTCGTAGCCCAGGGCGGGCAGATCGAGCCCGGCGAACAGGGCTTCCCCCGTGCCGAGTACAACGGGCCGGATGGCCAGATGCAGCTCATCGATGAGACCGGCGCGCAGGTATTGCCGAATCGTCGACACGCCACCGCCGAGCCGGATGTCCCGATCGCCCGCCGCGTCCCGAGCCTGTTGCAGCGCCGCCTGAATTCCATCCGTGACGAAGCGGAACTCGGTCCCACCCGCCATACGGAGCGGCGGCCGCGCATGATGGGTGAGGACGAAGACGGGGGTGTGATACGGCGGCTCCTCCCCCCACCAGCCCCTCCAGCTCTCATCGGCCCACGAACCTCGGATCGGACCGAACATGTTCCGACCGAGAATCCAGGCCCCGATGCCCGCCAAGCCGTGCGCCGCGATATCGTCGTCCACGCCCGTCTCGCCGCCGGCATTGCCGTGCATGTGCTGCCACGTGCGGGTCGGGAAGAACCATTCCATCAGCGCGACCCCGCCGATCCCGAGCGGATTGTCGAGATCCTGGCTCGGCCCCGCACCGTACCCGTCGATCGAGACCGCAAAGCTCGAGACTCGGAGTTTCGACACGCTACACTCGCCTGGTTCGCCGTGCCTTGGCCCGCGCCACGAGCTTCCAGAAGAGCGCCTCACCGATGATGGTCACGCGGTGCCCCTTGGCCGCCAGGCGCCGGATCTCCATCAGCTTGAGCCCACCGCTCTTGCCCGCGACCTGCAGAATATTGGGCCGACCTCGGACCAGAATGTCCGTCGACGGTCCCGGGCTCGCCTGCACCAGCGCTCCGGAGCGGGTCGCGGCGGCAATGGCTTCGCGCCGGGGCCGTTTCAAAAAACCGGTAAACGACACGTGACGCCCCTTGAGGCTCTGCACGCGGCCAGTGTGGAGACGCGTGGGACGCGCCCGCAGAGCCGCGATCAGCTCGCCCGCCGCCTGGTAACGCTTCGCCCGTGCGCCCAGGCAACGATGAATGACCTCCTTCAGGTGGTCGCTGCACGGCAACCCTCGGACGTCGCGGCTCCGCATCGGGCTGTGCACGTCACCCCGGAGCAGCATCGCGATCAGCTGGCCCACCTGATAGATGTCGTCGCGCTGCTGCCACTTGCGAACTCTCCCCCAGGCGATCTCCGTCGGCGCCCCTAACACGTTGAACGCATCGGCGGTCACGCCGCGACGGCTCGCCTGGTGGGTGGCGATCCCGAAATCGCCCAGCTTCAACCGCTCGTTTTCGCAGACGAACACGTTGAACGGGGTCAGGTCCCGATGCAGCGCCTGGCCGCGGTGCAACACGTCCAGCGTTTCGAGAATCCCGGCGATCTCCTGGCGGACGAATTTCTCCGGCTGCGCTCCCTTCGCATCGAGCCACGTCGCCAGATCGCCGTATTCGGCGTACTCCATCACCAGGCAATACCGCGTGCCGGTCGCCTCGGGCTCGACGAAGCGGTCGAACACCCGCAGCGCTCTTGGCTGCCGGCCGAGGAGCTCGGCGAAATAGGCTTCGCGGAGCCAGCCCGTGATCCGGTGGCTGATCTTCACACAGACCCGTGGCGGGAGCGATGCCGCGTGGGTCGGGGTGGCGAGGTAGATCTCGCCGAAGCCGCCCTTGCCGATCAGACGGTCGAGGCGGTAACCCCGACCGGTTTCGTTGCTGTAGAGGGTGGGAAGGGGCGGACGGGGCGTCGCGGCGTCAGCCGACCCACGCAGCCGCGGGTCGGCTCGCGAGACCCGTCGGGTCACGGCGAGGCTCGGCGCCCGGCGTCGGGTCTTCGGGGGCGAGGGGGGGGAGCGCACCGTTCAGTTTGCCTTCAGGACGGCCTCGATGAAGCTGAGCGTCTTGGTTTCGACCCAGGCCTCGGACACGGCGGTAATGCCGATCGTGCCCAGACGGTCCCCCGTTCCCGTGGGCGGCCGCCCCTTCCAGGGCGCCTGCTTGACGTCCCGCTGGACGACGATCCCATGCCTCGGGTCGTACCGGAAGATGAGCGCCGAGGCGAGTCCGCGACGCGGCGTGAAGGACAGCGCGACGCTCGGGTACGCGTCGGTTCGCTCGATGTGCTCGCGGACCGACGCTTCATGGCCGGCCTGCTTGAGCTCGGCCATGGCCGCGTCGAGGACGGGGCGGACCACGGCCCGTAGCCGCTCGCCACACTCCCGGCGACTCGGCTCTTCCTCGAGCGGCTTGTCCGCCGGATCGACTTTGGGCGCGCGCTCGGCGTACGCCTGGAGCAGCGCTCGCAACTTCGCCGTGTGCGCCTCGGTCATGGTGTCGTGTGGGTACGCGCCCCCTCCGGAACAGGTCTACCTTGTCGGCACGAGGTAGTCCTGAGCCGCGACAATCTGCCAACCACCGCCCCTCCGGACCCACGTGTCCGTGAACCGATACCGGCGATGGAACGGTCCGCTGGGCCCGCGACCACTGACGAC